>PVBE012633198.1_pt1 | contig 18814 bp, 15 predicted proteins | sample 1631181 | NCBI WGS metagenome assembly PVBE01 (sample SAMN08397723, study PRJNA350692) | Marine metagenome, whole genome shotgun sequencing project. | isolation source: water | place: Pacific Ocean | collected 2012-04 | reverse complement strand
GGAACTGTGCGGGGTCAACTCCTGCAAGGCTGAATGGGAATGATATATTGGAGAATCCAGGAACTTGGGCCCCCGTGCCAGCGTCCAATAGGGATCCTCGTATCCAACCACCTTCATTCGCCTGGCCCTCGATATCAATGAATCCAAGGTTGAATTTGTTGTCATTATCCAATGATAACGAAGGGCTGATCCAACTTCCGGGAATCCCGTAGTTGGAAATCTGCACGCCAGCATTGTCTATGAACCAACCAGCCAAACTGTAGTATCCATCGGAGCCAAATGCGAACTTGAACTTCACAGAGTCTCCCTTGTAAGCATCTAGATTGGCGCGCAGATTTGTCATCTCGCTAGTAGAAGACCATGTGCCGCTCCAAGCCGTACCTGTGCAATGATCCATGGTAAAAATGCCCATTCCCTGTAGGTTATGGCCTGCGAAGGAAGAAGCTGTCCCAGTATACCAACCCGGGTCAAAGTACTGCCACGCCCCTCCGTTTACCTTGATGAATACGGCACCGCCGTCCCATCCTGCCTCACCGCATGACCAATGGTCAAATGTGAGATAAGAAGTGCCGTTCATTGGGATTTCATAGAGTGGTGAAATTAGCCTCGCTTCGTCGATTCCGTTCTCGTAATTGCCGGAGAATCCAATGCCGTACGCATATGGGAAGGAAGCGGTTTTTTCGGGCCCTGAATTAGAGGAGACTTTGTTCAAAGTGAATTTACACCTGTCATTGCTGCATGTCCCGGCAGTAGACCTAGACCATCCGGGTGCCTCCGAAACCGAAGGTGAATTTGCTGTAGAGTCTTCGAAACCAAGCATTAGTGAATCTTGGCCCCTAGTTAGTGTCCTGTGTATCCAGTCATCGGGAGAAGGGTTTCCTTGAGAATCTGGCATCCCATAGTGAGACATCGTGGAAGAAGAGTCGAATTCCTCAGTGAACATGGAATTGCCCTCATAGTCTACTACTCTGAAATGGGAAATTGTCAGCCCCTCTCGCTCGTCTTGACTGGTTCCCCCATAATTGAATGAGGAGCTTGTGTCGACGATTATTCTGATGTCAACGCTCGATTGGTCCTGGAAACCAGATGGGATATCGAATGAGACGAGCCGGAAGTCACCACTCTGATCGCCATATGTTTGTCCGTTATCAGCAGTGTATCCGCTTCCAGGAATTGGTCCTGATCTCGCTGAGCAATCAGAAGATGTGCTGCTTGTACTCGAGGAGATATCGGCCCATGTATTTCCATTCAATGAAAGTTCTACGCAAGCGTTGTCACTAGAGCCACCCTCAAGATCCCATTCCATATTGAACTCGATCTTGGATGTGGAGTTAGTTCCAGAAAGATCGATGTTCCGCCCAAGTACGCCATAGGCATTTGCATTGTATGTGCATGAGGTGGAAGTAGTGGTGTAGCAACCGTGATGCCAGACATCCAAGTCCACGCCTTGGTTGATGATTTGTATATTGTCGAGGAACCAACCGGGCCTCTCATTGACAGAATCTGGATGGGTCCAGATTACGAATCTGAACTGGATATTGTCGGACTCGGTAATCCCCGGGAGCGAAGACAAAGTAAAGTTGCTAGTGACCCATCCACTGTGGGATGGGGATGCAAATACGGGAACTGGTGATGCGGCGCCGTTTGGGGTTGGGGCATCTGAAGAGAGAGTGCTGGGGTATCCATTCTGAGGCTCAATGAAATTCCACTCACCCCATGTTGAGGATGACTTTAGACGGTATTCCACCCATGTTCCATCACCCCCTCCAGAAGTGGTAGAATCCACATGGAACCAGTGATCAAAGGTTAGGTAGTATGAACTGATGTAGGAACCAGTAGGGACACTCTGTGCGGGAATCAGTAGATGTCCGAAAGTTCCTGCAGGAACTGGTTCACCGGGCATTGTTCCTGCTGAAACAAGCCCTTGCGTGGAAGAGGAGGGGACAATGCCGTGGGACAAAGTCTGCTCCTCGCCATAGATGCTACCATTCAGGTCCAAGAATGTAGTAGCCCTCCAAAGCTTGCTCCCATGGCAAATAAAGGAAGTATCTGAGATCTCAGAATCATCCAGATTCCTATTCTCGTTCAAATCTAGTCCTGCTACTAACTTGATTCCGGCATATGTGCAATTTTCCCCACTAGGCTCGGAAATGATGTCTATCTCGTACTCGTAATAATCCCCAAGAATAGCTGAAACAGCACCCCCAGAACCACCTGAGTCACTGATGGTAATGGTGGGGGATGAAGTATAGTTGGCACCCCCATTAGTTACATCCACGGAGTGTATGATGCCGGTAGAGTAGACGTTTGCTGTCAATGATTCTCCCGACCCGTTTGCCACACCAACTGCAATAGTGTCTGAAGACTGGTATCCAGAACCAGGTGAGTCGATTGTAATCGATGTAATGGTCCCACTTGAGTCTACCGAGCCAATCGATGCAGATGCACCAGTCCCATCGCACTGGCACTGGATTACAACCTGATCAGAAGTGTCGAATCCGGAACCGCCATCGTTGATTGTGATACTCTCGATTCCGGAGCTGACTGAATAGGTCCCTGAGAAACCCGAACCTCCGCCCCCTGTTGCTGAAAGATTCCCGGAGACATATCCACTCCCTGGATCGTCTATAGACAATGAAGTGATGACGTCGCCATTAGCGAAAGTCTCGCAGTAGAGTATAGTCTCGATGATTTCGTCATTATCCAGAGTCTGGTCAAAGTCATTGTCGAGTCCATGATCTATGTAGTCCCCTGGTGAGCCACCACATCCTGATAGGTTAGTTGACGAGGACTTGACGTATACCCTGCGCCATCCAGGAGAGTACTGATATGCGGGATTAAGAGTTACTTCGATTTCCCCTACATCGAATGTGCTGACATTGGAACGTGTGCCATCGTCCTTTAGGACCATCTCGCCCTCATCATTCAACTCAACTCCAACTAGATTTCCGGAGGAAAAGTCGTCTCCGTCCCAGGTTATCCCAGAATCGGAAGAAGAAGACAGTGGGGAGTTGGTTACGTGGACCCATCCATCCATAATTGTAGAGTTGGTAGGGACCGTGAAACCGTCTACTACAGTTGGGGTTCCTTCGCTGTTAATTATAGAGGGTCCAGACCAATTTGAGACTCCTGCATAAGATATGGGGGAAAGCAGCATCATTAGGGTCATCACTATTGCAAGTCTAGCGCGTTCACTGGGCATGCTCATGCTGTGTGTTATGTCAGTTATGAACCAATCTACGTTAATCGCTGAAAAGACCATTCTGGGTGGAGCCACTGGGGGGAATTGAACCCCCGACCTTCGCCTTACCAAGGCGACGCTATACCTCTAAGCCACAGTGGCAGCGCGGCGACGACCGAAGGGGGCGGTTTAATCGTGGCGACTATAGGAAGTAAGGCCAACTTCGAACGTCAGTGTGAAAACCAATGGGCTGGTGCGCTCCTGTAGCCGAGGTCGCATAGCCCGGTATTGCGCGGGCCTGGAAAGCCCGTGGGATTTTTCCCTCGCGAGTTCAAATCTCGCCCTCGGCGCCAATATCGTCCAAATTGATGTCAATAGCCACACTCGGGGGATGAGTTTCTTATTCAATGTCAAAGGCCTCAGAAAAACATGGAGCAGGCGAGGGAGGGGGATTCGACGATCAATGAAGAACGCCTGATGGATAGGTTGAGTGATTACGAGGTTGGAAATATGTTCTCCCAAGTGAACCAGCGACTTGGAATGCTTGATGTACTATTTACGGAGATAAAGTACAATATTCTCCTAATCAGAAAATTCTGGGGAGTAAAGGAATTAGTAATGGTCGGATTGTTCGTTGCAGGATTCTTTCTAGGAACATGGGACTTTGGGATTGGGGAGATTTCAACTGGAGGTGACTACAACAGATGGGGTATCCTAGGTGGCGAGGATAGTGGTTTCTTGCACATGAAAGACCTAGCCCTGATACTTGCCTTACTTTCGGTAATTTGCTGGACTGGTTTCGTTGTAATGCTCTGGAATAGTTATCCAATCATGAGGGAAAACATGGTCTACCTTCTTATCGGCATGGGCTTCATTCAATTTGGCCATATCAAATCACATGCAGACAACCCTTCCTTTCCATGGGATTCAGGGATTGGTGGTTGGGTCTGGGTCTTGGTTTCGAATCTAGTGATGCTATTTCTATCGATTTTTGTTGTTAGGAGAGCGGTGGTTGAGACAAGAGACATACATGTCCAGAGGAAGCACTCCCATCCCGATCCCAGAGTAATAGACAGGGCGTGGAAGGATCATAGCCTACTAGCTTGGAGTCTGGGGATTGCAGTATGGATTATTGTACTCAACATCAGTTTCTGGAGTAGTGCTCATTCCATAGCCCCAAGTCCAGGTGATTTGGACTTCAGTTATTCATTAGCGGTTCTTCATCTGATTTCCGGCATTATAGCAACACTTCTTCTCCTAACGATAGTCTGGTTTCCGGAATTCATGCTTGGTTCAACTGAAGCAAGGATTCAGACTTCCAGAGCACGTGAGGTTTCTGGGGAGGTCTTTGAGCCAAAGAAAGCGGAACAAGGTAAATGCCCGGTTTGCAACCAAAAAACAACTGCCATTCAGGAAGCGTCTGGGGAGATCAGCATCCCTTGCGAATCGGATGACTGCTCAGGAAAGGGAGTGTCTGGGTCGGAATGTGAACAATGTGGAGTCAGGATACCATCCAGGGTTGTTTGTTCAAACTGCGGATCCAATACGCCTGTAGGGAGCCACTTTGGTAGGGTTGAGGCTTGGTGAATGATCTAGCTGCCGAATTTCAAGATGCTGAAATCGGCGAAATTGAAGAAGCATCGAATAAAGATGCAGCTAGTATGGTTGTCGCTTTCAGCCTATCAATGCTAATCGTTTTGGCGTCTTCCATTGCGATACTCTACATCTGGAAGGGGGAGGATCTGGTTATCGAGAGGCCGTCCCCGGCTCTATCATCTTGGGAAATGGAATACAAGAGTCTGACTGGAGTGAGCAACCAATCACTTTCAGGACTCGATGGTGAGGGTGTCGTTCTGTGTGTCGTCGACTCTGGGATAGACCTCAGTCACCCAGACTTCAGTGATCTTGTGCTAAAGGGATGGCTAGATTCTGTGAATGGTCTAGATGATCCCTATGACGACGAAGGGCACGGAACTGCTATGTCCGGCATTATTGTGGCTGATGGGGGCCTGAAAGGAGTTTCCAGAGGCGTAGACCTACTAGTTGCGAAGGCCATTGATGGCGAAGGCCAAGGAGATTCCAGCTCAGTTGCAAATTCTGTAGACTGGTGCGTTCAACAGGGAGCAGACATCATTTCACTGAGTCTTGGCGGGGGTCAGAGTTTCGGATCCGGATTCTTTACAACCGACGAATTGGAACAATCGGTGGATGAAGCACTGGATAGTGGGGTTTTCGTGATTGCCTCTGCGGGAAATGACGGCGAGGACGATGATGGGGATGTGGGTTCACCGGGATCTATAGAGGATGTCATTTGCATAGGTGGAATTACTCGAACGGGGGGCATCTGGTCAGGTAGTTCCGAAGGAGACAACGATGGGAGGCTTTGGCCGAATCCCATTCTGCCCCGAAATAACCCGGATAAAAAGCCGGAGATGGTAGCGCCGGGGCACGAAGTGCCAGTACTGATGGCATCTGGGGTGGGGAACAGCGGATGGTGGGGTTGGTCCAGCGGTACGTCAGCGGCCACTGCTTGGGTGAGTGGCTCACTAGCGCTCTTGTTGCAGGAAGACCCGGGGCTCCAGAGAGAGAATTCCTCAGGCAGGGAATCGATAGAGAGCGTCAAGGGGGCGATTACACAGTACTCACAAATGATGGATGACCAAGACTCGCATGATGATCACTATGGCTATGGTCACCTGAGGATAGACCTGCTGGTTTCACAATTTGATGACACAGACTAAGGGCTCTTCAGAAGAGCTACTAGGGTCCCACCCGTCAAGTCTGTGAATCCAACAGAGTCGCTGTCATTGATTCTTTTGACCAGTTCTATCCATTCATTGAATGACTGAACCTTCAACTGTGCAGGAGTTGGTTCGGCCCCCTCGGAGAAATCCCCCACATCACCAGTGGGCACGGTTGGTTCCAATAGAAGAACCAAGCCACCAGGAGAAACTAAATCGAAGGCAGCGGATGCTGCGGCAACCCTTTCCTGTTCGGGCAAGTCGATGATAATTAGATCAAGTGGCATTGGAAGTATTGAATTTACGGCATTCTCAGGGATTGCGATGTTAGAGGCTCTTGATGAAGAAGTCTCGGCGAACACCTCGTGCCATTTCATGGAAATCGATTGCGCCCAGCTCTCTGCCTCGTACCTCCTAATCAATCGGTCTATTATCACACAAAACCTTGTCCCTGGTTCTATTATCCTGAATGTTTCTGGGGCTACATTAGTCACTTCTCGGCTGTCCTTATCGCTGTTGGACCAGAGATCAAAAAGCCATGCCGAGAGGTGCCCAATACCTCCGCCCACGAGAGTGACGTTCCTAGATTCAATCCTAGAGCATACGTCTCTAATTCGGGACCTAACTGATCTTGGTAACAGAGGTATGTCCATGTGTAGCATCTGCTCCCCGATACTGTGGGCAATTTCTGGTTCGGACTGATCCCTCTCCAGGTCCTCTGATAGAAGGATAGCCATGACATCGGAATCTGACATTTGGGGGAGGCCCGTGCCATTGCTGTCATCGCCCACAGTTCGCTCTGAGGAGTGTTGCTCTTCAATAATCCTCTAGGATGGTTTGAATACCCTGCGTCATCACCATTGAGCATGAGTAATGAAGACGAGGGAGTTTTTTCAGAATGCCCTAGTTGCGTCGAAGTGACGGAGCATTCAATCATCAAGAGAACCCCTCAAGGAGAGGGCGAGGATGTCTTAGTCAGATGCAGTGCATGTTCATTTGTTCACAAAATCATGATTCGCGCCCCCAAGCCAGTCATGGTACGGACCACTTTGTCGGATGGAAGTGAAAGTTTCGGAGTAGAAATAGAGGTCGACGAGGACGAGGAGATCTCTGTTGGCGATATGTTCGAGCATGAGGAGATAACGTGGATGGTGACCAGGATTGACAACGATCAATCTAGGCCAGAGAAAATTCTCAGAGCATCAAAGATTTTCTCCATGTGGGCGACCAGATCTGATAAGACAATAGTGGGCATTACTATGACCAGTGGCGAGATTAGCGAGTCGGGAAAATTGGAATGTGAGCCGGACAGAGTTTTCTCTTGTGGGTCAATAATTAATTTCGCAGAATCTAGGTGGAGAATTAGGGCCATTCATACTGGCAGGGGCAGGACACTGACCGGGAGTAGGGTTGCAAACGAGATTCGAAGAATATACTTGCACCCGCCAGACAGAGAATATTACGACTGAACCAAGGATTAGTCGTCCTTGTGCCGTCCCAGCATGGCAGTACCAAGCAGGGAGAGTCCGGCAAGCATGGAAGAGAAGCCCGGAGTGAATCCGGGAGCCTTCTGCGAGTCTTTTGGCTCAGAACCAAGGATAGACACATGGACGACAAGATTAGTCGAAGCATCATCATCTAGAATTGCTCGTACCATAAGTGTCTGATTGCCCTCAATCTGATTGCCTGGGAGGTATTGGATTCTATCCACAAGCATAGTGTGGCTAATGGCAAAATCTGTGTCTCCCTCAGAGAATTCTCGGTGACTCATCCAATTATCCCTCATATCCCATGTTCTCCATTGGATTTCCATTGGCGAACCCTCCACGGAAATAAGGAAAGATTGGCCGGGAGATAGGTGGATTCTATTTTCTTCTGAGATTTCTTCATCTATGCTAAGATTGAGGTCTGTGTTTAGGCCATAAACGTAGTTGGCAGCCTCAAGTAGTGCAGGTAGGCCCTCTACGTGCCCATGGCCATAGACGTTGTTCTGGCGATTCTTAGGAATCAAATCCTCAGCGCATGGCTCATTGGCTAGCATGTAGTGGCACTGTCGGTATGTAGATGTCTCTTGCATTATGTTTCGGATATCAAAGGGAGAGAGATCTGGATTTGCCTGATACATTAGAGCGGCCAGTCCGGCTGCACCGGGCGTGGCCATGCTGGTTCCCGAGTAACCCACGTACCCATCTCCGGAATTAGCCTCTGGAGCCATTACACTCGAGCCGACAAAGGCGATGTTTGGCTTCACCCTGCCCTCTTCAGTGGGCCCTTGGCTTGAATAAACCGCAATGGAAGTATCCTTGTCAAGGGCTCCAACGGTTATCACATCCTCAGCAGATCCAGGAGTCCCGATCTGGGCACTTACCGCTGAGTTCCCAGCAGCTATGAAGAGGGCCACGCCCGATCTGACCATTTCATTGGCCATCCTGTTTACGCTTTCCTCCTCGCTAGATGTCCATTCAATCAATCCGAAGCCACCTAGACTCATGCTGGCTGCCCTGATATTGAAGTCGTGCCTCTTGTCAACAGTCCATTCCATTCCAGCCATAACGGTTGCAAAGGAGCCCGAACCCCCCTCATCCAGAACCTTGACCCCGACCAACTGAGCCTTAGGAGCGACTCCGACATACTCGAATGTGGGGGCGCCTGTTCCAGCAGTAATCCCTGCACAGTGGGTCCCGTGCCCCTGGTCATCGTACGCCTTCACCTCTGTGCCGTTTGTCTTGTCTGGATTGTTCACAGCGTCATAGAAGGCGATAACCTTCGAGTCATTTGTCGAATTATCATCATCCAAATCATCGAGGCCGACGTGTTCGGAGTCTATCCCCGTGTCAATAATGGAGACGACGCTGCCCTTGCCCGTGTAACCCGTATCCTCCCAAATCATTGGAATTCCGTGTATGTCGTTGACATCATTCATTTGGATAGTTAGAATTCCGTCTAGTTCGATTAGGACTACGCCCGGCAAAGCCGACATTTCCACAATGTCATCCACTGCAACCCTACCAGCAATACTGTGGATAAGGTGGTAACGGAACTGGGTCCTGAAATCTACCTCTCGTTCTAACATCTCTTGGTCCTCAACCGTGGGACGATGATCGAAGTCCACAATCACACTAATCGTGCCATTCTCGTCTACCCATTCGTGGAGGTCGCTATCAATGGCAAGCCAAATTGCGTCATGAATTCCGTCCCTGTCCAAATCCATCGATGTTGACTCCCACCAGTTGGTGTCTTCTACCGGACCCGAGATGGCCGATGTGGAAGAAGAGAATGGAATGAAAACCAAGACTAACAGAATGGCTATTGAGGCTGGTCGCATGATTCGTTCAAGAAGTAGTCAGACTTGAATCAAACGGTTCCAGGACCGGAAGACATCTTCATTGCCCCAATGTCGCGCAATAGGGACAATGTTTCCCAATTTCGTAGTATTCTGATTTCTGCTCTTCCACTGACAAAGGTTCACGGCACTTGAAGCACATCTGAATGTCGGTCTCTGCCAGTTCAGAATCTACAGCAACCCGTTGATCGAATACGAAGCAGTCCCCGTCCCAGTATGACTCCCCGCACTCTTGGAAATAGCCCAGAATGCCGCCTTCCAGTTGCCTAACGTCTTTGAAACCGGCATTTAGCATGACTGCCGAGGCCTTCTCGCACCTGATACCACCAGTGCAATACATCACCACGGTCTTGGACTTGTACTCGTCGGGGATTGATTCGATGGCTTCTGGGAAGTCTCTGAACGTGGAAATGCCAAGATCGAGTGAGTCTTGGAAGGACCCTATTCTTGTCTCATAGTCGTTCCTAGTATCCAAAACAAGGATGTCCTCCTCGGCATCCATAAGATGTTTGAATTCTATTGGTTTGATATATGGGCCAGTAAATTCGGAAGGTTTGATTTCAGACATCCCTAGTGAGATAATCTCTTTCTTCCTCTTGACTAGCATTCTTCGGAAGGGTTGGTAATCTGTACGACTGAATTTTATTGGAATCCCATAGAATCTCTCATCCGACTCCAGATATCGGATAAATTCGCTAACTGAATCCTCTGATCCTGCTAGAAAGAAGTTTATGCCATTGGGACTGAGAAGAATGGTTCCCTTGAGTTCTAACGAGTTACACCTATTCATGAATGGTTCACGTAATTCGTCTCTGTCAGGAATATCGACAAACCGATATCCTGCGATGTTCAAAATCTGATTGCCCACGATTGTTTGCGAAGAGATGCATGGTAAGAAACCCTGCATCATCTTCGATTGGTCCAAGGCATCAACAGAGACTTGGTTACGTGTACCGCTACCCCGGGGTTCTCTCTGAGCCTGCGCATACCATACTCGTACCATTTCTCACCATATGGCAAGTAAATTCTTGTCCTATGTCCCTTGTTGGATAAATCCCTCCTAATGTTCCCTCTAACTCCCAATAGGAACTGGAATTCGTAGCCGGGGCCCTTTCCCTTTCTTTTCGGAACAGGCGGATTGTGACGGGTGTCTTCCTTCCCAGGGCCTAATCCACGGGACTCTAGTGACTTCAGAGCATGTTCAATCACTGGAATGTCATGAGAAGCTATTGCAGTATAGGAGCCGGAATCCAACATTAGATCGATAGCACGATTGGTCGCATCAACAATGTCAAGATAGTTGGTGTAGGAAATCTCGGGTGGTTCGAGGTATATCCCCTTGCAAATTCTGAAATCTGACTTTTTGCCCAGAATATTGCTAACTTTCGAAACATCATCCGGAGTTCTGAACATCCGCCCCTGGAGAACAACACCGATGTTCTCGAGACCCCTTTTCTGAATTTCTAGTGCTGCATCTATTGTAGCCTGTGTAACCCTATTATCCTCCATATCCAACCTAACAAAGATGTCGTTCTCCGCGGCCTTTCGAACAATTCTTTCAATGTTTGAAAGGGCATATGTCTCGTCAATTAGCAGACCCAGTGCAGTCGGCTTGATTGAAATGTTGGCATCGATTCCACTATCTACAATTGTGTCGATTACCGACTCATACTCATTGATGAACCATGATGACTCTTCGATTGAATTGATCTCCTCTCCTAGGACGTCGATGGTGAAACAGGCTCCCTCTGACGAGAGTTTCCTCATCAAATCTAGTGCCTGTTCTAGGCTTTCTCCTGCAGTGTATCTCTTTGCTACCCACCCTACCACGAACTTTGGAGCAAAAGGGAGCAAGGTGACTATGCTTCTCCCAAAGAGGCCCATGCGTTCCACAGCATGGCTAGAGACTTGACGATTACGGGGGGCAAATTTGCTTTCCCCGCAAAATTGGGACACTGAGTTCCGAAAGAAGAGTGGCCAGTGCGGCCCTTTGCCAACCCTTGAATGACTTGCGATCTAAATGGGCAAAAATATCGCCACCGGGGAATGCGGCTCTAGTAGACTCCACTGCAGTTCTGACGGAGTGGGCCCAAGGACCGGCTGGCAAGGAGCCGTTTTCCGATTCTTCTTCGAAAACGATCGCATAATTGGCCAAGATGTGCCCGACCCAGACATCTGAGTCAGATATCACGGCTTTGTGGCGAGGGGCATAGTGGCCGCCCCCTAGGCCAATCATTACCCTACCACTCCCATCCCAATCCTTCTTTTCATTGAGTTCTGTCATGCCCAGGCAAAGGGCGATTGTCTTCGACCAAACCCTAGCTGCCCTGGCATCCTCCCATTGTTCAATGGTTGATCCTATTTCCAGATACAACGTAGGAGTGCCGAGAGTTGGGCCATGGTGAGTGGCTTCCAAAGTGAGGTCGTAGTCGTTTTCCAGATTGTCTTCCTTGGCTATTCTGCACATATTCCTGAATAATTCTCCGAATCTGGGAGAAGGTGGCACTGCGGTACCGGTTATGCCTCCCGAACGACCCTTCCTCCCGTGCGGAAATTCACCAGGGACCCCAATGGCATGGAGAGTCAATGCAGGCGTCTCTGATGCAGAAACGTGTCTTGAGAGGACTAAGACCTCGTCGACATTCGAACCAGTCAACAATGAATGGGTAGCATCGATGCCATCTGCCCAGATATGCAAACCATCAATGATTAGCACCTCTACACTTTCGCTAGAGTGACTAGAAACCCGGCCATGATCAAAATCTCGTGACTCCTGCCAACCCTCCATGGCCATCAATTCGGACAGGATATTCATCGAAGCGGGATCTTCGGTGGAAGCCAAAAGAAGCGAGACCATGCCTCCTGAGGACGGTTGTATCTTCAATATTCTCGGGCACTCTTTCAATAGTTGTTCTGCTTCGGGAAGATGTGAGAGTACGCGGGGATGTGTCACTATGCTAGAACTGGTTCTGAGGAATTGGCTCTGGTTTTTTCCCGAGGTACTAGATTTTTCTCCTGAAAGAGTCTCAAAGGGAAGTGATATCCACGTTTTGTCTGGAACTCAGGGGGAACTGGTGAAGATAAATCGGCAAGGTCATCGCTTGGGAAGCGTTGTAACCCCATTTCCAACACCAATAATTGATGGTTTGATCTTAGACAATGTCTGGATTGGGATTTGGCTTGATAGGGAATTTAGGCAGGCAAGGATGGCAGCTCTTCCACTCGACGTTGAATGGGAAGAGGGGGCTAGCAGAGAAGAGTTTCGCAGAGCGATAAACTCCCAAGGGGGGGCTGATGTTATCCCCTCGAATTCATTGTGGCACAGGGTATTGGATGCGGAACCAATGAAAATGGGCAAATCTGGAGGAAACGTGGTCTTTGCCACCGTTTCCGGAGTATACATGATCGACTCCCATGCAAATGAAGTGTGGAGGGGGATGATTCCGAGGTGGCCTTCGATATCCAATATTTCAGGTTATGATGAAATAGTCGGAATCGTGGAATTCTCCGGAGGGGTTTCAATATGGTCAAAGGCTGGAGGAGTCTCGGTTTTAGATCCATCAAATGGACTGGAGATTTTCTCCCGAGTAATTGATTTCGGAGACACTGTTGCTGGCGTAACTTTCTCAGATGATGGAGGATGGTTTGTGATGCTCCATGAGCGATCGATTGCAGTAATGGACGAAATAGAGGGAGAATTCCAAATTCACAAAACCGGGGGTCCGGTTCTGGATGCCGAATTCTACAACGGGGAATGGAGATGGACGGGTTGGAGGCAGGATGGGTCACTCTCTAGTTCGGGATTGTCTACTTCCAAAAAGGAGAATGTGGGTATAGCCATAATGGACGGCAATATTCTTGCAAATGATGGCATCCGGAGAGATTTCGCCACTATTCCGAATCCTCGAGAATAGTGTGACCACACTTGCCACAGACCTTCCTATCGCTGTGCTCCCCCATGAATACGCCAGGTCCACATTTTGGGCACTCTGTACCCTTCCTGACCAGTTCCCCATCTTCTACCGAGTACTTGGATGGCTTGGATTTCTTCCACTTCTCTCCAGAACCGCCCATCAAGCCTCACCTTCCTCTCCGTTTGCCTCGGTTTCTTCCTCCGATTCTGACTTCTCAGTTTCTGGTTCCTCGACCTTTTTCTCATTCGATTCAGATTCGTTCAGTGTCTTGTGTCTTTCAATCACATAGTCGGGCTCGATGGATGCTGAATCTGGCGATCCGTATATCATAGCCAGACCCGATGTTCTGGACATTCCAAACCTAGTATTCACATTCTTGACAAACACCAGTTTCTTATCGGATCCTGGTTCTGCCTTTGCTGCTGCATCGACCATCTGGGACAAGGATGGTGTGGCCTCTCCGGAGTGATTCCACTGGAAGGTGAGTTCGACTCTGTCAAGCACAGGATTTTCCTTTCTCTGAATAATTTCCACGTTTCCACCTACCTGATATTTACCTTTAGGGCATAACTTCCTGGACGATCGATCTGGAGTCTCTTTGCCACTTCTGACCTGTCTGGATGCATGATCACAACGAATCCCTGCCAGTCAGTGGTAACTGGGGCACTTGGGCAATAATTGCATTGAGGCGGGTCCGCCTTCTTCTCTGGCTCGGGCAGTATCAAGTTGCACTCCCCACATGCAAATGGTTGCTTGGCCATATTATTCATCCCCCCCTACCCAATCGAAAGAGCCGAGCCCATCCATCTTGCAGTTTAATCCGATTTTGCTTGAACGAGGGTCATTGTGGTTGATTGACTTGGATACAATCCTTGACCTGACGAACGATCCTTCCTCCAGATTCCTGCCACTCTGAGAACCCTCAATTCTCTTGACCCCCAAATTAACCTGAACTGGCTCGTCGAGAATCTGTGACTTGTGCAGTAGTGCCTCCATGGGCCCTATTCTCACGAATGCACCGTATTCTGATACTTCAGAAACAGCACCATCGACAACCTCATTGTTGTCCATAGAGAAGACCAGTGCCTTGAATCGCACATTCTGGTAAATGGCACCGTCGCCATGAATGATTTTTCCTCGTCCAACAGCCTCGTGATCAAATGTCAATAGTGTGAAGTTCTCATCTTCGTCAAATCTGCACTCGAATGCATCATGAGCTAACTCATCTATGTGATCCTCTAGTCTGCGGCCTCTACGGATGTATTCTGCAGGTATTCGAATAGTGGACTCTCTTGTCTCAAGGGTGTACATTCTTTTTCCTCCTACGCGGACCATTCTCGAAGCCGGACGGAGGAGGGAGTCGCCTCCCGTCCCTCATCGGCCATGCCTCTGGAGGAGAGGTCCGTGCGACTCGGCCACCGACCCCTCCTGTATAAGCACAACGGATTGGAAGATTTGCCCGGCTACTTGGTTTGACCGTCAGACCGTAGGTCTGAATGTGGGTTTGGTGCGAATGTTCAAGTGGACTCTAGATTGCATCTCTGATTCTGATGGTGCCAGCAACCATGGTGCAAGCTTCGCGACGGAAAGCGATATGCGCGATAGTGATTGCAACACTACTAGCAACTCCTCTTGCATCAAGCGATCTGTTTCCTTCTGAGAAGGTGCTCTTTGGAGACTACAGAGGGGAAAAAATGGAAACTCAAGGGTCTGAAGATGAAATTTGGGTGGATGGGGGCCAGCCATGGCCCCAGTCTGGCAGGACGGCATCCAGAATAGCGGATATCCCCAATCATGACCCGTCCGGTGGTGCTGGTACAGGAAATCCATCTGACTCCGAATCACTTCTGTCGGTACTGGAGCCCTCTGTAAATTGGGCCTATGGCTCATACTCGATTGGGACTGATTCACTCGCTACCCCAGTTGCTGATTTATCGGGTTCTATCGAAGTAGGGCCAGGAGCCGCACAAAGATGTGGGGAGAGTTCGCTGTTTACAGTGTTGGTCCAAACGGAGTCTGTTTCGGGATCGGACCACAGCATACTTCGACTCATTGAGGGAGAAGACGCTGAGCTTTCATGGCAGGTTGATTTGGGGGAGACCGAGAAAATAAAGGCGGCCCCGCTAATTGTTGATATCGATGAAGATGGTAGGTCCGAGATCATTGTAGCATATGATGCCGGGGGGTCATTGAATGTCGATGCCTGGTCACCTAGGCTCTCATGCACTGTGACGGGATGGGAATACTCCGGGCATTCAGAAGAGTTGTTGTGGTCATGGGATGATGAGTCTCTGATGATTAGCAGTGACGAAGGGCCATACACAAGTGGGATTCTGGGCGGTCACAAACCCACTACACAACCTCTACTTGCCGACATTGATCTAGACGGGGATGCTGAATTAGTCATCGCTGCAATTGATGAAGTGACCGAGGACCCAGTTGTCCTTGCTTTACCCTTCAAGTAAATGGCACTCCAAATTCACTTTGGGAAGTCTCGCTGAGCAAAGGCAGCCATCCCTCCGACCCCGCATTCGCCCAGGTTGACGACGATACTGGTTACGTTATTCTGACTACTATTGAGGCGAACAATGGAGGCATGTGGGTCTGGAAGATAGATTCTGAAACCGGGAGTTCGATCTGGCAAGGTGGACTTTCGCTGAACAACCTTGATGGAGATACCAATTCCCCTCACATCAGACTGCCCGGCCCTATTGTGGCAAACCTAGATTCAGATGAAGACCCAGAAATAATCGTGACCATACCCAGTGATGCTGATGGCTCAACAGCCGTAGATGGGGCAGAATTCAGGGGTTTGGAGATATCAGATGGTTCTCAATTGTGGGAATTCGAAGCCTCAAATGGCTTTGCCGATGCCCCTCCAACGGCGATTGACACAAATGGTGATGGCACCCATGACAGGGTGTGCTGGAATACATGGTGGCAAACCACTACTGAAAGGCATGGTGCTGCAGGATGCCATGATGTGGGAGGCAGTAGCCCCAATCAAGAGTGGGCCCAGGATCTGGAACAGAGTAGTGGCAATCCAAACGACGAGATTGCTGTTGCAGCCCCCACTTGGATGAATATTGATTCAGAGGATGAGCCAGAGCTACTAGTTTCCTATGGCAGGTCACTTTGGGCGTTCGATGGTTCTACCGGATCACCTGCTGGGATAAACTCAGAATGGTCCGATGAAATCGAGTTAGACCACAGGACTTGGGCATCCCCTTCATTGGCCGACGTTGATGGGGATGCGACTCTCGACATTGTCCTTGGAAGCATGGTCATCTCAACGGCAATGCCTGATGTCAGACCATTGACAGATGGCAGGGGCATAGAGTTCAATCCAAGTGCCCCGGACCCCGGCGAGGATGTCACTGTGACAGTTTACCTAGAGAATGCCGGGACTGCTGAGAATGACGAAGTTGTAGACGTGGCCCTATTTGCCAATGGAGAGAAGATTGGGGGCACTGGAATTTCATCAATGACTCCCGTGGAGCCAAGTGGTTCGGGATCGTTCTCATCATTTAGCGTAGATTGGAGCGGGGGATTGGGAGAACACACATTCGAATTAGTTCTGGATCCCTACCTCAATTTGAGTCAAACAAGATATGACAACGACAACCAGATCCGTACACTTTCCATCATCCCCACATACAATGCTTCATTCGAAGTGCCGACTGAACCTCTCCGCATCGACCCTGGAAGCGAAGGGTATGCAGAATTTGGCATTAGATCAACAGGCAGGTTGGCAGGAACATGGAGCCTGAACGTTGACGATACCCACCTTCCAAGCGGATGGACATGGGTGGACGAGACTCCAGGAGGGATTAGTTCGGTCGAAATTGGCGTTGGTGAGGTCTGGAGCCCTATTCTAAAGGTCGTTTCACCATCAGGGGCACTTGGCTCCGACTCAGGTTTCCTGGCACTCACGCTATCCCTAGATGAGGGGTCGGCCGAAATAACCGCCAACCTTCCAATAGAAGCGAATAGAACCAGGGGGATGTCAATCAGGGGCCCCGACGGGACGGCTCAAAGTACAGGCCTGGGTTTGGTGTCCGAAGATGCCAGGGCTTGGTTAATGATCGAGAACGTAGGAAATTCAGCCGAGGAGCAGATAGCAATATCATGGGATGGGACAGATTGGGGCTCCGATCTCAGAATCTTCGACTCTGATAACAACGAGATTAGCGCCCTCTCCCTTGGCCCTGGAGAGATGAAGGAAGTAACTGCGAGGTTAGCAGTACCTAGCGGCACTAGTGCCGGAGAAAGCGTGAGCACCCCCCTTAGCATGTGCGTCGGCTCTGGTGAAGAGCAAGAGTGCAGCCAGATTCAACTAGATTTCATTGCATCTAGATCAGTAGTACAACCAAGCCACATCAGGTCCGTGCCTAGTGATAACCTAACGTGGGAGTTATTCGCAGACCTTTCGGAGGAACAGGACCATGTTAATTGGTCGCTGGCTGATTCTGGCATGGCCATCCAAGACTGGTCATGGAGCGGGAGCGGCGATCTAGCAATCGCGGGAGACGTAATTTCTCTAATGGGAGAACCCGGTTCAAGAGTTAGCGGGGAGCTTTCACTTGATCTTCCGGAGGATGCTCGTCCTTCGTTCCATATCTTCGAAAACGACGGGAGTGGAGCTGCTGACTTTCCACTGTCACTATCGATAGAGGTTCTGCAGATTCACCGAGCTGGTTTGGAAATCAACTCTCCGACATCACAGCCGTTTGTCGTGGATGTAGAAGACTCGAACTTGGTAATACTGCGTCTTGAGAATCCCGGCAATGGAGATGATTCATACTCACTATCACACCAACTTATCCTAGACGAGAACATAACCTCTGACCCCGGGATTGAGGTATCTTTCTCCAGCAACCCTGTTGATCTTGGGGCTGGAAGCCTACGGACTGTTCCAGTTAGTGTTATATTGCCGCAAGACGCGCCTGCCAGAATTCCCATTTCCCTATCATTTATCATGAGTTCTCAGGGCAATGGTTCCGTTTCAGAGACGGAAGTCGTAGTTTTCGAAGTGAGGCAGGACCATAGATGGGAAATCGATCTACTACACGAAGGTTCCACCATCAATGGTTCCACCTTCCTTCTACCTCCGGGAGGGAGCAAGTCGATGTCAGTCAATGCCACCAATACTGGCAATCTGGTTGACGACCTGTCCCTAGTTGTCGAAACCCAGTTGTTGCTGAGTGGTTCTGATTCCTCGGAGGACTGGTTGGCAAATGGAGGTTCTACAACGGATGTTGCGGTCAACGTGACTAGAGCGCTGACACTCTCCGCTTCGGTGCCCGATGATTCTTGGAATGGGTCAATAATGAGGGTAGACGTATTCGCTGATGCCAGGAACGAGATAGTCATGGAATTCCACTTCTTCGTCGAAGTTTCCAGATCCCCTGGATGGAGAATATCCTCCTCAATTGCGGATTTGGAAATCGATTCCAATGGCTCGGAGGTGGAAATAGAGATAATCCAAGAAGGTAACAAGCCCAGCATACCCTTCGTTTCTGCTTACATTTCGGGACAGTCATCAAAGAAAGGGAGACGACGACGACGACGACGACGGCCCAACGTGGTGAAGAAGAAGACACAGACGCCCAGAAGCAAAAGGATGTCCTGCTCG
>PVBE012019423.1_pt1 | contig 18816 bp, 6 predicted proteins | sample 1631181 | NCBI WGS metagenome assembly PVBE01 (sample SAMN08397723, study PRJNA350692) | Marine metagenome, whole genome shotgun sequencing project. | isolation source: water | place: Pacific Ocean | collected 2012-04 | reverse complement strand
TCTCACGTCACCGTGAAGCGTGCGTACGACGCCTTCGAAGACGACTTCGCCCGCAATGACGTTCTTGGCCTCACCGCCTCGGATCGTCCCGACGTTGAGCACGGCGGGAAGCACCGGGTTCACGCGTTGGGAGATCAGCGTGTAGAGCGAGCGGACGGCGTCGGTGGCGGCGAGGATCGCGTCTTTCGCGAGATAGGGGCGGGCGGAGTGTCCGGACCTGCCGACGATCCGCACCTGGAACGTGTCCGTCGCCGATGTGAGCGGCCCGTTTCGTAGCCGGACCTGCCCGGTATCCAACGTCGGATCGACGTGCAAGGCGAGCGCAGCGGACATGCCGGCCGCCGCGCCGTCCCGGATCATGGCCTCGGCGCCAGACGGCACGACCTCCTCGGCGGGTTGGAACACGAAGCGGACCCGGCCCGGCAGATCGGGGGCCATCTGGCCGAACACCCGGGCGAGGCCCGCGGCGACGGCGGCATGGAAGTCGTGGCCGCACGCATGGCAGACACCGGCGTTCCGAGAGGCGTACGGGAGCGGCTCGTCGTGCGACTCGTCGATCGGGAGCGCGTCGAGGTCCCCGCGGTAGATCACGCCGGGATCGCCGTCGCCGATCTCGACCGAGAGACCGGTCGAGGCGCACGTCCGCGGGTCGAGTCCGGCATCGGACAGAAAGCCGGCGAGATGGCGTTGCGTCTCGAACTCCTGCCAGCCGAGCTCCGGATGTGCGTGCAGGTGACGGCGGATCCGTACGACGTCGGGTTCGATCGAGGCACACAAAGCGTCGAGGCGACGCTCCAACGGATCCATGGGCGGGTCTCCGGTCCAGGCGGGTATCCAGACCACTGTCGCATGGCGGTCAGCCGACCGCAATTCGGCGTCTGGGGGCTACGGCGATTCAGCCGACCGCTCGTCCTCAGCTTCTGCCGTCGGATTCCGGGTCGTCCGGAGTCCAATCGGGAGGCGCCAGTTCGAAGCCCGAGAACTCGAAGCCGGGTGCCACTGCGCACCCGACCAGGGTCCAATCGCCCAGGCTCCGAGCCGACTGCCACGCGCCGGCAGGGACGACGGCCTGCGGTGAGTGGCTCGCCCCGGGTCGGTCGAGGACCTCCTGACGTCGACCTCCGTCGCCGACGATGTCGAGAGCCAACGACGCCCCGTCGTGGAAGTACCAGATCTCGTCGGCATCGACGCGATGCCATCGCGAGACGACGCCAGCGGGCAGCAAGAAGTAGATCGAGGTCACGGCCGCTCGGCTCGCCGGGCCGGCGGGCGAACGCCAGATCTCGCGGTAGAACCCCCCCTCCGGGTGTGGCGCCAGCTCCAGCTCGGCGACGACCTCCTCGGCGGTTCTCGTCATGCCGGAGCGTCGGCCTCGTCCCCGGGGTCGGGCGGGTCGTGCTCCGCGTCTCCGTCCGGGGTGTCGCGCTGGAAGAAAGAAGTCCCCCGGTAACGCTCGATGAGCTGAGCGGTCACGACCGAGCCGGCCGCAGCGGCCGGAATCGCGAGCAGCAGGCCGAAGAAGCCGAAGAGCGATCCCCCGAGCAGGAGGACGACCATCACGGTGAGGGGGCTCATTCCGACCTTCTCGCCGACCAGCCGGGGGGTGATCACGTAGCCTTCGAGCGACTGGACGACAGCGAAGACGATGGCGACGCCGATCAACTCGCTGACGCCGTCTCCGTAGATCACGGCCATCAAGACCGAGAGCGCGATGCCGATGAACGCTCCGAAGTACGGGACGATGTTCAGGAGGCCGGCTACGACGCCGATGAAGACGCCGAGTTTCACGCCGGCCACGCCCAGCCCGATCGCGTAGAGCACCGCGAGGATCAACGCGACCTGCACCTGGCCCCGCATCCATTGCCCGACGACCGTGTCCATCTCGGTCGCACTCTTGACGACATTGTCGTGGTACCGGCGGGGGATCAGCGCCAGGGGCTGCTTCTTGAGCGTGTCGAAGTCGCGGAGGAAGTAGAACGTGAAGACGGGGATCAACACCAGGTTCAGCAGCGAGGCCGCGCTGTCGAACACCGAGGCCGCGAGCCGGCCGACTGTCTGTTGCATTCGCTCCGCGACCGCTTGCAGGCTGCCCGAATCGGTCAGCTCCGCCTCCAGATCGACGCCGAACCGGTCGGCGAGCAACGTCTGCAGCGCCGCGTATTGGTCGGAGACATACGCGGGGAGCTCGGCGACGGCGTGTCGGATCTCGATGGCCAGCATCGGGACCACCACGAGGCCGATGTCGATCAGCACGAGCAAGACGATGGTCGCCACCGCGATGATCGCCAGCGTGCGATTGATGCCCTTGGCCTCGAACCAGTCGATCATCGGGTCGAGGAAGTACGCCAACAGGAGGCTGACGAGCACCGGAGCCAGCACGGGCGCCACGAGCTCGGTCACCTTCCACAGGATGGCCAGGGCGATCAGGCTGAGCACCACCTGCGCGAGGCGTTCCACGTAACCGGTGCGCCGGGTGGCGGACGAAGAGTCAGGGTCGGTTTGCGTCATGGGGGTGGATCGTCGGCGCGGCTGCCGGGCGTGTCAACCCGGCCGGGTCGGCCGTGCGGCGTCAGTCGGCGGCCGAACCGTTCGTCTCGGGCAGACCGGCCGACACCTGGGCGATCTCCCGCGTCACCACCCCCATGTCGGCGGGCCGGTCCGCTGGGTCCGGTGCGGTCATGGACTCGATCAGCGGGGCGATCCGGGTCAGGCCCGGGAGGCGATCGGCGTACCGGGCGACGTCGCCTCCCTTGGACAGGAGTCGGTGGCTGGCGATCTCGTCGATCCCTTCTCCATCGGGCTGGACGCCCGTCAACATGAACCCGAGGACGAGGCCGAGCGCGTAGATATCGGCGCGGCGATCGACCGGACGGCCGGCGACGAGCTGTTCGGGAGCGGCGTATCGGGGTGTGCCGTAGATCCCCTCGGGGTCCGCGGCGTCGCTCCGCAATCGCACGACGCCGAAGTCGACGACCCGGACGAAACGTCCGCCCGCCGGCAGCCGTTCGACCATGATGTTGGTCGGCTTGATGTCTCGATGGACCATCCCGAGTTCGTGCACCTCGTGCAGCCCTTCGGCCGCCTGCCGGGCGATGTCGAGGGCGACGGTGGGGGCGACCGGGCCGCCGCGGGCGACGAGACTTGCCAGGGTATGACCCTCGACGAGCTCGGTCACGGCGACCACGGTGTCGTCGTCGAGCACGTGCAACTCGTAGAGGGCGACGATGTGCGGGTTGCGCACCGAGGCGAGCGCGGTGGCCTCGCGTTCGACGGCCTGTCGGGTCGTCTCTCCGGCGACGGGTGTGATCTTCAGGGCGTATGCGCGCCCGAGCAGAAGGTCGACCGCACGGTACACTGCGGCGTGGCAACCGTGCCCGAGCCGTCCGAGCAACCGGTAGCGACCAGCGATCACCGAGCCCAGGTACGGATCGTCCGAGTCGGACAGTGGCAGCCAACCCTCAGCGGGCGGTGCCGAGCCACACGATCCGCACGCCGTGTCGCGCGTCGCGACCACGCTCGCGCAGCTGCCGCAATACGACGAGGGCGCCGCCGAACCGAGACCTTCGCCCACCGCCTGCAAACTGACCGGCGTGTAATTCGCCGACCGCGGTCCGGCGCCGAGCCTGGCGGCGAGCCGGAGGACCAACGACTCGGTGTCGATGGGGTGGAGCACGAAGTCGTCCGCACCGGCACGCAGGGCGAGCGTCACGACATCGAGTTGCTCGGGGTCCGCCGCGACGATCACAGGGGCGCGGCTACGGCGAGCATCGCGTAGTGACGCGACGAGCCGCTCGTCCCCTTCGCCGAAATCGATGAGGACCGCAGCCACCGGCGCCTCGTCTACTGCCGCGACGAGCCGTGTGGCGGTAGCTGTGACGAGCTCCAGTGCTCGGTCTGCCAGGGAGCTACGCAGCTCAGCGGTCGGGAGTCGGCCCCGGTCTACGACGATCACCCGGGCCTCGGGGACGCTGCTCACGTCTCCTCGTCGTCCTCGCCTCCCGGAACCGACGTGACGTCGCTCGTTCCGATCGGGAAGCGTACCGATCGAACCGGCGTCTCCGCTTCGTGCGGGCCGAAGTCGCGACCGATCGACCCGCCTTGCGGACGCCTGGTGGGCGGAGGCGAACTCGTGCTGGGCGTCGGCCGGGCCGGGGCGACGGCCGGTGTCACGGTGGGCGTCGGGTCGAGGTCGCGACGCCTCTCTTCTGGCGGCTCTTCGACCGGGGGGGACACGTCGGACTCCGATGGCGCCGCATCGAAGCCGGCTGGCTGCGTGTTCCGCCGACCTCCGACCCGACGGATGATCCCGGCGCCGCCGGAAGGCGCGGCCTCGGAGGCCGGCGTCGCCCCGCTATCGGCGCGCGCGGCGGCGATCATCTCCTTGATCGTGCTGTGCTCCCTGGATTCCTCGGAAGCGAACTCCGGCTCGGCGCCGGGGTGGGTCCGGGCGCCTGTTCGTCGCCGCCGAACGACGCCCGGCCCGAACTTCTCGTTTGCGCCTGATTCGGCACCCGATGTCGTCGGGGTACCATCCTCCGTGGCGGAATCGGGCTGGACCGCGCCGTCGCCGTCGTCGGGTTTGGAGACCATTTCTCTTGGAGTTGACGAGGGGGGTTGATCGAGCTCGGCGGGCATCGGTCGCACGTTCGATGACGAACGCACGCCGTCGAACGCATCGGACTGTGGGGCGACGGTCCCGGAGCGCTGGGACGAACGCGCGCGTTCGAAGTCGTCGGCGTTGGCCAGCGGACTCGGTTGTGTCGCCGGCCGAGCTGCGGCGACCTCACCGGAGTCGGTGGGCAGTGTCCTGACGTTGGCTGAGGAGCGTGCCCCGTCGAACTCACCGGAGTCGGTGGGCAGTGTCTTGACGCTTCCCGACGAGCGGTACGCTGCCGCCGGGCCGGAGTCCGAGGGCAACGTCCTGGCGCTCGCCGACGAGCGGCTTCCGCCGAACTCGTCCGGGTCAGGGGCCGTGTCGAAAGCGCCCGATGACCGGACACGCTCGAAGTCGGCCGAGTCGGCGGGCAGCGTCCGGTGGCTGGCGGAGGAGCGCGCAGCCGGAGCTTCTCCGGAGTCGGTGGGTAGTGTCCTGACGCTGGCTGACGAGCGGGCTCGGTCGAAGTCGCTCGAGTCGGTGGGTAGCGTCCTGACGCTCGTCGAGGAGCGGGCTTGCTCGAAGTCATCCCGATCCTGGACCGCGTCGTGCCGCCCCGTCGTTGCTCCGGATTCCGTTGGCGCGCTTGCACCGGAGCCTGCGGTGCCTTCCTCGCGTTCCGCCGCCGGGACGGTGCGGACCGTCGCGGACGAACCGGAGACGGCGAATTCGCCGGACAGACTCCGTGCTTTCGCCCGTGACCCGCTCTCCCGAACCCGAGCGATGTCCTCGGCGGTGACGATCGCCGCGTAGGCGCCCGTGGCGTCGACCTCGTGGTGCGCGGCCGCGGGGTTTCGGCGCGCGAACTCCGCCGACGCCGCGGATCTCTTCCGGCGCCCTCGAGACGTGGCCGCGGCGACGCGGCTATGGAAGGTCGCGTCGGCCGTCGACAAGCCGAGGGCCCGCTGACGGGCCGTGAGTCCGCCGCCGGCAGCGGTGACCGTGGTCGCGTCGTCGGTGTCCTCGCTTCGGAAGAACGACGAGTCTTCGGCGGCCAGTGGATCGCGGGCGGCCTCCTCCTCGTCGAGCCAGACGCGTACCTCCTGCTCCGAGCGCTGCCGCGACTCGATCCACGTGATCAACTCGCCGGCGACTTCGTTCTGCACCTGCCGCAGGTAGGGGTCGGGGCGGTGCAGCACGCGCATGACCGGAGCGTGGCGTTCGGCATCGGCGTCACCCGTGTGCAACACGACCGAACTCGCTTCCACGCGCCGTCCACGCTCGTCGTAGACGAGTCGTACCGTGGGGTGAGCATAGGCCGTGGGGTTGGGCCCCGAGGCGAGGACCACACCGCGCCAACCGCTCGCGAGCTCGACGATGGCGCCGCGGGGGATCAACCCGATCGCGTCGACCAGGAGGTCGATGCAGTAGTGGCCGAGCTCCGTCGTCGCCTCGCGATGGAGCTGCTCGATCGCCCCGTCCGTGCTGAGCTGGAGCGACCGCCCCTCCTCGTGCCGACCCTGGGTGACGAGATCGGTGAACCGACGGGACGTCGCGATGATGTAGGCGTCGATGGAAGGCAGCGTTCCGACGTCGTAGATTCCCCGGGCCGGGGACCCGCCGAGCAGCGACTGCGCCTCGTACGTGATCAGCGTCCGCTCGATGCTGTCACCGCGCAGGTCTCCCATCGCCATATGGATGATGGCGGTGTTGCGCGGGAGATCGAAGTCCTTGTCGACCGTCGCGGCCCGGTGCCTGCCCACATCGAGCAATAGAGCGGCCATGCAGATCCGTGACAGGACCATTTCGTGGTCGGTGAGTCGACGGGTCATCGCGACGGCGAGAATCGCGCTGTTGACGGATAGCTTGGCGATGTCCGGCTGCAGGTGCCGCGCGATGATCACGTCGAAGACGACGGGGCGCTCTGCGTAGTTGACCGTCGATAGCTGCCGCGCCATTCGCTTGAAATACCCGGCCAGGTCGAACCCGCCCTCCCGGATCGAGTGGAAGAGTCGGCGGATGACCAGCACGGACAGCGCGTACGTGAGGAGCACCCGCTCGAGCTGGGTCAACCGGTCGTCCTCCAGGCCGAGCAAGAGGTTCGGGTTGATCAGGCGAAGACGGATGTGAGTCGAGATCCAGCCGTCGTCATCGACGAGACCGGCGTGCTCGCTTTTCGCCTTGGCGACGAAGAGCGCGAGCAGGGAGCGCAGATCCTCCTGCCCGACCGCCTTGCCGATCGAGATCGCGTTGACGTCGATCTGATCGAGGAAGCGGGAGAAGTTCATCGCCGACTCGTAGATGTCCGGCGGTGCGCGCAGGAGCTGGCCGTTTACGATGCACGTCTCCTCGGCGAAGACGAGCGTGATGCCCTCACTCTCGAACGCCTCCAGGGAGCGCATCGCCCGCAGGGTGTCCTCCGTGGCGATCGTGACCGCGTCGTTGTCCAGGAAGTGGAAGGTCCCGACCCGGAACAGTCGATAGAGCGATCGGACGATCGCTTGGATCAGGCGGGGGTCTAGACTTCCGGTCTCCATAGATCAGGGGGTCTCGTCGGTCGTGTCCTCGACCACCGGAACATCGGCGGTCGTGCGTGTCGCGATCTCGTTGTCCAGGTCGTCGAGTCGGGCTCGGATCGCCTTGGCGGCGTCGGCGGCCTCCTCTTGAAGCGCCCGTGCATTCCACCACCGCTTGCGGGAGGCGCGGCGGACGACTTCGTAGGCCTCGTTGGTCATCGCCTCGTCGCACAGGATCCGGACGGCGAGCAACCGGGTGTCGTCCAGCTCCTCGTTGGCGACGAGCCCGTGTGAGCCGACGAGGTCGACCAACGCGCGCTCTCCGTCCTCGTCGGACACCTCGCAGGCGGTCCGCATCACCAACAGGCGTTCTGCCGTCGGAAGTCCGTGGAAGCCCCGCTCACCGATTCGATGGATCAGGTCGGCGACGGCCGGCTCCACCCGGTTGGCGCGCACGGACTCGACGGCGCGGCGCCGGATGCGCGGGTCTTCGTCGCGCAGGAGCGCTCGCAGCTCCCTCAGTGCGCGCTGCGGTGCGTACCGCGCCAGGACCTCGGCGGCTTCGATTCGGACCTTGGCGTGTGGACTCTGGAACGCGTGCTCCAGGGCGCCCACCGTTTCCTTCGACAGGTGGTCGCGCAGGATGTGGACGATGTTCCTGCCAAGGAGCGGGTTCACGACCCGGAGCAGCTCGCCGAGCGGCTCCTCGAATCCACGGGCGTGGTTCTTGGCGAAAGCCAGGAGCACCGCCAGGATCGTGCGGTCGCGGCATCGCGCCATCGCCTCGATCACGGGGGGCGCCATGTCGTGGGGAACATCGACGAGCAGGGTCTCGAGTCGCGTCGCGAGGAACTCGATCTCGTCGCCGTAATAGGTGGTGTCGCCGTAGGGGACGAGCCAGGCGAGGAGTCGGAAGAAGGTCTCGGTGTCCGTGAAGGGAGTCAGGAACTGTCGTCGCCGCATCGGGTCGCGGATACGTTCCGCGATCGCGCCGTAGACCTCGAGGGCGTCTGGGATGTGGCCTTCGGAGATCGACCCCTGGATCAGGCGTCGCAGCGGTCGTTCGACCATCTCTCGGTCGCCGGCGGCGATGGCGTCGTCGAGGCAGGTCGAGAGGATCTCACCGAGGCGTCCGCGCCACAGCGGGATCATCCGCTCGAGGGCTCCGCCCATCTTGCGGACGACTTCGGCGTCCATGTCGAGAAGCGTCGGGCGCGCGATGACGGAGAAGTCCGCGGCCTTGTCCTCGTCCTCCTCTGCGAGCTCCGCGACCGCCTCGTAGGCTCCGCTCAGCTTCGACGCGATCGTCCGTCGCAGGTGTTCGATCGCTTCGGCGTGCATCTCCTTGAGCTCGTTGTCGAGGAGGTCGTAGTCCTCGACGTCCTGGAGCACGACGGCGCTGACCAGCTCGCAGCGCACGTGATCGAACTCGTGCTGCCAGAAGATCGTGGCGAGGTCGTCCTCGATCGCGAGGTCTTCCTCCGGGTCGAGCGTGAGCCAGCGGAGGAAGTCCCGGCACTCCACCTCCGAGAGCCCCGGGAGCAGGTGCATCTTGCGGAACCCGGCGTCGAAGAGGTTGTACGTCAGTACGTCGAACGGGTGCTCCGGCGCCCACGCCGTTTCGCGCATGTACTCGAACGAGTAGGGGCGAACGACCCAGAAGATGCCATCGGGATCGTCGGCGACGGCGCTGAGGACGTTCTCGACGAGGAACTCGAGGCGGACGTTGGTCTCCTCGTGGTCCCACCCGAACCGCTTTGCGGCGTAGAGCGTGTTCTCGACCAACCGGAAGATGTCGCGAAGAACCTGCGCCGAGCGCCACGCACCGGTCTCCTCTTTCTCCAGCTCTTCGGCCGAGTTGTAGAATTCGCCGATGACCGCGCGCAGCAACTCCTGTCGTCGATCCCGGTCTTCGACGGCGTCCGGCGCTCGCTCCGCCAGGCATTCCAGCACCTTCTCCTGAAACGCGAGCGCGGAGGGGAATCGATCGTCGGGATCCGCCGCGAAAGCGCCGTCGACGAGCGCGATCAGGTCCTCGTCGAGGTCCGCGCGATACTTCGCCAGTGAGACCGGAGTTGCGCTGTAGAGGATCACGTCGGCGAGCTCGACACGGCCCGTCATGTTCATGCGGGCGGCGATGCCGGTCGAGTCCGGCGCCTCGTCGGGGTCGACGGACTTCTTCGTCGGGCCCGCGTCGTCGCCTTTGTCGTCGGCGTCCGCTTCCGCTTCCGCGTCGCTCGGCTCCTGCTCGACGACCGCACCTGCCGCGCCGCTGTCGCTCTGCACGGCCGGAACCGCGCTGCTCAGGGCCCGGTGCGCGGCGAGGGAGAGGTCCACGTCGGGCTCGCCGCCCGGCGGCGGGGCGTCGCCGATGGCCACCCCCGACAACATCGTGAACAGAATGGCGCCCAACGAATAGACGTCGCATCGCTCGTCCCCGAGGCCGCCTTCGGGCCCCACGATCTCGGGGGCCAGGTAGCCGTGAGGGTCCGACGCCAGCGCCGAGAGCGTCTGGGAGCCGATCTCCTCTTCGACCAGCGCCGAGCCGAAGTCGAACACCTTCAACATGCCGTCGACGGTGATGTACACGTTGAACGGAGTCAGGTTCCGGTGCCGGATGGCGCGCGCGTGCAGGTTCACCAGCAGGTCGAGGAGCTCGGCAGCGACGAGCAGCGCCTCGATCGGCTCGAACGGCCGGCCCTTGAGCCGCGCGAGTCGATTGAGGTCACGCCCGTAGAGACGCTCCATGACCAGGTAGGGCTCCCCGGCCGGGGTCACGTCGTTGTCGTGGACGATGGTCACGCTCGGATCCGCGGCGCGCCGCGCCACGTTGGCCTCTCGGAAGAGGCGTCGGCGAACGCGCTTGTCTCCCTTGAACGCCGGGTTCATGACCTTCGCCGCGGCGCGCTCGCCCGACTGGTTGCTGGCCGCGTAGACGGTCGCAGTACGCCCGACTCCGATGCGGGCGTCGAGCCGCCACCCCGACAGGATCAATCCCAGGCGTGGGTCCTTGGCTTCTACCTCCTCGCGATCGGATGCGCTCACCGCCTGGCCGATGGCGGCCGCTGACGCGAGATCGAAGTCCGCCTGCGACTCGGCGCCATCGGCAGCGGTCGCGTCCCCGGGCTCGTTGGCGGTGAGATCTTCGGGCTCTGGAGGCGCCACGGGAGCGGCGCCACCCGTTGCGGGTGACGGTGTGCCGACCGGTCCCTCGACCTTCGGCGCGTTCCCGGACTCGGCGTCGGCAGTCATGTGTCGTCAACCACACATACGAGGAGCGGTGCCGGTGCGCCCAACGCCCGGGGCACGACCACCCGTTCGGGCCGAGGGTACATGGGCCGCCGCTGCGGAACGGGTCGAACAGTACCGTCGCCCCGCCCCGTGTGCAAGTCAGCGGCGCTCGGCGCTCGGCACGGAGAACGAGCGCCCATCATCGAGCCGAAACGCGGTCAGACCCCGTCCCCACACGCAGCCGGAGTCCAGGGAAACGGCCCCCGGCAACAGGCGGTGTCCGAGGGCGGCCCAATGTCCGAAGAGCACGGTCTCGCCGGATCCCGGTGCCCGCGCCGAATACCAAGGCTCCAGGTGGCTCGGCGCATCCTCGGGTGCGCCCTTGAAGCGATGGTCGAGGCGGCCGTCGGCGTGGCACGTCCGGATACGCGTCAGCACCGCCAACGCGGCGCAGAGTCGATCCGATGCCGGGGCGGTCGGGCTCCACGTGTCCCGCCGTCGTCTCCGTGACTCCCGGAGCAACTCTGCGCACGCCTCGCTCCTGAGGCGCTCCGCCACCGCCGTGGCCTCCGCCACCGCGGTGTCCGTGGACCAGCTCGGGTGGATCCCTGCGTGGATCATCGTCCACGGGCCCTCCCGGTGGATCAACGGTCGCCGCCGCATCCAGGAGACCAGCTCCTCGCCATCCGGCGCCGCCAACACGTCGGCGACCGTGTCGCTGGAGCGCGCTTCGACGACACCGAGGGCGATCGCCAGCAGATGCAGGTCGTGATTCCCGAGCACGACGACGGCGGCGGAGCCCAAGCCGGAGACCCACCGCAAGACGGCCAGGGAGTCCGGGCCGCGGTTGACCAGGTCGCCGACGAACCAGAGCCGGTCGCTTGTCGGGTCGAAGTCGAGGGCGTCCACGAGGCGTCGCAGGCTCTCGTAGCACCCCTGGACATCTCCGATGACGTAGACGGACAAAGCGCTCGGCGCTCTTGGAGGCGTGGGAGGAAATCCCACCTTAGCGCACACGCCCGCTGGATTGGCAAGCTCAGGAGCGATCCACTATGCTCGGCAACCCACTCAACGTGACCTCGGGCGTCGGGTCGGACGGCGGGCGGAGAAGCCCGCGAAGTTCGACACTCTCCACGCCGTACCTCGAAGGGATCGAAGCAGGCGGAGTCGATCGGCGAGACGGTGGTGAGAGCGGGGCGCCCGGGCCGCAGACAAGGTCGGATCCCGATGGCCAAAAAGCGCAAGCGTCGTTCGAGTCGTTCTTCGGAGCCAGCCGTCGCATCGACGGAAGAGACTCGCGAATTCAGTCCTGACGACTCGGCAGGAGCTGGTCCGGATATCGTCGACGCCACCGGGTGGGACGAACCTTCCCCGACCGATGGCGGGCGGGCTGACCTGGACGCCGACTCGGAGGTCCGGCACTTCTTCGAAGGTGCGGACTCGGAGGCTGCGTCCGGCGGTGACGGCGCGAAGTACGACGATCTGGAGGCCGAGGTCCAGGCGAACGCCGTCTTCGACCTCGAGCTCGACGTCTCCGGGCTGTCGGCGCTCACCGTCGACTCCGAAATGGGCGGGGCGACGGGGTTTCCGACCCTCAAGGGGCAATCGTCCGTGGGTCCGGACTCCGTCGGCAGCTTCGGTGGACCGCTGGCCTCTGCCCGCGAGCACGGTACGGTCGCGGTCGGAACGCCCGGTGAGGCGCTGGCTGACGAAGACCAGCGAACGATCGAGTCGTCGGACCCGGAACTCATCGCCGCGCTCACCGGCGAATTCCCGCGAGCCCAGACGCCGACGAAGAGCCAGGAGGCATTGGCAGCCGCCGCGCGGTCCACGATGCCGGAGAGCGAGATCGGCGACCAGCCCGACTGGGGCTCGGCAGACACCGGCGGGGCCATCGTGGTTCCGGATGCCGTGCCTCGTGGCGAGCCCGAGGCCGCGGAGGGCGGGGTCGGCTCGGGCGACGAGTGGGACGGCGACGATGCCCCAACCCCCGTGCCCGCAGCCACGGACGCCGTTGCGCCCTCGGAAGAGGGAGACGTCGGAGCCGTCGCGGGAGACGCCGGGGCCGTCGCGGGAGACGCCGGCCGCCACATCCAGAGTTCGGGGTGGTCCCAGGCCGCCGAGGCGGTGCCGAATGTGATCGCGGCGAATGCGGCGGACTTCGATCTCGATCTTCCGAAGGGAGCCTCGGGATCGTTCGAATCACCGACAAACCACGATCCAAGGGACGACTTCTTCCGGCAGCCCGACGCGTCGGGGCAGAACCTCGCCGACACCGCGGAAGCGATCCCGCTGGACCAGATGCCGCGCGAGGCGTTCCCGAGCTACTACGAAGACGGCGACGAGTCGGAAGACGTCACGCCTCCGGCCGAGTCGGCTGCCGACGCAGCAGATGCCAGCGCCGAAGAAGTGGCGTCCGATCAGGCCGAAGGAGCGGTCGCAGAGCCCGCCGACGGGGTCGTACCCGACGAAGAGGCCGTGCCGGTAGCCGCCGAGGTCGCGGCAGAAGAGGAGCCGGTCGCCGAAGAGGCATCGGCCGAAGAGACATCGTCGGAAGAGGAATCGGCATCGGCGGATGAGCCGGTCGCCGAAGAAGTCGCGCCCGAAAAGAGCCAGGGAACGGAGACCCCGTCGGCCGAAGGCGCGCCCGCGGCCGCCGCGGAGGTCGGGCTCTTCCCCGGCGACGGCGTCGAGGAGGCCGACAACGCGCGAGATACCGTCCCTGGAGCAAAGGGGATCGCCGAGGAGTTCGAGCGGCAGTACGCGCAAAACGTCGAGGCGAGCATCGAAGTGGCCGCCGACCTCGTGGCGGCGACCGGCAGCCGAGAGCAGCGACGGAGCATCGAGACGCCTTTCGGGCTGGAAACCCTGCCTCCGTCGATCACGCTGCCCGAGATCGAGGGCGGTCTGCCCGACGGGGAGTTCACGTGGACCAACCAGTTCGATCTCTTCCGCGCCGAGGTGCAGAAGCTGGCGCGCGCGAAGCGTTGGCGGCGCCTGGCCGCGGTCACGGAGCACGCGGTCGTGAACGCGCCCTACTCGAAGGGCGGTACGCGCACGTCGATGTTGCTCGATCTCGCGCGGATCTACCGCGACCGTCTCAAGGACGGCGCGCTCGCCGAAGAGGCGTTCGTCGCCGCGGCCCGCGAGGAGCCGGAGAACGCCGAAGCCATCGGGTTCCTGACGGAGCGCTACGGTGAGCTCGGCGACCATCGCGCGATCTACGATCTGTACCTGGCGGCGGTCGATTCCACCTGGGATCCCGTCGATCGACTCGCCTGGACGGAGGCGTGCTCGGTGATCGCCCTCGAGCGGTTGCGCGATGTCGCGCTCGCGATCCGGGCATGGGAGCAACTCTGGCGGCTCGGCGACGGGGCAGACGAGGCCACCCGCGAGCTGGCGAGGCTGTACCGTCTGGCGCGTAGTTGGAAGGAGCTGGGCACGTTCCTCGAGGTCCAGGTCGAGCACACGGACGGGCCCGCGCACACGGTGCTCTTGCGCGAGCTGGCCGAGGTCGAGCTGGCCGGAAATACCGACCCTGTGGCCGGCAGCGCGATCCTGCAGCGGATCGTGGATACCCGGCCGGACGACCCGCTCGGCACGATCCAGCTCGCCCGGATCTACTCGGCGAATGCCGAGTGGGCGGCACTGGAACGCCTCGGGCACCTCGACGCCAGTGGGACCGTGTCCGTCGACGCGGTTCTGGAGAGGCAACACCTGGTCGCCGGTGCGCTCTGGGACAGCGGTCGGATGGAGCAGGCGGCGCAGATCTATCGCCTCGTGCTCGACTCCGTGACCGACGACCCGCTCGCCCTCGACCGTTACCGCGCCTGGCTGCGCGGCGCCGGTCGCCACGACGAGCTGGTCGATGCGCTCCTGCAACGCGTCGAGGCGACCGCGGACGAGGGTGAGCGCAGCGCGCTTCTGGCAGACGCGGCAGCCGTCGCAGAGGTCGACCTCGGCGACGCGGCGCGAGCGATCCAGCTCCACGAGCGGCGCCTGAACGTCGAGGGAGACGACGTCGATACGTGCGAGGCGCTCGCGCGCCTGTACGAGAAGGTAGAAGACGACAAGGGCCTCGCGCGGGCCCTCGACGGCCTCTATCGGCTCCACGAGGAGCCGGAAGCCCGGCTGAGCATCCTGCGCCGGGTCGCGCGTCATTACACCGAGCGGGTCGAGGATCACGAGCGGGCAGAGGCCGCCTGGAGCGAGCTGCTGTCGATCGACGCCACGGATACCGAGGCGCGTGAGCAGCTCATGGATCTCTACCGCCTGCGGGGTGATTTCGAGGCGTTGAATTCGGCGCTGCTCCGCCAGATCTCGCTCACCCGCGATCCGGGTCGCGCGGAGGCGCTCTGCCGGAGGGCGGCGCAGAATCTCGACGAGAACTTCGACGACTCGGAGCGGTCGATCGAGGCGTGGCGTCGCGTGCTCGACTACGCGCCGGACGACGGCGACTCGCTTCGCGCGCTGACCGAGCACTACGCGCGAAGCGGTGACCGTCGGCACCAGATCGCGGTTCTCGAGCGGCGGATCCTCCGCGAGACGGAAGAGGGTAAGGTAGACTTGGGACTGCAGGTCGCAGGGTTGTGGGCCGAGACCGGCGAACACCGTGCAGCGGCTGCGGCCTTCGAGCGGATCCTCCACTGGAACCGAGGAAACGCGACCGCGATCGACGGGCTCGTCGATGTCTATGTCGGCGCAGACAGGCCGGATCTGGCCATCGACGCCTTCGAGCAGATGCTCGGGGGCGCGGAGTCGGTCGAGGAGCGCATCGTGCTGCTGCGGCGGGTTCTCGCGCTGGTCCCGGCGGAGGACCACCGTGGCCGCTTCGACCGGTTGCGACGAGCGTTGCTGTTCTCGGCGGGAGACCCGGCGGAGCTGCTGGTCGAGCTCGAAGCCGAGGCCGAGGCCGGTGATCTCTGGGAGGACTTCGCCGCGATTCTCGCCGGACTCCACGCCTACACCGAGGACGCCGAACAGAGGACGGCATACCGCTGTCGATTGGCCGAGATCTTCGAGATCAGGCTGGAGGACCCGATCCGGGCCTATGCCGTGCAACACGCCGCGCTGTGGAGCGGCGCAGATGGCGATGACGCGCTGGCCGAGCTGAGGCGACTCGCCCCGGCCACCGGCCGCCACGAGGACCTGGTCGCCCTGTTGGGCACGAGGACCCTGGCCGGTTTCGAGATGGATGTCCGCCGGTCGCACCACAGCGAGCGTGCGGCGATCAGCGAGGAGTTCATCGAAAGCCCGCGTCGCGCGCTCCTCGAGCTGCGGCGGTTGATCGAACTCGACCCAACGGACTGGGATCCGGTCGACGAGATCTGGCGCCTCGCCGAGGCCAACGGGCTCTGGGCGGACGCCGACCTGACGCTCGCCGAGATCGCGGACCGCTCGCACACGGACGACGAGAGACTTCAGCTCGCGGCGCGCCGGGAACTGATCTTCCGAACACACACGGAGGACCTCGCGACAGCCTTCAGGCACGTCGTTGCCCGCTTCCGCATCGCCCCCGGCGACGCGGAGACCGCGAGCGCGCTGGCCGAGGACGCCGATACGCTCGAGGCGTGGGATTGGACGTTGCCGGTCCTGGAGGCGGCGCGCCTGGCGTCGATCGCCGACGGAGACGCGTCCGACCTCGCGGAGGTGGCTCGCCTCTACGCCGACAAGCTCGGCGATCCGGATCGGGCCTTCGACCTCTATCTGTTGGCGTTCGCAGTGTCGCCCGGCGATGCCGAACTGCCGGACCGCCTGGGAGAACTCGTCGAAGAGACCGGGCGTTACCCGGAATACGCGCAGGCGTTGCGGCGCGCTGCGGCCGGAGGAGCAGACGAGGAGCTCGGCGTGTCACTCCTGCGGCGGACCGCCGCCGTGTACGAGGACAAGCTGGATCTCGCGACCGACGCCGTCGAGGTTCATCGGCGCTTGCTGGAGCTCAAGGACGACGAGCTACCCTCGTTGGAGGTGATGATCGCCAGCCATCGGGAGCGGGGACAGTGGCACGACCTCAGGGACCGACTGTCGCGCTGGGTCGACGTGGCCCCCGAGGATACCGATCGCGCGGCCCGGTGGCTCGAAATCGCAGAGCTCTCCGAAGAGCGCCTCGACGACGTCCACCGCGCGTTGGAGGGATTCTCCAAGGTGCTCGAGCTGTCGCCCGACCACGACCAGGCGCGTGGGCGCCTCGACGCAATCGTGCGCCGGCTCGACGATGCCGAGCTGCAGCTCCGCTTCCACCGACTGGAACTGGAGCGCGCAGGCCCGGACGACCGAACCGAGATCCAACTGCACATCGCACGCCTGCAGCTCGATCGACTCGACGACACCCCGGGCGCGATCGAGACCCTGCAGGCGCTCGCCGAGGAGGCCGGCGTCGACAGCCCGGCCTTCGCCCCCCTGGCCGACCTGTACCGCTCCGAGGAGCGGAACCGGGAGTTGGTGCTCCTGCTGCTCGACCGTGCCCAGGCGACCGAGAACGTCGCCGACAAGAAACAGTTGCTGCGCCAGTGCCTCGACGCCGCAGTTCGGACCGACGACCTGTCGGTCGACGAGCGCGAACGGGTCTACCGGGCGATCCTGGAACACGAGATCGACGACGTCGTCGTGCGGCGCCAGTACGCCCAGCTGCTCCGGTCACGCGACCGTTTCGAGGAGCTCTCCGCGCTGTTGGAGGAGACCGCGGAGTGCGTGAGCGATGCCGTCGAACGCACCGAGGTGCGCAAGGAGCGCGCCCGACTGCTCCAACTCAACCTCGACAAGCCCGACGAAGGGCTCGAGATCTGGCGCGCGTTCGCCGACGACGGCGACGACGAGTCGGCGCTCCTCGCGTTGGCCCAGGCGGCGCGCGATGCCGGAGACATGGAGGGTTACATCGCCTTCCGTGAGCGGCAGGCGCGACTCGCGGTTCCGGAGGAGGCGGCGCTCGTGCTGTGTCACCTTGCCGAAGCCTGCGAGGAGAGCGAAGACCTGCAGGGACGCATGGTCGAGTTCTACCGCGAAGCGCGAAAGCTCCACCCGGCCTGCGAGCCCGCGATGGAGGCCCTCAAGGGCATCGGTCGCCGCAAGAAGACCCTGCGCCCGGACGCCGCGCTTCTGCCGGAGGCGGGCGAGCGAGACCTCGACTGGTCGTCGCGGGGTCGCCGGCTCTGCGAACTCGGCGAGTCGCTGATGGACTCGGACGTTCGCGGTGCGCTCGGCTATTTCCGGCGCGCGGTCGCCACGTATCCCGACGACGCCGGCTCGTGGGACGGGCTGGCGGCGGCGGCGGAGCGGCTCGGCGAATCGGCGAGCACGCACCGAGCTCGCGTCGCGGCGCTCGAGGCGCTTCGGCGCACGACTCCGGTCGACGCCGAGACCATCGATGCCGAGGCGGAGCGCCTGCTGGCGATCGCCGATCGGGCACGGGCGGACGGTCCGGAAGGGGAGTACGAACGGTTGATCCGACGCGTGTTTCACGTCGCGCCGACCCACGCCCCCACGGCCGTGGCCGTCGCAGACATGCTGATCGCATCCGACGAAAACGCCGACGCGTTCTACCTGCTCGACTCGTTGGCGACTCGTCACCGAGCCCGGATCCCCGACGAGCTCGTCGGGGACGTCTTCTACGCGCGCGGCAGGACCCAACGCGCCCTGGGCCGCATCGACGAGGCCGTCGCCGACTTCCGGCGGGCGCTGACGGAACGGCCCCTCTTCTCGGAGGCCCTCACGGACCTCGCCACTGCCGAAGCCGAGGGAGGCAACTACGCGGCCGCGCTGGAGCACCAGATCCGCGCGCTGGTCGTGAAGGAGGATCCCCGTGACCGGGCCGACGTGTTCTTCCGTCTCGGGGTACTGTGGGAAGATGGGCTCACCGAGCACGCCGAAGCCGGTGCTTGCTACGAGCTGGCTCGTAGCGAGGGGCTCGCGTCTCGGGACCTGCTGCTCCGGGTGTTCAGCCACTTCAAGCGCACCGGCCAGCTCGAACAGGGCCTCGACGTGGTCGATACGCTGCTCGAGAGCGCTGAGGAGCCGGCCGAGCTCGCGACGCTTTGGCTCGCGCGCGGCGAGATCTTCGCCGGGCACGACGGCCGCGAGGACGAAGCCATCGAGGCGTTCGACATGGCGCTGAGTTACGATCCCGACCGCCACGAGGCTCGCGCCGCGTTGGCCGCCGTTCTCGAACGGCGCGGCGATTGGGAGCAGCTGCTGCAGATCCTGGAGGCGATCAGTGACTCCAGTGCTGCCGACCTGCGGGCGGACGCCCTGGTCCGCATGGCGGGGATCAGCGTCTCGCAACTCGACGATCCGGATCGCGCCGAGGGCTATCTCCGCGAATCTCTCGAAGCGGCACCCGGCCGAGACGCATTGCAGCTGCTCGCCGAGATCGCCGCGCAGCGTGAGCCGGGCGGAGTCGATCACAGCGATCTGCTCGGCCGTCTCGTCGCGTTCGGTCCCCCCTGGTACGAATACTGTCTCGCGCTCGGCCAGCTGTCG
>PVBE012237479.1_pt1 | contig 18818 bp, 7 predicted proteins | sample 1631181 | NCBI WGS metagenome assembly PVBE01 (sample SAMN08397723, study PRJNA350692) | Marine metagenome, whole genome shotgun sequencing project. | isolation source: water | place: Pacific Ocean | collected 2012-04 | reverse complement strand
TTTTCCCTCGTCCCTCGTCTCCCGCGCGCACCGTGATCCCCGCTCGTCCGGTGCGAGTCGTCGTCGTCGTTCTCGTCAACGCGAGAGCCGTTGGACACCTCCCGCGCGGAGTCGCGTTCCTCGCGCGCACCGCCGTCGTCCCGCGCGCGCGGGCATCGCACCCACACCGCGCCGCACCGCGCATCGTCTCTCTCTCTCTCTCCCTCTCTCTCCCCCCCGCGCCCCCCTCGTTGTCGTCGCGCACAGAGTGACGAACGATCGCATCCAACCATCATCTTTCACGTCATCAATCCAGATGGATCCGTCGACGCGACGTTTCGACTCGACGAGATGCGGTGAGAGGTGTGTGCTTTGTGTGTGCTTTGTGTGTGTGTGTACATAGTGTACGGCAAATACGACCATCATGATGACGTCATCATGTGACCATCATGATGATGACGTCTCGATGTCTCGATATCGATTCGATCCCTCGTGAACCAATCAGATTGCTCAAATCTCCATCGGTCACGCGCCACGTGCCGGACGCCACGCGCGTTCGATCGATGGCGCACTGCGCGACGCGCGAGCGAACGAGAGCGAACGAGAGCGTCGCGGTCGCGTCGCGTCGCGTCGTCTGTTCGTCATGTCTGCGGTCATGCGCGCGAACGCGGTGGTGGGGGACCACCTCGGCGACGATTGGAGGGGACGACGACGACGACGACGATTCGATACGCTTCGTCCGTCGACGAGACGACGCGCGAGCGCGCGAGCGATGGCGAACGGGGGGTTCGGACGACCGGGAGAGAGTTGGGACGACGCCTTCAGTTCGTCGTCGTCGTCATCCGGAAAGTTTTGGTCGCAGACGCCGTGGCAACTCGTCGAGTCGCTGGCGAAGACGTTTCTGTGTCGATCTCCGTCGTCGACATCCGGAAGAGGGGTGGGAGGCGCGAGCGGAACGAGAGATATCTCCACGCGCGCGTGGTTGGTGGACGAAAGTGTGGACGAAGTGGCGGACAGAACGACCATTCGCGCCACGGAGAAAGAGGTTCGCTTGGCGAGAGACGCGGACGGCTTGAAGAATTTTGAGCTGTATGCGTTGCTCCGTTCGCACGAGCGCGCCGTCGTCGTGGCGAAATTACGACGGCCCACGATTCTGGTCGATGACGCGAATCTCGTCGTGGTGGATGCCATCGATTTGGACGTCAGCGAAAATAGTTTGAACGATAGGTGTTTAGCAAACTACTGGTACTCGTGTCCTCTGCGGTCGAGCGACGACGAAGCCGTCGGAGTCGGAGGAAACGGTATGTGCGGATTCGAATGCGCGATTCGCTCGAAAATCGCGTCGACCGAGAGTGTCGCCGCATCGCACCAACCGACGTATTGGGCCGCTTTATTCTCTACGAACTCTGGAGATTTAGAAGAGTTTCTCATAACGTCGACTGGGGATTCGAGTTCTACGAGGCGAGCGACGTTTTCAACTCGGTTGCGCGCTTTGCTCGACTAATTTACTATCCATTTTGTTTCAAAGGGATCGCGAGAGCGGATCCTTGGAGGCTAAAATGTGAAGAATCTACTTCATGTGAAGAAACTAAACAACACTAGCAGTGCATTGTAATTTTTCTGTATTTTTTACGCGCAGTTTCGTGCGACAAGCGCCAGCTCGAGTACCCCGCTCGCGCTGCGGCACGCGTTTGCGGTGGTTTCCGAGAACAGGGCAAACAATATTCGACACGTCGAAGACTCCTCTGAAACGCGTGCGGGCGGAGGAAATCCAATATCGTTTCGTCTTTGCGCGCAATGATCGAGTTGCTTACGCAAGATGACCAAACGCGCCTCGAAGTCTGCTGCGAAAATCGGGTGCGTCGTCGACAATTTGGTGGCGAGCGCCGCCGCGGCTTCAAACTTGTGCGCGCGAGTGAGTGCCGCTAAGATTTGAGGTAAAAGTACACTTCGCCCTCGCTCGTGAGATAATGCGGTCTCTATCAACGCGTCGTATGACGCGCGTGAGGCTTCGTACACTTCTGGTATTCGTTGAGCGTGGATCGCGAGAGCGACGGCTTCGACATCCCAAACAAGCGCCTCATCCTCGCCCTCAAACTTGCCGAGAAGAAACGCCAACTTGGTGGCGATTGGCTCATCGTGGGCAGAGCTTTTCGCCTCGTCGTACAGTTCTAGGATGTCGTCATCAGACATCCATCGATTTGCCGTGTTCGCACCGTCGCGCAAACACTGCTCGGTAACAATGTCGAGTCCGCGACCATCCTTCAAGCCGCGCCGCAAAAGCGCAATCCAGCACGGCTTGAGTCTGATTTTCGGTCTCTTGACGGGGTCTTCCCAAAGGTCCAAGATTGCCGTGAGAACTTCAAAAGGGATCTTCGACTCGTTTACCAGAGCGTTGGCAAAGTACGAACACATGGATTCGACGTCCAGCATGGGCACCTCATCTGGCAACTCGAGTCCGTACGGGGCGATCAAGGCGCTGGTGCGCATCGACAGTACGTTTGCCGATTCGTCGCTCGCCGAGTGCGAGCGCCAACCAGTCCAGAGAGAGGTTTCGTCATCGACAAGTTCAGAAAGAATATTCAAAACGTGTGCTCTGACATTTGGCGTCGCTAATTCAGCAAACTCTTTCAGCTGCGCAAAAGTATTCGTTCTCGCATTGTTGAGTGTCTCATCCTCGGCGGGTCCATCTCTCAGGGTTTCACGAACTATTCGCGAAATCTCAGTGGAGCCGTTGTCCGAAACATTGAGAAGAGAAGCGCTCACCGCGCTTGAAATCGCCAAAAGCACATCTAGTTTCTCAGCAGAACGAGCTTGAGATTCAGCGATTGTAGCGAGCAAGGAAATTTGACGGAATGTCGCGCCATCTCGAATCCACTGTATGCCGACGTCTTGTAAGTCTTTCCCGCCCATTAGATGCTCTTCTAACGTCAGCGCGAACCTTGGATGAAGATGCTGAATTTGCCGAGTCACACTATCGACGAGTCGAAGATTTTCTGCCACTGTTTCAACTTCCACCAATTTTCCCTCGCCGACGACGCTCACAACATCTTCAATGGCTTTCAACCGGGTGCGCGAGGAAAGTTCAGCACTGAACACGTTCAATTCTTTAAAGGGAGAAGAATGTGTTATACCGCATAACACATCAGCGACTACCGTTTGATAGTGTTCTCCAAGATGTTCAAGCACGCATCGTGAAGCGTTCCATCTATTTTCTGGACTGGGTCGCTTCTTACGACTGGGCGGCGAAAGAAAAGCACGCATGGCGGAGAAGTATACGTCCTCCGTAGGCACATCCCTGAGTTCGTTTGGAAGAGTGTTCATGGCTGCAACTATGCTTTCAAGCGTTGTCATGGGAAAATCAGTCTGGCCTCGGTCCATTATCGCGGCTTGTACGGCACTCAAAGCTCCATCCGCACCATCTCGCGGCGCAGCACCCTTACCATTGACAAAGGCGTGCAGATTGATGCCCGGGCATGCCGACGACAAACTCGCCATCGCATTGGTTAAGGATTGTACGTTGTCTGCGACGGCTCCGTCGCATGCAGCCATGACTTGGAAATAGCAGTTTGCGGATGAGAGCGCACGGTCGCCGTGCTTCGGCAGGGTTGGCCACACTGAATTCTGCAACATCTCGGCGCTGTTTGAAGGTTGCGACGACAATGCCTCTGTCAAAGTCGGGACAGCTCGGCGCAGCTCATCTTCGTTATCATTCGCGAGATTTGCGGCGTACGCCGTGTACACGTCGTAAGAGTCCACTTGGTAAACATTCGCCAATCTGAGAGCGTTGTCGAGGGCCTCTGCACTTGATAACGTGGCAGAGCTTCCAGCGGCGAGCGCCATGATCGCCTTCCTCCGATACTCCGCCGTCCCAGAGGAGAAAACGTTTGCATCTATTTCAGGCACCATCGTTGCTAACCATTCTGCATCCACAACGGAGCTGACACTCGACCGAAGCTGCTTTATGCAATGAATTTCCATTTCAGCGTCGTCGCTCGGCGTCTCGACGCTCATGACTCGATCTACGAGAGCGGAAACACTCGTCAGAGTTTTGAAATCATCAAAACCAGTCCAATGTGATCGAAGTGCACGCAACGCGTGAGCGCAGGTGCCCAAGTGAAGAACCGCCTGAAGTGCTTGCTTGTCGTGCGTCGCGCTTGAAATTTCGTTGACGACGGCGGACACGTTTTCTGGGTCCTGCAAAGCAAGTAGAACGCCAACTGAGGGCCATATCGCACGCGGGGGTGTATCATTCGCAACGTCATCAGATTTGCAGTCACGCAAAGCCTTTTTAATGGAAGATCGCGCGATGACCATGAGTATTTCGTCCGAAACATTTGACCCGTGAACTCCGAGAGCGTACGCAATCGTTCTAGCCGCCTTGCTTGCGTCAGCAGAAGACTGCGCAAGGCAATCAAGAGCTCGACTGAACTGTGGGTGTTTCATGACTTCCTTTGCGAGCGGACGAACACTCTCGGGGTCTGAAGCGACTTCACCTTGTGCATCGAATCCAATCGCCTCACTTCCACAATTGCGTTCGCCGACGATGGGTTTCTTGAAGACGCTCAACATTTCATTCGTCTGTGCGGTTTGCCAATCTCCTAAAAGCGATGCAAGACAATCTCGGTCGGCGTAAATGAGAGCGAATGCGAGTAACCGTTCTTTTTCGACACCACTGGAATATTCATTGTTCATGCGACGGGCGACTTGCATGCATAATCTCCACGCAGGAGTGTAATCGCGCCTCATCAGTCGAGACGCGAGCGTGCTGGCGATGGTGACATCACCGACATCCAAGGCTTTTGTACCGGCTTCAAGTAGAATGGCTCCTTGAGGTTTTTCATCGCGCAACCCAAATTTAATTGCGACATCTTGCAACTCATCCGCCATGAGGTACACCTCGTGACTCTGCTTGACAGCTGTGAGTATCAAGTCCAGCGCGACCTCATGTGTCACAGCGTTTGGAGGATGCAGCACACCATATTTTGCGAGGAAACGCATACCATGCAAGAAATCTAATTTTTGTTGGAGGTTTCCAGTCGATTGATTAACCGGAATCAAACGCAAGCAAATCTCGGCGGCTGAAGAAGCTTCGTCGGTGATGTCCTTTGAAAGAGAAAAAAATTCATCAGTTATCAAGAGAATGAGCTCTTCCGCAGTAGATGGAGGAAGAACGGATGATACTGATTGACCAAGTTCTTTCAAACCTCCAACTAGAGCGCCCACAGCACCTCCAGTACTCGTAGAAGGAACGTGTCGACGTGCGTGGGTCCAATCTTTTTTCCGCAACTGCGCGCAGAGCAGCTCACCGAGTACCTGTTCGTGCGTCAGAGATCGGGCAAATACGTCAATCTGTAAGGCGTGCAGATCAGACCATAATCGAGACCAATCTAAAATTTCATGTCCGTTCACGAAGTGTTCAACATGATTTCGAATCAAACGTATCGCGAAAGGTGTGTTCTGTTCTGCTTCCAAGACATCGCGAAGGTTCACGCTCGCTGCATTCACCTGAAGAGTTTTACAGGCATTCATGCGCGATATGGCCTTCTTCGCTATGGGTACTTCAGCCACGATAGGTGGAAGCCCATTCAGTATGTGTGCCAGCTCAGAGGTCAACTTTAAGTCTGCGCACTCGTGCGATAATGACGCCTCAACCACCACGGCGGCTAAAGCTTCCGCTCCGCCGACGAGCTTCACATGTTCTTCATCGGAAGACAACCATCGCACGATGCGCGAAACTTGCTCTAGATCCCCTTTTTCAGAGTCGCTGAGGATGAAACGTTGGAGAAGTTCTCGTGAGCCTTCACAGCCGCCCACAGAGCTGTCGCTCTGATATTTTAGTAAATCCGTTACCGGCCCAGACATGAGTCTCGAAGAGTTGCTGTCGTTCATCATTGATAATATAGTCGACAATCTTCCAGACGCATCGTTCGCCAAAAATTCTTCAAAATTCACATTAGTAACATCGTTTCTGTTTGTATCGAAACAGATATACGCAGACGATGCCAAGGCACCAGAAGCATAGGCAAAGTCGACGAGAGTTTTGGTTTTCAACGCAGTTGACGCCCGCTGCAACAGCCCGTGTGCGTTGTCGATGGCACCAGCATACTCGTCCATTTCGCACGACCGCTTGATGGCCCACGCTTCCATTTCCATTTCAGAAGGGAGAGCATTTTCACGCTCGGTCAACGTACAAATTCTTTCCGTTGCCGACATCAACCATTCCTTTGATGCCACGTCGTTGAGGATGCGCGCTGAAGACGGGTCGACTCCGGCTGACTGGGCCAGAACTTTGTCACCGTCCGGAGAATTGGACGCTATTGCTTGCGCGTATGTTTCTGATTCAGCCCAATCCACGGCCCGTCGACTGCCAAAGTGCTCGCTGTCGTCCCTGGTCATCGCCGCTCCGGACCACGGAAGCAGAGACTCGTACGCTCCGACGTCTGATGTTTCGGGGATCGCAGAAATCACTTCAAACATATGTGCCCGCAATGCACGAGAGAAACGCTTGAACAGAATACTTAAAAGCGCAATATCATTCGCGTAAGCGGCATTTATCGCGACTTCACGAATCGGAGCTCCAATAATATTTGAAAACAGCTCGCTCGAAAACGCACCGCCCGTGACTTCGTGTACTGCATCTGCGCGATCAATTGCACCGAGCAACGCGAGCCGTAACTTCACCCACCAATTCCACGTTACCAACGCAGCACCGGTTGAAGAGTCACCATGCTCGGATCGTTTCGCTTGAGCGTCCGACTCTTTTAACCCGTAAACCAGTATGTGTCGCTGGGTTTCATACGAGTCGGTGCGAGCGACGAGGCATTGTACTCCCACCCACGCACGGTCAGAGATGCGTGACAGCCAATCGGTCAAGCCTTCCTTGGATGGAATCGACCTTTCCCATCGTGCTTTATAAACTTCATCGGTATCCAATCCGTGCTGACGCGCCAATGTGAGGGCAACACCCCATTCTTCCATCTCCATGTGTGACTGCAACATTTCTGCGGGGGTTCGCTCGTTGATTGAAATCAGTCTCCAACCGCCTGTCCGTGGACGCTCCAAAAGAAGGAGACGCCCACGTTCGATACCATCAACGTCGCGCGGCGCGGAGACCAAGTCTTCTATAGAATCGAACGACTCTGGCTCATCACCTAACACGTGCGAATCATCCTGGATCGATTGCACCGTCAGATGTCCGTCTCGCGTGGCTATCGCCACCGCACGAGAAGACCACCAAGTGGCCGCGCGCACGTTTTCGCGTGAAATCATAGTTTCTGCCCGTGAACTATCATCATGGGATACGTAGAACACGCTCAACCGCCCATTCCACGATGTTGCAGCCACTCCGAGTGTTTCATCCGTAATTCGCACAGCCAGGTGTAAGCGAAACGGTGTTCTAAAAAAATTTCTTCGCGGCGCCGCGTCGTGATTGCACTCTATCGTCCTCGTATTCCGTATGCTGAGAAAATCATCAGCGTTGTCATACACCCAAGTCGTTATAGTGGATCCCGTTGAAGCGTGTCGTCGTCCAACAACGACCAATGTGCGTCTGTTCTCTAACCACTCCGCGCCGTCGGCACACCTCAACGCTTTACCCAAACTCACCGCGTCCCGCCGTTTCTCATGTTCGCGAGAGCCGGACGAAGAAAACACGGAACATTCTGATTCCAGTGAAACGCGCGCGCGCGTCACCGCGGGCGTTCCTTTCAAATTCACGCTCAAAAGATCGTACGCCGAAGTCGTCTCTCGACGGAGCGCCAATCCGAATCCCGCGTGCGAAGCAGTCACCTCATCATCGTTCGTCCACACGATTTCACCCACCCGATTCGCGACGAACATTTTACCATCCATTCTCTCGAACGCGAACGCTCGGCCGTCGTCGCTCCACCGAGTGCGCGCGTCCTCCGTCCCGACGTTCGTCCACCCAAGTCCGGGCGTGCCCCCGCTCGCGCGGTGCCAATCATCTGTCGACCGATACACGCGCACGCGCCCGTCCGAGGCGTGTATCGCGAGCGAATCTGCCTCCGCAGACGTGGACACACCGATCGATCCGCGTCCTCGCTCCGCACTCTCGTCGTCTCGCTCGCGCGACGCGCGCTCGCTCGAATCTTCGGACGGCGCCAACGTCCACCGCGATGACGTCGCCGTCGTCGTCGACGGCGTCGACGACGCGCCCAGATCGCTCTCCGACGACGCGTGTTGATACGCGTCGTACAGCGTCCGCGGCATCGTCACCACCGCACGCGTCGCCGTCGCGTCGCGCGCGCCACAGTGGTGCGGGTCGTTGGTCTCGATCCCAGTGATGGGCGCGTCTTCCCGCGCTTCGTCGGCGCGCGCGGCGAACGTTCGCGGGAAGACGCGCGGGAAGACGCGCGATCGGCCCGTGCGTCGTTCTCGAGTCTCCTCGTCCTCCTCCTCGTCGTCGAGCGAGCTCCGAGAGTGGTTGGAGACGCGCGCCGACTTTACGAGCCTCGTTCGGTTGGAGACGCGAGACGACGATGCGTACGGCACGCGAGCGGTGTGCGCGTCGTCGAAAGGAATCTCGCGAGGAGACGTCTTGCTCAGGATTCCGCGCGCATGCGTGTTGACGGCGCGAGAAGCGCTGGGAGAAGCGCACGAGGGATGGGACGAGGAGTTGAGCGCGTCGGAGACGCTCGCCGTCGCGTTCTTGCGCGAGGAAGCGCTCGGCGAAAGATCGAGATGGGCGCCTTACGTGCGAACGCTGAATGGTTCAGATGTCGTCGAGTCGCACCCGTTGCTCTGGAACGACGCGGACGTGCGTAGACTTCCAGCATCGTCCGGCGTGAGACGGGACATCGAGCGTCGCACGCGACGATGCGATTCGGTGGCTCGACGATTGCGAGCGTCGAAAGTCGCGTCGACGCTGGGATTGGATGTCGAAGAGTGGCCGAGTGATGCCGCCTTTCGCCGCGCGGGAGCGATCGTTTCATCCCGAGCGTTTTTCCTCACAGATCTGGAGACTTTCGGAGACGGGGACGATGAGTACGTATTCGACGACGTCGACGATGACTGTTGGGACGAAGGGATTTCGGGCGAAGAAAGTGGTGACGGCGCACTCGCGCTCGTACCGTATGCAGACGCACTGAACCACTCGTCGACTGCGACTGAAGAAGCTCTGTTGCGGTATGATGTGGAAACGCAAAGCGCTGTGCTTTCTTCACATCGGTCGTATCAAACAGGCGAGCAGGTGTTCGATTCGTACGGCGTGAATCTGTCCCAGAGGGACCTTTTCATGAACTACGGATTCATCGATATCGACGCGAATGGTTCGGATGGGTTCGAACTCTCTGCCGCGGACTTTCTGCATGCAGCGCATCGTCGCTTGAATGTCCCCGGAAAAAGAATTCAAACCGGCGCGGAGGAGCTGTACTTTACGATTGACGCGTGCGGCGTGGGAGAAGAAATCGTTTCCTTCGCAACGATGCTTCTCGGAGACTTGATCCCTGATACAGAACAGTCGAAATTCGTTCTCAGTGTGTTCGCTGAAATGTGCTCGCCGAGTGAGGGAGACGATGTCGACGACGTCTTCGCGCAAACCTCGAGCGAACGAGAGTCCTTGCGCGGCGTCGCCGCCGCGATGTACATTGCCGAGAAAGAAGTATCGGCGCGCCGCGCCGCGTGGGACGCGATTCAAAAACAAATAATCTCTAATACTAGTAGATGACAATTATCACGCTGCCGCTCTTTTCCTCGTCGGAGGCTCCCATCCCACCGGCATCTTGAACGGTAGACCGATCTTAGACTGGCAATCACACTTTTCGCCCGGCCCGACCCCGCACCCGCACTCGTCGCGCGCGTTTCTCGTGCCATTTCTATCCTCCTCCGTCTTAAACTCAGTCACGATGACAATCACGTCCTCGTCGCCCTCGTTGACGTCTGCGTGCAGGTTATCCGGTGGATCAGCTTCGTACCAGTACGCCTTGCCGGTCTTAAACACGAGATCCATGCGTGAACCGTCCTCGTCGACCCGCTTCAGCACGCCGCCCTGTAAAGCGACGATCGTTCGCGCTCTATCGTGACGGTGCATCTTCAAGGGTAGGTTGGGAGGAACCGTCGTCTTCCAGCAAATCGCGTGTTCATTTTCAAACATAAACTCGCGCGACATCGCGATGGACGCCGATCCGATCCACGCCGTCTCTCTATGAAGGCTGCTCGCGATCTGTGCGCGCTTCTCGACGTTTTATACCGCGCCACGGTCTCACGGGTTGTGATTTGACTTCTCACTTCCTGCGCCCCCTCACTTTTCGGAGCGCGAAACACATCGCGGGCACCGCGAGAAGAAAACCGATACGAGTCAGATGCTGTCATCCACCGTTTCAACCTTCTGCGGGGCGTCCATCGCGCATCGCAGACCGCTTCACGTGCGCCGATTACGAATGGCGCGATGCCACGTGGCCCACGCGATCGCGAAGCTCGCGCCGCCTGTAGACGCGATCGACGACGACGAGCGCGCGCACATGACTCGAAGATCGACGCTTTTCGCGGGAGTCGCCGCCTCCGTCCTCACGAACGTCGCCCCCGCGCACGCCGGACCTGTGGAGGCTGGCGGCGCTGCTCCTGATTTTACGCTATCCGGAACGGACGGCAACGTGACGCTCAGCGAAGCTCTTAAATCGAACGAGTTCGTCGTGCTTTACTTCTATAACCAAGACGGTTCTCCAGGATGTTCCATCGAAGCGCAGCGTTTCGAGGCCGCCATTCCGCAGTTTACGGCGAAGAAAGCTCGTGTCATTGGTGTCTCCATGGACAGCTTGGAGAAACACAACGAATTTTGTTCAGACAAGGGGTTGAAATCGTTCACGCTTCTCAGCGATAACGACGGAACCGTGTCCGAAGCGTACGGTGCAGATCTCAAGATTCCAATCTTTGGTCGATTCTCCGATCGACAAACCTTTCTCATCAAGAAGGACGGTACCGTCGCCGCACATTGGCTCGAGCGCGACTCGTCCATGGCGTCCGTAAAAACCACGGCGCACGTCGATCAAATTCTGGCCGCTATCGACGCCGCTTAAACCGTACGAACGTCCTCGGATTGTGTAAAAAATTTATCACGACGCCACCGTATTTTTTCGCTTCTATGAAAACTCTCAGCGTCAGAAGCCGTTGCGCGTATGCCCAGTTCTCCGTCGACTTCGGGTGCGAGGCGACGCGCGCCTCGTTCCTGCGGAGGGGGAGGCAATGGAAAAAGCTTTCTACGCGAACTCCGAGAGTTGTTATCGGCCGTGGTCGCGCAGATTGCCGTTACTCTGGGGATATCGGCGCGCAATCAGCAGCCGATTTACGCGCTGAATGACGAGCAGAAAAAGAGGTTACACGCGCTCGCGATGCGTTCACTCGTGCAATACGATGATTCTAAGATAGAACACACGGACGCTCTGCGCGCCCTTTGGTCGCTCGCGTTTGGTCGCGACGCAGAGTTCCCAAGAGGTGCGAAAAGTGAGCGGTGGAAGGATATGGGTTGGCAATCGACGTCGCCGCAAACGGATTTTCGCGGAGCGGGGTTCATGGCCCTCGAGAACTTAGTTTGGTTCGGCGTGAATAGGCCAGAAACATTCAAAGCCATCAAAGACAAAGCACACGGGCGCAGAAGTGAATTTGAGTATCCATTCGCCGTGGCTGGGGTCAATTTAACGTTCAATTTGCTAGAGATGTGTGAGGTACAGAAAGAAGCACCGACGACCGCCGTGGGAATGGTTTTCGCACAGCTTTTAGAGAAAGAAGAGCACGCGTTTGAGATTCTTTACGTGCTCATATTTGAGGCTCTCGATAGAGAGTGGCTTGCGTTTTCAGGCGCCGCCACGTACATGGATTTTCCAAAAATCTTGAAGTCTACAAAAGAGAAATTCGCGTCCGCGTTGCAAGACGCACGAACACTGGAAGAGGTTGGCGCGTGTCTGAACGAAAATGGGAAACTTCACGTAACTAAGTCATACTAGTAGTACAGTCCACCACTCGTCCGCGACCGACTAACTGTGCATTGTTCGACGCGTTTCGTGTGAATATTTTACTAGTCCTAGTCCTATGTGTTTATGTTATGTTGGCTTTTCGACGTCGAACAATTCTGAAGGGGGTCACGGTCGACAATTTCGTGTGCCCTTTTCAACGAATTGTACGGAATAATTGTCGTCGACCAGCAAAGCACGACGCACGCGGGGGGAGGAATACGAACCCCCGCCCACGTGCGTCCCACGCTTTAACCATCATCGTCGAACATTGATCGTGCTGAGACTATGATCTCGTTCGCCGTCCTTTTCCGCGCGGTCCTGGTGGCGTCCTTCATCATCCTGGGCTCCGCGGATGACCACACCACGCAGTGTGTCGCCAAGTTCAGGCCCGTCGCCATCGACACCAATGACGCGAAAGGTGGCATCGCGAGAACGTCCTTCCTCTACGTCGAGGTCGAGGCTGACAAAAAATTCACCGTGGAGCCCAGGATATGCCCGGAAGGTTACATCCCTCCGACGAAGACGTACGAGATACAGTACGCTTCCAGCCCTGATAACCACAATGGATGCCCGGACTGGGATGATGGTATTACTTGCGATATACCCAGTGTTCCAGCTACATACGAAGACTTCCTGGACAATCCCGCGTCGTACTCCTGCATCAACGTCACCTTCCCAGGTTCAGGGTACCCTTGGTCGGAAGTGCATTGTTCCATTCACGACCCTTCCCACCATTCCAGTGGGATCTGTTGCCCAGCCGACAAATCCACCCTCTACATGCGCCAACCCACACATGACGATTATATGAGCCAATCAGACCACGAGGGCCTGAGCGATCACCCCATGATGATACTCGGAAGATGCACCGCGGCGAGGTTCGGAGAGCTGCACGGACACGACGTTGACCTCACCGCTGTTCCTTTCGACACATCTGACCGCGTCTCCCCAGTGGTAGCTACACGCATGGACGGGCGAGATGGCCGCGGCGGTCCGTACACCATCAAGGACGTCTACAAACAGCTCGGTGATCAAGCGAAGAAGGAGTTGAGGAACTCGTTCTGGGCGCATCTACTGGCAAAGGATAAAATCGTCAAACTCACCGGCGTGAAGGACTTCACTGAGCAGGAAATCATTGATTACTTCGACAGCCAGGAATTGTCGCTTCACGATTGCAACGGTCCAAACCCAGAAGACTGCATCGAACGAACGGTGACGGTGCTCTCATTGGGTGGCACCGCGTTCCTCGGCTTCGACCCTGATGACCCCGACGTGGCTGAAATCGACTTTCCGAAATTAGAGATTTGGCAGGTAGGGCATATGCTTAGTGAACTGTCTCACATGAACTCATGCTGGGACTGCGGGGGCGATTCCGACGAGAACGATATCGCCAGAAAGATGAAGTTTGGGTACAAGAATTGCCCAGCCGCCCTGTACCATCCTCCGATGCTCGTCGTTCCGCCGCTCGCTCGCGACAACATCGCCGGCTACTTTACCCACTTCCATCACGAACCCGTTCCGGGGAACAAGCAGATTCGCTCGGAGATGAAGCTGACCCCTTTCAAGAGCGCTGTCTCCAAAGAGTTCACATCTTCAGGCACCTCCACGTGCAAGATGCTGGTCACCCTCGTGGACGTTCCCACGATGGTCGATCCCCAAGAGATCGTCTCCATCGACGGAATCGCCTTCTCCGATTTGACGTCCATCTACGACAGCGTACCCGACGCGTACGTGGTGCTGGATGCATTCACCGTCCTTGCTAGAACCACGGGTAAGGTGCCCAGATTGGGCACGAAGTTCACTGTGGAGGTTCGTGACACCGCCACGGGTTCCGTGACCATTTACAGGAACATCACGGCCACGCCTGGAGCGTACAGCTCCCTCAAGAAAAGGCTCGACGCGCGCAATGACAAGCGTTGGGAACAAAATTTCAAATGTGGCGGAATGGACTACGACCGGAACCGCGGAATGATCAAGTTGAACGATAAACGCTTCGAGCGCGACTTGGCCTACTACTTGGGCGGGCACGTCGACCTTTCCACCGCCAAGGGTGGTCGAGACGACGCCATCGAGAACATGAAAGAGACAAGTATCAGCTTTACCTTTTACCTTGGCTCTCGAAGCCTCGAAACCGGGAAAACATCGTACACGTTCCAGGAAGAAAACGGTCTTTGGAGCAACTCACGCGAAGTGCTCACCGTGAAGGACTTTGAGGGTTGCTACATGGTGGTCGACTCCTGCTATGGCGACGGGGGTGGGATTCCCCTCCAGCCCGCCGAGAACAAGTGCAACATCGAGAGGCTGGCTGAGGTCGTCGACGGCTTGAACGAGACGATTGCAAAGACCGAGGATGGCACGATGCTCACCAACTATGCCGACTACCTCCAGTACATGGGCACCGATGCCTGGGTGGACTGCATCTCGATCGTCACAAACTCCATGGAGGATTTCTGGGCAAGAGAAACTCAGGAATCGACCGAGTGCGTCGTCTCCGAACCCTGCGACTGGATGAACATGGACTACAGCAACGAGACGTTGGTGGAACAGTGCAATCACGGTTCATGGGCATACTGCAAGGACTATCCCAATCACGAGTGGTGCAAAGATCCGTGCTGCAACCACGACTTGCAACAAACCATGTGCTGCGCTCCAAGGAACGCGACGGTGAGCGTCTTCCGCCCAAAGTTGAAGACGGCAGATTACGTGTTTGAGTGCCTCTCCACCGCTTTCGAGAACAGCAAGACGGAAGAGTTCCCCAACGGCGACCTCGATTCTCTTTATTGTGTTGACCCGACCGAGGCTGCGGCAGCTGCCGATTTCGTGGCTAGCAAACTGCAGAATCCCAAGGCGTGCATGACCAAGTACCTCGAAGTCAACAATATCGTTTCAGAGATCAACTCTGATCTTGATTGCTGTTTAAGCGCAGTCGTCGGTGTGGAAAATTGGGACAGCGGCTATTCCATGAAGTCCACGCAGCCGTGCGAAAGCGACGACGACTGCTACTCCGGCAAGTGCCTGATCACAGGATCTGGTCAACAAAAAGATACGCCAACAGACGACGGTTGCGCGTGGTCCGCCACCACGCTAACGAACAGGTGCGCCTTGGCGGGGTCCGAGTCGTCAGGTGCGGCCATCGCTCATTGCCTGACAAGGAGACTCGAAGCGAACAACAGAGTTACCGATGAAGCCGTTAAAACCGTCAGGAAAGTTCTCGGAGGCTCGTCGGACGCCACTGACGCCGACGTTGGTCAGGCAATCACAGACGTTGCCATCGCCGAAGAGTGCATGGGCGACGCCGACGGATGGAAGTATAATACTCACTGTTGGGGGAACGGTTGTTCCGACTGCGAGGGCGAAACCGAGTGCAAGGCTGAGTGCCTCGCCGCCAAGGCTTGCAACTGGAAACCGCGATCCCATAACCAAACTATCTGCGAGGCCACAACCGGCAACTACTGCCTCGGCACGACCGAGTGGGGCTCGAGCGAAGATCTCACGCAATCTGGATACTGCAGGCCAAGTAATCCAACATACTACGGTAGATATGAATCCATGTCCGATTGGGAATCGGAACACTGGAGGCACGAAAGCACGGGCATCAACGACACTGTGTGCACGACTGTCAGTAACGATATCGGCGCCGGTGGGCTATCTGCCACCGCCGTTCCATGGGACAAATGGAATTCTGAACCCGCGAAGCAGTGCACGTTCTCGGGAGCCAACATGAACTCTGACAAGGACACGTGCTATGACGATTGCATCGGAACCAACGGTTTCAAGCCGGCTGCCAAGTACCAGTGCTACGTCGACCCAGAATCCACTACGGGTAAGTGCCCGACCGACGGGTACTTCACCGTCCGTCGGGAGGACTGGAATTTCCACCCTCCGCATGGTTTGCCGCGGCCAAGCTTCTGCGTGGCGAAAGACTGGGCCCTGAGGAAGCAGTATAATGACCCAATTTACGGTGTGACGGGGAGTAGTCAAACTAACACCAATTGGACGTTGACGCTCGCTGGCGATGGAACTGGTACGGTCACCGTGACTGGTGGTCCTCTGTACAATCTTGCAGGGACTGATTGGGAGCTGGTCACCGGCTTCAGTTGGTATCACCATGATGGGCTGTTTCTCTTCGACGACGCGGACGTCGCGGAGAAGGTTTGCACGGATTCCAACGTCGGAGCGAAGGCTCGCGTCGTGGACGACGGGACAGATCAGTGCCGCACTGACCGATGCTGGTTAAAGACTGCCACCAATCAAGGTGCGTGCACTCATGTTGATCCATCTGGAACATCAGACGGCTACTGGGCAAGCTGGGATTCCAAGATGAATGGCGGCAGTGGTGCTTGCACATTTACGCGGTGGGACATGCGTACCGACACAAACGAAATATCAACATACCAAGCGGATGGGACTCCAGCTGTCAAGAAGTTCAAAGAATTCTGCGATGCACAAACATCTAGGGGCGGGGCCTTTTACCTCGGTCGGGAATTCCAGAAGGGCATCATGGACACCGAATCAGATTGCAACGCCAAATACTGCAACATCGTCGGCAAGAACCATCAAGTGGACAATGCCACTTGCACCAGTCTTGGAGGCGTTTGCAAGACCCGAGGTTTGGGTTGCGGCGGATGCCGCGCACCCTACTCCGAAGAGGTGAGCGGATCGACGGTGAAATATACCATGTATTACAGAACTGGTGTTTCCTCCAGTGATTGCGCAACAGAGGGAGGAACCCACGACGGAAGCCCCATGGATCTCTGTGCATACGACGGTCCCGCCGACTCGCGTAGTAAAATCACCTGCGAGGACATCGACGACGCGGTGTGCGGTGCGACCAGCCCTGACACCTCGAAGCTATACGGTTACGCATCCGATTATCTCAAGTGCAAAGCCACTAAAGAAAAGAGGTTCTGCAAGACCAAAGAGCAGTGCGAAACGGAGACAGGCACCTGTTCCGGTCACTGGGGACCCCAATTGAAGGAAGAGTTGTGCCAGTATAATGAAACGATCGACACGGTCATCTGCACGCCCTTCTCGCACGTCTGCGTGACGACGAAGGATAAAATAAATTGGGAGTGTCCGGGCCACACGTGCGTCGGGAACCCTACCGCGCATAACTACACGTACGAATCCTATAATTCGACCGGACACTTGGTCACGGTGACCGAGACGCACTGCTGGGATCCCAAACGCGAACACGTGAGTCATGAAAAGTGCGCCGACTACTACATCACGTCCGAGGCGGACTGTACCGCCGTTGACGGCGAATGGTGGTCTACCAACATGACCTCCCAAAAAGACTTTTGCACCAGCTCCAAGAGGTGTGCAGGCGGGCGTTCAGATGTGGGATGGACCGGCGAGCGCGACGGTGAACAGTGCGTTCTCTGCGGAGGCCGCATGGTCCAGGACTCCACGTGGCAGTCCGGCACCTGGGTGGAACCAGCGATGGTCAACAGCGGCAACCAATGGAAGACCCGCGCGTACGAGGCTGGGGTGAATTCATGGAGCGGTCGCGTCGACCAGTGGCGCGTCAAGGATTTGCTGTACACCGTCGAAACAAGCCTCAAGGAGGAGGCCAGCTCTGTATTTGCGCGTTGTCAGTACGGCCAGGTTGGCGGTTCTCTTGAGCAGCTTGCGGGTGTGTGCAGCGGCTCGAGCCTCGTTCAACGCACGAAAATCCTCGACAAAACCTCAAAGCTCCTGAACAACATGACCGCGTATAACGGCACAGAGATGACAATCGGCAACGCCGGCGAGACTAACCTCCAACCCGACGAAAACTCAACCGACGGCGACGCCTCGTACGGCGTCAACACCGCGATCGTTCGATTGCCCTCCGACAGCGAAACCCTCCCCGCGAGATGCTTGGTCACGGAACCGAACGATGAAGGTGGTGCGGTTAACGCGAGAGCGAGAGATGCAGCCGCCACCCGTCGTCGCACTGCGCGACGACGCCTCGCAACAACGGGTGCTGCGGCAACCCTGCAAGACGTGGGTTGCTGGAGTAGAGTGCGCAACGACAACGACGTCCTTGTGGGGATGGTCCTGGGTGAGTGCGTCCAAGTGACCCTCGGTGCTGGGCAGCGGCTCCTCGACGGTGTCAAAGCCTGCCTGAAGACCAAGGCAGAACGATCGTTCGCGGAGGGTTACACCCAGGATCTTCTCGTCAAGTACACCAAGGTGAACGGCGTTGAAAAGTACACGCCGGTGTCCACCCCGGTCGAACGCGTCGGTACACAGCTCTGCGCCAAAATCACCGAGATTGGATCTTTCTTCTGCCCCGCGCGAGTCGCCCTGAATTGGGCAACCGCAACCACCGACATTGGCTCGAACGAGTGCGCCATCGTCGACGTCATCGCGACTGCGAAATTGGCCGCTATCGAACGAATCCGCGCGAACAGTGACAAGGACGGGCCGATCCCAGGTTTGGACTTGGCTTCTGGAATTGCGGTTCTTGCTGCCATTTGCCTCGTTGTCTGTGGTTGCTGCGCTGGCGGCAGGTGGTGGTTCGTTCGCCGCCGCCGCCGCCAGCAGGCGAGAGCCGGAAAAGTGACGGTCGATCCGACAAACACGCTCGTTTAGGACGCGAGCCACCCGAGAGGGGAGCACACGCATCCAACGCTGCATTCTACGGAAACTAGATAGAGCAGCGACGATAGTGTAAACCGATGCATTCACGTGCACTATTCTCCATTTTTGTAATACATACACTCCATCAGCGGAAGAGGCTCAACATGTGATCGCCGACGAGTTGCAGGCGTACGAAAAACTTAGGGTTTAGGGTTTAGGGTTTAGGGTTTAGGGTTTAGGGTTTAGGGTTTAGGGTTTAGGGTTTAGGGTTTAGGGTTTAGGGTTTAGGGTTTAGGGTTTAGGGTT
>PVBE011581997.1_pt1 | contig 18818 bp, 18 predicted proteins | sample 1631181 | NCBI WGS metagenome assembly PVBE01 (sample SAMN08397723, study PRJNA350692) | Marine metagenome, whole genome shotgun sequencing project. | isolation source: water | place: Pacific Ocean | collected 2012-04 | reverse complement strand
GGCAAGGCCCACGACGCGGTGTTGCGCAAGACGATCGAGCTTTCCGCCAAGATGGACATCAACCGCGTGATCACCATGTCGGGCTGCCCCGGCGGCGCGCCCGGCGACACCTGCCCCAATTGGATTACCTCGACCTTCGTGCCCGAGCTGCGCCAGGCGCTCGATTGGCAGTGGGACGAGGTGGCGATTCCCTATTGGAAGGAGGTCGCCGGCTTCGCCGCGAACCTCGGCGTCCGCGAGATCGGCCTCGAGAATCATGCCTACGCCGTGGTCTACAACGTCGAGACGACCTTGCGGCTGCGTGAGGCGGCGGGCGAGGTCGTTGGCGCCAACTTCGATCCCAGCCACTATGTGTGGATGGGCGGCGACCCGCTTGCCGCGATCCGTAGCCTCAGCGGCGCCATCCACAACGTGCACGCCAAGGACACTCGTATCAATCCCGCCAAAGCCGGGCCCAATACGACGATCGAAACCAAGAGCCCGGACCGTTTCGCCGAGCGGTCGTGGAACTACGTCACCCTTGGCCACGGCCACGACGAGGCTTGGTGGCAGAGCTTCATGGTCGAGCTGCGCGTGGCCGGCTACGACGACGTATTATCGATCGAGCATGAGGACTTCGTGACCGACCCGGTCGAGGGCGTGGCCAAGACCGTCGAAACCCTCAAACGCGTCGCCCTCCGCAAGCCCCCGAGCTTCGAGCTCTGGTAGGCGGTTCGGCTGCGCAGTCGCTTCAGTTCTTGGCTTCCTCCCAGCGGGCCATGAACTCGCCGCCGATGAAGAGGTCGAACGGATCGGATCGCCGCAAGTCAACGAGGCGCCGCAACTACTGCAGATGTAACGTCCCGTCGGGGATGAAGGCGACAAAGGCGAAGGCGAAGCTGACGTCGTAGACGACGTCTTCGGGCCCGTCACCTCCCTGGTGCTGGACGATGACGTTGCCGACGTCGCCGCCTCTTTCGATGCTTCGCGTGTCGTACATGGAGTTCTGTCCGGGCTGCCACGAGATCACGAACGAATCGGTCTCGATGGTCCGGCGCTCGCGCACCAGATCCAAAGGCCAGGCCTCGTCTCCAACGATGACGATGCGGTCGAACGGGGCCAGACCGTCCGGTAGCGGATAGGGGAATCCTCGCGGCGAGGCCCCTTCATAGCCGGCGTACGGCGTCTGCCCATAGGATCGGAGACCTGGGTCGTTGGGGACCAACAGCTTGCCCTCGGGGGCGCGGGCGCGGAAGCGGTCCAGCGATTCAAGCCGCGAGGGCAGCGCATCCAGCCGAACCCCGGTCAGCTCGCCGACGATCGCCTCGCCAAGAAACTGCTGCCAGAAACTCTCGGTCTGGTGGTCGTACATGACCATGTCGAAGTGACGGATGCGGCCGGTGTTGCCGAAGTCGAACCGCCGTCCGTCCTTGCGGCGGTCGAACACGACGCCCGATGCGCACAGCGGGCAAAAACTCACCAGGATGGGAACGCCGCCAACCGTGTCATTCACGATCTCATGCCAGAGCAGCATGTTGAGCGGGTATGCCCGTGCATCGCCGTTGATAATAACGCTCAAGACCGGCTCGTCGGGGCCGATCCCGGCCTCGGCGGCGGGAACGAAGACCGGGTTGTCAATCGGCGGGATCGAATCCCGCCGCGGTCCGTCGGTGATGATCTCGTCGAGGTCGATCGAGTTGTTGTCGAAGTTGGTGGTCGGAAACTCGTGCACCCACTCGGAAGGCCCGCCCGCGCTCGCCGGCATCGTTGCGGCGGCCAAGCCAAGCGCCGCCGCCGCTATCACCAACCGCCGAATCGGGACCTCGCCGCGCATCTGCGCAGTCTCCCGCCCTGCCGGCGGTGGCACAAGGCACGCGCGGTCACGAATCGGTGAGCCTAGTCGATCGCGGTGTAGTGCCGGGCCTCGCGGTCGGCGACCAGCTCCATCAACGCGTCGAAGGTATCGCCAATTGTATCGAGGTAACGGGTATGGGCCTCGATCGAGGTCCATTCCTCGAGGACGGCAATCTGGTCGGGGTCACCGTCACTCACGAAGAGCTCGAGCTTGACGCACCCCTCGTCCCCCCGGGCAACATCGAGCATCCCCTCGTTTAGCATGTCGCGAACCGCACCGCCCTTGCCGGGATGTGCATGCAGACGGACGACGGCGAAGATGGACATTATGCTTCTCCTGGGCTGGTCTGATGGGGCAAGTGTAGCGCTGGGGGCCGGCGGATGTGGTCCTTGAGTCGTTCCTCGACCCCCTAGCGGTCCTCGTCGCGCTCGTCTTGATCGCCGCTCGCTGACGGTGGCGGTTCAAGGTCGCCCTTTTTCCCGCATGCCCCCAGCGCCCCGGCGAGTGCAATGATACACAGCGCCACCAGCGCGGTCCGCAGGCGCGGCGCGTTCATGTGGGCTCCTTGGCGAGACAGCGCTTGCGGGCCTCGGCGGCGGCGGCGCGGACGCGCTCGGGTGCGGTGCCGCCGAAGCTGGTACGGCTTGCCACCGATTCCTCGACCCCCAGCACGCTGAACACATCGGCGGTGATCTTCGGCTCTACGGTCTGCAACTCGCCGAGCGGGAGCGCATCCAGGGTGCAGCCCTTGGCTTCGGCCAACGCGACGATCCGGCCGGTCGCATGGTGCGCGGCGCGGAAGGGCATGTCGAGTACCCGCACCAGCCAGTCGGCGAGGTCGGTGGCGGTGGCGTGTCCGGTGGCGGCGGCGCGGCGCATGGCCTCGGGTTCGACCCGCATGCCGGCGACCATGCCGGTCATGGCCACCAGGCATAGGCCGAGCGTGTCGGCGGCGTCGAATACCGGCTCCTTGTCCTCCTGGGTGTCCTTGGCGTAGGCGAGCGGCAGCCCCTTCATTACCATCAGCAGCGCCGTGAGCGCCCCGAACACGCGTCCGGTCTTTGCCCGCACCAGCTCGGCCGCGTCGGGGTTGCGTTTCTGCGGTAGCATCGACGAGCCGCTGGTGAAGCTCTCGTCCAGGGTGACGAAGCCGAAGGGCTGGCTCGACCACAGCACGATCTCCTCGCCGAGCCGCGACAGGTGGGTCGCCGCGATCGCGGCGAAGGCCAGGAACTCGAGCGCGAAGTCGCGGTCCGACACCGCGTCGAGCGAGTTGCGCGAGGCGGCATCGAAGCCGAGCGCGGTGGCCGTCTGCTCGCGATCGATGGGAAACGAGGTCCCGGCCAGCGCCCCCGCGCCCAGCGGACAGTCCGCGTTCACCCGGGCGCGGCAGTTGCGCCCACGTCCGCGGTCGCGCTCCAGCATCTCGACATAGGCGAGCATGTGGTGGCCGAAGCTCACCGGCTGCGCGGTCTGGAGGTGGGTGAAGCCAGGCGCCACGGTCGCGGCATGGGCTTGTGCCTGGTCGATCAGTGCGATCTGAAGGCTGGCCAGGCGCGCGTCCATCGTATCGAGCGCATCGCGCACCCACAGTCGAAAATCGGTGGCCACCTGGTCGTTGCGCGAGCGCGCGGTGTGCAGCCGTCCGGCGTCCTCGCCTATGAGTTCGAACAGGCGCGCCTCGATGTTCATGTGGATGTCTTCGAGCGCCGCATCGAAGGCGAAACCGCCCGCCGCGATCTCGGACTCGATCGCATCAAGTCCTTTCAAGATCGCGTGACCGGCCTCTTCGCTGACGATGCCGCACTCCATCAGCATGGTACAGTGAGCCCGCGAGCCCGCGATGTCGTGGGTGTAGAGCCGCTTGTCGACATCGATCGAGGCGTTGATCTTGGCCATGACGCCGGTGCTTGGGTTCTTGGCCGCGCCGCCTTTCGATGCGGCGGCGGCTTGCTTCTTGCTCATGCCCGGGCGCTGCCGTACGCCGAGAAACGAGGGGAACGAATGAGACCGATCGTTGCCGCTGGTGCGGGCGTGCTTGGCATCGCCGCCGTCCTTGCTATCCATGCCGCCCCGGCACAGGCCGGGGGCATCCCGCCCGAACTCCTGACAGGGTGGATGGCGAACTTTACCCTCTCGGACCCGGATCGGCCAGCGCCCGAGATCGTCCTTGTCGACGCCGCCGGGGACGAGCACGGTGCCGGCGAATTCAACGGCCGCGTCGTGGTGCTCAACTTCTTCGCCACCTGGTGCGCGCCGTGCCGGCGCGAGATGCCCTCGCTCGATCGACTCGCGGCGCGGCTCGGCAGCGATGAGTTCGCCGTGGTCGGGGTTTCGCAAGACCGCAAGGGCGCCGAAGTCTACCTGCCGTTCCTCGACGAGCTCGAGGTCACGCACTTCGAAACCTTTGCCGACCCCGGTCTCAAGACCTCGCGAATGCTGCGCGTCCTCGGCCTGCCGGCGACCATCGTGCTTGACCGCCAGGGCCATGAGGTCGGCCGCATGGTCGGTCCCGCCGAATGGGATTCCGACGAGGCGGTGGCGCTCCTTCGTTACCTGATCGAGAACAGTCGCGACGTCAAGTCCGAGGCGCCGGTGGCGGACGCCACCTAGCGCCCGCCGAGTCTCACGACGGACAGGGCGATGCGACTGGTCGCGGTCCACGCCACAGCAGCGTTCCTCACCGTAGGCATGTTCGCTGCCGCTCCGCACATGGCGGCGCCGCGCGCAGCGGAGGTCCCGCCGGGATTGCTGACCGGATGGATGGCGGAATTTTCCGCCTCCGACACGGGCGGGCGGGTGCTCGATGTACGCTTCGTCGATGCCGCGGGCGCCGAGCGCGGGCTCGGGGCGTTTCACGGCCGCGTTGTGGTGCTCAACTTCTTCGCCACTTGGTGTGCGCCCTGTCGCGACGAGATGCCTTCCCTCGATCGGATCGCGGAGCGGTTGGCCGGCGACGTCGCGGTCGTCGGCATCGCCACGGACCCCGAGGGACCCGAGCTCTACCTCCCGTTCCTTGCCGAGCTCGACATCGACGCCATCGCGGTGCTCGGGGATCCGCGTCTCGTGGCGTACAAGGCGCTGGAGGTCCCGGGTTTACCCGCTACGCTCGTGCTCGACCGCCAGGGCCGCGAGGTCGGGCGCCTGGGAGGCCCCGCCGAATGGGACAGCCCCGAGGCCGAGGCCCTGTTGCGCCACTTGATCGGTGGCTAGAACCCCAGTCCTAGGTTACGCCGCCGCGCCTAGCGCGAAGGTATCGGGCTTTCGCCGGAATAGTCGTAAAAACCGCGGCCTGATTTGCGCCCGAGCCAGCCGGCCTCGACGTACCTCACCAACAGCGGGCAGGGCCTGTATTTGGAATCGGCGAAGCCCTCATGCATCACCCGCATGATCGCGAGGCAGGTGTCGAGTCCGACGAAGTCGGCAAGCTCCAGCGGTCCCATGGGGTGGCGGAGCCCGAGCCGTACCGCGGTGTCGATGTCCTCGACCGAGCCCACCCCTTCGTGGAGTGCGAAGATCGCCTCGTTGATCATCGGCGCCAGCACCCGGTTGACCAGGAACGCCGGAAGATCCTCGGCCACCACGACGGTCTTGCCGAGGTCGAGCGCCAGTGCGCGCACCGCCTCGAAGGTCGCCGCGTCAGTTGCCATGCCCCGAATCAGCTCCACCAGCTTCATCACCGGCACCGGATTCATGAAGTGCATGCCGATGAAGCGCTCGGGCCGGTCGGTGGTGGCGGCCAGTCGGGTAATCGAGATCGACGAGGTGTTGGTGGCGATCATCGCGTCTCGGCCCAGAGCCGGGCAGAGCGCGGCGAAGATGGCGCGCTTCACCGTCTCGTCTTCGCTCGCCGCCTCGATGACCAGGCCACAATCGCCGAGCGCCTCGACAGACGAAGCCGCAACGATGCGTGCCAGCGCCTCGGCATTCTCCGCTTCGCTAAGCTCGCCGCGCTCGACCTCGCGGCCGAGCCGTGCGGCGATGGCCTCGCGCGCGGCATCAAGCTGGCCCGGCGCGATGTCATACAGGGCAACCGCGTAGCCGGCGCGCGCGCAGACCTGGGCGATGCCGCTTCCCATCTGGCCCGCGCCGATGACGCCAATCGTGGTGATCGCCGGCGTCGCCATTCAGCCCGCGGCCTCGGCGCTCAGGACTTCGCCAGCTCCAACTCGAGCTCGGGCAGGAGTTCGAACAGATCGCCGACCATCCCATAATCGGCGATCTGGAAGATCGGCGCTTCCTCGTCCTTGTTGATGGCGACGATGATCTTCGAATCCTTCATCCCGGCGAGATGCTGGATGGCGCCCGAGATGCCGATGGCGATGTAGAGGTCGGGCGCGACCACTTTGCCGGTCTGGCCGACCTGGAAGTCGTTGCCGACGTAGCCGGCGTCGACCGCAGCACGGCTAGCGCCGATCGCCGCGCCGAGCTTGTCGGCAAGCGACTCCAGAAGCTTGAAGTTTTCGCCGCTGCCCATGCCCCGGCCGCCCGAGATGACGATCCGCGCCGAGGTTAGGTCGGGCCGTTCGGAACGGCTGACCTCCTGGCCGACGAAGCGCGCCAGGCCTGGGTCCGCGGCTGCCGGCACCGTCTCGACGGCGGCGCTGCCGCCTTCCGCCTTGACCGCGTCGAAAAGCGTCGTGCGCACGGTAATCACTTTGATCGCGTCGCTTGATTTCACCGTCGCCATGGCGTTGCCGGCGTAGATCGGGCGGACGAACGTATCGGCGGAGACGACCGCCGCGATGTCCGAGATCTGGCCCACGTCGAGGAGTGCCGCCAGCCGCGGTATGACGTTCTTCGCCATCGTCGAGGTCGTCGCCACCACTGCGGTGGTGTCGGGGCGGCCGCCGACAATCTCGGCCAAGAGCGCAGCCGTCGGTTCGGCCAGCTGATGCTCATAGGCCGTATCGTCGCACAGCAGCACGACCTCGATCCCCTCGATGCGCGCTGCCGCTTCGGCTGCCGCCGCGCAGCCGCTTCCCACCACCACCACCCGCACCGCATCGTCGATCGCACGCGCGGCGGTAACCGCGCTCAGCGTCGCCGGCAGCAGCGCCGCGTTGTCGTGATCGGCCAATACCAGTGTGCTCATGCCAAAACCCCGGCCTCGTCGCGCAGCTTGGCCACCAGCTCGGCGGCGCTCGCCACCTTGATTCCGGCTTGGCGCTTGGGCGGCTCTTCGACGCGCAGGGTCTCTAGCCGCGGCGTCAGGTCGATGCCCAGTTCCTCGGGTGAGAGCGTATCGATGGGCTTCTTCTTCGCCTTCATGATGTTGGGCAGTGAGGCGAAGCGCGGCTCGTTCAGTCGCAGGTCAGTGGTGACGATGGCGGGCAGGCTTAGCGACAGCGACTCCAGGCCGCTATCGATCTCGCGCGTCACCTCGGCGCGTCCATCCGCGATGGCGAGCTTCGAGATAAATGTGCCCTGAGCCCAGCCAAGGAACCCGGCCATCATCTGGCCGGTAGCCGCGGCGTCGTCGTCGATCGCTTGTTTGCCCATGATGATCAGCCCCGGCGCCTCGCGCTCGGCCACCGCGGCCAAGAGCTTGGCCGCGGCCAGCGGCTGCACCTCGGCCTCGGTTGCGACCAGGACCGAGCGGTCGGCCCCCATCGCCATCGCCGCGCGTAAAGTTTCCTGACACGCCTCGGTCCCGACCGTGACGGTGACAACCTCGTCCGCGGTGCCCGCCTCGCGCAGGCGCAGTGCCTCTTCCACCGCGATCTCGTCGAAGGGGTTCATCGACATCTTCACGTTGGCGAGATCGACCCCGGTGCCGTCCTGAAGGACGCGGATCTTCACGTTGGCGTCGACCACGCGCTTGACGGGGACCATGATTTTCATCGGCAGTCGAGCTTTCGCGGCAGTTCGCCAGAGCGCGCCATACATAGGGCGCACCGCCCCAAAGTGTCAACGAAGCCCGGCCCCTTACACCCACTCGCTCAGGTCGCTATGTTCGCAGGTGCAGGTATGGTCGCCTCGTCTCAACCGGAGCGAGTAACACCACATGCGCATGGTTCCCATACTGTCATTGGCCTTATTCCTGGGCGCCGTCGCTTTGGGGTCGAGCCCGAGCACGGCACAGCTCGCGGAACCGCGAGGGAATTGCGGGGGTAGCTACTTCGAGGGTTACCTGAAGGAGCGTGGCAGAAAAGCGTTCGCCTACGCCGATGATGGGATGGGCGACTACGTGTGTGGCTACGGCTATGAAGCGGGTACCGCTGACATCGCGGAAGGGTTGGCGCTAAGGCAATGCAGAAAGGGCGCGAAGGAGGCCGGCATATCAGCGCGGTGCGAGATCTTCGCGCGCGACGAACGGATCGTCTGGCAGGGCCAGAACATCCCCGCGAGCGAGAGGGATCGGGCCTCTCCGCGCGAGGCGGCGGGCTTGGCCCCGCGCGAGGAGGTGGGCCTGGATCGGGGCATCAGCGGCTATGCCGGCGCCGTCGAACCGTTCTCGACGCCCATCCTGCTTCGCTACCGGGAATCGCCCGAGTACACGGGCACGGTGAATTCGAAGGCAACGGCGGCCGGCGTGTCATCGTCCGTCGAGATCGTCTTCTCTGGATTCGTCGAACGGCGCGGGTCCAACCTGCAGCAACATATGTCGGTATCGGAGTACTCGATGGATGGCCAGAGGCTCGGGCGCCGAGGCAGCACCCTATTCGATTACGCTTACACGATTGACGACATAGGAAGCCTATTGGACGTGCACTTCGATCCGTCTGGATTGGCAAGCGAGCTGGGCATCGAGGTTCCGCGGCGCGGATCGCCCGAGTACAAGGAATTGAGTGGCTTGTTCGGGAGCCAGGATCCCTTGCTGAGTGTGTCTTTCCGCGCTGGGGCGGTCGAAATGAATGACGATGCGTTCTCAACCCGAGGCTTTGTCGAAAGACTCATGGTCTGGTACGGCATGGATCCCGAGTCCGGGAGCACCGGAATCACATCCAATTCGATCGCGGCGCGCGCTCGCGGCCTGACCTACATCGACGGTCGGCGGTCGCTCGTCGTGGATTGGAGCGGAGCCGCCTCAGGCCGGAACGGATCCAACAAGTTTCGCGTCGCGGTGGATGGCTACAGTGTGGTCGACACCGCGACCGGCGTGCAGACCCGCAGTCGCCTCGACTTGACCTTTGTGGGCATGCCGGAAGCTCCCGAGCGGGTGGATTTGTCTACTGACTGGACGATCTCGTTCGCCGGGGAGGCCGACGCCGCGGCGGAGCTGGGGACCGAAGCGCAGCCGGAGCCCAGGACGGCGACGCGGATCCCCGAAACCGCGCGCACCGATGCGCCCTCGATGGCGGAGGTGACGCCGGCGGTACCCGAGAACCGCCACGCGGTCGCGGTGATCATCGGCAACAAGGACTATGGTGGGCCGCTGCCCGATGTCGACTATGCGGCCAACGACGCCACGGCGATGCGGGCTTACGTGATCCAGATGCTCGGCTATCGCGAGGGCAACATCATCGATCTGCGCGACGCCACGCGGGCCCAGATCGATGCCGTGTTCGGCACCCGCGAAACCCACGAGGGCAAACTTTACAACTGGGTACGGGCGGGTGAATCCGATGTCTTCGTGTTCTACTCCGGCCACGGGGTGCCGGGCCTTCGAGACCGGCGCAGCTATCTGTTACCGGTGGACGGCGATCCCGACCTCGCCGAGATTACCGGCTATCCCGTCGATCTCCTGTATGAGAACCTGGCGAAGATCGACGCGCGCTCGATAACGGTGTTTCTCGACGCTTGTTTTTCGGGCGATTCCGCCGGCGGCATACTGGTCCGCGGGGCCTCGGGCCTCAGCGTCGCGGCGCGACCGGCCGCGGCGCTGCCGAAGCTCACCGTGATCACGGCGGCGGAAGGCTCACAGGTCGCGAGCTGGGACGAAGACGCGAAGCACGGGCTTTTCACCGAGCACCTCTTGTGTGCGCTCTACGGTGCGGCGGACGCCGGCGAGTATGGCAACGGCGACGGCGCCGTCGCCCTGGCCGAGGTCCAACGCTACCTAGCGGACGAGATGACCTACCAGGCGCGCCGTCGCTACGGCCGTCAGCAGGATGCGACGGTGCTTGGGCGCGACGCGCATGTACTGGTGAACCTGCCGCGAGAGTTTCGCCGGCCGAATCTGTCGGACTCGGCCGCGAGCCGGTCCGAGGACGCCGCCGACCGCGAACCGCCGGTCGAGGAAGCGCGCCTATCGCCGCGGCCCAGCCAAGCGGCCGTGGCAAATGAGTTCGATGGCACCTGGCGGTTCGTCCTTAGCTCGGACGGGGGCGGGGACCCGACCTGCATCAACAAGGTGCGGGCCAACGACGTCTCGATAGCGGGGGGGCGCATCGACGGCGAGCAACCGGTGCGCGGGAGGGGCGTCTGGTACTTCTCGGGGTCTGTTCACCCGGACGGGAGATTCGACGGTGTCGAGGCGGCCAACGGCTTGGAGGTCGCGGAGATTTTGGGCCGCCTGTCCGGTTCCGACGGCTCCGGGACGTATTCGACGGATCGCTTTGCGTGCTCCGGAACCTGGATTGCCGCCAGGACGAACTGACCGGCGCATGTGCCGGCGATCCTAGACGTCGATCTCCTCGACGCTTCCGGCGTGCTCCTGGATGAAGGCAAGGCGTAACTCGGGCTTGCGGCCCATCAGGCGCTCGACGGCATCCTCGGTACGTTTTTCCTCGCCCTCGGGGACGATGACGCGCAACAGTGTCCGCTTGTCTGGGCTCATCGTGGTCTCTTTCAGCTGGGCCGCGGGCATTTCGCCCAGACCCTTGAAGCGGCTGATCTCGACCCCGCCCTTGCCTTGGAAGACGGTGGCCAACAACTCTTCCTTATGGGCGTCGTCGCGTGCGTAGTGGGTGACGCCGCCGCGGCTCAGGCGGTAGAGCGGCGGCATGGCCAGGTAGAGGTGGCCCTCGGCGATCAGCGCCGGCATCTCGCGGTAGAAGAACGTCATCAGGAGCGTCGCGATGTGCGCGCCGTCGACATCGGCGTCGGTCATCAAGACGACTTTGTCATAGCGCAGCTTCGCCGCGTCGTAGCGCGCGCCGGTGCCGCAGCCGAGCGCCTGCGTCAGGTCAGAAAGCTCGCGGTTGGCATGCAGCTTGCCGCTCGCGGCGCTGACCACGTTCAGGATCTTGCCCCGCAAGGGCAGGATCGCCTGACTTGCGCGGTCGCGCGCTTGCTTGGCCGAGCCGCCCGCCGAATCGCCTTCGACGATGAAGATCTCCGTGCCCTCGGGCCCGAGCCGGGTGCAATCGGCGAGCTTGCCCGGAAGGCGAAGCTTGCGTGTCGCCTGGGCCTTGGCCGCATCTTTCTCCTGGCGCCGCCGCAGGCGCTCGCCGGCGCGATCGATCACCGCCTCCAAGAGCGCGTTCGCGGCCTCCGGCGCGCCCGAGAGCCAATGGTCGAAGCGGTCGCGCACCGCCGCCTCGACCAGCCGCGCGGCCTCGGGATTGCCGAGCCTTTCCTTGGTCTGGCCATGGAACTGCGGCTCGGCCAGGAAGATCGATAGAATCCCCGTGGCCCCGCCCAGCACGTCCTCGGCGGTGATCGGCGCGGCCTTGCGGTTGCCGACCAGCTCGCCGTAGGCCTTGAGCGACTTCGTCACGGCGCCGCGGAATCCGGTCTCGTGGGTCCCACCCTCGGGGGTGGGCACCATGTTGCAATAGGAGGCGAGCGAGGGCTCCGCCTCCGCGGTCCATGCCATGGCCCACTCCACGCGTCCGGAATCGCCGTTGAGCGGTGCCTTGCCGGCAAATGGCGTGGGCGTGAGCGTCGGTGTGTCCCCCAACTCCGCCGCCACGTATTCCTCCAGACCGCCGGGGAACTTCAGCTCCGCCGAGCCCGGTGTCGAATCGCCCGGCCCCAGGCAGGCGGAATCGCAACGCCAGCGGATCTCGATACCGCCGAACAGGTACGCCTTCGAGACCGCCATCGCGTAGAGCCGGGCCGGGCGCAGCCGCGCCTCCTCGCCGAATACGTCGGGATCGGGGTGAAAGGTCACCGCAGTGCCGCGGGCCCGCGCGGCCACCTTGGCGACCAGCTTCCCCGTCGGCTTGCCGCGTCGGTAGCCTTGTGTGTAGAGCTTGCCCTCGCGCCCCACCGCGATCTCGAGGCGGTCCGAGAGCGCGTTGACCACCGACAGACCGACGCCATGCAGGCCGCCGGCGATGTGGTAGGCGCGGCCGCCGAACTTGCCGCCCGCGTGCAGCGTGGTCATTACCACCTCGAGCGCCGAGCGGTCCTTGAACTTGGGATGCGGATCGACGGGGATGCCGCGGCCGTTGTCGCGCACGGTGAGCGCACCTTCGGCGTCGAGCGCCATCTCGATCCGGCTCGCCGCGCCCGCCGCGACCTCGTCCATGGCGTTGTCCAGCACCTCCGCCGCCAGGTGGTGCAGGCCCTTCTCGCCGGTTCCGCCGATGAACATGGCGGGCCGGCGGCGCACCGGCTCCAAGCCCTCGAGCACCTCGATGTCGGCCGCCGAGTAGCCTTTCGCGCGGCGACCGCGGGCCGGCTGGGTGAACAAATCGTCGGTCTTGTGGGCGGTCATTTGAGAAGATAAGGTATAGCGCGTCTGGTCAATCCACAAGATGTTGCGGCACCAGGATGGCTTCCGAGAATGTCCCGCGGCCTGAGCCGGCGATTCGCACGGTGCCCAGGCCCGCCGATGCCAACGCTTCGGGCGACATCTTCGGCGGCTGGATCCTGTCCCAGATGGACATTGCCGGTGCCGTGGTAGCGGTCGAGCAGGCCAAGGGGCGCGTCGTCACCGTCGCCATCGAGGCCATGACGTTCCACCGCCCGGTCTTCGTCGGCGATCTGGTGTCGTGCTATGCCAGCGTCGCGCGGATTGGTCGCACCTCGATCACCGTACACATCGAAACCGTCGTCCGCCGTGCCCGTCACGAGGACGCTGTCACCGTGACCGAGGGGACCTTCACCTATGTCGCCGTGGACGGCGAGGGTGCGCCGCGCCCGATCGTCGCAGGTTGAGGGCGCTCTCCGATTTGCGCTAGATGTCGTAGTAGAGGGTGAACTCGTAGGGGTGCGGCCGCAGCCGGATCGGGTCGATCTCGTTCGTCCGCTTGTAGCTGATCCAGGTATCGATGACGTCGCGGGTAAACACCTCGCCCTTCATCAGGAATTCCGAATCAGCCTCGAGCGCGTCGAGTGATTCGGCGAGCGATCCCGGCGTCGACCGCACCGCGGCCGCCTCCTCGGGCGGTAGGTCATAGAGGTTCTTGTCGATCGGGTCGCCGGGGTCGATCCGGTTCTCGATCCCGTCAAGCCCGGCCATCAGTAGCGCGGCGAAGGTGAGATAGCCGTTGCACGAAGGATCGGGCGGGCGGAACTCGACCCGCTTGGCCGCCGGCGCCGGTGAATACATCGGGATGCGACAGCAAGCCGAGCGGTTGCGCTGTGAATAGACGAGATTGATCGGGGCCTCGAAGCCCGGCACCAGCCGGTGATAGGAGTTCACCGTGGGCGCGGCGAAGGCGAGTACCGCCGGGGCGTGGCGCAACAGGCCGCCGATGTAATAGCGGCCGAGCTCGCTCATGCCAGCGTAATGGGATTCGGAGTGGAAGAGGTTGGTCTCGCCCTTCCACAGGCTCTGGTGAATGTGCATGCCCGAACCGTTGTCCTCGAACAGCGGCTTGGGCATGAAGGTCGCTGTCATGCCGTGGCTGCGGGCGGTGTTCTTGACGATGTACTTGTACAGCATCAGCTTGTCGCCCATCCGGGTCAGGCTATCGAAACGCATGTCGATCTCGCCCTGGCCGCCGGTGGCGACCTCGTGGTGGTGGGCCTCGACGCGGATTCCCGCCTCAATCATCGTCAGAACCGCCTCGGAGCGCAGGTCCTGTAGCGCATCGGTCGGCGGTACCGGAAAATAGCCCTCCTTGGGACGCGGCTTGTGGCCGAGATTGGGTTCCTCTTCGGCGCCGGTGTTCCAGTGGCCCTCCTCGGAATCGAGGAAGTAGTAGCCATAGTTGGTGCCCTGGCCATAGCGCACATCGTTGAAGATGAAGAACTCGGCCTCGGGCCCGAAGTAGGCGGTCTCGCCGATGCCGGTGCTGGAGAGGTAGGTCTCGGCCTTCTGCGCGATGTAGCGCGCATCGCGCGTGTAGGGCTCGCCGGTGATGGGATCGCGAATGTTGCAGATCAGGACCAGCGTGGGGAGTGCGGTGAAGGGATCGAGCAAAGCGGTCGTCGGATCGGGCACGACCAGCATGTCGCTTTCCTGAATCTCCTGGAACCCGCGGATCGACGAGCCGTCGAAGCCGATCCCGTCCTCGAAGCTCGATCCCGAGATCTCTTCGGCAGGGACCGTGAAATGCTGCCACACGCCGGGCAGGTCGGTGAACCGCACGTCGACCATCTGGACGTTGCTGTCCTTGATGGCGCGAAGCACGTCATCGGCAGTGGTGCAGCCAAGCGTCATGTCCCTCTCCCTGGTGGTACTGCCGGCGTTCAGACGGCATCGCCGCCGCGTTCGCCGGTTCGGATACGGATTGCCTCCTCAACGGAGGTAATGAATATCTTGCCATCGCCGATGCGGCCGGTGCGCGCGGCCTCGACGATCGCCTCGACCGCTCGCTCTACCAGCGAGTCCTCGAGCACGAGCTCGACCTTGACCTTGGGCAGGAAATCGACGACGTACTCGGCGCCGCGGTAGAGCTCGGTGTGGCCCTTCTGGCGGCCGAAGCCCTTGGTCTCGGTGACGGTCAGGCCCTGGAGCCCGATTTCGTGAAGCGCGTCCTTGACCTCGTCTAGCTTGAACGGCTTGATGATAGCTTCGATCTTCTTCATGATTCGCGGCTCCCGCGATGCCGGCGTGGACCGCGACCCCGCGGCACATTAGCGCATCGCACCGCTACAAACGCAAGGCGCGTGCCAGCGCCGGACCTCGTCAATTCGCACGTTTCGCGCGGGTATTCACGCCCTTTGTGCCGTGGCGGTGCCCAAATATTGGGCGCTTGATCACTCCCTGTTCGAACGGCCGGCGGCTAGCCAAGCAGGGCCCGGACCCGCCTGACCGCCTCGTGGATGTGATCGGCGGAATCGGCGTACGAAAAGCGGAGGTAGCCCTCGCCCGCGGCGCCGAAGTTCGGTCCTGCCACCGTCGCCACCCCGGCCTCTTCCAGCAGCGCCGTCTGCAGCTCGTCCGCAGAGCGCCCGAGCTCCGAGACGTTGGGAAACGCGTAGAACGCGCCGAGCGGCGTCGTGCAGCTCATCCCAGGGACCCCGTTGAGCTCTTCCACAATGACCCGGCGGCGCTCGTCGAAGGCGGCGACCATGGCCGCGACACTCTCTTGCGGTCCCGTCAGCGCCTCGATGGCGGCGTACTGGGTCGGAGCATTGACGCAGCTGTGGTCGTTGATCGCCAGCCGAAGCGCGGCGTCGTATAGCGTCGCCGGCCACACCCCGTAGCCGATGCGCCAGCCGGTCATGGCGTAGGTCTTCGACCAGCCGTCCAGCAGGATCAGCCGGTCGCGAATCGATTCGTACTCCAGCAGGCTAACGTGACGCTCGCCCTCGTAGATCAGCCGGCTGTAGATCTCGTCGCTCAGGATGGCGACGTGGGGATGGTCCTCGAGCCCGGCGACAAAGCGGTCGAACTCGGCGCGTGGCACGACGCCGCCGGTCGGGTTGGCCGGGCTGTTGACGATGATCAGTCGCGTCGCCGGCGTGATCTGGCCCAGCACCTCTTCGGCCGAGAACGAGAAACCCCTGTCTTCGTAAAGCCGCATCGGCACCGCCTTGGCGCCCGAGAAGCGGATCACCGCCTCGTAGACCGGGAAGCCGGGGTCGGGAAACATGATCTCGGCGCCCGGTTCGCCGAGAATGAGGATGGCGAAGAACATCGTCACCTTGCCGCCGGGGACCACCAGCACCAGGTCGGGATCCACGGCGACGCCGCGGTTCGCGAGGATGTCGGCCGCCACCGCCTCGCGCAGCGGCTGGATGCCGTTGGCCGGGGTGTAGCCGTGATGGCCGTCCCTGAGCGCCTTGGCCGCCGCCTCGACGATGTTCTCGGCGGTCGGGAAATCGGGCTGGCCGATCCCGAGGTTGATGATGTCGCGGCCCTGGGCGACCAGCTCGGCGGCGCGCGCCAAGACAATGAACGCGCCCTCGGGCTTGAGTTCCGCCATCCGCTGGACGAGCTGCATGGTGCGGCGGTATAGCACCGATGACGGCGCGTGCGCTATCGGGAACGGAAACGTGAACGCCTATTCGGCGTTCGGCTCGACGCTTATGCTGGCGGGGATGAAAAAGACCAACGCCGTGTTCGCCGGGCTGGGCACGACGATCTTCGAGGTCTTCTCGAAGCTCGCGGCCGAGCACCAATCGATCAACCTCGGCCAGGGCTTCCCCGACGGCAATGGTCCCACCGACGTACGCGCGGTCGCGGCCCGGGCGCTCGAGGACCGGCCCAATCAGTACCCGCCGATGCTGGGTGTGCCCGAATTGCGCCAAGCGGTGGCGCGCCACGATGCGCGGTTCTACGGCCTGGATCTAGATTGGGAACGCGAGGTAATGGTGACCTCGGGCGCCACCGAAGCCTTGGCGGCAAGCCTGTTTGCGCTGTTGGAGCCTGGCGACGAGGCGGTGCTGTTCGAGCCGCTTTACGATTCCTACCTGCCCATCGTCCGCCGCGCCGGCGCCGAGCCCCGCCTGGTTCGCCTCGAACCTCCCGAATGGCGGGTCTCGCGCGAGGACTTGGACGCGGCCTTCTCGGCAAGAACCAAGCTGGTGGTGTTGAACACGCCGATGAACCCCGCGGGCAAGGTGTTCACCGCCGAGGAGCTGGCGCTGGTTGCCGACGCGCTGCGGCGCCATGACGCCTACGCGGTGTGCGACGAAGTCTACGAGCACATTGTCTTCGACGGCCGGCGCCATGTTCCGCTCGCCGGCCTTCCCGGCATGGCCGAGCGCTGCGTGCGCATCGGCTCGGCGGGCAAGACGTTCTCGCTCACCGGCTGGAAGGTGGGCTACTTGCGCGCGGCCCCGGATCTGTTGGCCGCGATCGCCAAGGCCCACCAGTTTCTCACCTTTACCACCCCGCCCAACCTGCAGCGCGCGGTGGCCTACGGGCTGGACAAGGACGATGCCTACTTCAGCGGTCTCAGCCGCGAGATGGAAGCCAAGCGCGACCGTCTTGCCGGGGGCCTCGCGTCTGTGGGTTTCGCGGTCGCCGACTGCGCGGGTACCTATTTCCTCAACGCCGACTTCCGGCCCTTGGGCTTCGGCGACGACGACGAGGCCTTCTGCGCCCATATCACCGCCAAGGCCAAGGTCACCGCGCTGCCCACCAGCGCCTTCTACCACGACGGCGCCGTCCGCCATCTCGCGCGCTTTTGCTTTTGCAAGGACGATGCGGTGCTCGACGAGGCCGTGAGCCGCCTCGCCCGCCACTTCGCCGCGGACGCCTCGGTTTGACATAGATCAGAGTGGTACGCCAGTGGCCATGTACCCTACTTTGGCCAGGTCTCCCAGCTGCGGTTTCCGCCATGCCGTTATCGCGCTACTCGGCCCTTAAGCCCTTTGCCTATCCGGGCAAGCTCCGCGCCCTCCGCTCGGGCCGGCTCTCCGCACCCGTGCACATCCGGCTCAAGCCGACCAACGTGTGCAATCACGCATGCTCGTTTTGCGCGTATCGAAGCGACGCCCTGAAGCTGGGCGAGGACATGACCGAGCGCGACCGCATCCCGCGGGCGAAAATGATGGAAATCGTCGAGGATCTGATCGAGATCGGCGTCGATGCGGTGACCTTCTCGGGCGGCGGCGAGCCGCTTATCTACCCGCATTTCGCCGAGACCGTGGCGGCGCTCGGCGAGGGCGGCATTCGGGTGGCGGCGTTGACCAACGGCTCGCGGCTGACCGGCAAGGCGGCGGACGCGCTGGCCACGCACGCGACCTGGATCAGGGTCTCCATCGATGGCCGGGATGCTCAGAGTTACGCTCGCTATCGCCAGACCCGCGAGACCGAATTCGGCTAGGTCATGGCCAATCTCACCGCCTTTGCCGCACGGGGTTCTTCGTGCGTGCTCGGCGCCAACATCATCATCGACAAGGACAACGCCGAACACCTTTGCGGGCTCGCCACCTCACTCAAGGGCTGCGGCGTAAAGAACGTCAAGCTCGCCCCGGTCATCGTCAGCAACGATGGCGCTGAAAACAACGCCTATCACGCGCCCCTCCGCGATACCGTGCGGGCCGAGGCCGAGCGTATCCGCGAACTGTGTGGGTCGCGCTTCGACATGGTGGATGGCTATCACGCCATGGAGGAGGATTTCGACAAGGCCTACCACGCCTGCTCGATGGCCCGGCTACTGACGGTGATCGGTGCCGACTGCAGCGTCTACACTTGCCAGGACAAGGCCTACACCCGATCGGGCGCCTTGGGCTCGATCGAGAAGCGTCGGTTCGCCGATTTTTGGTTCTCCGAGGACAACGGCAACGCGCTCGAGGCGCTCGATCCCTCCGTGGTTTGCCGTCACCACTGTGTGGCCGACGCCAAGAACCGGATGCTCAACGAGTATCTCTCGCTCGATCCCGACCACCGCGCGTTCGTCTGACCGCTGCCTCGGCGAGGTGTCGGCGCGCTCCTTGACGCGCCGCGCCGCTTGCCCGTAAACAGGACACCCCTACGGCGGGTGTAGCTCAGGGGTAGAGCGCCAGATTGTGGATCTGGAGGTCACGGGTTCGAGACCCGTCACTCGCCCCAATCTTTTCAAGGGGTTAGCGGAGGACGCTCCGCAGGCGGTGAGGCGCGGGTACCACATGGGTACCACGCGAGCTCGACTCGGGGCGCTCACGGGGCTCGCTCTCCGGCCGGCTCGCGAGAAAATCATCGCAGTAGAGGACCGAAGCGAAATGCGGGCGACAACGGGAATGGCATTCAAGAGGTCGGCAGTTCGATTCTGCTCGGCTCCACCAATCTTTTCAACGGGTTATACTAGATCGGGCCGACGACGCTTCC
>PVBE010548788.1_pt1 | contig 18819 bp, 15 predicted proteins | sample 1631181 | NCBI WGS metagenome assembly PVBE01 (sample SAMN08397723, study PRJNA350692) | Marine metagenome, whole genome shotgun sequencing project. | isolation source: water | place: Pacific Ocean | collected 2012-04 | reverse complement strand
CGTTCAACCATTCGACGTAACGGCGGAATCCTTCCGTCACCGTGTCGGCCGGAAAAGGCTCGACAAGGCAGCTGACCACGCTCAGTCCCGGTTGTGCGCGCAACCGCTCGGCCTGCAGTTCCAATCGGCGCGGGTGCGCGAGGTCATCAGCGTCCATGCGCGCTACGAACTCACCCCGACAGATAGCTAGGCCGCGGTTGAGCGCTTCAATCAGGCCGACGCGCGGGAGCTGGATGGGGCGCACGCGCGGGTCGTCTGCGGCGCAAGCCTGGAGGATTGCTCCGCTCTCGTCGCTGGAGCCATCGTTCACCGCCACCACTTCGAAATCCGGCAGCGACTGCGCCCGAAGGCTGGCAAGCGTCTCGGGGAGCGTGGTCGCCGCGTTGTGAGCTGGCATCAACACGGAGACAACCGGGGCGCTCATGTGCTCATTCTACCCCACGGAGCGATAGAATCATATTGAGACTCTCGGCGTCATTGGTATCCTTCGAACGCATAGAATCCGGAGAGCGTGAGGGTGGCTTTACCGGTCGTGAGCGCACGGTATAATCTTGCAGCGGTGGGCGCACAACCTTTGGCCGCGCCCGGCATCACATCGCGAGGTCAGATTAGAAATGTCCCCCAGTGACGGCATCGCCCGAATGAACGTTCCCGGCCCCAGAGCGCAGGCGTTGATTGCGCGTGATGAGAGCGTGGTTTCACAGGCGTACGGGCGGCCCTACCCGTTAGCCATGAGCCGCGGGCAGGGCGCGCGCGTTTTTGATGTGGACGGTAATCGCTTCCTCGATTTTGTGGCCGGAATCGCGGTCAACGCCACCGGCCACTGTCATCCGCGCGTGGTGGCGGCACTGCGAGAACAGGCCGAGAAGTTCCTGCATGTTTCATCCGATTATTACCACGAGCAATGGGTGCTGCTGGCGGAAAAACTGAACCAGCTGCGCCCGTTCAGCGAACCTGCGCGCGTCTTCATGGTCAATTCCGGCACCGAGGCGGTGGAAGCAGCGCTCAAGTTGGCGCGGCATCACACCGGCCGCGATAAGTTCATTGGCTTTCTGGGCGCATTCCACGGACGATCCACCGGCGCGCTCTCTTTCACTGCGAGCAAGACGACGCAGCGAGAGGGATTTAACATGATGCCCGGGGTGACGCACATTCCCTATCCCGACCCGTTCCGCCCGCTGCTGGCGGCGCAGCCGGGCGACGCTGATTGCGGGGAGGCTGTCATACGCTATCTGGAAGAGGTGATCTTTCGGCGGCTGCTCTCGCCGCAGCAGGTGGCGGCTGTGCTCGTGGAACCGATTCAGGGCGAGGGTGGTTACATTGTCCCGCCCGAGAGTTTCTTCGCGCGCCTGCGCGCCCTGTGTGACCGACACGGCATTCTGCTAATCGTCGATGAAGTTCAGAGCGGCATGGGGCGTACCGGCAAGTGGTGGGCCATCGAGCACTGGGGGGTGGAGCCCGACATTATGTGTAGCGCGAAAGGCATCGCCAGCGGGCTGCCGCTGGGTGCGATGATTGCGCGCGAGCGCATTTCCACCTGGTCGGCCGGTAGCCACGGCAACACCTTTGGAGGTAACCCGCTGGGCTGCGCGGCTGCCCTGGCAACGATTGCGGTGCTGCAAGAGGGCGCGCTGCAGAATGCCCGCGAACAGGGCGTGTTTATTCTGGACGCGCTTGCGGAAATTGCGGCGCATCATGCTGCCATCGGGGATGTGCGCGGAAAGGGGTTGATGATTGGAATCGACTTGGTGCGCAAGTGCGATTCCCGCGCTCCGGCGAAAGCGCTCGCGGAGCGGGTGGTGCAGCTTGCTTTTGAACACGGTCTGCTGCTGCTGCCCGCCGGCGAGAGCGTAGTGCGCATGGCCCCGCCACTGGTGCTCACGCGCGCCGAAGCCGAGGAAGGCCTCGGTATCTTCGAGCACGTGCTGACGCTGGCTGAGGCCGAGTCGCGTTAGCGTTATTCTCTCGCGTTGGCTGCTTCCACGTCGGAGTAGCTCTCGCGGCGGCAGATGCGGTGGTGGCTATCGCCCTCCGCAAGCACCTCCGCCGGCACGGAACAGGACAAGCATACTTTAGCCCGTGATTTCGGCTACTCGCTAGAGACCGATGTTCGTTGAGCCGGAAACACTCACCCCTCCAACATCGCCACGGTGACTCCCTCGCTGCCCTCGCCGGGTTCGCCCGGCCGAAATGATTTGACTTCCGGGTGTGCGCGGAGCGCATCGCGCACCGCCCGGCGCATCTGTCCGGTACCTTTGCCGTGCACGATGCGCACCCAAGGCAGCTCTGCCAGCACGGCGGCATCCAGGTAGTACTCCAGATTCTCCAGCCCGACCTCGATGCGCTGGCCGCGCAGGTGCAGCTCCATGCCTGGCGAGGCTGCGCGTACGCGCACGCTTTGCGTGGATTGAGTACGCGGGGCATTTTCAGGAGTGTCGGCGCTGCCGGGGCGCACCTCATCTAGCCCGGCCCGCAGGCGCAGCCGCCCGATTTGCACCTCCACATCGCTGTTGCTCAGTGCGGTGACGACGCCCTCGGCTTGCAGGCGTTCCACGCGCACGCTGTCGCCCAAGCGCAACACGCGTTCAGGCTCGTGCTTCCCGAGCGGATCGACGGAAATCGGCAGCGTAGCCTTTTCTTCCAGCGCGCGCGCCTGCTGCGCCACCTGCTGCAATTCCTGCAGCGGCAAGCCGCCGGGCTTCAGGCGGCGGCGCAGGCGCTTTATCTCGGTGCGCAGCGCGGCCAGTTCCACCTGCGCCTTTTCGCGTGCATTCATCAGGATGGCGCGGCGCTCATCGTCGATTGCTGCCAAGCTAGTTTCCAATTCGGTCTGTCGGTCTTCAACCTGCGCGCGGGTCACCTCGCTGTGCTCGCGTTCCTTTCGGGCGCTGTCGCGTTGGCGGTGGATATCGGCTAGGAGCGCGTCGGCTTCCTTGTCTGCGGCGCTGAGCATACCACGCGCGCGCGCGATGATATCCTGCGCCAGCCCCAGGCGTTTCGCGATGGCCAGCGCGTTTGAGCGCCCGGGCAGGCCGATGGTCAAATGATAGGCCGGGGCCAGCGTCTCGGGGTCAAAATCCACACTGGCGTTGATGACGCCGGGCGTGTTGTGCGAGAAAACCTTCAGGCGCTGGTAATGGGTACTCACCAGCGTGGTCGCGCCGTGCTGCAACAGATGCTGCAATAGCGCCTGCGCCAGCGCCGAACCCTCGCCCGGGTCTGTGCCCGCGCCGATTTCATCCAGCAGCACCAGCGAGCGCGCGTCCACCGCGGCCAGCATGCGCGTAATGTTGCTGATGTGGGATGAGAAAGTGGAGAGGCTTTGCTCGATTGACTGCTCATCGCCGATATCGGCGAACACGCCGCTGAAGAGCGGCAGCGCAGCCCCGGGCTGTACCGGAAGCTGCAGCCCGCAGGCGGCCATCAGCGCGAGCAGCCCGACCGTTTTCAACGTGACGGTCTTGCCGCCGGTGTTCGGGCCAGTGATGACTACGACCGTGGTGGCGGCGTCAATTTCGAAATCAACCGGCACCACCGTTTCGGGCGGCAGCAATGGATGGCGGGCAGCCTGCAGCCGGATAGGGCAGGCGCGCCCGCCGGCCTCCACGGCCGCCGGTATTTGCAGCAGCTCTGGCTCGCTGGCTTTCAGCGCCTCTGCGTAACGCGCGCGCGCAAAGGCGAGGTCAAGCGCTGCGAGCGCATCCACAGTGCGCGTGATTTCCTGCGCCTTTGCACCGACCTGCGCGGAGAGCGCGCGCAGCACGTGCTCGACCTCCTCGCGCTCTGCCAGTTGCAGCTCGCGCCAGCAGTTGTTCATGTCCAGCGTGTCCAGCGGCTCGATGAAAAGCGTGGCCCCAGAGGCGGACTGGTCGTGCACGATTCCGCGAATGCGCCCTTTGAAATTAGCTTTCAGCGGAACGACGTAACGCTCGGCGCGCTGCGTGATGAGCGCCTCCTGCAGGTATTCGGCGTTGCGCGGGTTGTTTATCAGGCGCTCGAGTTTTAGCAACAATCGCTTATGCGTTTCGGTGAGCTCGCGACGGATATCGGCGAGCTGCGCGGAGGCGGCGTCCAGCACCTCGCCGCGCTCATCCAGCGTGCGCCCGATTGTCTTTTCCAGTTCGGGAAGGTTGTGCAGGTTCTCGGCGTGGGCGCGCAGCAGCTCGAATTGCGCACCCGCGCCAAGAACCACTTTCTTGAGCGCGCGCGCGGCCAGCAGCGTGTTTCTGATTTCGAGCAGCTCAGCGGGCAGCAGCACTGCGGCGCGGGCGGCGCGTTCTGCCGGGGCGCGCACGCCGCGCGCTTTGCCAACGCTGGTCTGTGGGTGGTTCTGCAGTAGCCGGCGCGCTTCGGCTGTCTCGCGCTGGCGGCGTTGCGCCTCGGGCAGCTCGGGGGTGGGCTGCAGCTGGAGCGCCAGTTCGTGGCTGGCGGAAAAGTCGCAGTGGCCGGCCAGCCGTTTGAGCACCAGCGGCAGTTCGAGGGTGAGCAGCGATTTCGCGTCCATGAGCGTGCGCGGATTATTATACTGGTCGGCAACAGCGTCCTTTCAGATGGTATCATTGGGGGCTGCATTCGGACGACGCGATACAATTTCCATGAACGACATGACCGCGAAGGAAATCCCCTTGCCTCAGGACACACTCGGACGCTCGTTGCAGGATTTGCGCATTTCGGTCACCGACCGCTGTAACCTGCGCTGTATTTATTGCATGCCCAAAGAGGTCTTCGGGCCGAATTATCCTTATTTGGCACGAAGCGAGCTGCTCACATACGAGGAAATCGCACGGCTGACGCGCGTGCTCACCGGCCTGGGTGTGCGCAAGGTGCGCCTGACCGGTGGCGAGCCGCTGTTGCGCCACGGTGTGGAGCGTCTGATTGAAATGCTCGCCGCTATTCCGGCCCTCGACCTGACGCTGACGACAAACGGCGCGCTGCTCGCTGCGCAAAAGGCGCATGCTCTGAAAGCGGCCGGCCTGCGGCGCGTTACCGTCAGTCTGGACTCGCTCGACGAGGCCGTCTTTGTGACTCTGAATGATGTCGAATTTCCCGTGGCGCGCGCGTTGGCCGGCATCGAGAACGCGGTCGCGGCCGGATTGACGCCGGTGAAAATCAACATGGTGGTGCTGCGCAGCGCTAATCTGGAAAGTGTGCTGCCTATGGCGCGCCACTTCCACGGCAGCGGGTGCATTCTGCGCTTCATTGAATACATGGACGTGGGCGACAGCAACGGCTGGAAACTTGATGAGGTGGTGCCCGCCGCAGAAATAGTGGCGCTTATCGGTGCCGAAATGCCGCTCGAACCGGTCGCCCCAAACTATCGAGGCGAAGTGGCGCAGCGCTGGCGTTACCGCGATGGCGGCGGCGAGATCGGGCTGATTTCGTCAGTTTCACAGCCTTTCTGCGGTGATTGCACGCGCGTGCGCCTATCGGCGCGTGGCGAGCTTTTCACATGCCTCTTTGCTTCCGCCGGTCACGATGTGCGCGCACTGTTGCGCGGCCGCGCCTCCGATGAGCAGCTTGCCGCCGGGTTGACCGCCATCTGGCGGCAGCGGGATAACCGCTATTCAGAGTTGCGCAGCGCGCGGGCAGCGCGGCGGCCGCGTGTGGAGATGTCGTACATCGGCGGGTAGCGCTGCCCGCCTCAATCAAGGTTTTCTGCGGCGAGCTCCCAGAAAGAGCCGATTTCGTGATGAAAGCGGCGCACACCCACCCTGCGTAACAACAAAATCGCCAGCAAAAGGCCGGTGGCTTCCAACGCGAACACCGCGCCGTATGCCTGCCCGGGCAGCGCGCCGGCAGCTAGAAATGCACCCTGCAGCCCGCCCGATAGCAGCGAGGCCGGCCCCTTTGCCAGTGCCTGCACCAGCGTCCACGCCCCCACGAAAAGGCCAGTGTGTTGGCTGGAAGTCATGTCCATCATCAAGGAGACGCTGCCAACTGTGAAGAAACCGGCCCCCAGACCGAGCAGCGTGATGATGGCCGCCAACATGTTCGCGCTTTGCGCGAACCCACTCGTGGCTAGGCTGCCGAAAGCTGCAACCATAATCCAGCAGCCTAGGCCGGCCACCCGGCGCTTGCCCATCCGCGGGATGAGGCGCATGCCGCCCAGCAGCATCCCGGCGGCCATGCCAACGCCCATATAGGCGTTGAAGCGCGTGGTCTCGGCGGGTGGTAGACCGAAGACCTCGCCGCCAAACGGTTCCAGAATGACGTCCTGCATAAAATAGGAAAACATCCCTACCATCAGGAAAACGGCGAAGCGGCGCGAGTGGTGGCTGCGCGCCAACAGCGTGAGTGCAGCGCGCAGGCTCTCGTGACGGCGGTGCAATTCAGCCCGGCTGCGCGTCTCCTGTCGCCAGAGCGCAACCATGGCGAGCAGCATCGCCACTGCAGAGCCGCACGTGAAGAGCGTCACCATGCGCTCAAACGCGTAAGTGTGCATGAACAACGCCGCTCCCACGCCGGTTACGATGATGCCCACCATCATCAGAGTCCACACCAACCCGGTGGCCGGCCCGCGTTCTGTCCGACCGGTGCGGTCCGCAACAAGCGCTAGGTATGCCGTGCCAGCCACAAAGGTAGCCGTGCCCTCCAGCAAGAAAAAGAGGAACGCGGCGGCGACATGCAACGGCGTCGCCGCGGGCGCAAGCCAGCGCGCCACCCATGGAGAAAGCGCCAGAATCAGGCTGGTGAGCGTAACACCCAGTAGGATGTAAAATGTCCGCCGGTATCCGCCGATGTGGTGTATATCTGAGAAGTGCCCGAAAGGGATGGCTATCAGCGCGCCGAGGTAGTGACCGCCGCCCACCAGTAGCCCGACTACCAGCAGGTCGAGCCCGAGCTCGACGCGCATGACGCGGTTGAGAACGCCCAGGAACAGCACCGAGAGCCCGCCGGCCACCATCTGGAAAAGCCCCAGTCGCAGCAATTGAGGTCGTGTCATGCTATTGATTATTCGGCACTGGGGCGCGACCCGGCCACCACGTTCACTTCATCGCACCTGAATCCGGCTGCCAACAGAAAGCCGGCAAATAGCAGCGCGGCTGCCAGCAGCTCGCCTAGGTATAACCATGCTCCAAATCCCATGCGCGTGAGCACACTGGCGAAACTTATCACCAGCGCACCCGCGGCGATGAGCAGGTTGCCAATTACGCGGTTAGGCATAACGCGTTTGCGCCAGAAAAGGTAGGAAGACCAGAGCGCGCCGCCAACCAGTGCAATCACGCCGTAGATATTGAAAAATGGTGTCGCCAGCCTGATGGTTGCCCCCTCGCGCGTGGGCGGCATGATGCGGCTGTACTGCTCGCTGATTGGCAACTGGGCGCTGAATGCGGTTTCGTCCAGCACGGGCATCACCTGCAGCATGAGTGCTAGCGCGGTCAGGCTGCCTAGCAGCAGCAGCGCCGTCCAAGGCAGCACGCGTTTGCAGGAGAAAAGCAGGTAGAGTGTGCCCTGTCCAATCCAGGCGGCATTCAGGGCTGCGCCGAAAAAATACCAGGTGAAGAATGCCCATCGGCTCCACCCCAGCGCCAGACATGTCTCCGCGAAGCTGGCGATGCTGAACATCGACAACCCGATGCCCCAGAAGAGGAAATGCAATCCCCTGCGCGCGAAAAAGCGACGCAGCACTGCAACGCAAAAAAGCAGCATAATTGCTGTGGAAAAAAAAGGCAGCAGCGTGTTGGTGGTCAGCATGTGTCTCTGATTCTCAGCGTGCCACGGACACAAAGCCGAAGGCTACGCCGAACGCCAGCATCACTATCACGGCCAGCACGATTCCCAGCGCAAGCAGCAGCACGGGGACCACCTTACCGAAAAAGGTTGAATCTGTGAGAATGCGTGAGCCATGCAGTTTTGGTTTGCGCGGCATTGTCGGTCCCGGTTCACTGTTCACGTTGGCCGCCGTGATGCCGCGGGCCTCAGGCGTGGATCATTTCTCCCGCCAACCCATGCGCTGCTTCCATTACCGCTTCCGATAGCGTCGGGTGGGCGTGCACGTTGCGGGCGATTTCTGCTCCGGTTAGTTCCAGATTGTGAGCTAGGGTGAGTTCGGGCAGCAGCTCGGTTACGTGTGCGCCAATCATGTGCGCGCCGAGGATTTCCCCGTACCTGGCGTCGCTGATAATCTTGGCCCAGCCGCCGTAATCTCCCAACCCCAGCGCCTTGCCGTTAGCGCGGAAGTCAAAGCGCGCGGTCTTCACCTCGTATCCGGCAGAGAGCGCCTCGGCCTCGCTGTAGCCAAAGGAGGCCACCTCGGGATGGCAGTAAGTGGCGCGCGGCATCGTTTTGTAATCTAACTCAACGGTTGGTTCCCTCGCCATGGTCTCGGCGGCAACTACGCCCTGCGCGGAGGCCACGTGCGCCAGCAGCAGTTTGCCGGTCACGTCGCCGACGGCGAAAACACCATCCACATTAGTGCGCATGGTGGCATCGACGTTGACAAAGCCGAGATCATCACGCTCCACGCCCAGAGCATCCAACCCGAGGTTATTGCTGTTGGGCGCAAAACCGACCGCTACTAGCGCTTGCTCAGCCGCGAGGGTTTGGACGCCCTTCTCAGTAGATACGGAGACTTCCACGCCCCGTCCGCTCGACTCGAGCTGCTCGACTTTCGCGCCGGCGAGCACGTTGATGCCGCTCTTATTGAAAGCCTTCGTCAATTCCGTGCCGACCTGCTCGTCCTCCAGCGGAAGGATACGTGGCAGCATCTCGATGATGGTGACCTGGCTGCCGTACGAGTTCCAGATGGTGGCGAACTCCACCCCGATTGCTCCTCCGCCAACGATGACCACGGAGGCGGGAAGGCGCTTCTGCAGTATTGCCTCGCGGTAGGTGAGCACGCGCTGTCCGTCTGCGCTGAGAGCGGCCGGGCCTGCCGGGCGTGCGCCGGTGGCGACCACAATGTTGCCGGCGGTCAGAGTGCTCACCGCGCCGTCTGTGCCGGTGACCTCAACAGATGAGTTCGACGTCAACCGTGCTGCGCCCATGTGTACGGCGATGTCGTTTTTCCTCATCAGGAAGGCGATGCCCTTTGTCAGTCGTTGCGCCACTCGGCGCGAGCGTTTGACAGCCACGCCGTAATCGAGTGTTAAATTCTCGCAAGAAAAGCCAAACTCATCCCCGCGATGGCGCAGCGTGTGAGCGACCTCCGCATTCTTCAGGAGCGACTTGCTGGGGACGCAGCCCACGTTAAGGCAGACGCCTCCGAGCCATTCCTTATCCACGATGGCGACTTTCTGTCCCAACTGGCTGGCGCGAATGGCGCACACGTACCCGCCTGGGCCGGCGCCGATTATGATTAGGTTGTAGTTCATGCTAGCTCTGGTCCTCCAATGTTTCCTTCACCGTTGCCAGAAACGCATCGGCGACTGCCCCATCAATGATGCGATGGTCGAAGGTTAATGTAAGATATGCCATCGGTCGTGCCACCACCGCATCTTGCTTTACCACGGGCCGTTTCTGGATAGCGCCGACCCCCATGATGGCGCACTGCGGCTGGTTTATTATCGCCGTGGCCAGCAGTGACCCGGATACACCGTGGTTCGTTATCGTGAAAGTGCCGTCCTGCACCTCGTCCGGTTGGAGCTGCCGGGCCCGTGCCCGCGCCACCAGATTATTCAGTTCGCGCGCGATCTCGGCAAGCGGCTTTCCGGCGGCGTATTTTATGACCGGCACGATCAATCCCTCCTCCCCAAGCGAAACCGCCACGCCGATGTTGACCGCTTCCTTAAGCACAATCTTGTCCTCGAGCAGCGCGCTGTTAACAATCGTATGAGCCTGCAGTGCCGCCGCGCTTGCCACAACAAAATAGGCCGTCAAAGTGAGCTCGACGCCGTCCTCAGCGAACTGGTCTTTGTTCTCGCTCTGATGGGCGAGCACTGCGCTCATATTCACCTCGAAAACGGTGGTGACGTGAGCGGAGGTGTGCTTGCTGCGTACCATGTGCTCGGCGATGGCCTGACGCATTGGCGTCAACGGTTGTTCTGCGCCACCGGCCGGGGTGGCCACCGCGCTTTGGTTAGCGAAGTGCGTTATATCTTTTTTCGTGATGCGGCCGCCGTGCCCCGTGCCCTCAACCTGGCCGAGGTCGATGTCATATTCGGCGGTGAGCCTAGCCACGACCGGCGAAATGAATGCGCCCTTCTTTAGTGAGCGAGCGGAGGCTGCTTGCGCGGGCGGGGCGGCAGCTGGCTTCTGTGCGGGACGTGAGGGCGCCGTGGGAGCCGTAGGCAATATCTCGCCGACCTCCCCAATCCACCCGAGCAGCGTGCCCGCCTGCACCGTGATGCCCTCTGCGATGAGTAGTTTGAGTACCGTGCCGCTGGTGCTGGCGGGAATCTCTGTGTTCACTTTATCGGTGGTCACCTCAAGGATGGGGTCGAATTGCTGCACGCTATCGCCCTCGCCCACCAACCATTTGCTTACCGTGCCTTCAACCACGCTCTCGCCCAGTTTGGGCATCACTATTTCAGTGGGCATTGCTTTCTCCTAATATGCGGCTAATTCCCGCATCGCAGCTGCGATGCGCTCCACATCCGGCATGAACCAGTCCTGGAATGGGGGGCTATAGGGCACGGCGGGCACGTCCGGGCCAGCCAGGCGCCTCACCGGCGCGCCCGCAACATGGCACGATAAAGCTGCAGCTGAAGCTCGCGGTCAGGTTTCGCCTCAGGCTTCATGCGATTGCTCTTTAGTTGAGTTTACCACGCCCGGCGGGTGGGACGGCGAATGCGGCGGTACAACGGCGGTCATTCTCAGATTATCCTGCGCTCGTTCTCGAACACCGGCCTGTTCTCGAGGATGCGTAGCGGGGAGAATATGGATAGGTCGAGGCTAGGCGGCTTGCCCAGAATCAATTCGGATATGTAACGCCCGACGGCGTGGCACTGTTGAAAGCCGTGTCCGGAAAAGCCATTTGCCAGAAAGAACCCGCGCAGCGCAGGCCACTCACCGAGAATGGCATTGCCGTCAAAGGTGTTGACGGCATACAGGCCTGCCCAACCGCCGTTGATTTTCAAGCGATCGAACGCCGGCATCACCGTGACTAGTTCGCCCCAGAGCAGGTTTTCAAAGCGCTCTCGCTCCCAGCGGAAATCATCATAACCGATTGGATCATCGGCGCGCGAGCGAGCGCAGGTGAAGTGGCCGTCCCCCTCATGTATGCAGTACAGACCGGAAGAGAAGAAAATTGGCGGCAGCATCCCTTCGGGCCGCAGCCCGGTTTCTATGACTGTGACTTGGCGCTTGGTCGGCGCAACCGGCAAATCGATTCCTGCGCTGCGGGCGATATCGGCGGCCCACGCGCCGGCAGCGTTGACAACGGCGTCCGCTGCGAGTTCTCGCCCCGAAGCCAGTGCAACCCCGGCGATGCGGTCATCGCGCCGCAGCAACCGTTCCGCTTTTTCGTGAATGAACTGTGCACCGAGAGAAACCACCTTTTCTCGATAGCCACTCAGCACCGCTTCTGGAGACATGGTGCCGTCCTTGTGTCCGAACGTCCCACCCACGCAGCCCTCCAGATTGTAGAACGGATAGCGCTGCCGTACCTGCTCCGGTGACAGCCACTCGACCTCACATCTCAGGCTGCGCTGCCGGGCGTGACCTCGTTCCGCCTCCGCGCGGTTGGCCGCGTCAACGATGAAAAGATTTCCCTGCTGGCGGAAGTCCACCTGCGGCATTTCATCTCCCACCGCGATCTGCTCTGAAAAACTCTGCAGTACCTGCAGCCCGTACAGTGACATCTGGATGTTTTCCTTGATATTAAACTGCACGCGGATGTTCCCGACCGAAAGCGTGGTCGAGGCGTGAGCATATGTCGGGTCCATTTCAATCAGGGCGATATTCAGGTTTTCATCGGCCTGCAGCAGGTAATAAGCGATGGCGCAGCCCATCACGCCGCCACCGACCATGATTACGTTATAATCCTCGCTGCTCATTTCTCGTGAAGTAATGCTGCTGTGCTGAGGCTGATGTGACCGCAAGGTATCATTGGGAGAACGCCTTTCGTAGTGCGGCAATGTGGGCGGGCGTGGTTCCGCAGCACCCCCCGATTAGCATGGCTCCGGCTTCTCTCCAATGGCGGGCGTAAGCAGCGTACGCTTCCGGTTGCACTGCGTCGGTTTGCATCCAGTTCCCATCGTTGTTGAGATAACCAACATTGCCGTATGCGCCCACCGGAAGACTGGTGTGGGCGCGGAGGGTTGTCAGCGGCCGGTGTAGTTCGGGGGCGGGCACGCAATTAATGAGCAGCGCATCTGGTTGCAGCGCGGTGAGCGCCTTGGCGGCAGTGGCAAGTGGCTCGCCGGAGAGCAGGCGGCCGTCGCGGGCGCACACTACGCTGGCTAGAGTTGGCCTACCTGTGGCCACGGCGGCCCGCGTGGCCGCCACGGCCTCGCGTACGCTGTTCATCGTTTCCACCAGCAGCGCATCCACCCCGCAGGCTGCAAGGCAATTGGCCATGGTGGTGTGTTCGACCGCTAATGTGGCGGCCGGTGGGGTGCGCTGCGGAGAGTAGCTATCTTCGAGCGGGGCGATGGCTCCGGCCACGAGGGCGCACGAGCCGGTCAACTCGATGGCCCGCCGCGCGATTTCCACTGCGCGGCGGGCCAACTGCTGCGCACGTTCTCCCAAACCAGCCTGCTTCAGATTGCGGCTGTGGGTGCGAAAGGTATTGGTCGTTATGATGTCCGCGCCGGCGCGCAGGTAGTCCACATGAATCTGGAGCAGCGTTTCGGGTGCTTCCAGAATAGCGCGTGCCGACCAAAGCGGCAGGCTGATATCCACCCCGCGCCGGTCGAGTTCGGTGCCGGTAGCCCCGTCCAGCAGCAGCAGGCTTGAGCGCAGCCGCTTGCGGATATCTGAACGCTGTGTGCTCTCGATTGCGCTTGATGTCATCAGCCGGGTTGCTGGCGGGCGGCCTTCCTTTCTGCACTGATTATAACAAGGTGGCTGTGTTTAACGCTTCGGGCTGTTCATCAAGCCGCCCCATAACCACTGCGGATATATGAACGCGCCAGTATTGCCGGTGTGATACGGACTGGCGGCGTCCAGCGCGGCCGCCCACGTAGCGACCACATCGTTGGCGTGCAGCCGCGAGCCATCATGAAAGCGCACGCTCGCGCGCAACCGGCAGACCCACTCACCGGCGCCAGCGTCAGGTGTGCAGTCCTCGGCCAAGCGCGGCTCAACAAGGGCGGAATCGGGCGCGTAGCCGAACAACCCCTGCAGCACCTGTTGACAGGCGGCCATAGATTCAAAATCAGTTTCGTCCATGCAATATAGGCTGAGAGGCTCTGCGTTTTGCATGAAAACGAAGGAGTCGCTTCCAGGGTCGCTCAGATGAAATTGCGGCGCGCCAAACGGGGGAACATGCAGGTTCGCCACGCCGGCGCGCGCGGCGAAAGCGCTGGCTCCGTGCGCGATGGGGATCGCCGGGATGAGGGCGCTGATGGCGTCGTTTGCGCGCCCGTAAAGCGTGGCCGCCGTGCTCAGGTCTGCCACGCCGCTTGCTTGCAGCAACAAGTCTTGCAACTCGGGGTGCGCGTTGCCGAATTGGCGGCTGCGCTGCCCGAAATGGAAATCGAGGAAGCTGCTGACGTGAGCAAAATCAGCGCCCCATCCGAGCAAATGAAAACCGGACAGCTTCCCGCCGGTGGCCTGTCTGATGAACGAGGTTGAATCCATCAGGACAACGGTGGCCTCGATGCCAAGGTTTTCGCGCAGTTGGCGCTGCAGCTCCTCGGCTACCTGCCCCGGCTCCGGTAGGTAGAGCCGATAGACATCGTGGTAGTAAAGCGCGCTCTCGAAGCCGTGTGGGTATCCGGCGGTGGCCAGGAGCGCGCGCGCAGCCGGCAGGTCGAATTCGGCCCAATCGGCTCCGACGCATCCGTTGGGAATACTGCAGGGCGTGAAATGCGTAGCCACCTCCGAGCCGGCGGGATAAAACCCCGAGACAATCGCCTGCCGATCGATTCCCAGCGCCACTGCGCGGCGCACGCGCGCATCGTCGAACGGGGCGAAGGCACTGTTCATGCCGAGATAAAGTGTGTTAGTGCTTTGAACAGGGATTAACGTCAGACTGCCATCCTGCTGCACGGCCTGATAATCAGCCGCGCGCACATAGGTGATCACGTCCACCGCGCCTGAGCGCAGCTCCGCCAGCCGCACCTCGGCTTCGGCCTCCCAACGAAAGATCAGTTCGTTGAAAGGCGGGCGTTCCCCCCAGTAATCCTCGAAGCGAGTGAAGCGCAGCGCTTCGCCGTGCAGCCACTGCTGCAATTGCCAGGGCCCGGTGCCGATGGGATGAGCGAGAATCTCGCCGGTGCCGCCGGTGGACTCAATCCAGCTGCGCGGTTGGATGCCGAAGACCGGCAGCGCCGCTTTAGCCGGAAAGGCTGCATCGGGCGTGCACAGGCTGAAACTGACGGTGAGGGCATCCAGCGCCGCGATTGCGCGCATGTTTCCGCTGCGCGCGCAGCTTGGGCTGTGCACGACCAGAAAGGTGGAGGTTGGCTCGGGGGTGGGTCGGGGCGTGATAGTGGCGACCTGCGTGCTCACCGCCGGCGGCGGCAGAGTTTCGGTCACAATTGATGCGCGCGCCGGCGCGGTCGGCTGCGTTGTGGGTTTCCGGTTGCATGAAGCCGGGCTGAGGGCAATCAGCAGCCAGAGGATGCCGACCGCTGTCCGGGTGGGCGCGCGCATAGTCGCGTTTATTTTTAGGCAGGCGCGAGCATTTGTCAACGCGCACGCGTCGCGCGGCGGGCATGTTGACAGGCGTGAAATCGGGTGTTATTATCTCGTTGTTCGGAAATGCGTGTGCCAGTGTGACCTTTGTTGGGAAGCGAGTCTGGGTTGTGTAATCCCGGGCTCTTTGTGTTTCTCGCAGCGGCGTGTGTTTTCCCGGACGACGAGAATATCTCTATTATAGCGGGAGGTAGCAGCTCTAATGTCTGAGAGAATGACAGGTCAGGTGAAGTGGTTCAGTGCGCCTAAGGGGTACGGCTTTATCGGGCAGGATAATGGCGAGGAGGATGTTTTTGTGCACTTTTCGGCCGTCAACATGGATGGGTTCAAAAAGCTTTTGAAAGGGCAGCTGGTGGAGTACACGGTCGAGGAGGGCGCTAAGGGCCTGCAGGCCGTGGACGTGCAGTGTGTCGTTTGACCCTCGTGCCCGAACGGCCGTTTTCTCGCGCAGCGCCGCCGGCGAGAAAATTCAAGCGTAATCATTGCCCGTGCACGCTCGGTTCTGGTGTATAATGCGAACCGTGCAGTGGCCCGTCGCGTGATTGGAACGTGAACACGGAGGGATTACCAGCAGCGGAACGGGCATTTCCCCGGCAGGGTCCCGGGGTATGAGAATCATATTCGCAGACATGTGGTTGGCGAGCCCGGCGTCATCCATCGGATTTAAGGTTTGGAGGCCAATACCATGTCAGTAGTGTTTTATGACGTAAAGAATCGTACTAAGGTGACCCTTGACGATGGTCAGGTCAAGAAGACCAGCTACTCCTCGACTACCAAGAGTGGCGCGGTGCGCACCCGCTACGCTTTCCGCGGAAAGCTGTCTGATGGTCGCAACGTGACCAAGTTCTGCAGCAAAGCTGATTGGGACGCGACGAACGTCCCGCTGGAGTAAAATGGGAAATACCCGCTAGGACGACGGGCATTTTCTTTGCAGGATTGAGCCGGCCGGTCAGTGCTGCCGGCACGGGCGGTGCTGACCGGCCTCGGCGACGAGCGCCTGAAGATTAGCATCGCTGTCAGCTAGGTCCGCGATGGTGTGTGCCAGTTTCAGGATGCGGTGAAAGGCACGCGCGGATAGCTGCAACTGGCGCATGTCTGTGTTGGCGAGCAAATCGCTCTTGGAGAAGCGTTTCTGCTGGCGGGCGCGGGCGGCATTCGGAAAGGTCGCGCACAGCCGTTCGGCGGTAAGCTTTTCATGATTCACGCGCGGCACTTCCATGTGAATATCGAAGCGGTTCAGCAATGGGCCGGAGATGCGCAATTGATAGCGTGTGACGGCGGCAGCGGTGCAGCTGCACTCCCTCTCAGCGTCGCCGTAAAACCCGCGCGGGCAGGGGTTCATCGCCCCCACTAATGAAAACTTTGTGGGTACACTAAGAATTCATTAAGAGTGTCCGAGTTTCCATAATGTCAGTATACCCATGGCTACATCATGCAGTGGAATGGGTGGCACGCCCGACAGGATTCGAACCTGTGACCCTCGGTTTCGAAGGACGATGCCTATAGTTTGCCAGCGTTCATCGACGTCAGTTAATCGCCGTTGGTCATTGAATGTAATCACTGCCGAACCTGTTAAGGCATTGGCAGGGTTTGTGCGTTGCGGCTCTTTAAGCCTTGAAAAATAATCGCCGTCAATATGATTACACCGCCAATGATGGTGTCGGCTGCAGGCACCTCATTAACCCCCAATATCGGCAACCAAACCCAAAAAATACCTGCTACCACCTCCAGCAGTGACAACAAAATCAGTTCCGCTGCGGGCAGGTACTTTGAGCCAAGCGTATAAAGAATAAGACCAGCCCCAACAAGAGTGCCATTTACAATTGCCATGATAATATTAACTGTTGGCAGGCTAAAAGAGATGTCAGTAACAACGATATAGGTTAGTGAGTAAAACGCGCAGAATAGGCCAGCAATTGCCGGTGTGATTAATTTTGGAGTTTCTGGATTTCTACGGAGTGTAATCGTGAACAAGGCAAAACCGAAGGCTACAACAAAACCCACAGCGGCACCTAACACAGAGCCAGAATCACTAACATTTCTAAGCATCACTGCAACACCAGCTACAACAACAAACATATTGAGAAAAGTGGTATTGCTGAGTTTTTCTCCCAATAATAAAAACCCCAAAATAGCAGTTAATAAAGGTGCAATGGCCAACATAATCATACTAATAGCCATCGTAGTCTTGGTGATAGAATAAACAAAACTAACCATGCATATTCCCAGTATCAGAGAGCCTGAAAGGCTGTAGCGGTCAAGTCTTTTGACATTGCTCAGCACCTCATTCCCATCTCTGTACCAAACAAAGAAAGAAATGACAGCAAAAACACTCACGCCTCTATAAAGCAGAAAGGGCATTAGGTAGTTCTCTAAATCAACAGACTGACGCAACGTCAATACACCAAAGCTCCATAAAAGACCTGCGACACATACTAGGATAAAACCCAAGAAATAATTATTTTGCACTTTCTAGCTCCTATTTGTGCACCGGCCAAGGTGCCACTGATTCGGGCATTTTGCAGCTAATTAATAATCTTGTCAATCACATTTCTTCACCTCACTCATAGATATTTTCGATAAGTTATATGGACTTATCTATAAGCAATAAATAGGTGTCCGCGTGTGAGATTAGCAAGCCCGTTGTTTGCTTCAATCCGGTGATGGCCTAGGAGATAATGTAACCCAGGAGTATTAATGATGGCATTGACGGACCTGATGCTCCTTTACGTGACCATTGATAATATAACGTGTGACTGAACCTCAAACCTCAAATAACCATTGGCAATGTTGAATCGACCGTGGCGGCACTATTACCGATATTATTGGTTTAAGGCCTAACTGAGACATTCTGACACATAAATTACCATCAGAAAACCCCGCCCAATGTCCGAATGCTGTCATTCAAAGCATTCGTGATTTACTGAATAAAAGTCAGGAAGAGCCCATTCCAATAACTGATATCGGTGCGATAAAAATGGGAAAAAATGTTGCTACAAACGCGTTGCCTGGGCGCAAAGGTGAGAAAATTGTACTGGCCATCAGTCTAGGTTTTCAGGACATTTTTCGCATCGGCCATCAAAACCGACCAAAGCTTTTTGCTCTTGCTATAGAATTCCCTGAGATGCTATATGGCGATGTTATTGAAATTGATGGGCACGCAGATGCTCATGGCGCGATTGTTAGCCCACTTAATCAAAATAACTCAAAACAGTGACTGCAAAAAGCATTTGGTCAAGGTTATCAGTCCATCGCCATCGTGCTAATGCATGGCTATCGATTTACTGATCGTGAAGAGACTGTTGAGACGTTGAGAGATAAGCAGGGATTGTGGGAAATCACTTTCATAATGGGGATTAAAATGGGGGTACAGGTTGTCATATTCAGTTTACTTATGGATTGCAGGGTTGATACCGACAAGTGCTCGGCCGGGCAAGGGCTCTGCTGGTCGACACGGGTCGGAAATACAAAGCCCGCGCGAAACACGGGCGTTTCCGGCTAATGTCCGGGGGAAGTCAGGCCGCCTGTTGACGGTATCATGCCCCTGCGCTCAGTCTGTTGTGCAGCGTTTTCAGAGGGCAGCTTTTGCGGCGCCGCCATCGAACAGCAGCGCGTGGCCGTGGACGAACGAGGCAGCCGGCGAGGCCAGCCAAGCCACAGTGCGCCCGAATTCCTCCACCGTGCCCATGCGTCCGAGCGGGACGGCGGCGGTAACTTTCGCGCCCTCCTCTTCAGGAGTGGTTCTGGCGGCTTCGGCACGCGCCTGCAAGAGTTGGTCAACGCGGCCGGTGTGCGTCCAGGCCGGATTGATTGAGTTGATGCGGATGCCTTGCGGGCCTAGTTCGTTCGCCATTGTCTTGAGCATTCCGATAACGGACATGCGGATGGAATTGGAGAGCAAGAGGCCGTCAACCGGCTGCTTCACCGAAACGGATTCCAGCGCCACAATGCTGCCGGAACCGCGTTCCACCATGTGCGGTACAACGGCGTAGCACAGGCGTACCGCGCTCATCAGGGTGAGCTCCACCGCGGCCTGCCAGTCGTCCACATTTAGCGATAGAAAGGTACCCGGGGGCG
>PVBE012636336.1_pt1 | contig 18820 bp, 13 predicted proteins | sample 1631181 | NCBI WGS metagenome assembly PVBE01 (sample SAMN08397723, study PRJNA350692) | Marine metagenome, whole genome shotgun sequencing project. | isolation source: water | place: Pacific Ocean | collected 2012-04 | reverse complement strand
GGCAAAAAGTGCAACGGCTGCCAGCCGCGGTTCAAGGCCGGTTGCCCCGGCTGCGCCTGCGAAAAGTGCGTCTGCAAAAAGCACCCCCTCTGCTGCACGATGTACTGGCACCCCGGCTGCGTCCAGGCCTGCAAGTTCTCGTGCACCCCCGGCTGCGGCACGCTAACAGACGCGGGGGGCACGGAGGGGGGCACCCCGGACCAGGCCCTGCCCGACGGCTTCGGCCTCAAGTGCGGCGACAAGACCTGCGTCGATGGCAAGGAGTTCTGTGACACCTGCCCCGAGGACTGCGGCAAATGCACCGGCTGCAAGGCGAAGAAGAAGGCGGGCTGCGCCGGCTGCAAGTGCGAAAAGTGGGTCTGCAACCTGAAGAAATCCTGCTGCGACAAGACCGGCGGCAAGTGGGGCAACGAGTGCATCACCCTCTGCAAAAACAGCCCCACGGGCTGCGGCGTGTTGCCCGACATGGGGGTGGATATCGGCAAGCCGGACAAGAGCATCAAGGACCTGGCCGCGGACCTGTCCGAGGACGCCATCCTGGCCCAGTACGACATGAACTACCAGGGCGACGGATACAACAAGAACCTCACCGACTGGCGCTCCAACCCCAAGTACTGGGAGGCCGGCGGCGGCAACTACAGCAGCTCCAAGTGGGGCACCGGCTGCAACTGCGAGGTGAGCTCGCCGCGCCCGCCGCCGTTCATCATCCTCCTGGCCCTCGTCGGGCTGGTCTTCCTCGCCCGCCGCCGCCGCTAGCCTGCCGTTAGATAGCTCTCCATTGAGGTTGATCAACCTTTCTGTCCCAGGGCTCGCGCGCTGGCTTTCAGCTTTCAGCAGTCAGCTTTCAGCTCACTTGGCGGCCGCTTGATGCTCTTTGCAGCAGCCTGCTTCCGGAACCCGCGCAGGCATGGGATGCCGCAAAGCCCCAGTATCGATGATCTGCTACAGGCCGGCGAACGAGCGACCAGCAAGCTGACCGCTGACCGCTGACCGCTGATAGCTTGTCGCCAATGCACCGGGACGCCCAATGGTCGATATCGAATCAACCTGATCGGGGAGCGCGATAGAGCGCTTCGACTTCCGCGCTACTTGCCGTCCAGCACCACTGACGCGGTCTTTTTCTGGCCCGGCCGCAGAGTGATGACCACCCGCTTGCGGCGTCCCCCCTTGCGCACCTCAAGCACGTACCGCCCCGGCTTCAGGCGCCAGAGCACCAGCGGCGACTGGCCCACCTTGCGGCCGTTGAGGTAGACGTCGGCGGCCGCCGGCAGGGTGCCCACTCGCAGCCGGGCCGGTTGTGGACGCCCGCTGGCAGGCGGAGCGGCGACCGCAGGCGGTTGGAGGTCAACTCTGCCGGCGGCGTCCGGTGGTGGCGCGACCAGCGACCGCGGTGGAGGGCCCTGTGGCGCGCAGCCGGTGTAGCTGCACCGCGGCCACGGTCAACGCCACCAGCCCCACGAGCACCAACAAGACGATCACCAGCGGTCGGCCCCGGCGCCTGGCGCGTGGGAGCAGCCTGGTGCTGCTGGCGCCGCTGACCTGGTAAATGGGCGCAGGCGCGGCGGCAGGCTGCGCTGGCGCCGCCTCCTCGGTGATCACCGGCGGGGGCGTGGCGATCACGCCGTCCTCGGGCCAGGCCGTGTGGTGCACCTTGATCAGCTCCGTGGCGTCCACGTCCAGGTCCTCCAGGGCCACCGCCAGGTCCTTCCACAGATCCGCCACCGAGCTGTGCCGCTGGTCCGGGTTCTTGCGCATGCAGCGGGACACCACGGACTCCACCGCCGGTGGAATGTCCGGGTGCATCGCCCCCAGACAGGGCGGGTCCTCGTTGACGATCTTGTAAAGCAGGTTGTAGATCGTGTCGGCCGTAAACGGCACCCTGCCCGACAGCATTTGGAACAGCACCACACCCATGGAGTAGACGTCGGCCCGCATGTCGCTCTTGGCCGAGCCCTTGCGCACCAGCTCCGGCGCCAAGTAGGCCGGGGATCCGATGAGGGACTCGTTGCGCGTGATCCCCGACTTGGAGTCCGTGACCTTGGAGATGCCGAAGTCCAGCAGCTTGACGTAGTCGTCGCGGATGCCGTGCTTGCAGAGGAAGATGTTCTCCGGCTTGAGGTCCCGGTGGATGACCCCCTTTTGGTGAGCGGCGTGCAGCGCCGAGGTGGTCTGGCGCGTGATGGAGGCTGCCTGATCGATGTCCAGGCGCCCCACCCGTTGCAGGCGCGCGGCCAGGCTCTCGCCGTCGAGCAGCTCCATGACGATGTAGGGCCGCCCGTCGGGGGCCACGTTGAAGTCGATGATCTCCACGATGTGGGGGTGCCCCAGGGCGCTGGTGACCTTGGCCTCCCGCTGGAAGCGGGCCAGGGCCTCGGGCTTGGAGGCCGCCTCCTTGACCAGCACCTTGATCGCGAACTTGCGCTCCAGCCGCAGGTGCGAGACCTCGTAGACCACGCCCATGCCGCCCTCGCCGACGCAGGCGGTGACCACGTAGGTGTCCTGGAACACCTTGCCGATGGTCAGGGACTTGGTCACGGTCTACTCCTCACTCACCGCTGGATGGGCCCGGGAACTGCCCGTGGATCGCGCGCTCGAAGGCGTCGGTGTAGGCCTCCACCATCACCGGCAGGGAGCAGTAGGTCTCCGCGCGGCGGCGCCCCGCGGCCCCCATCTCCTGGCGGCGGGGCGGCACGGAGGCCAGGTCGGACAGGTGGCCCGCGACCACCCGGGGATCCCCTGTGTCCACCAAAAATCCGGCGTCCGCCGAAACCAGCTCGGGGTTGCCGCCCACCCGGGTGACCACCACCGGCAGGGCGGTGGCCATGGCCTGGAGGATGGAGTTGGAGAAGCCCTCGGACAGCGAGGTCTGCAAGAACACGTCGCAGGCGCGAAGCAGGTCCGGCACGTCCTTGCGATGGCCGAGGAAGCGGACACGGTCCCCCAGGCTGGCGGCCGCCTGCTCCAGCGCGGCGCGCTCCGGGCCGTCGCCCGCCACCAGCAGCACGCAGTGACGCTGGCGCTGCACCAGCCGCTCCATGGCCTCGAGCTGGGTCCGGTGGTCCTTGACCTCCGACAGCAGCGACACGCTGCCGATGACGCAGGCCCCGGGGGACAGCCCCAGCTCCTCGCGCACCGGCGAGGGCCCCGGCGCGAACTTCTCCAGGTCCTCACCGTTCCAGATCACCTGCACGCGATGGGGCGGGTAACCCTCGGACTCCTGCACCGCGCGGACCACCTTGTGGGAGACCGAGATCATGCCCCGCAGCAGGCGGTTGAGCGGCCGCTGCAGCCGCACGTGGATCGGCTTTTTGGTGAAGCCCTCGTCTCGCCGGCAGGAGAGCACCGGCACGCCGGCCAGGCGGCCGGCCGACGGCCCGAGCAGGTCCGCGGCGGTGTGATAGGTCACGAGCAGCGAGGCATGCTCTCGCCGCAGCAGCGCCGCTATCTTGCCCAGCCCCACGAGCCCGGAGGGGGCCAGGGTGCGGTAGATCTGCAGCGGCTCCACCTGGATCCCCCGCGCGCGGAAATCGTCGGCCAGGTCGTGGCGGCCGACGACGGCCACCACGGGCCGCACCCGCGCCGGATCCAGCTGCTGCAGCAGCCGGAAGAGGTGCACCTCGGTGCCGGTCCACTCGCTCAGATCGTCCACCAACAGGACCACGGTATGAGCAGTCGTCATGCTGACTCCGTCAGGCGTTGATAGAGGGCGTCGTAGGCGGCCCCCATGGCCTCCCGGGAGAAGCCGCGGGTGTAGACCTCGTGGGCCCGGCTGGCCAGCTCCTCCTGCCGCGCGCTGTCGCAGAGCAGGGCGTCCACCCCGGCAGCGAGGGCGCGCGCGTCGTCGGGCGGCACCAGCGCGCCGCAGGCTCCCTGCTCGAGGGTGTCGGGGATGGCGCCCACCGCGGTGCTGATCACCGGCACGCCCGCGCCCATGGCCTCCAGCAGCACCATGGGCAGGCCCTCCTTGATCGAGCTGATGACGAACAGGTCGCTGGCGGCCAGCAGCTCGGGGATGTCCTCGCGGTAGCCGGCGAAGATGACCCGGCGGCCGAGGCCGGCCTCCCGCGCCTGCCGCTGCAGCGCTGGCTCGAGGTCGCCGTCGCCCACCAGCAGCAGCCGCGGTCCGTCCAACAGGGCCAGGGCCTCCAGCAACCGGTGGTGGGCCTTCCACGGATCCAGCCGGCCGATGGCGATCAGCAGCGGCTCGTCCGGCCCCACGCCCAGCTCCTGGCGCACCTGCTCGCGCGACCGGCGCGGCGGCGCCACGGCCAGGCCGTTGTGGATCAACATCCGCCGGTGATCGGGCAGGCCCGCGGCGGCCAGCTCGCGGTCCAGGCGCGGCGACACCGCCACCACCTGGTCGAAGCGGTGCAGCACCAGCTTGTCCATCAGCTCGAAGGCCGCCAGCTTGAGGCTGTCGGTGAGCCAGTTGTGGCAGGTTGAGACGCGCACCACGCCGCAGGGCAGGGCGGCCAGCCCGCAGTAGATGTCGGCCTTGAAGCCGTGGCTGTGGGCGACGCGCACTCCCTGCCGCTCGACGTGCTCGCGGATGCGCTCCATGGCCCGGGCGTCCAGCCGCCCCTGGCAGGAGAACCGCGTCACCGGCAGCCCGGCCCGCTCCGCCTCCACGGCCAGGGCCACCTCTCCCTGGTCGTCGCGCACGAAGACCCCCAGCTCAACCTCGTGGCCGCGCCGGTGCAGGTGGAGGCACAGCTCCAGCACCACCTTCTCCGCGCCGTAGAAGCCGCTGCTGCTGATGAGCTGGATAATCCTCATGGCGAAGATGGTAGCAACGTTCAGCTACCCATGGAAGCTGTGATAGGCTGCAGCCATGGACTCCCTGGACATCCTCTTCCTCGCGCCGCGCATCCCCTGGCCTCTGGACACCGGGGGCAAGATCCGCACCTACTACCTGTTGCGCGCCCTGGCCCGTCGCCACCGGGTCAAGCTGCTCACCTTTCGCGACCGGCAGGCGTCCACGGCCGAGGGGCTGCGGCAGCTGCAGGACGCCGGGGTCTGGTACGAGCTGTTCGCGCGGCCGGGCGTCCTGGCCAGGGCGCGGTACATCGCCTCGGGGGTCATGGGGCCTCTGCCCATCGTGGTGCGCAAGTACCAGGACGCGGCGCTGCAGCGCCGGGTGCACGAGCTGAGCCGGGGCGGGCAGGTGCAGGTGGTGCACTGCGATCACGTGCACATGGCCCCGTACGGCAGCGCCTCGACCGCGCCGTTTGTGATGGACGAGCACAACGTGGAGTCCATGATCTGGGAGCGCTTCTCCCAGGACGACGCCGAGCCGATGCACAGGCGCGTGGTGTTCAGGCAGCAGGCGTTCCTGCTCCGACGCCTGGAGGCGCGCCTGGCGGCCGAGGCGGCCCTGGTCACCGTCTGCTCCGAGTCGGACGAGGTCGCGCTGCGGGAGCTGTGCGGGGCGTCAGCGCCCCAGACGCAGGTGGTGCCCAACGGCGTGGACATCGGCTACTTCACCGCCAGCGGGCCGGTGGAGATGAGCGACCACGTTTTCTTCACCGGGTCCATGGACTGGGCGCCCAACGAAAACGCCGTGCTCGGCTTCCTCGACGAGATCTGGCCCGAGGTGCGGCGCAGGATGCCGGAGTTGCAGTTCGCCGTCGTGGGCCGCGATCCGAGCCAGACCCTGCGGGACCGCGCCCGCGTCGGCGAGGTCACCGTCACCGGCACGGTGCCCGACGTGCGCCCCTACATGCGCGAGGCCCTGGCCCTGCTCGTGCCCATGCGCGTGGGCGGCGGCACGCGCCTCAAGATCCTGGAGGCCTTCGCCGCGCGGGTGCCGGTGGTCTCCACGGGCCTGGGCATCGAGGGTATCGACGCCGTGCCCGACGAGCACTACCTGCGGGCCGAGACGCCCGGCGAGTTCGCCGAGCAGATCCAGCGCCTGCAGACCGATCTGCAGCTGCGCAACGAGCTGGCGGGGGCGGCACACGAGCTGGTGTCGGGCCGCTACTCGTGGGACGCCATCGGCACCCACCTCGCCGAGGAGTACCAGGAGCGGTTCGCCAGGATCCACTGAGCGCGGAGCCGGCGCGCTACAGAGCGGTTCGCCAGGATCCACTGAGCGCGTTCTTCAGAAAAAGGTAGCGCGGGGGCTTGTCCCCCGCGTCCGTGCGTGGCGGGGGACAAGCCCCCGCCCTACATTTCATCAACCTGGGTGATCGTCTAATCAGAGCAGCGTGAAGACCTCGGGCAGGATGGCCAGCGCGATGAAGCTGCTGAGGTCCTCGGTGGCCGCCACGCGGCTGATGGCGAGGTTGTCCATGCTGCCCCAGCTGTTGACCCCCGTGAGGTAGGTGAACCCCGCGGCGTACCCCAGGCGCCGGGCGATGCGCGCGGTCTCAGGCGAGAGGAACTGCTGCTCGCCCACGGGGTAGGCGATGGAGCGCACCGGCTCGCCCAGCTCATCCTCCAGGATCTCGCGAGAGCGGACCAGCTCGCCCTCCTGCTCGCTGGTGGGCAGCGTGGAGAGCACGCGGTGGGTGTGCGTGTGGCAGCCGATGGTGAAGTTGTGGCTCGCCACCTCGCGGATCTGGTACCAGGTCATCAGCTCCAAGTCGGCGCGCTCGGCCCCGGGCGGCTCCACCTCGCAGGCCTCGGACAGTCGCTGCACCAGGTCGGCCGTACGCTGCTGCGGCGCCTTCTTCATGTACTCCTGGTAGTACGACGCCGCCGCGCGGCGCTGCGTCGGCAGCTCGAAGGTCTGCCCCTCCACGTCGATGAACGGCCGGGTGGACCGCTTGATCACGTAGGACATCTGGTCCCACCAGCCGAGCTGCCGCTCCCCGATGATCTGCGTCGGCACGAACAGCATCGCGGGCAACTCGAGGTCCCGCAGGATAGGGTAGGCGATGGTGTAGTTGTCGAGGTAGCCGTCGTCGAAGGTGATCAGGCTCGCCGGCCGCCGCAGAGGGCGCGGGTCGTCCAGGTGGCGGATGAGCTCGTCCTCGGTGAGCACGTCGGTGTTGGCCTTGAGCCAGCGCATCTGCGCCGCGAAGGTGGAGGCGTCGGTGTCGTAGACCCACTCCTCGAGGTCGGTGGAGAAGTCACCGTCCGGCCGCACGCGGTGGTAGTTGAAGACGATGAGCTGCCGACGCAGCTGCCGACGTCGTAGCCGGGCCGCAGCGACAAGGGCGCGGCTGTGCCGCAGCACGTCGGCGACCAGTCTCTTCTTGCCTCTCATCATCTGCCCATTTTAGTCACATCGCCTGTCGTTAGCGACCGGCGAAAGTCATCTGCTCGCGGATCTTGTCAGCCGCCGTCCAGCCGAGCTCTTCGCCCGAGGCCTCCAGGACCGCCAACGCGCTGTCGAGCCGGGACCGGTCGCCCTTGCTGGCGAGGATGTTGGCCAGGACGAAGTATGCGTCGGCCTGGTCCCTGGGGCCAGTTATCTTGGCGCGCAGGGCCATGGCCATGCACCCACGGCTCAGAGCATCCCGGCTGGCCGTCGGCGCCGTCAGCAGCTGCTCGCCCAGCCGGCCCAGGGTCTGATGGTCCCGGGCATCGTAGGCCTGGCGCAGCTCCCGCTTGAAGGAGGACTCGCCAGCCAGGGCGGCGACGGTGGGGCGCGCCGGGCGCGGCGGTCCGGTCCGGTTCAGGTCGCCCGGGCCGTATCCCGCCTCCTCCAGAAGCGCCGAGGCCTCCTCGGGCGAGCGCACCAGGGTCTCAACCTCGTCCGTCGGGCGAGGGCGGATGGGCGCCACCTCGCCGCTGGTGACCCCTCGCCGCGGGCGCCGCCCCCGGCCGCGGTGCGGCACGTCGTCCACGAGCACCACGTCCTTGATCGTCTCGGCGGCCTCCCTTGGCGCCTCATCGCTCCCCGCGCCATCGTCGGCGCCCGACGCTTCGTCGACGCCGGCCTTCAGCTCCTCCAGCCGCATTTGGTTGGCCATGGTTCGAAACAGCGCCATGGCCAGGGTCATGATCAGCCCGAAGCGGTAGGTCATGAACTGGTTGCTGAACAGAATGAAGATCGAGTAGCTGAGCTGCAAGGCCCCGATGCACTGGGCCAGCACCGCCATGTTCACGTCGTCCCGCCCGCCGAAGTATTTCACCGCCGCCTTGGTCTCCCGCCGGATGAAGAAGACCATGGCAAAAAAGATGCTGCTGCCGACGAGGCCGGTCTCGGCCAGGGCCTGGACGTAGACGTTGTGGGGCAGCAGCGACTTGAAGTCGTTGTCCTCGGGGAAGTTCATGTAGCCGCACCCCTGGATGGGGTAGGCCTTGAACAGCCGGAAGCCGGCCCTCAACAGCTCGGTGCGCTCGCTCTTGGATTCGCCGCCGTCGGTGCGCTCGGGTGACAGCCTCGGCAGCACCACCAGGGCCCCGGCGAGGGCGATGACCAGCAAGACGATGCCGAGGGCCTTGCGCTTGCCGCCCACGAAGACCATCCAGAGGTTGACGCCGAGCTGCAGCTGCCCGCCCCGGGAGCCGGTGAGGAAGAGCGTGCCGGCGAGGCCCGCGGCCACCGCCGCGGCGATGATCTTGAGGATCTTGCTCCCCTTGCGCTTGATGTAATAGAGGCAGCCGAGGATGCCCCAGTTGGTGACCATGCCGAGGTCGTTGGGGTTGCCCCAGACCGTGCTCTCATTGCCCATGAGCCGCAGACCGTAGAGGTGGTAGTTGTTCCACTCCGTGCCGTGGCCCTCGTAGATCATGCCGTTGGGGCTCTCGGCCTGCTCCTTCGGCCCCTTGAGCATGAAGTGCACGTACAGCGAGTTGAGGGAGATGAAGGCCGCGCCGAGGGAGGTGGTTGTCAGCGCGGCGTGCAGCCGCGTGCGGGTGGTCACGTGCCGCGTCATGTAGAGCAGCAGCAGGATGATCGGCACGAACTCACCGAGGAACCAGGACTTGAACGGGATCCCGGAGGGGAAGACGATGAAGTGCAGGATCAGCAGCACCACCATGGCCGCCATCAGCGGCGGCGACTTGTGGCTCGGGGCCTCGGGCGAGCGCGGCGTGATGCGGCCCATGTGTAGGGCGTAGGCCAGGGACATCATGATCATCATCACCGGCACCGCCGGCAGCAAGACCCCCTCGAACAGCTCGTTGGGGCGGAAGATGATCACCGCGATGTAGGCGCAGATGCCCCAGATTGGATCCATCAGGCAGACCAGCGTGGCCAGACCCACCAGCGCCGTGAGGATGAGGCCCACCATGGCTCAGTCCCCGGCTCTCTCGCGCTCAGTGCTGCTCATAGGGTCCCAGGTCCGGGGCGGCGCCCCGGGAGCGCGGGTTGCCCACCATGTCCAGCAGGGGAGAAGGCTTCACCGCGAGGCCGGCGTTGACGGCGGGGCTGCCCTCGGGCAGGCGAAAGTCGCCCTTGTCCGGCGCTGTGAACCGTGGGTCGGTGAAGAGGTTGCCCCGGCCGAGGCCTCGCTTTTTCATCGCCGCCGGCCTGGAGGCCTTGACCTTCATCGTGCGCCCCTTGACCGTGACGGTCACCAGCGGGCCGCTGCCGAGATTGAAAAAGAGGCTATTGTTAATCCGCGGCGGCTCCTGGCCCACCACGGACACGCCGCCGCCGGAGCCATAGAAGATTGAGTTGACCAGCTCCACCCGGGCGTCGGCCCCCTTGCCCCTGCCGGCGGACACGCAGTGAGGCTCGCCGCGGGCCGACCGGTGCATCGCCACCGTGGTGTTGAGCAGCCGGTAGCGCCCACCGTGGAGCACCACGGCGCCGTCACCGCTGGTGTGGTGGACCAGGGAGTTGACCACGTCGCCGCCGCGCCAGAGGTGGATTCCGTTGCCGCCCACGTGTGAGACGTGGACGTTGAGCAGCAGCACGTTGGCGGCGTTGATGTCCACGCCGTCTGCCGAGGCCTTCTCGGCCGTGACGTTGACCAGCACGACGTCCTTGCCGTCCTCCACGGCCACCGCGTCTGCGCCCCCGCCGACGCCAGGGCGGTTGCGGATGCGCACATTCTCCAACCACCAGGAGTTGCAGGGACCGGCGCCGCAGCTGACGCCGAGGTTGGCGCCCTCGATGGTGACGTTGCGGATCAGCAGCCCGGCGGAGGCCGGCTTCTTCAGGGCCCGGTTGTCGGGCCAGACCACGATGCCGTCCACCCAGTCGCCCTTGCCGGCCTTGATCGTCACCTCGGAGATGATCACGCCGCGCACGGTGGCCCCCTCCCGGCCGATGGCGACGCCCGTGGAGGTGAAGCCCTCCAGCGTCAGGCCGTGGACCATGACGTTGTCGGCCGAGATGAGCACGCCGCGCTTGGTGCCGGCCGCGCGGGGCAGGACCCGCGCGCGCTTGCCGGGCAGGCTGCGCAGGATGACCCCCGGCTTGGTGATGCGCAGGGCGCCGTCGTCGCCGTCCTCGCCCTCGCGGTAGATCCCCTGCTCCAGGAGGATGGTGTCGCCCTCTGCGGCGGCGGCCAGGGCCTCGGCGATGACGCCCGGCTTGCCCGGCTTGACCAGCACCTGCCTCTTCGACGTGCCGTAGGCGCCGCTGGACACAGCGGGGAAGCCGGTGAAGTCGATGGCCGAGATGGTGGGCAGCGCCCGCGCCCGCGGCAGGTCCTTGTCGGATTTTTGCAGCTGATCAACCGTGACGTGCAGGCTGACCGGCCGCGTGGCGGGCTGGCTGGCCGGGGTCGCGGGAGCCACGACGCGGGGCCCGCCGGCGCCGGGGCCCGAGCAGGAGATCGACAGCAGCAGTAACATCGGGGCGAGGCGGTGCCCTGTGCCCCGACGGATCTCGATGTCAGTCATGAAGGTGAGCATAGCAGAATTTATTGCATCATCCCGCGAACCCTGCGCCGCCACCAGAGCAGCGCCAGCACCCCCAGCAGCGGCCACGCGCCACCGCCTGTGGCGACGCCGCAGCCGCCACGCAGGGTCCAGCTCTCGACGAAGGCGTCGGGCGCCGCCGGAGCGTCCGGCCGCGGGCCGTCGCCGGTTGCCGGGCCATCGGGGGGCCGCCGTCGGAGGGCTGCGTCGGCCCGTCGGGTGGGGTGACCGAGCCGTCGGGCGGCTTCGGCATGGTGATCTTGCAGTACTTGACCAGGCGCCCCATGAGCTCGGCCTGGCGGCTGGCCGGCACCACCCCCTCGAGGGGGAAGCCGAGCAGCACCGCGCAGCGCTTGCTGTCGGCCCACTGCGTGGCCGCGCCCTGACCCGGCGCGTACTCGGCGGCCAGGGCGCCGCCGGACGGGGTGACCACGTCGGGCGTCTGCACGTCGTAGGGCCCGGTGAGGTGTGTGGCCAGGCTCCAGGGCTGCAGGCCAGCCAGGGCGCTGCCCGCCTTCGCCGTGACCTTGTTGTGGGTCGTCGAGGCGCTGGAGAAGCCGGCGTGGAGGCCGCCGGAGAGGAAGCTCTTGTCCGCGGCGGCGGCCCCGGCGCCGCCCAGGGTGCGGGCCAACAGCGTGCCGGACATGATCAACGAGGTGCCCCCCGTCGCGGCCTTGGCCAGGGCCGCCCGGGAGGCCGCCGACAGGCCCTTTTTGCCGGTGAGCCCGCGGCCACCCTGCCAGATGACCAGCTTGTAGCTCGAGGGGGTCACCGCGCCGCTGTCCACGGCGTCGTGGGTGCAGGCGTCGAACACCGCCTTGGCGGAGGCCAGGGCCCGTCCGTGCTGCACCAGCTGCGTGCCGTCGTTGACCCGCTCCACCACCAGGCGGTCCACGGTCTTGACCTTGGCGTAGGTCAACCGCAGGTTCATCTCGGAGTCCCAGCGGTCGGCGCCGGTGACCAGCAGCGCCGGCGCCGCCTTGGCTGAAGGCGCCACGCCCACGGCCAGGGTCGGGCTGGGCAGCGACTCGCCCCCCTTGTTGGTCGAGGCGACCCTCAGGTAGATCACCTGTCCGGGGGTCAGCCCACCGATGGTCAGCGAGGTGGCCTTGACGTCGGCGCCGTTGTCGAAGGCGAAGCCGTGGCGCCCGCGGTACACGCGGTAGCCGGTGGCCGGGTGGCCCAGGCCGCCCCCGCTGGCCGGCGCGGTCCAGCTCACGGTGACCTTGCCCGCGCCCGTGCTGCGGGCCACCACCCGCCGTGGCGGCTCGGGCAGGTAGTGCGCCGCGCCGCCGTTTTTGTCGGCGAAGTACTTGACGATGCCCTTGTAGACCGCCCGGGCCACGATGCGGCGGAAGCGGGCCTCCTTGAGCGCCCCCGCGTCGGTGACGTTGTCGTGAAAGGCGGTCTCCAGCAGCGTGGCGGCCATCTCGTCCTGGTTCGAGGTGTTCAGCTCACCGAAGTAGGCCGAGTGGACCTTGCGATCCTGCCACTTGGAGTCCCACAGCGCGCGAATGTCGGCCACCATCTGGTTGTGCACGGCGAAGGCCAGCTTGTCAGAGCCCAGGGCCAGAGTGGTGGAGGTGGGTTTGTACGAGCCGTCCACCGGGTTCTTGCCGTAGACGAAGGTGCTGGTCCCCCGGGCCGTGCCCTTGAAGGCGTTGGAGTGGTGAGAGATGTACACCGCCGGCTCGCCCGGCGCGTGGGCCCAGTCGGCGAAGCGGCTGCGGGTGGAGACGTCGTCGGTGCGGTCGCTGCCGCTGGAGGAGTTGTAGACCGACGAGGGCGCCCCGGCGAATTGGGCGTGGTAGCGGCTGCACTCGTCAGCCCGCGGGTACTTGGAGGTGCCGCCGCCCCGGTCCATCAGGCCCGCGCCGCCGCCGAGGCGCACGGCGTCCACCGACAGGTAGCTGCCCGCGTCCTTGGACTGGTTGGACAGGACCACGGCGCCGGTCTTTTCGTTGGTGCCCTTGTCGAAGTAGAAGCGGCCCAGCAGCACCCAGGTGCCGCCCTGGCGACGCTGATCGACGAGGAACGCGGTCTTGCCGCCGGGGTGGACCACGGTGATCCGCGCGTCCGAGGGGCGCCCCGTGTACATCGAGTGGGAGACGTGCACGTTGTAGTAGCCCGCCGCCGGCACGTTGGGCACGAAGGTCGCCGTGGCCGTCTGCTTGGTGGAGGTGAGCACCAGGCGGTTGCCGCCGAGCTGGAAGGGGTTGGTCGAGCCGGTCATCGGCAGGGTGGGGTGGCCCCAGCCCTTGATCGTGGAGCTGGAGAAGCCTGCGCCGCTTTCGATGTACTTGCCCCGGGCCGGGTGCTTGTTGCCGTCGCTGTTGTCCAGGATCACCATGTTCGGGTTCGGGTCGATCTCCCGCACCGGGATCACCAGGGCGCCGGCGCGCAGCAGCAGCGGCACGAGAAACTCGCCGACCATGTCCACGTTGCTCAGGTCCTCCACCAGCCCGTGGGTGTTGCCTCGCTGAGTGCCCCAACCGTTGGAAGAGGTGTAGGTCCAGCCGTGGCCCGGCGAGACGTAGACCGACACGCCGCTGAGCGACCCCTGGTGCACCACCGGCCCGGCGTCGTCGTCGCGCAGCACCCGCCGCACGATGGGCACGGTCTGGGGCCCTCGCGGCTCGTACCGTCGCGGCGGCACCGGCTTCAGCGGCAGGTCCCGGGGCAGGTAGCCGCGGGCCTCCTCCTCCGAGGTGAACTCGGTGGGGTAGAGCGGATCGGCGGAGATGAGGCCGGGCCAGCACAGCAGCGCGGCCGCCGCCATGAGCAGCAAACCGCGTGGCGCGGGGGCTCGTGCCCCGCGACCGGCGATCCTAGACATGCGGCAGCTCGGACCAGCCCTCGGCGAAGGCGATGCGGTTGGCCCGCTGCAGGGTCTCGAAGGTGCCCGCGTCGCTCCACTCGCCGTCCCACAGGTCGTGCTCCAGCGCACCCCAGCGGATGTAGGCGTTGTTCACGTCGGTGATCTCGAGCTCACCGCGGGCCGAGGGCGTCAGCTCGTCGATGACGTCGAAGACCCGGTTGTCGTAAAAGTACAGGCCGGTGACCGCGTGAGAGCTGGGCGGGTCCGCGGGCTTCTCCTCAACGGCCACCAGGCGCCGCTGGTCGTCGAAGCGGGCCACGCCGAAGCGGGCGGGGTTCAGCACCCGGGCCAGCACCAGCCGGGCGCCGCCGCCCCGGGCCATGAAGCGCCGGGCGCTGGCCTCGATGGGGCTGGAGAAGATGTTGTCACCCAGCATCACCGCCACGGAGGCCGCCCCGGCGAAGTCGCGTCCCAGGCCCACGGCCTGGGCGATGCCCCCCGCCTCGTCCTGCACGCGGTAGGTGAACTCGGCGCCGATGTCGCCGCCGCTGCCGAGCAGGCCGATGACGTCCTCCATGTGCTCGGTGCCGGTGACGATCAGGATCTTGCGCACCCCGGCCTCCAGCAGGCGGCGCAGGGGGTGGTAGATCATCGGCACGCGGCCCACCGGGAGGAGGTGCTTGTTGGTCACCTTGGTCAGGGGGTAGAGCCGCGACCCGGTGCCGCCGGCCAGGACCATCCCCTTGAGCTCACCGCGTTCAGTCATTTCGCTCCTCTGCCTCCCTGCCCAGCCGGTCGCCGTACCACTGCTCGTAGTAGCTGAGGTAGGAGCCGTCGCGTACGTGATCGACCCAGGCGCGGTTTTGGCGGTACCAGGCGATGGTCTCCCGCAGCCCGTCCTCGAAGCCCCACCGCGGGTGCCAGCCGAGGCCGTCTTGCAGGCGCCCCGCGTCGATGGCGTAGCGCCGGTCGTGGCCCGGCCGATCCTCCACGTTGCGCACCAGGGACGGGTCCGCGCCGAGGCCCTCGATGACCGCCTGCACCACGTCCCGGTTCTCCCGGGAGCAGTCGCCGGCGATGTTGAAGGCCGATCCCGGCTCGCCGTGGAGCAGGATTCGACACAGCGCCTCGCAGTGGTCATCGACGTGGATCCAGTCGCGCACATGACGCCCGTCGCCGTAGAGCGGGATCGCCTGGCCTTCCAGGGCGTTGGTCACACACAGCGGGATGAACTTTTCGGGGAACTGGTACGGGCCGTAGTTGTTGGTGCAGCGGGTCACCAGCACCGGCATGTCGAAGGTGCGGCCGTAGGACAGGGTCAGCATCTCGGCCGCGGCCTTGGTGGCGGAGTACGGGTTGCACGGGTTGTAGTTGGCGTCCTCGGTGAACAGCTCCGGCGCGGGCGCCGGCCCGTAGACCTCGTCGGTGCTGACGTAGAGGAAGCGCTCCACGCCGTGGGCCAGGGCCGCGTCCAGCAGCACCTGGGCGCCCACGACGTTGGTGGTGACGAAGACCCCCGGGCCGAGGATGCTGCGATCCACGTGGGACTCGGCGGCCAGGTGCATCACCGCGTCGATCTCGTACTGCGCCAGCAGCCGCTCCACGGCCTCGCCGTCTTCCACCCGGCCGCGCACGAAGCGATGGCGCGGGTCGTCTTGCACGTCGGCCAGGCTCTCCAGGTTGCCGGCGTAGGTCAGCGCGTCGAGGTTCACCACGTTGACGTCGGGCCACGCGGCCAGCACGTGCCGCACGAGGTTGGAGCCGATGAACCCGCATCCGCCGGTGATCAGTATGTTCCTGTAGGGCGTCTCCATGGAGACAGGATAATCGATGTGAGGGGAAGCCGCTAGCGCGCCCAGATGGCGTAGGCCGCGCCCGCGGTGGGGTAGACGATGTAGCCCTTGCCGTAGCTGGTGTGCATCCAGCGGGACACCGCGTCGGCGCCGCAGAGCGTCAGGCCGGTGTTGTGCCCCGTGGTCTTGGAAAAGTCCCAGCCCGAGCCGAGGCTGCCGTGGTACTTGCAGTCGGTGGGGGCGCCCGCCGGGCGGTTGACCTGCCCCGAGCCGGCGTCGGTGTAGTTGCGGTGCCCGCCGCACCAGTAGTAGCCGTTCTTGTCCTTGTAGAGCAGGTAGCCGTTCTGGCCGAACTTGATCCGCAGCGCGGTCTTGAGGATGTCGGCGGACAGAAACGTCTGCTTGCCCTGGTAGTAGGAGCCCAGGCGCAGGGCCGTGTAGGGGAAGGCGTTGAGGTCCAGCCAGCCGGCGATGCCGGTCTTGGAGCTCGACGCCGCGGTCGGCGCGTTGGTCAGCGCGGTGAGCGTGACGTTGCCGCTGCCGAACTTGGCGTAGGAGCCGTTGTGGGCCGAGTTCTTGATGAAGGCCAGGGTCCAGCCGCCGCCGGAGGTGGTCATGTCGCAGTAGACCTTGAAGGCGTCGGTGGCGCTGCCGCCGTTGGGGTCGATGGTGTAGACGCCGCTCTTTTTCTGTCCCGCCTTGAGCAGGGCGTTGCAGGTGGTGCCCAGGGCGCAGGCGCCGCTGACGCAGGCGAGCCCTGAGGCGCAGTCGGTGCCGGCCTTGCACGCCTTGCCCGCGGCGCAGCCGCTGCACGAGCCGCCGCAGTCCACGTCGGTCTCCTTGCCGTTTTTGATCTTGTCCGTGCAGGTCGCCTTGGCGCAGAAGCCGCCGCTGCAGACGCCGCTTTGGCAGTCGGCGGCCTTGGCGCAGGCCATGGTGTCCGCGCAGGTGGGGCAGGTGCCGCCGCCGCAGTCGACGTCGGTCTCGGCGGCGTTTTTGACCTTGTCGGTGCAGGTCGGCTTGGCGCAGGAGCCGCCGCTGCAGTAGCCGCTGGTGCAGTCGCCGGCCTTGGCGCAGCCCTTGCCGTCGGCGCAGGCGGAGCAGGAGGCGCCGCCGCAGTCGACGTCGGTCTCGTCGGCGTTTTTGACCTTGTCCGTGCAGGTCGGCGCGGCGCAGGAGCCGCCCTGGCAGACCTTGCTCACGCAGTCCTTGGTGGCCTTGCACTTTTTGCCGTCGACGCACGCCTTGCAGGAGGTGCCGCCGCAGTCGATGTCGGTCTCGTCACCGTTCTGCACGTTGTCCAGGCAGGTGGGCGCCTGGCAGACGCCCCACTGGCAGACGGTGCTCTTGCAGTCCGTCGCGTTGGCGCATTTTTTGGTGTTGGCGCACTTGACGCAGACGCCGCCGCCACAGTCGACGTCGGTCTCGGCGGCGTTCTTCACGCCGTCGGTGCAGGTGGCCGCCAGGCAGACCCCAGCGGAGCAGACGCCGCTTTGGCAGTCGCTGGCCTTGGCGCAGCTCTTCTTGGCCGCGCACTTGGGGCAGGTGCCGCCGCCGCAGTCTGCGTCGGTCTCGGCGGCGTTCTTCACGCCGTCGGTGCAGGTGGGCGCCTGACAAACCCCCGAGGCGCAGACGCCGCTTTGGCAGTCCGCGGCCTTGCCGCAGCCCTTGCCCACGGCACACACCGGGCAGGTGGCGCCGCCGCAGTCGACGTCGGTCTCGCCACCGTTCTTTTTTCCGTCGGTGCAGGTCGGCGGCGGCATGTCGGGCAGCAGCTGGTCCAAGACCAGCTGATCGGGCACCGCCGTGTCCGGGAGCGCCGCGTCGGGCTTGGCGGCGTCCGGGCTCTTGCCGTCCATTGTGGAGGCGTCAGGACCGGGCGCCATGGTGTCCGGCGACGGCTCGATGGCGTCGCTGCAGCCGGCGGCCAGCAGCAGACAGCAGACCGGCATCAGCAGCGTCTTCGGTGCTCTCATGTCCAGCTCCTCGTGTTGTTGGCGGGGCCTGTCCAATATACCACGGCCCCCGATCCCTTGACTTCGGCCCCTGCTCGCTCCATACCAGAGCCCATGCCGACCATCGCCCATTTTTCGGACATGCACATGCTGTCGCTGGAGGGGCTGCATCCCCTGGACCTGGCCAACAAGCGCATCACCGGCGCGGCGAACCTGCTGTTCAACAGGGGCGGGCAATACTCCATCGCCACGGCGCGGGCTCTGATCCGCGACGTCAACGCCGTGGGGGTGGACCACGTGGTGGTCTCGGGCGACCTGTCCAACCTCTCGCTGCCGGCGGAGCTCGCCCTGGCCCGACAGGTGTTGGAGCAGCTGGACCTGCCGCATGGGCGCGTCACCGTGGTGCCGGGCAACCACGACTGCTACACCCCCGGCGCGGCCCGCGACGAGCTCTTCGAGACCCACCTCGCGGACTTCCTGCGCGGCGACCTGCAGCCGGGGCCGGGGGCCTTCCCCTACCTCAGCCTCCAGGACGGCCTGGCGGTGCTGGCCCTCAGCTCGGCCCGCGTGTCGCCGCCTTTTTTCGCGGTCGGCACTCTCGGCACGAGGCAGCTGCGCCTGGCCGAGGCCCTGCTGCTGCGGCCCGAGTGCCAGGGCCGCGCTCGCGTGGTGGCGTTGCACCACCCGCCCTGTGGCCCCCACGCGCACTGGCACAACAACCTCACCGACCACCGCGCCTTCGCCGCCATGCTGGCGCGGACCGGCGCGGACCTGGTGCTCCACGGTCACATCCACCGCCACACCACCGAGACGCTGCCCGGGCGACACGGCGACATCCCCGTGGTGAGCGCGGCCTCCGCCACGTGGCTCAGCCCCGAGGACCCGCAACGCCGGGCGCAGTACAACCTCTACCGCGTCGACGGCGAGCTGGTGGACGTCGCCGTCCGCCGCTGGGATCCCGAGACCGACGCCTTCGAGGCCTTTCAGGTGAGCCCGTGAGGCCCCGCCGCAAGACAAACTTCGCCCTGCGCACCACCAACCGCGCCCTGCGCAACATGCGCCGCGCCCTGGCCCGCCAGAGCAAGCGCGCGGTGCTCCGCTTCGTCAACGGCGTGGACTGGGTCACGCGGGACCCGAACCGCCTGCTGGACCAGACGCCCTTCGAGGTCGTCGCGGCGCGCGAGAAGATGTCCCTGCGCCGCTACCTGCCCCTGGACGAGGGCGCCATGGCCCTGGGCACCGAGGTGATCCCGGCCGCCAGGCGGGCTGTCCGCACCCCCGTGCTGCTGATCCCGCCGCTGATGGTCAAGCCGTTCATCTACGACCTGGTGCCCACGCGGTCCTACGTGCGGACGCTGCTGGCGGCCGGCTTCGACGTCTACCTCATCGACTTCGGCGAGCCGGAGCGCCAGGACCGCTACATCACCCTGGACCACTACGTGCTGGACTGGATCCCCCACGCCGTGGACACAATGTGCCGGGAGTCGGGG
>PVBE010928356.1_pt1 | contig 18820 bp, 15 predicted proteins | sample 1631181 | NCBI WGS metagenome assembly PVBE01 (sample SAMN08397723, study PRJNA350692) | Marine metagenome, whole genome shotgun sequencing project. | isolation source: water | place: Pacific Ocean | collected 2012-04 | reverse complement strand
CCGCGGTCAGCAGTGACTGGGCGATGAAAGCGGCGTCGACATTGCCGGTGTGGGCGAAGTGCCGGGCCTGGCCAACATTTTCACCGCGCACCAGCCGACGCTGGGCCAGGTCGATCCCCCGAGCTGCAAGAACTTCCATCGCGGCGCGGCCATATGGGGCGATAGTTGGATTGGCTATGGCCAGGCGGTGCAACGCCGGGTCATTGAGTACGGTGCCGTCGGCATCGATGAGATCAGGCTGCCGGCTCCAGAGCACCAGCCGGCCGCGGGCATAGGTGAAGCGGCTGCCGGGGACGGTGAGGCCGGCGTCTTCGAGCCGGCGGGGCCGCTCCATGTCGGCAGCGAGAAAGATGTCGACGGGGGCACCGTTGCTGATCTGGGCATACAGTTTGCCAGTGGACCCGACCATGGTGTGGATGACGGCACCGGTGTCTGCGGTGTACTGGCGGCTGAGCTGCGCGAGTACGGGAGCAAAGTTGGCGGCGACAGCGACGGTCTGGCGGTCGGCGCGGTCGGCATCACGGTCGGCACAACCGCCGGCCAGCAGCAGGCACAGTAAAATCAGCCTCAAGGTAGCGGATTCTCTCCCGATGTTTCTTCGATGTGCCTCTCCTGTTCGCCGAACAGATCGAGCTCGACCGTGTCAGCGTTGCATCCGTCGGAAGCGTGGACGGAGAGCGTCGCGGTTTCGGTGGCGATGATGAGCACGCCGTGATCGAAGCGGACGGACGGCGGCCCGCTGGACCGGGTGAGGTTCAAGAGCTTGCCGTCGGTCACTGGAATTTTGTCGTCGCCGACATCGATCATGCCGAAGACGCTGGGACTGATGCAGTCGTCGGTCGCGTCGAAGTGCAGGCCGATGAGGCCGCCGTCCTCGGCGGTGGTCGATACGTTGATCGCGGGCGAAACGACATCGATGAGGGTGATGATCTGGGGGGCACTGGTGACGTTGCCGCAGGCGTCGGTGGCGGTCCACATACGGGTGATGATACGGGTTATGCCGCAGCCCTTGGTGACTTCATCGATGAAGGAGATCTCGACGGAAGCGTCGTTGCACCGTGCGATGCCGGTGTTTCTGTCGCTGCCGGGATCGGTGTCGGCCGGGCATTCGAGGGTGACTGGATCGGGAATCTGCAGGACTGGCGGCTCGGTGTCGGTCAAGGTGACAATCTGCTCGGCGCGGGATTCGTTGTCACAGGCGTCCTTGGCGATCCAGGTCCGGATGATGACGCGGATTTTGGCGCACGGCGAAATTTCCTCGTCCTCGAAAGTTATCTCGAATTCACTGCATGTATCGGTGGCGGTCGCGAAGCCGACTTCGTTGTCGGGATTGGGTGCTGGATTAGCGGTCAGCTCGATGGTCACGGAGTCGGGACAGGACAACGTCGGTGGTGTGTTGTCCATGACCGTGATCATCTGGGTGCAGGTCGAGACGTTGCCGCAATTATCGACCGCATGCCATTCGCGGCTGACGATGTAGAAGTTGCCGCACATGTTTTCGCGGCTGTCGTTGTAGGAGAGCTTGGCTTTGCCGCAGTCGTCCGTTGCCCTGGCATAGCCGATGAGGCTGTCGCGGTCGGGCTGGGTGTCGGTGGGGCACTCTACCAGCACGTCCATCGGACAGCGCAGGACGGGCGGGCGGAAATCCTCGTTGCACTCATCGATCTCACCGTTGCAATCGTTGTCGATGCCATCGCAACGGCTCCCCGGCCCCAGTTCGGTAGGCTCACAGGACCAGGCTGCGGGCGCCTGGCCGAGGACACAAAGACAGGCAGTGAGCAGCAAGATGGAATGGAGGTGTTTCATGATGTATCGTGACGCCCGCCCACCTGGCAACCGTATCCGGCGCCTGGATGACGTTTGGTCGCGCCACCCCATTGCACAGCCGCTTAAGTTAGACTCCAAATACTGGTCAAGGTTACTTTCACAACTGATTTTATTCACTCTCCAAAAAACAACTTTTTCGCCGCGACAGTGTGTGCAAGGTAACGTGAACCGCGCTAAAGTCAACGATCTCGACGTACTTTGGGACGGCCGTGGAAAGGATGTTCAGTGCCTGGTCAGGAACTGAACAATGAGTCGAAATCCGACTCACAGGAAGTTTCCGTTCAGGCACGATTTCACACAGGAGGATTCAGCGCATGGGTCTGTCGCTGGTGACTGGCGGCGGTGGTTTTCTCGGCCGCGCCATTGTTGAGATGTTGCTCGCGCAGACGGAGTCGGTGCGGATCGTTGCGCGCGGGCAATATCCCGAACTGGCAGGCCTGGGAGTGGACTGCAGGCAGGCTGACCTTCGCGACGCCGACGCGGTCGGTGCGGTGTGCCAGGGCGTCGACATTGTTTATCATGTTGCGGCGCTGGCCGGCGTCTGGGGGCGGCGCCGTGACTTTTTTTCGATCAACGTGGACGGCACCGACAATGTCATTGCGGCGTGTCGCCGTCACGGCGTGCCGCGGTTGGTGTACACCAGTTCGCCCAGCGTGGTGTTCGGCATGTCCAGCCTGGAAGGCGTCGACGAGAATCAACCGTACCCGCAGCGCTTTTACGCCCACTACCCGGAGTCAAAGGCGGTGGCCGAGCAACGGGTCCTGGCGGCGGCGGACAGCGGCCTGGCGACATGCGCGCTGCGGCCGCATTTGATCTGGGGCCCCGGCGACACGCACATCGTGCCGCTGCTGGCGTCGCAGGCAAAGGCCGGTAAGCTGATCCGGGTCGGGGACGGCAGCAATCTGGCGGACATGACATACATCGACAACGCGGCGACGGCGCATCTGCAGGCGGCGGCGGCGCTGACGGAGGCGTCCCCGGTCAACGGCCAGGCGTATTTCATCGGTGATGCGGCGCCGGTGAATATGTGGGCGTGGATCGATGAGCTGCTGGCGCATCTGGAGTTGCCGCCGGTGCGCCGGTCGATATCGTACGCGGCGGCGAGCCGTATCGGGCTGGCAATGGAAATCGTCTATACGGTGCTGCCGTTTCTCGGGCAACCGCGACTGACACGATTTCTGGCGAGCCAGTTTGCGACTTCCCACTATTTCGACCACGGCAAGGCCGAGCGGGATTTCGGTTACGACCCGCAGGTCGACAACGCCGAGGGCATGCGGCAGACGGCGGCGTGGTATACGGGGGGGGATGGGTGAACGGCCCGTCCGGTGGGGATGGAGCCGGGCGATGAGTACAGGTCAATGCAATGGATCAGAGCTGGGCGGAATCCAGGCCTTCCGCCTCGTCGCAGTTGAGGCGGTGGTTCATTTCCAGGGCAGGGTTGTCGCTGGTCGGGCGACCGACGATTTTGGCTGGGACACCAGCAACCGTGCAATGGGGTTCGACCGGATCGAGCACGACGCTGCCGGCACCGATTTTGGCACCCTCGCCGATGCGGATATTGCCCAGGATCTTGGCGCCGGCACCGATCAGCACACCCTTGCCGATCTTCGGGTGGCGGTCGCCGGTCTCCTTGCCGGTGCCGCCCAGCGTGACCTCGTGCAGGAGTGAGACGTTGTCCTCGATCACCGCGGTCTCGCCGATGACCAGGCCGGTCGCGTGATCGACGAGGATACCGCTGCCGATTTGAGCCGCCGGATGGATGTCGACCGCAAAGACATCGGCCATGCGGCTCTGCAACATGAAGGCGAGAGGCTGCCGGTCCTGCCCCCACAGCCAGTGCGCGACGCGATGGGATTGCAGGGCCTGGAACCCCTTGAAATAGAGTAGCGGCATGAGATAGCCGCGGCACGCCGGGTCGCGCTCGCGCACGGCCTGCAGATCGGTGCGCACAGCGGCCCGCACCGAGGCATTGGCGAATGCTTCGCTGATCAGCTCCATCAACGATATGGCCTGCAGCGTCGGGCTCGCCAGTTTGTTGGCGAGGTGAAAGCTGAGGGCGGCTTCGAGGCTGTTGTGGTTGCAGATAGTGACGTGCAGGAAACTCGCCAATATCGGTTCATTGGCAGCCTCACGCTCTGCATCGGCTTGTGCTTCAGTCCAGATGGGATCGTCAGACATGGTATGATTGTCCGTTAGTTGCTGCGGGCACGCAGGAGGCGTATGAAGTCTTCGCGGCGTTTCTGCCATTCCGCCGTGCCGCGAAATTCCTTGTCGGTTTTTTCGAAGAGTTTTTTAGCCTTTACCAGTTTGTTGCCCTCGTCCAACATGCGATTTATACGGCGGAAATGGCGCTCGATATCCAGTTTGCGGCTGGGGGACTCGTACGCCGGGTTGGTGGCTTCATCGGCCAGGAATTGTTCACCGGCGCCGGCCAGGACATTGGCTTTTATGTGCCCGGTGTAAAACAGGTAAACCGCTTTGAGCCGATCGAAATCGGCCATATCGCCGCCCTGGTCCAGGAACACCGAGGAGGCGAGGCGCAGAAATTCCTTTGTGCGAATGTCGCGCAGCGGGATGGGGACGAGTTTCTTGATGCGGTCCTGGGTCTGCTGGTCGAAGACGGAAGCTTCGACAATGATGCTGTCGTTGAGGATGTTGCTGACGGTGACCATGCCGAGTCCGAGCATGTAGATCTCCACATTGGTCTGCTTACCCTTGAGGCTTTTCTGTGAGCCGGCCAGGACTTCGTACATTTCCCGATGGGCGAGCAGGGCTGTTTCGTGCTGACCGATCCACTGCATCTGGGCCGCCCGGACACCTTCGATCTCGCCACCCGCGGCGCGCAGGTCTTCGATGGCCCGGTCAAAGCCGGCGGTGCGGGCGGCGGCCTGCAGTTTGCGGCGGATATCTCTTTCCGGCAAGTCGTAGCGCGTCGAGATCGTCACTCTTTCCTCGTCCGCCTCGTCCGGGAAATTGCGTTCGATCATACGTTGTATCTGGAAGAAAATGCGGCGGTCCCCCTTGTCCAGCTTTTTGATCGAGAAAAACTTTTCGATCTCGGTAAATTCGAAGCTGCCGCTGTGGATCATGATCTTCCCGCGCATGACGTCCCGGTCCTCCATGGCGGCAGCGGTGACGGCGCCGAGCTGGCGCCGGACCGTGTCGGTGAGTTCGGCGATTTGTCCGAGCAACTTCTGGATATGCGCTTCGATGTCTTTCTGGGCGGCGGCTTTGCGCAGCGCCAGGTCGTGCTGGTAGCGACGCTCCTCGACCTTTTCCCATTCAAGCTCGAATTGTTGCTTACGCACCAGCAGAATGAGTGCTTCGAGGTAGTCGTAGTGGTGTTTGGAGACGATGCCGCCGAGCGGTACGGCATGCTCGTTGATACGCTCCCGGTGAATCTTGTCGAACGGCGTGAACATGCCGAACTTGGCCGGATATCCGTCCTTTCCCGGTGCCTTTGTCAGCAGGCTGTCGGGGTAGTTCCAGATGAACTTGGCGGCCAGCGTCGTGACTTCGCGCAATGCTTGTTCATCGTCGTTGATGAGGCGGGTGTAATAAGCTTTGATCGCTGTGTAGTCGGCCTTTTCGCTTTCGGTCACCTCGCGGCGGTGGTTGAGGTAAAGCACCTCGGCCTGGTAGGTGTTGTTGAACAGGAATTTCTTGTAGAATATGCCGAAGAGGACGAACGGCGTAATGAAGATGACGGTGGCAAAGAAAATCAAGCAGACCATCATGGATTTGCTGGTCGTTTTCGGTTTGGCGATTGCCTGTCGGGCGGCCTCGCCGGCGCTGGCTGCATTGACCAGTGTGGTCTTTTTCCCTGCCGGTGTGGCCGGCGCTGCCCCGGCGGTGGCGGCGGCGGACGGCGATGCCGCGGGCGACAGCCTGGTCTTCTTCTTGTTGCCGAGTCGGAGCTTGGTGCCCTTGTCCTTGGTGCGAGCGGGGGACTCCCGGCTGAGGACGGTTTTCGGGCGCTCCCTGCGGAGTGTCAGTTTTTCCTTGGTCCCGGGCGGGCTGGGTTCCTTGATTGTCTCCTGCGGCACGTTATCTTCAGCCTTCTTCTCTGCCAGACCGGGGGTAAAGTCCGCCGGGGCACGGCCTTGCAGCACGTCGTTGATCGCGGTTTGCAGCACATCGGCGCCAGAAAAGCGGTCCTCGGGCTTCTTTTCCATCATCGTTTCGATGATCCAGCAAACTTCGGCCGGCAGATCCGGAATGTATTCGCGCGGCGACTTGAGCGGTTCAGTGAGGTGCTGGGTGGCCACTTCGGTCGGCGAGTTGCCGACAAACGGAAAGTACCCGGTGATGGTCTGATAAAGGGTTGCGCCGAGGCTGTAGATGTCGCCGCGCACGTCCATGGGGTGGCCCATGAGCTGCTCGGGGCTGATGTATTGCGGCGTACCCATGATCTGGTCGCCGTCATCCGTCCGCAGTTCGGCAGCGACCCGGGCCAGGCCCAGGTCGGCCAGCTTGGCGAGACCGTTGCTCGCCAGCATGATGTTGTCCGGCTTGATGTCGCGATGGATCAGCTGCTGATTTTTCCAGCCGAAATCAAGCGCTTCCGCGATCTGCTGGCCGATCTCGAAAGCCTCGCGCCACGGCAGTTTCTGGCGCTGGTCGCGGACGTCCTTCAAGGTCGTACCTTCGACATACTCCATGGCGAAGAAGTAGATCCCCTCCTCGGCGCCGACGGCGTATGACTGTACGATGTTGGGATGGTTCAGGCGGGCTGCGGCACGGGCTTCCTTGATGAAGTCGATGATGAACTCTTTCTCCTCGGCATACTTCTCGAGCAGAATCTTCAGAGCCACGGGCCGGTCCAGAGATATCTGGTAGGCCAGGTATACTTTGCCCATGCCACCCGTGCCGAGAACATCCTGAATGACGAAATCGTTGACCACCGCGCCCTTTGAAAAACGGGATTCAGGCACCATGGTGACGTTCTGGCAGTGGCCGCAACCGACCGGCTTGCCGAATTCGCTGTCGTCGATGGCGACGATGCCTTTGCATTTATGACACTGGAAACGCAAGGTCTGAATTCGTCCTGCAATGCTTGTTGGGTGGGGGTCCGGCTGGGACGGTGAGCACCTCTATTAGGCTAACCTTATAACCTATTCAACCTTTCACCAAAAGCGACATTTCGGGCGAATCCGGTGAAACATTTCCGGCCGCCCCGCAACCTGTCGAAAATGCCAAAATCGACGCGAAGAAATGTCCTGATACTGCTGGTCCTGGTACTGATCGTTGTGCCGGCGGCAGATTTCGTGCTGCTGCTGGCAGCCGGCGGCAGGATCGGCTGGCCGCTGACCCTGGCACTCGCCGTGCTGACCGGCATCGTCGGCGCCGGCCTCGCGAAGCAGCAGGGCATACGGACGTGGATCGAAATTCGGCATGCCTTGTCACACGGCCAATTGCCGAGTGCGCCGCTGCTCGAAGGGGCGATGATTCTTTTCGCCGGCGCCGTTTTGCTGACCCCCGGTTTCATTACCGACACGGTCGGGTTTCTGCTGCTGGTTCCGCCATCCCGGCGATGGCTGGCCAAGCGCATCGTGGCGTATTTCCGGAAACGCATGCAAGCGGCGCAGGGGCGGCAGTCGGCAGATGGCAAGGGCTGGAACTTCTCGGCCAAATGGTCGACAAAGCCTGCCGGGGACGACGACGAGATTATCGACATGGATCCGTCCTCGGTTACCGAGGACGTGCCGCACAACCTCAAAGGCCACGACGACTGATTCTACGTCGTTCTACTGGAGTGGGGGGCGTGCCAGGAACCGACTATACGGACACCGGAAAAATATTTTCGATGTGGGCGTAAGTGCCGGCCGCAGACTGTCAAGCTGGGGAATGTCCAATATCGAAGTGCGAAGAGTCGCGGCTTCCGCAGCGGTGCTGGCCAAGGCGGCGGAAGGTCCCGTGCAAGGCCCGATTAAAATCGTACAACTCATTCTTGCACAGCACTTTAGCAAAAAATCGTGGCGCACTCACTTTCTTGATGCAGCGTAACGTGCGGAGAATGTGTCCGGCACGACGTGCGATACAACAGCCGAGGACGACCGTTCCGCCGGCAGAGGTGCCACAAATTCCCGTAATTACGGATCCGGAATGGCGTTGCGGAATTCGATAATATTCAACTGCCCGTTCTGCAGCTGCTCCGGCAGCACCCGCAGCAGTTCTGCTTCGCTGTCGATCCGCGCGTAGCCGATGCCGTACGCTTTTGCGATCAACCCGTAATCGGGCCCCGACAGGGCCGTGCCGAAGGACGGATCGACGCCGTCGAAATTCCTGTCGATCCCGGCCCGGATGGCGCCGTAGGCTTCGTTGTTCGAAATCAGCAGTGTAAACGGTGTCTGTTCCTGCACAGCCACCGCCAGTTCCGGCAATGTAAACTGCATGCCGCCGTCACCGATGATCGACAGGATACGCCGTTCGGGGCATGCCAGGCGGGCGCCGATGGCTTGCGGCAGCGCGCTGCCGAGCCCGCCATAGCCCATCGGATAATTGAACGTCCGCGGTTCATACGCGGCAACGGTTCGATACATCAAGTAACCAACGTTGCAGCGGTCGGCGAATACGATGGTGTCCCGGGGGATGATCTCGCGCAGCGCCCCGGCAAACTGCATTGCCGGATGCTGCCGGCGCGCTTCGAGGCGTTCGTGCTGCAGCCCCGCAGCGTGTTGCCGCCACGTCGCCTCGGCACCGGGGGTACTCTCTGGCAACGCCGCGACCAGCGCTTCCACAGCCAGCCGGGCATCGGCATGGATGCTCAGGTCCGCCGGATACGTGCGGTCGAACTCGGCGGCATCGATATCGATGTGGATCAACCGGCCTGCAGGTGTCGTTTGCCAGCCGGCCGTATCTTCCTGGCGAAACATCGTACCGACCGCCAGCGTGACGTCGGCTTCGGCGAAAATCTTGGTCAGCGCCGACGGTGTCGCGCCGTCGTCGAACACCACCCAGGGCTGGGCGCCGAGCAACCCGCGGGCCAGCGTCGTGGTAGCGGCGACAGCGTCCAGCCTCTCGGCCAGTGCCTGGATCGCGGGTCCGGCACCGGCCAGCAGCGCCCCATAGCCTGCAATAATCAACGGGCGCCCAGCGGTCTGCAGCAACTCTGCGGCGGCGGCGACAGTCCCCATGTCGGGCGCCGGCCGGTGGCCGTCGCTGGAGCAGATCGCCATGTCGGCGCTTGCCCCGAGGACATCGGTCGGCACTTGGAGAAACGCCCCGCCCGGCCGGTTGCAGCGCAGGCTACGGATGAGCTCGGCAAGTTTCGGCGATATTTCGTCGACGGCATCGGCGTGAGCGACGTAGCGGCAGGCGGGCCGCGCCAGTTCGATCGCGTTGTTGAGGTCGTGCAAGCCGCCGCGATTCCGGCCGATGAGTGCGGCCGGCGGGGCACTCGACACGACGACCATCGGCACGTTGTCGGTCGTCGCCTGGGCCAGTGCCGCAATGATGTTCGCAACCCCGGGGCCGCTGGTCGTTGTCACCGCGGCCATGCGGCCGGAGGCCCGGGCGTAGCCGTCGGCCATGTAGCCGAGTCCCTGCTCATGGCGTCCGAGCACGTGCCGTACCTGGCGGTGTCCATACAGTGCCGCATAGATCGGCAGGCTGTGGCCGCCGGGAATTCCAAAGACCGTATCGACGCCCGCAGCGGCAAGGGTTTCGACCACGGCTTCGCCGCCGGAGTGTACGGTTGTGCTCATGCGTCGCCGAGCAGTTCGAGAATGATGTTGTCGTGCCGGTACGGGTGTCCGAGGTGCTGACAGTAGCCTTCGCCATAATCATACCCGGCGGTGGCTCCCATGCGGCCGGTTTCGCGTTGCATGTACTCGATGTACTCGTCGAGGCCGTGCTGGGCGCGCAGCCACTCGCGCTGCGACGCGTGGCAGGCGAGCATCTCGACCTTGGTCTCGATCGTGCTGGTCACGTCGACAACAAACTGGTACTCAATCAACTGGCCGAAAGCATTGACACCGTCAACCGGCGAGGCGTAGTAGAGGTACGGGATTTGCCCGACCGGCGGGGCGTCGACATCGGTCGGGTAGTTGCGCAGCGTGCCGCCGAAAGTGGCGTCACGCACGAGCATCGACGTCATGTCGTGGTCATACATGTAGTCCTGCGGGTAGTGCGTAATGACGATGTCCGGCTGGGTCAGGCGCAGGATATCACTGGCTTTGCGGCGACTGGGATTGTCGAAGACAATTTCCAGGTCGGGGATCTCGGCGCAGTGGTAGTCCGCACCGATGACCGCGGCGGAATTGGCTGCTTCGCCCCTGCGTATGTCAGAAATCTCCTTCGGTCCGAGCGTGGCGGAGCCGCAGGAACCTGCGGTCATCGTCGCCATGGCGATGTCGTGGCCGGCCTCACGAAGGCGCGCCAGTGTGCCGACACATAGCAGTTCGCTGTCGTCGGGGTGTGCCATGAACGCCAGAATCTTCATATCGTCCTCCGATGGTTTTGCTCAGCGGACAACATAAGAATGATGCGATGGCAGTACAAGGAGGCTGGGTACGAATTAATCTGTCATTGTGGCACGGCCCATTCCTGCCGGTGAACCGAACCGTAAAGCACCGAATCCATTGATTACAGGGCGCCGGCTGCACAAGTTTTTCTTGTCTGTAGAAACGAACCGCCCCTACAGGCCGTTCCGGTCCTCATTCGATATCGTCTTTTTCGCGGCAATGAAATCCTTGTGTGAAACTTTGAGGCTCCTTGCCATGTCACGGATTCCTTCGATCTCGTCGTTGCTCGTCTTGTGCGCCGCATTTGCTATTCGAAAGAGCGTTTTCACAAAATCCCTACGGTGTTCCCACGTGGTGCACTCGAAATATCCGTTGGAAAGGCGGTGGTAGTCCAGCCCCCTGGTCGTGCGGTCGCAGCTGATTTCCACCAACAGATGAGTCTCGTTTTCCGACAGCCCCCAGTCTTCGCGGATGACGCTGCGAATGGCTTGCCGTTCCTCGCTTGTGATCTCGGCATCGATATTGGCGACGTGGGCGAGCAACCCGACGGCGAAACAGAGCTCGCGCACCTCTGATTCCGACTTGTTGAAGGTCGTTCCGCTCTCGTCCTGTTTCCGCTTCAAGTCAAAGTAGATGGTGTTGCGGATGTAGTCGCCCGAGGAATGTTCCCGCAAAGACGACTCTACTGAGGAATTGCGCTCCCCGATTGCAGATTTCAAGGCCCGGGAGAATCCTGAGAAAATGCCGGTTTTGATGTTGGCAATGTCACCCTCGACCTGGTCCAGGAGGGCCTGTTCCTCCGGCGTAACGATGCCGTCACAGCGGAACAGGTTCTCCAGCGTTGCCAAGGTAAGCACCTTGTTCTCACTGGTCCGGATGCCCCCGAGAACACGCTCGAGCAGTTCCCCTGCCTCCGCGTCACTGGGCGGACTCTCCATGTACATCGTGAGGACTGCCCAGTCTTCACCCGAGACTTCCTCGAGGTTGAACAGCAGGTCTTTGAGCGCATTGATCTCGTCGTTGGACAACTCCCCGTCGGCCCACGCGGCGGCAATCACCAGCTTGGCGAGGTCGAGGATGAAGGCTTCCTGGCTCATGGCATCGATATCCTTTTTATTGGTCGGCAGTTCTGCCTGGCTACTGTCTGGCGGCTGAACATGGCACGAACGAGGCACACATTCAAACCGGTGTGACGGTCGCCGTGGGCGACAATACATGCCGCAAGGGACCACGGGCCAGCGGCGGCGCCATTCGATCGGCGCCGGGGGCGTGAGGAAACCTCAGGTCACGGCAGGACGCTGGCGATGGCGCGGGAAAGGCGGGCGGTCAGCAGCGGCTCGGCTTCGTACATGGTCAGCTTCATCTTGCGGGCCGAGGCAACCACCTGATTGTTGTGGTACAGGAAGCCGTCACTCAGCTCGGCGCTGTGGTCCTCACTCGATTCCGATTCGTACCGGCCGTTTTCATCGTATTTATCGCCGGTGTGCGAGCCGCGCCCCACGGAACCGCTATGGCTCGCCGTGGCCTCCCCTGTCCATGTGCCGTCGCGCAGGCGTTCGCCGATGGTCACGTCGACGATCAGCTTGATCTCCACCATCTTGTTGCGATTGTCAAGCACATGGCCAATAGCACCACCGAGGATGGCGCCGCCCACGGCGCCGGCGTTACGGTCAAATTCCTTGACGTTGTTGCCGGTGACACCACCGGCGGCACCGCCGATGATCGCGCCGGTCACGGCGCCGGTGTTGCGGCGCGTGCGCTGTTCGCCGAAATGCCTCAGGTCGGCATCGAGCACGAACTGTGCTTCGTCGATGTTCGGCGTCAGCCGGTAGCCGCGCCGCTCGAGCTGTTGTTCGATCGCCGGCCTCAGCTCCACGTCGACACCGGCGCTGCTGCGCGCGGTGAAGTAGACGAACTTGTCCTCGGCCGGTGCCGGGCGTATGCGCGGCTGTCGTCCGGTCCAGCGGATATCGGTCTGCACCTTCATGGCATCGGGGTTGGTGGTCCTGGTGGTGCCTTCGTAGGCCGAGTCCATCGTTACGCAGCCTGTCATCAAAGCCATGGCGGCAATCGCTACTGCTGTCCTGTACATTCTTGATCCCCTGATCTGAAGTTGTGAGATGGCGACGGACGGGTTCCCTCACCATCGTCTTAGACCCAATACACACCGAAAATATTCATGCCCCGTCGCAGAATTCTTCGACCTCGAAGCCCAGGTCCTCGATCATGCGGTGGTCGGCTTCGATTGCCTGGCCGGGCGTGGTGAGATAATCGCCCACGAAAATCGAGTTGGCGGCATACAGGGCCAGCGGCTGCAGGCTGCGCAGACTGACCTCGCGCCCGCCGCTGGCCCGGATCTCCTTGGTCGGGCATACAAAGCGGAACATCGCCAGGATCTTCAAATATTTCGCCGGCGGCAACGGCTTCTGGTCACCCAGCGGCGTGCCGGCAACGGCGTGCAGGAAGTTGACCGGGATCGAATCGGCATCGAGCCGGCGCAGGGCATACGCCATCTGAACGATGTCCTCATCCGTCTCCCCCATCCCGACGATCACCCCGGAGCACGGCGAGATGCCGGCGCCCTTGACCTTCTCCACCGTGTCGACGCGGTCGTCGTAGGTATGCGTTTTGGTGACGCGGTCGTGGTGGTCGGCGCTGGTGTTGATATTGTGGTTGTAGCGGTCGACACCGGCAGCCTCGAGGCGCTGGGCATCGCCGTCCTTGAGCAGCCCGAGGCAGGCGCAGATCTTGAGCGGCGTAGTCGCCTTGATCTCGCGCACGGCGTCCTCGATGATATCGAGCTGTTTCGGCGTCGGGCCGCGGCCGCTGCAGACGATGCAGTACGTGCCGGCGCGCCGTTCCATGGCCGCCTTGGCGCCCTCGAGAATGACCGACCTGTCGACCATCGGATACTCGTCGATCGGCGCCGACGAACGTTTCGACTGGGAACAGTAACCGCAGTCCTCGGCACAGTGGCCGCTCTTGGCGTTGAGCAGCATGTTGAGCTTGACTTTGCGACCGAAATATTCGCGGCGCACACGGAACGCGGCATCGAGCACGGACAGGAGCTGGTCATCGTCGGCGGAGAGCACGGCGAGGCACTCCGCCTCACTTGGGCAGATGCCTTCCAGTGCCTTGTCCGCGAGCTCATGCCAGGCCGTCGTTGTGTCAATTGTCATCATGGTTGTCCGTCGGTGTCCATTAATGCGCTTTGTTCGATGCGCTCCAGAGCCACATGGGAACCTATCGTTGCGGCAAGACCTTGCAAATTCCTCACCCAGGGGACGGTGCCGAGAACCGGGACGTTGCCGTACGACGCCACCAGATAAGGGTTCGACGGCTCGCTTTCACAGTTCCCGGCGGCGGCGATCTCGGCGACGGAGGAAAATTCGGGCGGCAACTCCTGCTTGTAACCATTGAAAATTATGCCGGCGACCGCCAGGCCATGACGCCGGGCGTAATCGACGGTGAGCAGGCAGTGGTTGATCGTCCCGAGCCCCGGCCGCGCCACGACCAGCAACGGCAGTTGGAGGCGCGCCGCCAGGTCGACGACCAGGTGTCGCTCGGTGAGCGGCACCGCCAGGCCGCCGGCGCCTTCAACGAATACCGACTCGTACTTCTCGAACAACGGCCGGCCCGCGGCAACCAGGTCATCGAGATCGATCGACCTGCCCTCGAGCCGCGCTGCCAGCATCGGGGCCAGTGGCGCCTCGAACGACAGGGGGCAAATTGCGGACTCCGCATCGTCGACACCGGAGACCCGGCGCAGGACACGGCTGTCGGCCTCGGTGTCGCCGGGCGGGCCGCCGCTCTGCACCGGTTTCCAAACGCCAACGCGGCGGCCGCGGCCGCGCAGCGCCGCCGCCAGTGCTGCTGCGATCCACGTCTTGCCGACGCCGGTGTCGGTACCTGTTATGAACAGTCCGTTCATTCGGTGACCTCGGAAATTGAGCGGTGCAGGATCGACAACATCTCCTGCAGTTCCGCGGCCGTGCTGGCCAGCGGCGGCATGAAAATGACCACGTGCCCGAGCGGCCTCACGATCATGCCGAGCTCGCGGCTGCGGTCGCAGACCTTGACACCGATCTGCTCCTGCCAGGCGTACGGTTCGCGCGTCGACCTGTCGCGCACCAGTTCGATACCTGTCATGAAACCGCGGTTCCGCACCTCACCGACGTGTTCGCATTCTGCGATCTCCGCCAGCGCCTGCCGAATGGTCGCATGATTCTCGTTGACCCGCGCCAGCAGATCGCTCGTCTCGAACAATTCCAGACTGGCCAGGGCGGCGGCGCAGCACAACTGGTTGCCCGTGTAGGAGTGGCCGTGGAAGAACGTTTTCTGCTCGTTGTACTCACCGAGAAACGCCTCGAAAACCGCCCCGGACGTGACCGTCGCCGCCAGCGGCAGGTAACCGCCGGTCAACCCTTTCGCCAGGGTCATGATATCGGGGCAGACGTCCTCGTGGTCGCAGGCAAACATCCGGCCGGTGCGCCCGAAGCCGGTGGCAACTTCGTCGGTGATCAGCAGGACGCCGCTGTCGCGACACCGCTGCTCGAGCGCCTTGAGAAAGCCCTCGGGCATCATGATCATGCCGGCAGCGCCCTGGACCAGGGGCTCGACAATAAGGCCGGCAACGTCGGCGGCGTGGTCAGCCAGGATCTGGTCGAGCGCCGCCAGGCAGTGGGCGGCGCACTCATCGGCCGGGCCGTCGAAGCGGTACGGGTACGGGTACGGCACTTCGAAAGTGGGAAAGAGCAGGTCGCGGTAGGTCGAATGGAACAGGTCAATGCCGCCGGCGCTGACCGCCCCAATGGTATCGCCGTGGTAGGCGTTTGTCATCTTGATGAACCGGCTGCGCTCCTGCCCGCGCAGCCGCCAGTATTGATACGCCATCTTGAGCGCGATCTCGACCGACTCGGAACCGCTGTCGGAGTAAAAGACGTGATCGAGCCCGGCCGGTGTGAGCTCTGCGAGCTTCGCCGCCAGGCGTGCCGCCGGGATGTTGGCGAGTCCCAGCAGGGTCGAGTGTGCGACCTGGTCGAGCTGGTCACGGATCGCCGCGTCGATTTCCGGGACACGATGACCGTGGATATTGAGCCACAACGACGAAACGCCGTCGTAATACTCGTCGCCGCGAATGTCGACGAGCCGCACGCCCTGGGCCCGCTCGATGATGACCGGATCGCCGGCCGTCCAGTCCTGCATCTGGGTGAACGGGTGCCAGACACAACGCTTGTCCAGGGCGGCGATGTCGTCGTGTGTCAGCGTCACTTTTGCTTCTTTTCAGTTTTGTCCAGGAACCCCTTGATGCGCCGGAACAAGCCGCTGCCGAGCCAGGCATCGCCGTGGGAGACGACCACCGCGACGATCTCGAGAAGGTCGTCCTCGCCGGCCCAATGCCGCTCGATGACCTCCGGCTCGACGTTTTTCACCAATGAGTTCAGGACGAAGCAGGCGATCGCAACATCGTCGACGAAGGCGACCGGGCCGAGCAGCAGCTCGGGCAGCAGGTCGAGCGGCGAGATGAAGTAGGCGATCGCCATCAGGATTTTTGTCTTCTCGCGTTCCGGCACATCCTTGTCGAAGAGCAGGCAGACGAGCAGATGAAACAGGTCGGGCGCAAGCAGCAGGATTTCGGCCCACTCGTGTTTCTTCTCGCGCCCGTCGAGCCACTTGCGGATCCGCCCGCGCAGCTTCCGGTAAAAATCTTCGTAGCGCTTCTCCATGCCGTCTGAATTTCTTTGCTCAGCCATTGGTTGTCACTTCCTTGTGTTTGCGCGGTATTCGCGGTGGCCGTTGAAGCAGGAGGACTTCAGCACTTTATACCCGGATTTGGCGGTGTCACGCCACTCGCCTCGATTGCGGCGGCCAATTGCCCGTCAGCGTCTGGGGCCCGGGCCATTCCGGCCGCACCTTGCTGCGCGGTTCCTGCGCCTCCCTGCCCTGGGAAAGCTGATGCAGGTATCTCTCCGCAAAGGCCGCATCCAGTGCTGCAGCAATCGCTCGTGGTGGGCCAACGAGTCTCGGCCCCAGGCCGAAGTCGACACGCTTTCGAACTGTATTCACCGTGGTTGACCGTTGGGGGCGTGGCACCCGGTCACATGGCCGTGTGTCTCGACTCGGCCCGGGGGCGGTCCGGGCAAGAGGCGCAGGCCGGCACCGCTGATAAACTTCATGGCCACGGGTGAGTAGCCTTTGAACGTCAGCTCGGCAAGCTGCCCGGGCATCTGTGCGGCGTTTCTCGCACCCGGCCGAAGCTTCACCGTCTTCTGTAAGTAAACGGGCGTCATTTCGATCTGCCGGCAGATTGACTCGATGGCCTCGAGCCGCGAACCGCTGCTCATGGTGAGCGACACCGTCTTCTGCAGCGCGGCTGCCTGGTCCTCACTCGACTTGAACTCCAGTCCGAGCTCTCCGACGAGACGCCGAAGCAACTCGCCAGCCGCCTGGTTCTCGATCTCCAGTGTCACCTGCCATGCCGAATTGTACTGATCGAGCGTGATTGCTTCGAAGGCCGCTGGCGGTCCCCGTTTGTAGCCGCGGAAATCAGGTTTGCCAACGAACCGAGCCTCAAATTCCTCGCCGGTCTCCTCTGTTCAGGTGTCCGGCGTGACTGTTGGTTCGACAGGAATGTGCACGAACCAGCGGCCATCGAGTCGAACAAAGTCAATGTCTTTCGTCTCTCCCGATTTCCTGGTTAACGTTGCCCGAGCCGAGTCGTTATCGACCTTTATGTCATCAATCGTTGGTGCCACATCGAATAACGATCCGCTGTTTTTGCCGTCCGACTGTGCCTCGGTCCACTTCATTACGTCGGCAATGTAGGCGACTCTGTCCGCCGGATTGTCGATGGGAAACTCTTCGTAAGAGCTGATTTTGTCCAGGGCGATACCGTGTTTTGCGAGCAACTCCTCAAACCCTTCCTTTTTGTCTGGATCGAACATAACCATGAGCAAGGGAGTACCGTGGCTTGCCTCGCCATGACGTCCTGCGATTCTGGAGACAGGCAGTTGAGCAGGCCTGTCAAATCCTTCGCTGCGCCGGCCTCCTGAAGCGCCTCAAATGCTTTTTCCGGAGATTCGAAACCTGCAACCTGGGACTTCCCGCAACCCGACAGAACCGCGGTTACAATTGCGGCTGCGGCTGCGAGTGAAAGTATTCGTGTCATGGTGAATGGCCCTTTGAACGTGACGTGATAATCGGGATTCGGCGCGTAATATCACTTCTTTTAGCCGCGGGGCAAATTCCCAGACAATCGATGACTCTGCAAGTAGGGACGGATCTAATCCATAATGCCGTAATGCCTGTGTCTCGATGCAGATCGTCCGGTCAAGACCTGCAATAGAACCGGTACCCGGCATGGTGTGACCGCAGATGACCGTGCGGCCGGAAGCATGGGGAGTTGCCTCTCCTAACGAGACCCATTGAAGCGTCTTGACGTCCTCTGCCGCCGGCGACACATCCGGGGTGCCCCCCCGTGGACGAAGATGAAATCGTCCGTCTCAAGACAGTTCACACACCTTTGCTCGAGAAGCTCGATGTGTTTGGCGGCCTGTGACGCGGCTCAGGCATTCGCAACCGCTTTATGAAATGACGATGGCGATTTCGTCGGCGACGACGTCGACGACCGCCTTGCCGCCGTTCGCGAGCGGGCCGAAGAGGATCTCGTCGATCAGCTTTTCGTGCACTTCCGACTGGATCAGCCGGGCGACCGGGCGGGCGCCGTATTTCGGATCGTAGCCCTTCTCCGCCAGCCAGCTGCGGGCTGCCGGTGTGAGCTCGAGCTCGACCTTTTTCTTCTGCAGCATCTCGTCCATTTCACTGATGAACTTGTCGACGATGCGTTCGGTCAGTTCGATGGTCAGCGCCTTGAAGTGGATAATGGCGTCGATGCGATTGCGGAACTCCGGCGAGAAAAACTTGTCGACGGCGCCCTGGTTCTCCCCGGGCACGTCGCGATTGCGGAAGCCGATGCCGTTGGCGGCAAGTTCCTTGGCGCCGACGTTCGACGTCATGATCAGCACGACGTTGCGGAAATCTGCTTTGCGCCCGTTGTTGTCGGTGAGTGTGCCGTGGTCCATGACCTGCAGAAGGACGTTGAAGATTTCGGCGTTGGCCTTCTCGATCTCGTCGAGCAGCACGACCGCGTAGGGCGTCTTGATGATGGCCTCGGTCAGCAGCCCGCCCTGTTCAAAGCCGACGTAGCCGGGCGGCGCCCCGATCAGGCGCGAGACGGTGTGTTTCTCGCTGTACTCGCTCATGTCGAAGCGGATGAAGGTGTTGCCGAGAATGTTGGCGAGCTGCTTGCACAGTTCCGTCTTGCCGACACCGGTCGGGCCGGTGAATAGGTAGGAACCGATGGGCTTGTCGATATTGCGCAGGCCGGCACGCGACAGCTTGATCGCCTTGGCCAGTTTCCCGATCGCCTCGTCCTGGCCGCCAAACACATCGAGCTTCTCGAGCAAAGGTGTGTGAACTGTCTTGAGACGGACGATTTCATCTTCGTCCACGGGGGGGCACCCCGGATG
>PVBE011604346.1_pt1 | contig 18822 bp, 16 predicted proteins | sample 1631181 | NCBI WGS metagenome assembly PVBE01 (sample SAMN08397723, study PRJNA350692) | Marine metagenome, whole genome shotgun sequencing project. | isolation source: water | place: Pacific Ocean | collected 2012-04 | reverse complement strand
GGCCGTGTCGTTCACTACGGCGACCGCCCAGAGCGCACGCCCCACGCCTCACGAGCCTCCGCCCACACGAGTCACGACCGGCACGCTTCACGACAATCGCGCACGCATACGAGCCACGTCCCACGGGTTGCACAGGGCCCTCTCCCGTGTGCGTCCGCGTGCGCGATTGTCGTGAAGATGTGTCTCGTGGGGGCCGTGGCTCGTGACCACGCGCGCGCGGCTTCGTGTCCTACGTCAGGCCCTCTTCGAGAGTCCCGCGGGTCTCCGTGCGAATGGCCGCCCTCTCAGAACCGAGCGTCCGAGCATCCACAGCCCAACGACCAAGCGGCAAATCGCCGCTCGACGCTATCGTTGGCCAATCACTGCTGGTAGGTGATCGCTACTGCTGTGTCGGGTGAGACCGGCGAGGAGGTCTGTGATGCGATCCTGTGGGCGATTGGGGATTCTCGTGGCCTGGGTGGCCGTGGCCGGCTGCGTCGTCGACCCGGAGCGCGTCTCCGACCCGGAGGCGGATGCGTCGGTCGACACGGGGCCGCGGCCGGACCAGGCCGACGTCCCGGTCTCGGTTGTGGCCGATGTCGGGGTGGTCCCTCCCCCGCCTGGCAGGGTGCCCCTGAATCACCGGGCCGTCGCCCGCGATTGCGACGACGTCCGGGCACGCCGTGATCCCGGAGCGGAGGATTGGGGAGAGTGCACGGCCCACGAGGACTGCCAGGACGGGATCAACGGCCGCTGCATCGGAAACAGTCACGACAGCTGGTACTGCTCCTACGACCAGTGTTTCGCGGATGCGGAATGCGGTGGGAAGGTCTGTGAGTGTGAGGGGGGCTTCCGCTCCGACCACAACGTCTGCCTGCGCGTGGGAGATTGCCTCACGGACGCCGACTGCGGCGCCGGCGGATACTGCTCGCCGACGCTCGGCGACTGCGGCGACTACGACGGCACCGTAGGCTACTTCTGCCACACGCCCGAAGACGACTGCATCGACGATGCTGACTGCCAGGTCGATGAGCGATGGGAGTACTGCGCCTACAACCCGGCCGCGCAGAAGTGGTCGTGCTCGGACGCGCAATGCGCTGGCTGAGCCTGTTTCCGGTGCTGGTCGTGCTCGGATGCAGCGAAGCGCCGACGACCGACGATCCGATCGAGGCAGGTCGCGCGTACGCCACCGATCCAGCAGCGCGCCGGGCCTCGCTCGAGGGGTCGCTGGCCAACGCGCAGAACGGCTACTCCGCGACCCGCCTGGCCAGCTACCGAGAAGATGTCTGGGGCGCGCTCCCCGTGTGGACGCCCAGGGTGCGACCGGTGAACGAGGCCGACATCGGCGAGAGTCAGGCGGCGATGGCCGGCACTGACTGGGCCGGGCTGAGCCACGAGGACGTCGCATGGGAGGAGGACGCGTTGGCCGAGCTCGGGCGGGTCGCGTTCTTGCGCTACCCCGTCCAGGTTGCGCCATTCTTCCGCGGCGCGCTCGAGGCGGTCGGCGGACCCGCGCGCTACGGGCTGAGGCAGGAGCCGGACGGCGCGGTCGGTGGCCTCGTCTGGGTCGAGCTGGCGCGGGGGACGGAGGTCGCGTGCACCTGCTCGACCTGTCACGCCGACACCGGTCCCGACGGTGGACTGGTGCCTGGCAAGCCCAACCGAGGCTTTGACCTCGGGCGGCTTCGGGACGACTTCCACGGGCGCCGGTCCGATGCGAGGCGCTGGGGCCCGGGTCGGGTCGACGTCACGCCCGACCGGACCTTCAACCCGACGTCGATCCCCGACCTGCGTCCGGTGCGGCACCAGACGCATCTGCACCACGCCGCGACGGTTCGAAACGATTTGGTCGCGCTCGCCATCCGCATCGAGACCCTCTTGATCACCTCGACCGGCCAGACCCGGCGGCCGCCGCGTAAGGTCGCGTTCGCGATGGCTCTCTATCTGTGGCGGCTGGCTGACAGTCTGCCGGAGCTGCCCGCGGGACCCGGCCGGCGGGTCTTCGAGGCGCGGTGCGCGGGCTGCCACACCCTGCCCGATCTGAGCGGCGCCCCCGTCCCTTTGGGCGTCGTCGGTACCGACCCGACGGTCGCCCAGAGCCCCGCGCGCGGGACCGGCACATGGCGGGTTCCGTCGTTGCGCGGTGTCGGGGACCGCACCCCCTTGCTCGCGAGCGGCTCGGTCCCTGACCTCGAGGCGCTGCTCGATCCCGCCCGGCAGGTGCCCGGCCACACCTTTGGTCACGACCTCGGCGCCACCGACCGCGCGGCTCTGCTCGTGTTTCTGCGGGCGCTGTAGCTGCTGCGCGCGGACAACACATCATCCGAGCCCCGCGCCCGATTGTCTTCAGCGGGCTCAGTGATCCCGTGAGAACATCGGGCATGCTCCCGCGGGTCGTCGCAGCGTTGATGGTCACGAGTTGTGCTCACGTCGGACCCGCCGGCGCGCCGCTTCGGTGGGATCCCGTCGGGATCCTCAGTTCTCCAGGCCCTGACCCCGACGATGAGTCTGACGACATCGAAATCGACCTGCGCGGCTATCGCCCGTGAGACCACGGGCGCATGCGCACCGGACGGCTACAGGTCGAAGGGGTCGCCCGTCTCCATCACCGGCGTCAGGTCGGTCAGCACCTTGAGCAGCTCGATGTGGTCGAGCAGGTCGATGTCGGCCTGGAAGCGGAGCGTCTGGCTGAAGCCCGCCTCGCAGTCGTCGCCGGCCTTCACGGTGCGCTCGTCGTCGTCGCAATAGGTCGAGCGGCGCAGGAGCACGCTGGCGCGCTCGATGGCGGCCTCGGCGGCGCCGGCCCGCTCCGGGTAGCGCAGGGCGGCGTAGGTGATCCCGGTGTTCGGGTCGATGAAGGTGACGCGGCGCTCGGGGTCGAGTTCGAAGTCGTTGCCGTTGCCGAGCACGAAGACGCGGGACTCGTCGAGGAAGGACTGGTCGAAGGTCGTCAGGAAGCGCGCCTGGCCGAGCACCTGCCAGTACAGCTGCACGGTGAAGGTGGCGTAGGGGTCGATGGGCTGCAGATGGCGCTCGTTCATCTCGCCGGCGTAGTTGGGGAAGGTGAGCAGGCCGCCGAAGCCGACGTACGGGCCGACCTCGACGAAGTCGCCCGACATGATCGCCTTGTTCAGGCGGCCGATCTGCTCGGAGAAGGTCGTGTAGTAGCCGACCTCCCACTCGCGCAGATCCTCGGGCGTGGCGCGCGCCACGAAGTTGGTGGACGAGTCGCTGAGCGCCTCGATGGCCATCACCTTGTCCAGGTAGAACCCGATGTGGTGCAGGCACTCGAACCACTCGTAGCCGCAGTCGCGCCCCGGGTTCTGCCAGCTGGTGGAGAAGTAGCGGGCCTGGTCGACGCCCAGCCCGACGTTGGCGCCGCCGACGTTCTGGACCATCGACACCGTGCCGTCCAGGTTGAGGTACGGGCCGCCGTAGTCGCCGACGTTGGGCATCAGCACGGTCTGCACGAGGTAGTTGAAGGCGTTCTGCACCGCCCACGTCTGGCCGCCCCAGCCGTTGACCGGATCCTTCAGGAAGTCGACCAGGATGCCGCCGGCGCCGAAGCGCGTGAACAGCTGCGTGTAGAGGCCGTAGAGGTCGTGCCAGTTCTTCAGGCGGTCGTAGATCCGGCCGTACCAACGCGACACGTAGCGCCACTGGTCCACCCCGACGATGCCGCGCGGGAAGGAGCGCGTGATGTACCAGGTGGCCAGCTCGTCGAGGATGTTCTTCATCCGCTCGTACGAGTCGGCGCCGAAGTCGCGCGTCAGGCACGAGTCGCCGAGGTTCGCGCGGCTGTGCGAGCAGTAGATGTAGGGCACGCGCTGGTAGGTCGTCTCGGTGCCGTCCTCCGCTTCGACGGTGGCGGCGTCCATGCCCGAATTGAACAGCTCGACGTCGAGCAGGAACCGGTTGCCCGAGTCGTACAGCTTCTCGCCCATCTCGTTGTAGAAGCTCGTGTAGTGCACCGCGCGGAAGCCGGTGTTGCTGATGAGCAGGATGTCGCCGTCGCGCTCGAACCAGTCGCGCAACCACTCGTCCGGGACCCCGGCGGTGTCCTTGAAGACCTCCATCTTCCGCGCGTAGCCGAACAGGATCGCGGCGCGGTCGTACTTGCCGATGCCGAAGCCGTCGATGGTGTAGCGGCCCGCGTAGTCCATCACCGAGCTGTAGGCGAAGTTGTAGATGCTCCCGTTGATCTCCTCGCGTGAGATCGGGTCGACGATGCGCGGCCCGACCTCGCCGTCGTCGCGCAGCTTCCAGTAGCCGTCGAAGTAGTTGATGGCGTCGTCGGACCCGCCGAAGTTGTGCATCAGCCCGAGGCTGTGGCCGACCTCGTGGGCCAGCACCGCGGTGTAGATCGACGTGCGCGCCTTCTCGTAGACCTCGTCGCCGCTCGCGTCCTTGAGGTCGCGCGCCAGGCCCATCAGCGCGTCGTCCGCCATCTCCGGCAGGTACTTGTTGCGCTGCTCGGCGAGGGCCTCGAGGGCCTCCTGCCTCTGCCGCATCAACTTGCCGAAGCCGCCCCGCGCGACGCTGGCCTTGGCGAGCACGGTGTTGTCGACCGGCAGCTTCGGGTTGTGGCCCGTCGCCATGAGCATCTCGTCGTCGACCAGCAGATCCTCGATGTAGGTGCCGGCCAGCGCCTGCAACCGCCCGTCGGGGCTGTGGCGCTCACCGTTGAGGATGCCGCGCTGGTGCATCTCGCCGAGGTAGGGCGCCAGCCACTTGTCGATCCCCATCTCCTTCTGCCGCGCGAACTCCTCGGGCGTCGGCAGGGCGCGGTCCTCGGTCCAGTAGTCCGCCATCTTGCCGTTGGCGATGCGGTCGACCATGAAGTCGGCGTCTTCGAGCCCGTAGTACTGCGCCATCGGCTCGTCTGAGTTCGCGCGCTCACGCCACTGCTCGAGGTCGACGCCGTTGATGAACTCCGACACGTCGCGGGTGCCGTTGAGCAGCTCGATCATCTCCTGGACGCGGTACGCGGCGTTGTCGTTGTGGTGGTAGACGTAGGCCATCCCGCTGAGGATCTCGCCCGTCTCCGGGTCGGTGTTGCTGGGTCCGAGGCCGAGCAGCCCGTAGGTCATGTACTTCGGGACGTACGCCATGAAGGAGAAGCGGATGTCGCCCAGGCGCGGCGATGTGCCGGCCGCGCCGCACTCGCTCGGGTCGCCGTCCGCCACGGGGTTGTTCGGACACAGCACGAACATGCGGTCGGGCATCGCGAACTGCTCCGCCTCGGGCAGGTCCGCGCGGATCGCCTCGACGCTGTCGAGGAAGACCTGGTTCCACTGGTCGGAGACGCTGTGCGCCACGGCCTTGAGGTCGTCCGGGTAGTCGCGGTTGACGTGGTAGACGATGGGCTTCGGGATCCGGTCGCCGTTGGCGTCGAGCTGCCAGATGCCGTGGCGGTTCAGGTAGCGCTTCTTGTTCTGCTGCCGGATGCCCTGGCGCGAGTCGTAGGTCAGCCGGTCGGTGGTGAAGTAGCCGAAGGTGTCGGTCTGCCCGCCCTTGAACTCGAGCGGCTCGTAGTAGTGGTTCGGATCGACGCGCCAGAAGGCGTGCCGGATGGTGAACTCGCCCGCGCCGCATTCGTCGAACGGGTTGGTGAACAGCCAGCACAGCGGGATCTCGCCGAAGCCGGGGTAGGGGATGGTGCCCGCCTTCGCAAAGATGCGGCTGGTGACGTCGAAGTACGACCCGTCCGGCTCGAAGAGCGGCGCGTCGGGGTGGCGCTCGCCGGTGTCGGGGTCGATCTCCTGCACGTAGTAGGGGATCGACTCGAGCGTCTCGCGGTCCCACGACAGGCGGTAGTCGTGAACGAGGCTCTGTGACCAGTCGACGCGCATGTACTCGCGCTCGTACCAGGGGCGGTCGACCGCGTTCTCCTCGCGGATGTTGAGCCGCTCTCCCGTGGTCGGGTTGTAGGCGTTGGCGATGTCGAAGTGCTTCTCGATGCGGAACGCCGCGACCACCTCGCCTTCGTAGTCGTCGCCCTCCTCGGCCTTGCGGTCGCCGCCCTCGATCAGCTCGAAGGTGCGCCGGGCGTAGAGGAAGTCCTCCTGGATGTCCCAGCGGATCTTCTGCATGCCGCCGTAGTCGGTGTCGCCGACGTGGGTGAACCCGTTGGCGGCGGGGACGTCGACCACGGTGCGGCCGTAGTAGAACTCGCCCTCGAAGGTGAGCTTGGACAGGCCGTTGGGCTGCACGCGGTCGATGGGCTCGCGCTCTTCGGCGCAAGCGACCAGCAGCAGGAGAGCGGACGCGACGGTTACGGCGTTTCTCACCCTTGGTTCTCCGAGTCGGTGGGGAGCAGGGCCTCCGGCGTGAACCGGAGGTCGAAGTAGAGGCTCGTGAAGCGGTTGAACAGCGGCTCGCGCCGTGTGCCATCGCTCCCGAGCTGGTCGTGGAAGGTCGAGGCGCCCACGCCGATCGACAGCGCGCGCCACGGGGCGTACGTCAGTCCGGCCGAGGCGCTCAGATACTCGCGCTGTTCACGGTCGGGGGCGGGCTCGTACTCGCCCAGATCCATCGCCGGGTACAGCTGGTGGGTGTGCAGCCCGACCGAGAACGAGACCGAGAGCGGCTCGAGCAGCGCCAGCGCCACGTCGCCGGTGTGGCTCATGCGCCACTTCGTGTTGCGCACGCCGGTGTTGGCGGTGCGCGCCTCGACGAAGATGGTCGGCTCGGAGCGCTCGGCGGTGGTCGCCTCGTGGAAGTCGACGCCGAAGGCGAAGCCGTAGCCGATGGTCAGCCCGGAGAGCACCCCGAAGCGGCGGCTGACACGCAGGTTCGGCTCGAGGGCGGCCTGGAGCGTGCGGGCCAGCGACGCCTTGCTGGTGGCGAAGCGCACGCCGAGCTCACCGGAGAGGTCGATCTCGGCGACGGGCACGGTCCAGAGCTTGCCGCCGGCCGCGAGCGTCGTGTCGCTGAGGTAGGTCTCGTCGGCGTCGGTGGTCCAATTTGATTCGGTCAGCTCGCGAGCGACCGACACCCCACCGCGAGCGTAGAAGCCGGCGCCCAGGCTGGCGCGCGGCTGCAGACCGACGCTCATCAGGTAGAACGGGTCGTACGTCAGGTCGGCGGCGCGGTCGAGGGACACCACGCTGACCTGGTTGCGATACACCACGCGCGACTGGCCGAAAGGCGAGGCCATCGCGGTCGTGACCAGGATGAAGCTGAGGGCGAGCGCCCGATGCATGGCACCTCCAGGACACGAGGTACGCGGCGCGTGGCGGGCAGAGTCGCTTTTCGACCCTCGGCAGAGCGGCTCCCACACCTGAGAACGAAGAAAAGGCGACACACAACTCGCCTCTGCTGGCTCTGGCCTGTCGAACCCATCGAGACCTCCGAGGAGCGGCCTGCCTTGAACACATTTGCCCGACGCATGGTGCACTTCGCCGTCGACCGGCCGCGCACGGTCACCGCGGTGATGCTGGTCAGCACCTTCCTGCTGCTCCTCGGCGCGGCGCTGCCGACCGTGGCCCCCGACGCCTTCCCGTTCATGCACCCCGCCCGGGTCGACACCGATCCGGAGAACATGCTGGCGCACGACGAGCCGGTGCGGGTCGACCATCGGGAGGTTCGGGAGCGCTTCTCGCTCCACGACGGGCTCGTCGTCGGGGTGGTCGTGGACGGCCCCTCCAGCGTGTTCACGCCCGAGACGCTCACCCGGATCCACCACCTCACGGAGTTCGCCAAGGGGCTAGATGGCGTGGTGGTGGTGGACGTCTTCGCCCCGTCAACGGTCGACAGTGTCGAGTCCGGCGGGCCCGGGGTCGTTCGCTTCCAGTGGTTGATGGGCGCGCCGCCCGTGAGCGCCGCCGAGGCCCTCGCCGTCCGCGACCGGGCGATGCGCATCCCAATGCTGCGCGACACGCTCGTCTCCGCCGATGGCCGCGCGCTCGCGCTCTACATCCCGCTCACCGACAAACACCTCGCCGAGGACGTCACCTACGCGCTGGAGCAGGAGATCGCCTCCATGGGCCCCGGCGCCGAGCAATGGCACATCGCCGGGCTGCCCGTCGCGGAGGACACCTTCGGCCGCGAGATGTTCATCCAGATGGCGATCTCGGCGCCGGTCGCGATGCTCGTGATCTTCCTGCTGATGTGGGTCTTCTTCCGCCGCGTGGTGGTCATCATCTCGCCGATGGTGGTCGCGATGCATTGCAGGACGGCCTGCAAGGCGTCTGGCACGCCGGGGGCGAGCTCGGACACGCAGCCCTGGACGCAGTCGTTGTCGCGGCACTCCATGCGGCAGCTGATCGCCTCCGGGCACGTCCTTGAGCCGCACGCGGTCGGATCGCAGAACGCGTTGTCCGCGCAGCCCGCGGCGCATGGACACAGCTCGATGCACGCGGCGCCGTCCTCCATCACGTGCCGGATCCAGCTCAGCTCGGTGTCGACGCGCACATGCGTGGTCAGTCCCGTGCATTTGTCGGGGCCCCACCACTGAGCGATTCCGGCGCTGGTGGCGCCGATGACCGACCACGCGCCTCCGATGCGAGCGAGGCCCGGACCACCGGAGTCGCCGTAGCAGACGCCGGACTCGCGCCCCACGGAGACGTACACCCCCGCCCAGACGTTGTGGATCGCGAGGGTGGTCGAGCGCTTGACGCCGCCCCCCGTGCGGGCCTGGCCGTTGCTCACCCCGAAGCCCACGTAGAAGACGTCGTCGCCCTGCCGGCCCTCGAGCCGGGTGGTGTTGAGCGGGATCGGCGTCACGCCCGCGACCGGCGCCGCGAGGTGGAGCAGGGCGAGGTCGTGGTCGCTCGAGTACGAGTCGGGCGCCCACAGCGGGTGGGGGAAGATGCCATCGACCGCGTGCAGGACGCCGTCGGTCGGGCCTCCGTTCTCGTCCAGACGAGACGGCGTCCACCGGCGCCCCGCCGGTCGGCAGGATCTGGCTCCGGGTTACGTCGACGGCGGCCGGGCGCCGCGCCTCGGCGATGAAGCGCCATACACTCGCCGACGGCAGCAGGCCCTGGCTGTCACTCGGCTGCGTCACCCGGTCTGCTCCGCGCTCGAAGACGTAGAGCCCCGCGTAGCCGGCGCCCGGGCGAAGGTGGAGCATCGCGCGCAGAATCATGGCCCCGGGGAGCGCCGCCGTCGCGGCCGACTGCGCGGTGTCGACCAGCCGCCGCAGGGTCAGGCTGGCGGCCTGCTCGAAGTCGGCGGCTTCGCGGACCGCGGCGAGGAACTCGTTGTGGCTGGCTGCGGGCATCGGAGCTCCCGGCGATAGGCGCGTCTGGACGAGCGAAGGTGCGCGCCCCCGGGGCCCGCGCGCAAGCGCCTCAATCGCGCGGGGCAAAACGTGACCTGAACGTCTGCTTCGGTGCACGATGTCGCCGTGTGCTCTCGCTTGGCAGCGTTCCTCGTCTTCCTAGCCACCCCGCTCCCCGCCTTCGCGGGTGACGCGGACAAGTGGGCTGGCGAGGACCATGTGGTCGTCATTCAACGCCTCCCGTACGAGCGGTCCGGGCGCTGGGCCGTGACACCCTTCGCCGCGGTCATCCCCAACGATCCGTTCGTCACCTACCTGCCCGTCGGGTTGCGCATCGGCCACTACCTCAACGAGAGCTTCCTTCTGGAGCTATCCGGCTCCTACATGGACTCGCTTACTATCGACCGTGACTTGCGCAAGCGGGTCGGCACGACCGACGAGGACGAAGGCTCGGTCAAGCTGCAGGACCACCAGGTCGCCCGCGTGCAATGGAGCGCAGCCTGGACGTTGCTGTCGGCCAAGGGCCACTGGTTCGGTGACGACCTGCTCTACCTCCGGGGCCACATCCTCGGCGGCTTCGGTGCCGCGTTGGCGCGAAACGCCGAGGACGACCTCGACCCACGCCCCGAGGGGCTGTTCGGGATCGGCTTCGAGGCGCACCTCTCCGAGGCCAGCAGCGTGCGCGTCGAGTGGCGGCAGAGCGTGTTCCAGCGCGAGGGCGGCGGCGCCCTGTTCCCAACCGAGCTGTCGGTCGGCTACGTCTGGTACCCCGGTGGTGCCCTGGGCGGCGTGCGATGAGGGTCGCGCTCCTCCTGCTCGCGCTGACCGCGGTGGCTTCGGGCCAGCAGCGCGACATCTTCCAGATCGGCGCTTTCGGTGGGGTCGCGCCCGCCGAGCCCGTCTACACGCAGTACTTCGTGGGCGGTTGGATGGGTGTCGGGCTCGGCCAGGCGGCCCGGCTCGAGGTGTCCGGCTCGTTCCGCGACGGCCTCGAATCCGAGAGCGACCTCGGGACCTTCCTGCGTCGTGAGGCCCTGCTCGATCCGGACGACGCGATCTCGGACCGACCGCTCTGGACCGCCGAGGGGCTCGTGCGGGTCGAGCCGTTGCGCGGCAAGTGGGGCGTGCTCCAATCGACGGTCGACGGCTTCGCGGTGCACTTCGGCTTCGGCGGCGGGGTGCGAAAGCTCGTCTCCGAGGGCGACCTCGAGCACGTCGCGCCGACCGGCATCCTCGCGACGGGCCTCGACCTGCGCTTCGCCGACTGGTTCCGCGTGCGCGTCGACGCGCGCGGCTACGGCTTCTGGCGCCGGGACGACACGCTCGGCCTGGGTGCGGAGATCCTGCTCGGCGTCGGAGCCGGCGTATGATGGTGGCCTTCGCCCTCGTCGCCGGCCTCTTCGCCAGCGATCCGTCGAAGCTCGTGCAGTGGGCCTCGTCGCCGGCGACTCAGACCCGCATCGACCTCGCCCGCGCGCTGGCCGAGGCGGAGTTGCCGAGGCTGTCCACCGCGGTGCTCGCCGAGGTGCTCATCCTCGACCGGAAGAAGACGCAAGAGGTCGGGCGCGCCCTGCGCATGTACCCGCTGTCTCTGCGCGGAGAGCCGCCGCCAACGCGGGTGCTCGGTGCGCTGTCGGCCACCTCCTCGAGCGGCCTCAACGTCGGCGATCGGAGCGTGCGCCACTTCCTGGTCGGCCAGGCGCTGCTGTCCGCCCACCAGCCGCGCAAGGCGTTGCCCCACCTCGCCCTGGTCGCGCCCGGGTCGCCCGCGTACTCGCCGGCGCGTTTCCTGATGGGGGTGGCGCAGGTGACGCCGCCGATGAAGGACCTGCAGGCCGCGGGGTTGTCCTTCAAGCAGGCGATCGTCGAGGCAGAGACCAGCCCGCAGGGGCAGCGAAAGGTCGTCCAGGACGCCCGGAGGATGGCGCTGCTCAACCTCGCGCGGCTGTATCACGAGGTCGGGCGCCCCGAGGTCGCCCTCTACTATTACCAGCGGCTCCCGCGCAGCAGCCCCGAGCGGGTCGAGGCGAGCTTCGAGACCGCCTGGGTGCAGCTCATGCGTGGCGACATGCACCGCGCGCTCGGGGCCGTCCACGGCGCGCGGGCGCCTGGCACGCGTCACCCGGACCGCGCCGAGCTGCACCTCGTGGCCGCGGCCGCGCTGATGGGGCTGTGCCAGCACGATCATGGGAAGGCCGAGCTCGAGCGCCTCAAGTCCGAGTACCTGGCGCACCTGGCGGCGATCCAGAAGGCGAGCGAGGCCTCCACGGTCGGCGACGACCGCTACATGCTCGGGCTGGTCGAGGCGGGCTCGCCGCTCCCGGCACCGGTGGTCGCGATGCTCAACGAGGTGCCCACGATCCGCTCGGCGCGCACCGAGGCGGACGCGGTCGACGCCGAGATGGACCGGCTGCGCCGCATCGCGGTGGACGAGGGCGTCCAGGTGACGAGCGTGCTGGCCCGCGGCGAGGGGCTCAAGCTGGCCGCCCGCGCGCGACTCGTCGCCTCGGTCCGGCAGGCCATCGACGCCACGCTCACGACGTGGGGCCGCCTCGACCACGCCTATGACCAGCTCATCATCGACCTGCTCGACCACCAGCAATTCGAGCTCGAGCGGCAGATCCGGACCCGCAGCGACGCCGAGGCGATCCCGGCGGAGGCGCAGTCCCCGGCGCTCGGCGAGGACTGGCAGCGGTGGTCGTTCACCGGCGGCTGGTGGCACGACGAGCTGGGCTATTACCGCAGCACGCTGCCGTCGCTCTGCGCGGTGCGTGACGTCGAGATGAAGTCCGACGCCGCCCCGACCGAGCCCGCGAAGGTCGAGCGTGCGGCGCCCGCCGTCGAGGAAGTGGGGGAGGAGAAGTGATCCGCATCGTGCTCGCTCTGCTCTTGTTCACGAGCTTCGCGTTGGCCCAGGCGCCGGCCGAGGTGCGGACCAAGTTCTACGACTTCAACGAGCTCAACCTCACCGGCGACCGCAAGCGCCCGGCGCTGCTCTACAGCGACGCGAAGCAGCGGGCGCGCTTCGAGCGCATGTTCAAGCTCAAGCGCTCGTTTCTGCCGGAGCTGCGACGCTCCGGTGACGGCGGGGCCGTGATCACACCGCCGGAGAGCCGATGAGTCGGCGCCTCCTCCTGCTCGGTGCGTGCACGCTGCTGTGCGCCGCCAAGCCGTGCGACGTGCGCGAGAAGGAGCTGTACGTCGAGGCCCTGACCGCGCGCGGTGGGGTGGGGCTGTGGAAGACGGAGTCGGCGCTGATCAAGCGTCAGCGCCCGACGGATTGCGTCGAGTCGCGCTACAAGGCCACCAAGACGCCCGGGGCGATCACGGTCGACGTCGATCTGCCCCGCGAGCCGCGCGGGCCCGGCGCAGGGCCGTGGGTCTTCATCGGCTTCGCGGTCGCGCTCGGTGGCGGGGCCGCGGTGGTCGACGTGCTCGCCAACGACGTGCGCAACGATCTCGAAAGGACGCAGGCGTCGGGCGACCGGGAGGGATTCCAGGACGCGCGCGACGACTTCATCGTGCACCAGTGGGTCGCGCGCGGGCTCGCGGCCGGGGCCGCGGTCTCGGCCGTCACGGGCGTGCTGTGGCTCGCGCTCGGCGGCGAGGACGCGGCGATCCAGACGCGCCCAATCTTCACCGGGCGCATGGGCGGCGTGGAGGTGCGCTTCTGATGCGGCTGCTCCTGCTCGTGCCCATGCTCCTGACCGGATGCATCATCTTCGAGGACGTCCCCGACGGTGACTTCGTGCTCACCGAGCAGGAGGCCTTCCTCGAGACGTGCAGCAGCCGCGGACTCGACCGCGCCATCGGTTGCGTGGCGACGTGCGGCGTCGGCGCCAGCCCCGCGCTCGGCATCGAGCGGAGCCTCTTCCGCCACGTCGGCGCGGGCGCGAGCTATGCCGCCGACCTCGAGGCCGATCCGTTCGACGCGCGCTGCGGACGGGCTGAGTGGCGAACGTGCGTCGAGAACGTCTTCGACGGGCTGCAATGCGAGCGCCGCAATCGCAACTACTGCGCGATCTGCACCGGCGATGGGGTGGTGCTCGCCGACGCCAACGGGTACCGCGCCGGACGCCCGGTGGTGCCCGGTCAGGTGCTGCGCGGCACGGTGTTGCCCGCGATGATGGAGGGCCGCTTCCGCGGTGAGTCGGGCAGCTGTCTGGCCGCCTGCATCGCCGCCGTCTCGCGCCCGGCTTGCGACGAGGGGTGCTCCGATTTCGAGGGGTGCCTCGAGACCGGCTTTAGAGACGTCTGCCACCCGATGGGTCCTGGCGGATCCGGCGACCGCTGCCACGGCGACCAGGATTGCGCGACGTTGAAGTGCAACGCGGAGGGGCTCTGTGAGTAGCGCGCGTCTCCTGCTTCTGGGCGTGTTGATGGCAACCTGGGGCTGTGGCAACGAGCTCGAGCTGGCCCCGGGTGAACCGTCCGAGGTCGAAGAGCCGGATCCGGTCTCCGTGCGCACCCGACCCGTCTGTGGCAACGGCGCCATCGAGGCCGGCGAGGAGTGCGACGACGGCAACGACGACTCCCGCGACGGTTGCGACTCCTTCTGCCAGACGCCGTGCGGCGCCGGTGAGATCACCATCGACGGGTGCGGCGCCGGCCGCACTTTCCGCGACTCGGTCGAGCGCTGGAGCGAATGCAACCAGACGTGGGTCGACGGGACCTCGACGCGCACGACGGTCGTGTGCCGGACCCCGGCCGGCAACCTCTTCGAGGTCGGCGTATGCCGCAATGGCGCGTGTCTGAACGTGCTGCCACCCGTCGGTGGCGAGCGCGTGTGCTCCAGCGTCTGCGAGACCACGACCGACTGTCCGAGCGGGCAGGTCTGCGTGAACACCTGGCTCGACGCCGAGGCGCGTGAAGAGCCGCTGCTGTGGCGGCGCCCGGCCGGGATCCATCCCGACGGAAATGGTGTCTGCCTGACGGCCGTGGGTGGTGGGGTCGGCGACCGCTGCGGCACCTGTGGCGCCGGCCTCGGCTGCAACGGTGTGACTGGCAAAGACGGCCTCTTCCTGTGCATGTCGCACTGCGTGGACGACGAGGGCTGCCCGGACGGCGCGTTCTGCGGCGACGCCTTCGACACCGTGACCGAGTGCATCACCGGCAAGAGCTGCTTCTACGGGGTCAACGCGCCGATCGGCTCGAAGGTGCGCGCGGCCCGACAATGCACGCGCGGCCAGGCGCTCTTCATCGAGGATGTCGTCGAGAACTGCGCCGCGGGTTGCCGGCGATTCTACGAGTGCGGCCAGACCGAGATGGGGCGCACCGAGATGGAGTGCGCCGCGGCGTGCCTGCAGGAGAGCGACTACCGGCGCGCGTTCTGCCGCACCCGCGCGAGCTGCGACAACATGCCGACCTGCGAGGCCGAGGAGCTTCTACGGGAGGGCACGCGTTACTGCACCCGCGGGTGCACCATCGACGCCGACTGCCCGTCGGATTGGCTGTGCCTGCCACATGCCGACCGTCGACTCTGCACCGCCGAGATCAACAGCGAGCTGACGGATCCGCCGAACTTCAAGCCGACGGTCGAGCGGACGTTCCCCGATCCGGCCTGCCCGGGGGACGTCGACACGACGTGCACCTTCGAGAGCGAGTGTGATCGCGACTGCTTTGCGTCGACCGGGTGCGGCGAGGTGCCGGGCGCCGGTGTCTGCGAACAGGAGCGGCTGCTGTTCTGCGAGCAGCACCGGATCGTGAGCATCGATTGCGCGACGCGCGACCTCGAGTGTGGCTACGACGCGGCGCTGGTTCGCTTCGACTGCATCGACGTGAGCAGTGGAGTCGAGCTGTGAGGGCGCTGTGCATCGTGCTGCTCGCGTGTGGGTGCAACACCGGCGCAGAGCTCGACGTGGCGACCGAAGAGGTCGCCGGGGTCGGGATCGTCGGGGCGCACGGCGCCTGTGACGGTGAGGGACACGCGCTCTCGGTCGTGCTGATCAACCAGGGCGGCGGCGCGGTCCGCATTGGCGGGGCCCGGGTGCCGGAGACCCCGCCGCTGAGCGCGTTCGCCTTCGAGGACGTGCGGGTCGACGGGCGACCGACCGAGGTCGAGGTGGTCGAGGCGTTGACCTTCACGGCTGGCTTCGACGAGCCGGTCACGGTGGCCCTCGACCGCTCGGGGGTCGCCTGTGGCGCGCTGCCGACCGGGCCGTGGTTGCCACGCTGCAACTTCTCGCCATGCGGCGCCGGTGAGGATCGCTGCGACATCGCGACCGGGTGCTGCCAGGACGACCGGGTCTGCGTCGGGCTCGCGGAGGGCACGGTCCTGCGTCAGGCCTGCATCGAGCCGTCCAGCGGCTGCGCGTGCGGCCCGCGCGAAGCGTGCAACCAGGGCCGCTGCGTGCCGCGGTTGTTCGGCGCGGTCGACCCCGAGGACGAGCTGGTGCAGCTCTACGCCGCGACCTTGTCGCGCTTGCTCGACGAGTCGATTGGGCGACTGGCGAAGCGGGTGCCGGCGGCGCTCGCGGTGGCGTCGAGCGAGGCCGGGCTGCAGGTTCTGGGCGGCGGGCCGGTGGCTCGCTTCGAGGTGCTCGAGGCGGCGATTGGCGACACGCTCCTGCCTCCGTTCGGGCGCGCCTCGCTGCTGCCCAACCTCGCCGGACTGCCGGCGGACGACGCGGGCGCGGTGCTGTCCTGGGCCCTGACGGCCGGGGCCACCACCGACCTGTCGAGTCGGGCGCCGCATCTGTTCGCCGCGCTCGACAGCGCTGTGCTCTCCGACACGGACGACGCCGCCTTCGTGCGAGCCGCGTGCGAGACCGGGGGGAGCTATCTGCGGATGGATCCGGACGGCGACAACCTCGACACGGTCGCCGGCATCTGGCTGCCCGCTGCGGCGCGGAACTTCGTGCGGCTCAGGCTCCGCTTCGATCCGCCGCCGCTCTCCGGACCGCGCCGGTTTCAGGGCACGATCGTGCTCGATGTCGAGGCTGCGACGCGCGGCGGGCGCCCGGACGAGGCCAGCGTGAGCCAGGCGTTCGACGTGGTGATGGGAGGGGCGCCGTGATTCGCATCTTCGTACTCCCTGTCACGCTCGCTGCAGTGGTGCTCACCGGCTGCTACTCCCATCAGCGGGTGGCCGTCGCCCACCTCGAGAAGCTGACGGCGGTGCCCGGACGCTTGCCCGAGGCCGACGTGCCCGGTGATCTCTGCGACGGCTGCATCGTGCACGTCGACGGGACCACGCCGCTGGTGCTGACCACCGCGGACGGGCTCACGCACCGCGTGACGCCGTTCTACTTCCACATGAACGAGCGCCAGCTCGTCTCGCCCGACTACGGCGTCCTGGTCGACCGCTCGAAGGTGAGCGCCGCCGAGGTGCGCACGCTCAGCACCGGGCGGACCGTCGCGATGGTCTTGGGTATCGCCGCCATCGCGGCTGGCACCTTCCTCGCCATTCAGCTGACCGCCGGAGACGAGAACCTGGGCGAGTGACCGCGTCCTCCGTGGCACCGCCGTGCTGTGGACATGGGGCTGCCGCGGCACCCGCCATTCCTGATACTTCGACCCAGGAGACACAGTGTTCGACCACCTGACACTGCGCGTCACGCACTACGACGCCACCAAGACCGCCTACCTGGCGGCCCTCGCGCCCCTCGGCTTTGCCCAGGTCATGGAGCTGACGCCTGAGCAGGTGCCCGACCTGCCCGGCCGCTGCCTCGGCATGGGTGTCGGCGGCAAGCCCGAGCTCTGGCTGCTCGAGGTCCCCGGCCCGGTCACCGCGACCCACCTCGCCCTTCGCGCCGAGAACCGCGCCCAGGTCGACGCCTTCCACGCGGCGGCGATCGAGGCCGGCCTGACCGACCACGGCGCCCCCGGCGTGCGCCCGCATTACCATCCGAATTACTACGGTGCCTTCGTGCTCGACGCCGACGGCTACAACCTCGAGGCCGTCTGCCACGCGCCGGAGTAGTCGCGGCTCACTCGGGCCGGCTCAGCTCCACGAGCACGCCGCCCCAGCCGTCGGTGAAGGCGAGCCCGTCCTCGGTCGCGGTCAGCGCGGTGACGAAGCTGCGGCTGCTGCCGGTGGTGGTGAGGTCGTAGAGCAGTGAGATGCCGTCGTCGGGGTGCCAGCGCACGATGCGTTGCCGGAACCCGAACGCGAAGGCGCCATCGCCGAGGGCTGCGGCGTGGATGCGTTGTGGGCTGCCCGGCAGGTCGAGGGCCTCGGTCAAATCGATCCTCTGACGCTCCGGCGTCTGTCCGCCCAGGCACTCGTAGAGTTGGAAGCTGCCGACGGTGGTGACCACCGCCAACAGTGCGCCGTCCGTGGCGAGCAGCTGGTCCACGGGGATCCCTTCGCCCAGCGGGTCGAGGATGCCGTCGCCATTCGCCCAATCCCCCTGGATGTGGCGCCCCGTCAAACGCTCGTAGCGCGCGACCCCGGCCACCCCGCTGAGGCAGGCCTCACCGGCGGTGTGGAGCATGCGGTAGGCCACGTAGACCGTGTCGTCGTCGACCGCGACGCCGGTCGCCATCCTCGTGTCGCCATCGGGGAACGGCATGAGGCAATGCGGCCAGCCCAGCTCGTCCTGATTCCATTGCGAGAAGAGGCCGTCATCGCCGCGCAGCAGGAGGCGGGGCCCGTCGGCCACGAGCAGCGCCCCGTCCAGCGCCGCGAGTCCGCCCGGTCGAAGCGGCCTGTCGGGCTCGAAGCAGCTGCGCGCCGTGAGCGTGTGCCACCCATCGTCGTCGCGCTCGAAGAGACCCGGCTCCTCCTCATCTACGTGCAGCGGCCCGCACTCGTTCTCACCGCACGCGCAGGCCGACGCGAATGGAGCGTCGCCGACCACCGCGACCGCCCACGGCGGGCGGGACGTCGCTCCGCCCTCGATGACCGAGCCCGCGCGGTCCGCGAGGCGCACCTGGGCGTGGTGATGGTCGGCGATGTACATCCCGAGGGGGCCCGCGGCCCTCGACCACCCTCCGCCCGAGCTGGTCGTCGATCGCCGCGTCCCGCTCGTCCAGGTCCTGGTTCGTGGCGTAGAGGAACCAGGCGCCCGCACCCGCACCTGCGACGCCGACGCCCAACGCCACCCACGGCCACACCGTGCCCGTCTTCGGCGCGGGCTCCGGCTCTGCTTTGCCCTCGTCCTGCTGCGGGAGAAGCTCGCGCAGCGCCGCCACCACCTCCTGGACCTGACCACGATCCGCCGCCTTCGGCGCGAGTCGCAAATAGGCCTCGTAGGCGTCGATCGCCGGCACGTATTGCTCACTGCGTTCGAGGCTTCGAGCCAGGTTGTAGGCGAGGCGCGCCGACGACGGATGCAGCTTGAAGGCGACCCTGAACTCCCGCGCCGCGCCGGCGTAGTCACCAGCCCGATACAGCCCCCGACCGATGGTGTAGCGCTCGCGCGCGACCGACGGCGCGTCGTCGCCGAGCCCCTGCGCGAGGGCCGGGACGGGCATGGCGAGGCAGAGGAGCAGCGACAGGCCGCAGGAACGCATCGTGGGATGCTACTTCAGCGGTCGGAGTGGGACTAGAGACGGGACCAGACGGGCGGTGAGTCGGCGTCGATTCGGACGGGTGGGTGGGGTGAGCGTGGGGCCGGGGGCCTGGGCTCCATGGTTTGAACGGTAGGGCGGTCGGGGGGCGGCGATTCGGTCGG
>PVBE010024151.1_pt1 | contig 18827 bp, 35 predicted proteins | sample 1631181 | NCBI WGS metagenome assembly PVBE01 (sample SAMN08397723, study PRJNA350692) | Marine metagenome, whole genome shotgun sequencing project. | isolation source: water | place: Pacific Ocean | collected 2012-04 | reverse complement strand
AGTCATCCTCAAACATTTTCTCGAAATGATTGAAGGCTGCATCGAAACCAATGGATCGAGGTCGCAGTTGGTTAAATATGGAAATTGCTTTATTCATTGTAACTCCTTTCAAAGCAAGTTCATTTCCCAATACCCATAATGGCATATTGGCAAAATGGCATAAAAAAAAGGGGAAGCAGATGTTACTCCACTTCCCCTTATCTATTTCTTATCAATGTTTTCTTGTAAAATTTTTAGAAACCATGAGTTATCTTTTATAACTGTCAGTAATCCGTTTGTTATTGAGTTCACTACTATCTCCTCATTTGAATCTTTAGACAAAATATTCCCCTCTTGTGTCAAGCTCATTTCGTAAGCTACTGCATGTAAAACTTCATGGAGTAGAGTGTTCGCAAAATCTTGCGGTGTTAAGTCCTGTTGTATTTCAATCTTGTTTGCTCGGTGATGGTATTCACCGTAACTATCCGTCTGCTTGGCAAAGTCTGATCGAATAAACTCAATAGTAATATCTTTATATCCAACCTTAATTTTTGTTGGACATTTAATCATGTTTTCTTTTTCTTCTTTTTCTTCTTGTAGGGACCGTAATCCTTTGTCCATTTTTTAGCGATCTTTGGATGGTTGGCCCACATATATTTTTCCTGTGCTTTAGATGTGAATGACATTATAAATTATGCCGCTCCCCCTGATGTCATTTTATAAATGACGAATAAAACAACCAGAGTAACAATTCCTGCTTTAATCCAGTCTTTCATCTTCCAATCGGACCACTCTTTCAAGTGTGCCCATAAATCTTTAAGTAAGTTCATATAACCTCCTTATTTTTTAAAAAATTTACTTGCTCCTTTAATTCCAAACGATGCTGATACAATTACTCCTAAAGTGTATTTATACCAGTCAGGAGTTTGCGATAATGCTGCAAATCCTCTTTCAACATACTCTACTGTAAAGGGCAAAAAGCAAAGTAGCAAAGGTATCGAAAACAAAATTGTTAAATATTCATCTTTCCAGGAAGATTCAGCTTGTTTAATTGCTTGAATATCCCACTCAACTTCTCCCGAAATTTGCTTATTTAATAATTCAGTTTCAGCTTTTATTTTAGTTAACTTTTGTTCTGCTTTAGCTTTTTTACTGGCGACCACCCCTTTAACGACATCAGATGCCACCCCAAGAAGGGGTTTAATTAGAAAGTTCAACATTTCTCATAATCTCCGCTAATTCTCTTGCTCTGTTTGGTACTTGTCTGGCCCATTTACTGTCCAGCATTTCCTTTGACGCTTCAGGATAGTTCTTATCTTCCAGGGCAACCAGCATTTTTTTAAAACGGCTGGCTCTTGGTCCTCCCAAATTAAAACATAAATTTATTAGGCAGGAAAAAGCATCTTGATGAATACTGTCCTCAACGATGAGCTTGCGTGCATCATTCAGGGCAATATTAAAATCATAGTCAAATGTCTGGTCAAGAACCTTGCGTGGATACACTTTACTGTCGCTCCACTTTTCATTGTCCAGGCATAGATGACCATAGCCAACTGTTCGGTTGCCGAGATGGTCACGGTAGACCTTATCCCGATAGCCTTCATGCGTTTTTATGCTGTCTTTAATATTTTCGTAGTTCAATCTGGGTCTGTTCCTTCCCATTTATCAAAATCATAGTTCCCACCACCACCGCCAAGGTCCTTTACTATATCTATATGCTGTTCGACCTTTGCACCAACCAAACTCTTAACCTTTTCAAGATACACCGCTAAATCGAGGGCTTCCTCGATTGCTGAATCTATCCAATCATTTAAACTTTTCTTGGAAGATTTCATGGTATTCCCGTACTTAATAATTCCTATTTCAGATCGTCTAGCCATTTTATCAATGACCTTTTGAACGATAGGGTCTTTGGTTTTTGTTTTCATATCTTGCCAACCCATCGTCCCTTGTCATTCAGCAGCATGCTGTATAACCGTGGTGATGAATCAATGATGGCAGCACATCCCAAAATGGGACGCTTGAGAAAATTCTTTTGGTAGCGAAAGGCATCAGCCTTCGGATTAATCAGACAGCCAACATTCATCGCAAAGTTTAATGCTGTCGGACTGCTCCAGAACTGGATGCTTAATCCAAGTGTATGATAATGGCCCTGCACAAAACTGCACCCTAGTTCCTTTGAACTTGATAGGGCATTTTGCTTGAAGTTATGGGTGAAATATACTGACTGTCCGTTTGGCATCGTCAGGATGATCTTATCATGCCAGGTCCACTTCGCCTTGACTTCGAGAATGGAATTAATGTTCCTAATCATGGAGCGAGGGATGCCCACCAACTCTGCCTTGCGTAATAATCGCAGGTCATGGTTCCCCCAGCATATCTGCATCTTGGGAAATAACTTCTCTAAAGTCTTAATTTCTTTTTTTGCTTTTTCCAGTTCGAATACTGGTGAATCTATATTGGGATCAGATGGTCTGGAAACTTGAACGCTTCCAAAATCCAAAATATCACCTATTGATATTACATGGTCGGGCTTGACATCCTTCTTGACCTTCTCCAAAAACTCAAAGGCTTGAGGATGCTGAAAGGGCAAGTGAATATCTGAAATTATCAGAATGTTTTTCACTCTCATGTCTTTACTAAATGAAATCGTTTTTTGTCAACCATTATTAGGGGTCCAATCATACAGCCCACATGCTTAAACCTCTTGTACGCTTAAATATGAAGGTTTTTTTTTGGCTCTATCCTGCCATTACGCTGTAAACAGCCCGTAACAGCAATCCGAGGATCATAAAGGAAATCGTCCAAACAATTTTAAAAATCGTATCAATTTTTCCACTTATGTGATGAACATGGTTATCCAATTTCTGATTAATGAGCTTAAGTTCCCCGCCTATGCGGATAATATCTTTCTCATTCTCCGATATTTTTTCTTCGGCCATCTTATACCCCTATATTATTTTTCTTATCGAGTTGGCTTTGAAACGCCTTAAACTCAATGCAGTAAGTGTCTATATAAACGGTTCTCCCTAATTTTATTTCGAGATCAGCAATTTGATTTTCTGTAATTATTCTTTTTTCTTCACATTCCTCTTGAGTAGTAAACCCTCCAAAACCCTTGTAGTGAATGGCTGGGGTGTTTGGATAGGACATGAGTGCCATGAGAAACCATACCTTAATCATCTACCTTTTTAATGTTAATTGCGTTTTCCTTTTCGTTGTGTGATCCGATGTCGAAGGAAATTTCCTGTCCGACTTCCAATGTGCTGATGTTAGCTGCTTCCAGAGCGGACACATGAAGGAAAACATCCTTGCCACTCTCTTGATTTTCTATGAATCCATATCCCTTTTTGGGATTGAACCATTTAATTTTACCTGTTGTCATGTATTAATCTTCTATTATCCTTATAATATGTTTTTTGTTATCCTCCACCCAGATTTCGGTTTCCGCTTTCACGGGCCGACATTCCAGACGAGGGCCGTCAACACCAGAGCTTCTCTCTGATATTCTTTTTGCCTTCAGACAATCTCCAAGATTGTCATACGGGACATGTTCCTTTAAATCTATTCCGATGAACATAAGTAATGCTATGATTGTTTCAACCACCGTTAGCCTCACGCAACTTGTCTTTTAATTTTTCTATATTTCCACGAGCTTCTAACATATCTTCTTGAAGTCTTTTGATGTTAACCGCATTGTGCATCATAGATTCAACTTGTGCCTGCAATTTAGTTATCATGCCATCTTGGTATTCCAGCAACATGAATTGTTCACTATCGGCAGGCAAGGAACCTAAATCTCCACGAGGCCATTTTATTCTAAATTCTGTGTTCTTGATGAGGTCGGCCTCCATGAGCGTACTTCTCGTCTCAACATTGTTAATCCTTTCTTGTATTCCGAAATAGGCCCAAACTCCAACTCCGACTGCTGTGAGTATTGATAGCAGATTACGCATAGGCATAGAAATAGCAGTCTTATCACTTACATCCATCCTGTCAGCCATTGAATACCACCACAATTGTAAATATTATTACTGTTATGACTGCTAAAGCTATAGCTAACTTATCAAACCAATCAGTCATTACAGTCCTGCCACATTAATGATGATGCCACCTATAATCCAGATAGCGTATACTGTTACTATTACTTCCATTTAATCCCCGTAGGAATAAGAACTATTACTACTTGAATTGCCTTCTATTAAATCAAACAAATTGCTTCATCAGGCATTTCAACTCTCAAACTCCTTAGTTTTTTTCTTCTGGTCGAAAATGTCAAAAGGAATGCAGAAACTCTCCATTCTCACAGTCCTTTCATCACCGGTTCCCTTTCTCATCTCCATTTCCATCATAAAATCTTCAGCCATTTTTCCGTTCTCCAAGCACTTGGATTCTGAATCGTAACCCATTATCCCCTTGTAAATGAGGGGGTCGCCATCTTGGACGCTTATCAACACCAGCAAGAACCATATCTTAATCACTTCCCTATTAATTTAACAGCCATATGACAACTCCAAGCATCACTATGCTCATTGTTATCGGTAAATATTCTTTAACCAGTATTTGCATTGAGTCCTTCGCCTGTATCCATTTAAGAATTTTATTTTTTAACAAGACTACCTCCAAAGTAAAGTCCGATTATAGCGGACATTAAATGAGTATCAAGTGGTGTTATTACTACACCAAAGAACTCTTTATCCATAACAATTTCTTTCTTCTCTATAAGAAAGAAAAAGCCTCTTGTAAATTCTGTCCATGTCAGCCATACACTAGTGTCAAAAAATACAGGAACCAACTTAGGCCATGCAATAATAAAGAACACGGCTGTTAATGCAATGATTCTTCTAGTCCATTGAAAACCTTTATTCTCATAACGTCTTGCCTTGTCAATCTCCGCCATTTGAAACTTGCCGCGTGCAAGCAACATCTTTTGTTCGGCCTGTTTAGCCTTGATGCTTTGCCCCCATAGGGACATGAACCCACCCAACAAGGATGAGCCAAGCATTGTAATCATTTCTACTGGTAATCCGCCCATTTAATTTAACTCCTTTATTTCTTAGGTTTTGGTTTTAGCGGTGATAAAAATAAATCCGCCGCTTTACTTCTAGAATCTTCATCATAATATTCTAAAGCTTTTTTAGGATTTTTATTTTCATATCTAGTAATCTCTTCCATTAAAATCATAACATGATCCTTATTGGATAAATTTAATTCATTGCCACCTATTTTCTTTTGAATAGCAGTTATTTGATTTTTAACTTCCTTTTTAGTATTTTCTCCTATGGGTTTGTATATTTTAATAGCTTCTTCTACATCCAATATATCACCATCACGAGTGTCATCATATGCACCTGTCATAAAAGTATAAGGTATGGCATTCAAACCAAAAACTTTATTTTCAAACTGTGCAAATCTTCCATCAGACCCATAAGTTTTGCCTGTAGTAGCAAAAGAAGTTGTATTAGCTTCTATATTACCTGGGTTATCGTAATAACCTTCTTTATTAGGAGTTGCTTTATTAGGGTCTCCTCCTGACATTAATATTAAAGCTATAACATCATTAATTTGTTTTTTTAATGTATCTAATCCAGCCATACTAATGCTCAGTAAGACTAAAGTCAGGATCAAAATCCACAGTCTTCTCATATTCTTTTTTATCAAGATCCGACAAAATTTTAATACCTTTTTTTAAATTACCATTACTGCAATTACAATCCTTGCACTCGCATTGTCCGCCGCAACATGAGCCTCCGTTACTGCAATGGCAGTTATGATCACAATTTTTACAGGTCATTTCTTTTTCTTTGCCATGTTATACTCCTTGAGACATAGGCATTCCTATAATAGGAAAAGATTTAATCTCTATACAGAAAGCTTCTGTCTTCATTCCCGCTTTATACTCCGCAGACTTTGCATTATATGCTTCCAAATAATCTACCTTCGCCTCTATGCACGTATCTTCTGTTGGGTATATGGCGGCATTATACTTGACAGTATGTTGATTAGGCGTTGAAAATACCATTAATAAAAAAAATATTTTTATCATAATTAACTTTTAACATCAGGTGCAAATTTCCAAAGTTGAGAAGCCGTCAAAGATTTTGTCGCTTTAATTTTCTTAGGCTTATACTTTTTAAAATTCTTCTTAGTCGCAGGAAGAAAAGGTGTCTTTTTCTTTTTCTTCTCTAAGGGAGAAGAAGCTTTTATCACCCTATGCTGTAAATGTTTAGGAGGCTTTAGACTCACTGTCTTCCCCGTTTGACTTCTGCTTATCGCCATCCTTTTTATCCTCTTCTTCTTTCTTGGGTTCCTCTACCTTAATGGCATCACCACCAATTTTCACCGTGCCAATGGCGAAAGATTGGGCAGGTGTCCAAGTATTTTCTGTACTCATTGTTACCTCCGTAATTTTTTGATTATTATATCAGACAAAGGGGGCACTTGCAATACCTTACTGCCCACTCTGAATAACTTTATGCCGCCCATTGAAGCCATTCTTTCTTAGGTTTCTTAGGAACGCCTTGCTCGGCGACCACAGGAACCTGGAAAGTTACACCATATTGTGGGTGTGTAAACCACAAAGCTTGTTTAGGTATCTCAAAAGCAAAGCGATTACTCATAGCGTATTCGTCATAGCCTTTAAGCGAGCCGTTAACTATGGCCCCTTTAATGGAGATGTATTGATGATAGTGCCCCATGATAACATAGTTAATGGACTTACCAAAATTAGCATACTCCGATCTTACCTTCTGAACACCACGTGCTATAGGCCCAAGCATTCCCACTATGCCCGTTCCTCCACGGACTCCTAACCTATCACCATGCGTCAGCAAGTAACTTGTATCATATATCTTATAGTACGTATCAAACCCATCTGCTATTTGAAATCTTATACGAGTATCTTTATTACTTTTAAAATGTCTTTCCAACATGTTATACAGCATCCAATCAAAGCTAAGATGAGCCGCTTCTTTATTCCTGTACTGTTGATACATGCGGGAATGATTTCCATAAGCTGTTGGTATAAAAACCTTTTCAAACTTATCAGCTAAAGTAGAAATTGTCCAGACCAATTGATCAAATAAATCCAGCACATGATCTATGTTCGTGCCGTCATTTGATTCTATCAACTCATCATGAATGGAACCTGCCAGCATGTCTCCCCCCAAAGCCAGAACAATTCCTGGGTATTTAGGGTTGACCATATGATTATGGCATAAGTCTATTGCTGTTTCCACAGTTGACTTCAATCGCGATTGCGAAATCTTTTTATTAAAATTGTTTAAATTGCCTACAGCTTCAGGTCTTACTACCTCCCCGTAATGAAAATCAGATAAGAACAAAGTAGGAACTCCAGGGTTTCCCGTAGCTGGAGAAGATTTAGTTATCCATTTAGGAGGGGTAGCTTGATGCTTGCCTAATTTAAATATATGCTTGCGCACATAATCTGAGGTTACATTTTGCTGTATGGATTCTTCTAACTGTTTCTTAAGGTCACGTATCTGTAAATCAGAGACCATTTTTTGTTCAGCTAAAGCTACTTCTAAGTTAGGGGATTTAACAGTGGGTTTTATTCCTGCGCGTTCTGCTGATTCTAATCTACTTATAAAAGTAGTACGAGGAATATTTAAACTTCTAGCTGCATCAGATTTGCTTCCTTTGGCTAATACTAAAGCGTTAACTGTTTCTTGTAATTTGTTTTTCATTTGTGTCTCCTATTTTTAGTTTCATTTTCTTGCGTAGTTTTTTGTGATACTTTCTTTCCCTCTTTATAAGCTGAGCGATACCACGCCACTCATCTCTGTCTCTAAAATTAAGTCGCTCCCAATAGGGCAATTTCTTTTTAATCTTTCTAAAATCATAGAAAAGTTTTTTGGCAAAGCCATCGTACTTAGTTTCCTTTTCTTGGTACATCATACTCCCTTCCGAAACTATCCACCAATTTGCCCACTCTATCAGGATCACCTGACGCTACAACTCTAAAGTGATTTACAAAATGACCGTTAGGCAAATCATCATACAACCAATAACCATTCTTCATTTTCCAATTCATGTTTCTTATCATGGCTTGACAATTCAAGTAATCACGATAAGCTTGTTCTGTTTCCTGTTTACTCAAAAACCTACTGCGTGATCGTCTAAGATTAGACGCACCACGTTCCCTATACTCTTTCAAGTATATCTTATAATCTTTTTTGCTGAGTTCTTTCATCACACACTCCTTAAAAAGCTAAAGGCAACTTAACTCCTTGTAGGGTATCCCCATCTGTAGAATCAAGTTGCCTTTTGTGCCCCCCTTGAACTTTAATACTATCATACTTTGCAATTCGTGTCAAGCTTAAAATGCATCCGCCCAAGTACCAGTCATGGCACCCTTCGCATATTCCGTAGCTCTGTTCTCAAAGAAATTAGTATGTTCTAAGCCACTTACCACCCAATCGACCCATTCGAGTGGGTTGTCTTTGACTCCATAGTTAGGCTTTAACCCTAGCTGTAGTAGTCTTCTATCTGCTATATGCCGTATATATTGTTTAACTTCATCTGGCGTAAGTCCCTCAACAGGACCCATGTCAAACGCCAAATCAATAAACTTATCTTCAAGTGACACCATGTCACGACATATATCATATAAACTTTTCTTGAAATTATCGTTCCATACCTCAGGTTTTTCGTCCAACAGGCAATGCAACAGCTTGATCATGCTCTCCACGTGATGTGATTCATCACGAATGGACCATGCGACAATTTGCCCCATGCCTTTCATCTTGCCGAAGCGCTGGAAATTCAACAGCATGACGAAGCTTGCAAACAGTTGAAGCCCCTCGCCGAACGCCGAGAACACCGCTATGTCGCGCACCATTTGCTCGTCCGCGGTGCCCCCTTTGTTTTTCCACAAGTATTCATGCTTGTCATTCATTGCTTTTATCTCTTGGAAAGCTTGATAATCACTGTCATCCATTCCCACCGTGTCATTCAATAATGAATAGGCGTGTGCATGCACGGCCTCATTGGTGGCTATGGCGGACAGCATCATGCGTATCTCCAATGGTTTGAATAAGGGGATGTAAACATCCATGTAGGCTTGAGCAACATCCACGTCTCCTTGAGTGAAGAAGGTCAGTATCTGCTTCACCAGATTCTTTTCCGACTCACTCATTCTGTTATTCCAATCGTTGATGTCTTCATGCAATGAAACTTCCGATGGAAGCCAGTGCATTTTTTGCTGCATGTCATAAGCCTCGAACGCCCATGGATACGCAAACGGTTTGTAGTAATTTCTTTTTTTAAATATGCTCATAATTTCACCTATGCTTGACACATGACACAATCATCATGGTCTTCCCTTACCTTTCTTTCTATTTTTATTGATATGTTTTCCGCTCTCTTGATCGCCTCGCTTCTGCAATAATAAAGAGTTTTCAACTTCTTATGCCATGCACGCTTATGCACGTTGTTTAATTTTCTCACGTTCACATCTGGTGGGAAAAATAAATTCAAGCTTTGCGCTTGACAAATATATTTTTGACGCTCCGAAGCCAAGTCCACAAGCCACGCCTGGTCAACTTCAATCGCTGTCTTGAATACATTTTTTTCTTGCGCATTGAGGAAATCAAGTGATTCGACACTTCCTGTATTAGATATAATAATCTTCCAAACATCTTTTATATCCTTTCCTTTTTCCTCTAATAATTTTTTCAAATATTTATTCTTAATTAAAAAAGAACCGCTCAGTGTCTTTTGCGTAAACGCATTAGCACGTAAGGGTTCTATACTGGGAGATGTGTTGCCACATATGATAGAACTGCTGGCATTAGGAGCTATGGCTGTCATATGTGCAAATCTTTTACCTGTTCCCTTAAGGTCAGGCGCTTCCCCTCTTTCTTTTCCTAATTTTAAATTCGCCGCATCACATTTCTTTTTGATGTACTTGAATATTTTTATATTAGGACCCATAGCCAGTGGACTATTCAATGCAATACCGTTGCGTTGTAAATAAGAATGAAAACCCATGGCTCCCAATCCCACTGAACGTTCAGACTCCGCACTTGTAATGGCTTTCTTCATGGTCAAGGGGGCACCCTTTATGAATTTAGTGAGAGTGTTGTCCAACATTCTCATTAAGTCCTCTATGAATAATTCCTCCTTAGACCACTCATCAAAGTATTCTAGATTAACACTTGATAAACAACAGACGGCTGTTCTTTCCTCATTAGTTGGCAATGTTATTTCACTGCATAAATTAGAATGATGTACCTTTAATCCTTTGTCCTTTAATTCTTTAGGCAATGCCCTGTTAACTGTATCAATGAACATGATGTAAGGCTCACCCGTGGATATTCTAGCCTCCAATATCTTTATCCAAATGCTTCTAGCTTTAATTGTCTTAACTTTATCCTTGCTATTGGGATCTACTAAAGTCCAATCCTCGTCTTTCTCCACCGCCCACATGAATTTATCAGGCACTATGACAGCATGATGAAGATTAAGATTCTTTCTATTGATGTCCCCGCCCGCAGGCTTTCTCATCTCTATAAACTCTATAATTTCTGGATGGGATATGTCCATATAGCTAGCATAGGAGCCGCGTCTGGTAGCGCCTTGATTAAATGCCACCATTTGAGAGTCCACTACGTGCATAAATGGAATCACCCCTGTAGTTTTATTACCTTTACTGGTTGACTGTCCCTGTGAGCGAATATGGCCCCAATAACCCCCTATTCCGCCCCCCATACTAGATAACCAGATGTTCTCAGTATAGTGCGCCGCTAGTCCTTCTCTGCTGTCGGGTACATAATTTAAAAAGCAACTGATAGGCAAACCCCTATCTGTTCCTCCATTTGACAGAAGTGGAGAAGCAAACATAAACCAAAGATTTGAAACATATTTATATAATCTTTCTGCATGTGCTTTATTATCAGCAAATGCTACACATGCTCGGGCAAAAGCTTCTTGTGGAGTCTCCTCTGTAGGTAACAGATACCTATCCTTTAAGATATTCACAGCGTTTCGTGGCAGTAGATTATCTTTTGTTATATCAATATCAATTTTCATAAGTTCCTTACACGCACACCGATAAGCAGTATATCACCTTTACCCATCGGGGTCAATTACTTTTTGATGGAAACACAATATTTCCTTCAACTTTTATGTAACCAGAGTCAACCATCGCTCGGATGGTCTGGTCCAGCTCACCTGGATTGGCAATTTTTCTAAGGACTTCCCTCTTGAACGCCCTAAGATTGACATGTCCTCTCTTTTTCAAAGCCATTGTGGCCTCCAGCCACACCTTCATGTCATGTGCTATCCTACCTGTTCTCGCCATGCCGAAACCTTCCAAGGCTTTGGGCATGCTTTTTTCCATTTCAAACATGATCTCTTTTGTTGTTTCCCAATCCTCTTTCATTATCTTTCTTGTTGATCTGCGTGAAGCGGACACGGATACAGCGACCTTTAAAAAATGTGACACCCTTCGTTGACAATATTCTGATAGGTGAGGATCAATTGGTTCTGGTTGTATGTTGTTATAAATATCTTCATTAGCTTCATCAAAAGCATCCTTATCAAATGTCATGGGTCCATACATTTTTGCAATGGAACCTAAATCATTTCTTAAATTATCAATCGTGTTATCACTTATAACTTTTTGTGTTAAGTCTTGTGGTATTCTTTCCCCTTCATAAAATATGGGAAGCATTCTTGATAACAACCCTTGTGATCTTGCATCCTCTGGTAAATTATCCACGAACTGTTCTGGTGTTGCGCATGCAATCCAATTCAAACAAGGACCTTCTATGATGTATTCACCCGCTGTTTTTGTTTTATAGCTGTAAGTTTCTCTGCTATCCCACATATCCGTTAAAAAAAATTGAAGACTTCTTTCACTTCTTGTCATGAACGTACCAAATTCAGATGTAACTAAAGTCAAAGATGAATCAAAGAATTGTTCTTGACGCGGATTACTTAAACGTAAATCCATACGTGTTACCTTTGCCATGTCAACCGCTAATTTTTCTGGAGTAATTCTATCTTGAATAAGATAGAGAGGAAATTTTCTTAACCCATATTCATCAAGACCAGAATTAAAATTATGATCTTCTTCTTGTGTACCCACAGGCGTAGTAAGCCTGTTAAATATTTTTGTAAAAGGAAGTATTAAACTTACAGATTTATTACGTCCTGGAGATGCAATAAGAATTATAAATAAATTAGAACCTATATCATAGTTAGGCATAGGAAACCACACTCGTCTCCCCACTGCGCCTGCCACCGCAGAAAGCGCCGTCCATCTTGCAAAAGTTTTAGGGATGGGACTTTCCTTAATAGCATCAACACATGCCTTTACATAGTCTGTATAATTTCGCGCCATTATTTTTCATTTAGAAACTTGATATTTTCTGAAGGTATATGGATTACTTTAATTACTTTAGCTTTAGTTTCAATCCATACATTTCCATCTTTGTTTCTTATTAATGAAGGTCCTTCTATCTCTGCCTCATTGCATATGGTAGAAAATTCCCCTTCTTTTACTAGTATCTTTCCATCTTCCACGTATATTTTTTTTATTTCATCCATGGTTTCATATCCTTCCATGTGTAACCCACTTCAATTAAAGAAGGTATAATCATTTTTCTTCCCTTAATTTCCAAAGAGTTATTCATTTGCTCCAAGACTTGAGGCATTAATGTATCTACTTTGTTAATATAACATTGACCAAGAATGGCATCATGCACTTGCGCCAGTATGTCTAAACCCGCATGTCTTAAATTCTGCCACACTTTTAACAATCCTAAATTAAGTAGGTCTCCTATCGTTGATTGAGGAACATAAGCAATCGCCTGTCTCAGTGTAGAGTTATCATTTAACCTACTCCAAAATTGTCTGCGTCTTCCCATAGGTGTGATCAAACAACCTGTTTGTTTTAATTCATTAGAAACTCCCGTATGCCAAGTGCGTATCCCAGGAAACGCCCCTTTAATTTTTACAAGTTTACCTACAATTTCTCCCGTGTCTATCAATTCTTGAAAACCTCCTTCTCTATCCTGTTTATGCCATCGTTCCAAAGAAGCTAATGGTACCACACCACCAAAATAAAGCAACTGAAATCTTGTAGCATGTGACACTTTTATTTTTAAATGTTTCGCCAATGCATTAGGAGATACACCATAATTTGTAGCATGTCCCGCTCGTTTACACATGTCACGATAAGTGAAATGTAAATAATAAGGTTTATTAGCAAGCTCTTTATTTTGTGCAAGATCATCAGACCAACCCAAGTTGGGCCATACCATCTTCACAACCTCAGTATGCAAGTCCGTACTCTCACATGCATTTATATAATTTTCATCACCTGCAATATAAGCTGTAACTCTTGATTCCGCTTGTTCCAGATCTGCATAGAACATTATCTTTCCTTCATCAGGAATAAATATGGAACGCAATTCTTTTGTAACATTTTGCAGATTAGTTCCTGTTCGCCATGGACTTCCAGATGATGACCATCTGCCCGTCTCCGTGCCTGCCACATTGTAAGAACAACGTATCCTTCCATCTTCATCCCGCTTGGAATCCAAGACAGAAAGCTGTTTAGTTATGTCACGCAACGCAAGTATGGTATGACAGAAAGGCTTGGCTCTTGGATAAAATTCCCCAAGTTGTTCAAGCGCCGCCCTGTCCGTGGATACCTTATGCTTGCCCCCCTTGTATGATATGACAGGTGGCAGTCCCAGATATTCATATAAAATTTTCTTAAGTTGAACGGGACTGTTATGGTTTAAATCTTTTTCCCAAACAGATTGAGAAAATAAATTGAGCATGCGTTCCAACTTTAATCTTCTCTCCCTTAAAATTTTCTTTCTTGTCTTTACTTCCTCTTCATCCACACGCAGACCACGCAACATCATGTCCATCGCTGGTCGTAAACTATCTAATTCAAACAGGTATGTTTTTTTAGTAAGTCCATCAAACTCCTTATGTACCTTATCCCATATTTCATATGTCAAGGCGCAATCAAGAGCACAATAAACCCACTCTGTCTGTTCAGAATCTAAATCTATCTTACTTATCTCTGTGTTTTTTATTATCTTCATCAGCTAATTCTCCTGCAATTGCTGAGTATCCCACCATATCAATGTATGTATCGGAACTCGGATTTCCAAACTTGGCTCTCGCTACCTTTAATAATAACATGAGGATAGCAACATCATGTGCAGATAAAGGATGGTCTAAATAAGCAGACCAGAGACGAGCAATATTTTCATGATTCTCTTTTTTATTTCCGTACTCGTGTTGTCTTTTTCCGCTCAATAATTTTAAAGCGGTCTTTAAGTTTTCTTCTATCTTTACTGCCATGTATTTTCTCCACTAAATTATTTAATTCTTTTTTTGTTCTTACAGGATCTAAATCCGCCAAGTCACACACTAGATCAAATGCATCCTGCTCATTTTCAAACCATTCCCACGCACTTAAGTGAGCTTTTCTGTCCTCCTTTCCGCCGCCCATATATATCAAGTCTTGCAACAATTGATCCAAGGTCGCCCGCCAAAGACGGACATGGGTTTCCGCCTCTTGCCATTTATCGTCAAAAGGTTTTGCCGTAAAAAAATTTGGTCGCTTCACTATTCATCAGCTTTTGTGCTCTTTGAGAACTTGGCTAATGTTTTCCATGCACCTTCATTGGTGTATATGGAGCCTAGAAATGCCAAACCTTTTTCCATTTCAGGTTGCAAAGCATGATGAGCATGCATGGTATCATGTATAAGTCCTTTGACTTTTATATTATTTTTAAATGATAACCACGACACATCATAAGTTTGATTCTGTGCGACCTTAATTATGTTTTCGTTTTCCAATAAATCTTTAACCCATGCCCATGCTTTAACCTCATCCTTGGGTGACCAATAATTTTTAAAATGTGGGTTGGGCATCCAAAACGGTACAACAATAGCGTGTCTTAAAGAGGGGGCAAATCCAATACACCTAGTCTGCCCTTCCGCTGTTTCTATATCGAAAGATAAAGGATTAAGTTCACCGCATGGATCTATATACTTATCTTTGAACGTATACAAATCATCTATGGTTGGTTCAATCCATAACTTTCTATCTATGTAATTAATACTTTTAATTTCTGATTCTCTTTTAGCTTTTTTAAAATCTGAAAAAAGATGTGCTCTAAAATCATAATTCTTTGCCACTGTATGCGAAGGATAAGTAGTTATTACTTTAAATTCTCTATTTAAATGAGGGGAGTTGGAAGGTATGATAGCGCCACGATATGTTTTAACTTTGTCAAATCCTGTCAACGCCCACAATGAAACGCCTCCCATTGCTATAATGACATTGGGATTTGTTTCATTGAGTTCATCGTACAAACGTTGTAAGTCTTGCTCCATCTCCTGCTTGAGGTAACCAGAGGTGGTATTTGGATAGGAGGAGCGCCACTCACTCTCTTTGCACAAAGCCTTATATTCAGATCTCTTGTGAAAAAAATTTTGTAAATTATCTTGCGCAGGTTTTAATTGAAAGGTGTGGGTGAGCATGCAATCTTCTATTTGTATCCCTGCCATCTGACAAATTTTGTTAATAATAAAATCACCTGCAAGTATTTTATTTAAACGTACCTCATTGGAAGAAGGGAAGTCCATCACGATAGCGATCTTCGCCCCTTCTTTTAACTGAGATGAAACACGTCTTCTTACAGCATACTCACCCATGATATATTAATTCTTAGCCAATATCCTAGATACTGAAGCTTGCAATATATCTTTATTGCGCCCAACCATTTCGTGCTTAACGATACCACTAAACGATTGACCGATAGTCTGCTCAAGCATTTCCCCAAAAGAATTACCACTCATACCGAGTGTCTTTGTCAGAAAAGCTTTAAGCGAAATGACAGGATTGCCCTGTCTAAGTGCTTTCTTGGTTGCCCAAAATTCCAACCGAGTGCCGTCACAGTTCTCTAGATCTGCATCAGTGATATCAGATTCCAGAACTGCTTGTGCTTTACAGTTGAGACGCACAATTTGGTTTTGATTTTCACCAACTCTGTCCGTGCGATAGCTTGTGATAACAAAATCATAACTACCCTCAGGCAGAGTGATTGTATCAGCAATATCTTCTGGATTCATTGCTAAAAAGTCAGTAACATCAGCCATTATTTGCCTCCTGTCTTGATGTTGATTACATTATCCTTATTGGATAATCTTTGTCGAGCATTTTTTTGAATCGAATCAAACAATTTCGCAAGATCCAACACAGTATTAGGCTCAATTAATTTTGGAGCCGTTACCTTTAGATCCATGCGGTGATCCGACACTGTACGTAAAGTTCTCTCGACACCTTTACTAGAACTTCTAGTATCTATTCTGCATACACAGTTAAAATATCTACCAATTTTAGTAGATAATTTTGAACCGACACTAGTTGGATATGCTTTCGACACACCCATGTCACCTTCCATGTATTGCATATGTGTTGTCACTACCACATTACACGGAACTTCTGAACCCGTTAGGTATTGAATGATGTGCTGGACATCACGCGCGGCTGTTCCCCATTCGGGTTGACTAGCTTGATCGGTCGGCTTCTTGTTATTAAATACAAGTGCCCCCCTTAAAGCCGCTTCACCCATCAAGGTTAAACTGTCGATAACCAACACATCTTTAGATGTCCATTTACCAACAGGTCCAAACTCTTCTTCCTTATCTTTCCAATTGGAAATAAGGTTAACCCCTTTACGAAAAGCGTCCGCTTTTCCTATCGGGTCTTTCAACGTAACATAACTAACCTTGTCTACTGCATCAGGTTTTAGAAATTCTGGAAGAATAGCCAAGCCGTCATCATAATCCAAGATACGTAAATTATATCCTGCATTGGCTAATGCCGCTAATGAAGCCGTCTTTCCAGAACCACTATCTCCTACGAGTAACAGTTTAGTTACATCAGTTGATATATGATCTTTAATACTTGCCATGTTTTTGTCTCCTATAATTTTCATAGTCTATCATAAATAAAATAATTGTCAACAACTATTTTCTTCGTATCTTTAATCCTAAACGGATACGCCTACGATTGCGTCTCTTTTGTGAGCCGACCTTACGCCTGCCCTTATGTCTTTTTCTTTTTAAGTCTGCCTTACTCATCTTCATCCTCCATAAGATTCATCCATTCTTCACGCGGTCCGTGATAATATACTTTCGTTTTTTCATATGGATACATCAATGCCTCTTGCCAATACCATTGTGAATAAAATGGAAGGAAACTATCCCAATTTTTTTCTGCCTGGTTCTGTTCTTTTTTCATTCTAAATCCTTACATTTTATCGGGTCTTTTACTTTATTGCAATAAAATTCCCGCGCTTTATTTTTGTTTGACTTCATTTTGCTTTGTTGTTTCTTTAATATCTTTTCCTTCTTTGTTGAATTAGGATCATCTTCCAAAACAGTATCAATAACTTTAGCCGTTTCTTTTGCAACCATAAAGGCACACCCATTTAAACTGAATAAAAATAGCAATAAAATTATTAACTTCATTTATTTTTCTTTTGTTTAAAAATATTTTTATCAACGTGAATAACATTATCCACCACTAAATCAGCGTGAAGTTCCTTTATGAAATCCTCATTTAATATAATTTTTCTGTGATCGGGAGATTCCGCACACACTTCTCTAAATTTACATCCACCATAATTTCCGCACGATGTAAAGTTCGCGGGATAATATTCGTTAACACTATATGCATCAGCTAAACCAATGGCGTATTGTACATCTATATACCATTCATCAATGGATTTTTGTGATACATTAAATATACTTCTATTAAATCTACAGAAATTAACTCCTGTTTGTATAGCATCAACAATAAAACCTGCGATATCCAATCCCAATATATTTCTCGCCGCCCATATGTAAGCATAGATCTGATTATTAGGTTGAAAATTTCTAAAATATAAATCCGTTAAAGAAGTCTTGGTGGTCTTGGTGTCACATAAGTATAAACGATTATCCAACTCCACGATCTTATCAATCCGACCCGACAACCTATGACCTTGTGTACCAAATGGAACTTCAAACCTCTGCTCTAAACAGGGGGCACCATTAGGCATAGTTGCAATCTTTAAAGTATCTTCCCAATATTCTTCTGCTCGCCATACTACAGCTCTCATTGCCGCCTCAAGTCCACGCGCCTTATCTTGTGACTTATTTAAATCTTCCCCACATTCTTTTATGATGTGAGTTACTGCTTCAAGCACAGCTTCTTCTTTATTTTTCTTTTCAAATTTACATCTGTCTAATACTTCATACCCATCGTGAACAGCTGATCCAAATCCTGTAACGGGAGCATACATCTTTAACTTATATCCTAATAAGTTAGATAAATTATAGAGTCTAGGACACGCTAAAAATGTAGATAGACTTGAAGAATCCCAAATTATTTGACGGGGATTATCTTCATCATAAACATATTTTTTTAATTTGATTGGTTGTTTGCCCATTTTTTTCTCCTGCGTTCTGTTTCTTCTTCTATAAATTCTTCGTGTTCTTTGGGATTAAGTTTCTTGTCAATGTCCACTCGTTTAAAATAACACAGTAGACACTCATCTTTATTAGGTGGCTTAAGAAGTGCCCGCTCTGGTGGTTTTACATTTTCAGAAAATTCTTCTGTAAACAAAGGTTCCTTGCATACTGAACACAGCCTTAACCCTTCATCATTTATTATCATCACACATTCCTTTAGTTTAAATTAATAGCACCAATAAAGTAATCAGACTCATTCCGATCAATGCTCCTACTAAATACAGAAACAGTTGGGTATGTTTTATCATCAACAACCATTCCTTTTTTCTTCT
>PVBE010768402.1_pt1 | contig 18832 bp, 16 predicted proteins | sample 1631181 | NCBI WGS metagenome assembly PVBE01 (sample SAMN08397723, study PRJNA350692) | Marine metagenome, whole genome shotgun sequencing project. | isolation source: water | place: Pacific Ocean | collected 2012-04 | reverse complement strand
TCTAAGGGCGTCCACTCTTCCCGTTCCCCCTGTCGATCCGAAGGTTGCGGGTTCGACTCCCGTCACCCTCGCCATACTCCGGAGACTCTTCACCATCAACCGGGGCAACACCCAAATCATGAAGAAAGAACCTGGCGATACTTCATCAGCCCACTCGAACTGATTTCTACAGAATCCGGTTGCCAGGTTGCTCCTGAGGATGGAAGCGGAATTGTCGATCCTCACCTGCCATCAGCTTCCGGACAACCCGTACCTGGGTTCGAAGCCGGGCTGGCAATATTGGTCCGTTCGGGGAACGAGGCGATGGGCCGACGCGACTACCGGCAACCGACGCAGCGCGCCCGCGTCGTTCCCCGGCAGGTGGAGCAGTTCCGGGAAAGAACTCCCTGCCCGCGGCAGGCGATGCATATCTTCCCGCTGGAAAGGCGGCCGTCCCCTCCGCAGGGGATACAGCCCTGTTTCCCTGAAACGCAGACCAGGCACTCCATCTTCCCGGTCCCCTGGCAGAGGCCGCACGGGACGGTCAATTTCGGCGTGGCCTTGGTGGGCCTCTGGTATTTGTATGGCTTCGAGTGGTGCGACGAGCTTTCCACCGCGCTGAAAACGATCACGCCCACGATGCCGATCCCCACGATCACCGCGATCGCCACGGCGCACCCGGTGATGTTGGTGGCAGACTTTCCCCCGCTCCCATGAACGATCGGCTGGGGACGGGGAGGGGGCGCTGGCGCCTGTCCAGGTGGTTGCGGATAGACTCCCCGGGGAGGCTCGGGAGGGGGAGGCGCGACGGGAGGAGGTTCCGGCGGCAAAGGCTCGACCAGCGGAGGTTCGGGCGTGGCTTCGATCTCCTCACCCGAATCCATCCCGGCGCACTCCGGGCAGACCGTCTCCCCCGGATTCGCTTCGAACGATTGGGCGCAGAGGGGACAGAGCTCGGTTGCCATCGGAACTATTCTACCCTTCCTGAAAACGGATGCAAACATCCCGGCACGAATTCCGCCCCGGGAAACGTTGAAGGAGAGCGGCGAAACGAAGATACTGGCGCGCGATGCCGTTGATTCTCGCGATATCCTGTCTCCTGTCGTCCGGCGACGACGCCCATCCACTGAACCCGATCGTCCTGGAAACCATGAAGTCCTACCCGACCGACGGATCGTACGGGTACTGGTGGCCGAAAGGGACCGACTGGGCCGGCACCACCCGGGACCTCGTCTACCGGGGAAAAACCATCGCGAAGGGGGATCCCCGGAAACGCTCCTACTGTTGCGGACTCACCTTCGAAGTCTGGTTCACCTCGTACGAGGCCGCCTGCCGGAAAAAGGAAACGCCCTTCCAAATCGGGATCCTCTCCGTTTCCGACCTGGCCGAAATGCGCCTCCGGTGGTACGGGGCTTCCCGGAACGGCGACCGGAAAAAGTTGATCCTCGAAGCGCTCACCTCGATGGGACTCGGCACTAAAATCACCCGCCCCGAAGATGCCCGTCCCGGAGACTTCGTCCAACTCTGGCGAAAAAACGGGAGCGGCCACTCGGTCATCTTCCTGGGATGGAAAAGATCCGGGAAAAAGATCACCGGCATCACCTACTGGTCCACGCAACCGGGCACGAAAGGCGTCGGCGTCCGCACCGAACGGTTCGCCGGGGAGAGCGGAGTGAATCCCGATCAAATCTTTATCGCGAGAGCGACACGACCCTAGTACGCCAGCAGTTTCTTCGCCGCCTTCGCGATCTCCCCCGGCTGCACCTGGAAGAAGTCCTCCAGCGGTCCCGAGAACGGCACCGGAGTGTCCGGTGCGGTCACCCTCACGATCGGCGCGGCGAGGTACTCGAACGCCTCCTCGGAAACGGAGGCGGCGATCTCGCCGGCGATCCCTCCCGTACGGGTATCTTCATGCACGACGAGAAGCTTGTTGGTCTTCCGGACGCTCTCGATGACCGCCTCCCGGTCGAGCGGGTAAATCGACCGAAGGTCGATCACCTCGATCGAAGCGTCCAGGTCCTCCACCACCTCCAGGCAACGATGCACCATCATTCCGTACGTGACGATCGTCAGGTCGTCCCCCTCCCGCGCGACCTTCGCCTTGCCGATCGGAACGATGTAATCTTCCGTCGGAACCTCTTCCTTGATGCGGCGGTAGAGGTACTTGTGCTCCAGGAAAAGACAGGGATCGTTGTCCCGGATGCACGCGCGGATCAGGCCCAGCGCGTCGGTGGGCGTGGAAGGGGCCACCACCTTGATCCCGGGAGAGTGGGCGAACCACATCTCCGGGTTGCGGGAATGGAACGGCCCGCCGCGAACGCCGCCCCCCCACGGACCGCGCATCGTGATCGGAACCCCCTGCCCCCACCGGTACCGGCTCGTGGCGGCGAAGTTCACGATCATGTCGAAGGCGCACGCGATGAAGTCGATGAACTGGAACTCCACGACAGGCCGCATGCCGACGTAGCTCGCCCCGATGGCGGCGCCGACGATCGCCTCTTCGGCGATCGGCGTGTCGATCACCCGGGCTTCCCCGAACCGGTCGCGGAACCCCTTCGTCACCCGGAACGCGCCCCCGTAGGAACCGATGTCTTCGCCGAGAAGGAAGACCGAGGAATCCCGGTCCATCTCGTCCCGGAGCCCCTTCGAAATCGCTTCCAGGTAGGTGATCTCCGCCATTACCTGTCCCACCACGAAACGAACGGCACGATCGAATCGTCTTCGAAAACGCCCCGGAGCGTCTCCGGGCCTTCGGGCCAGGGGCTCTCGTCCGAGAAACGGATCGCGTCCTCGACCGTCTCCTCCACTTTCCCGCGGACCTCCGCCCGTTCCTCCTCCGAAAACTCCTTTTCGAAACGGGCGATCGGGTCCTTCTTCTTCCACGCCTCCCGGAGGGATCCGGGAACGTACTCCGCCCCGTCGTGAACGGCGTGCCCCCGCATCCGGAAGGTTTTGAACTCGATCAACTGGGGACCCTTCCCCGCGCGGGCCGCCTCGACCGCCTGCCGGGTGATTCGATGAACCTCCAGCACGTCGTTCCCGTCTCCCACCTTCCCCTTTATTCCAAAAGCGCGCCCCTTCTCCACGAGATCCTTCAGAACGGACTGCTCTTTCGTCGGAGTGGAATAGGCGTACCCGTTGTTCTCGATGATGACCACCAGCGGCAGTTTCTTCACCGCGGCGAAGTTCATCCCCTCGTAGAAGTCCCCCACCGATGTGGCGCCGTCGCCGATGAAGGTCATCGCCACCCGCTTTTCCCCCTTGAGCCTCGCCCCGAGCGCCATGCCCGCCATGACCGGTACGAGCGTTCCGAGCATCGAGATGCAGGAGACGACCCCTGTCCGCTCCACGTCGCCGAAGTGCTGGCTGTTGTCCTTCCCCCCCGTCGGGGAAGTCGCCCGCGCGAAGTACTGCGTCATGATGTCGCGGGCGCTGTGGCCCCGCACGAGAACGACGCCCGAATTCCGGATCATCGGGGCGACGTAATCTTCCGGCCGGAGCGCGTGCGCGGCGCCGATCGAGATCGCCTCCTGCCCCAGCGAGGAGAAGAGGCCCCCCTTTATTTTCCCCTGGCGGTAGAGCGCCTGGGCACGGTCTTCCAGCGCCCGGGTGAGCACAAGGTCGTGGTACATGCGAAGCTTGAGCTCATGCGAAATTGGAGCGGTTCGGGGAGGCATCTTGAAGGAGGATCCTACTCGCTCGCCCGGATCCCCTCAAGCTAATCCGCAAAAGGTTCCTTCTTCCTTCGGCGCAAAAAGATACAGTGTCAAAATGATTGCGAGAGGGTTCCTGTTACTGTTCCTTCTTTCAGCGGGCTGCTCTGAAAAAGCGGTTCCCGCCCCTGAACTTCGGCCGGAGGTTTACCCCTTGCGGGTCGGTTGCCGCTGGGAGTACCGTTCCGGGGTCGGCCTGAAGGTCTCCCGCGAGGTGAAACGGATCGTCCGGAAAGAGGGCCGGGATTGGTTCGAGATGGTCTTCACCCTTCCCCTTCTCGGCGACCGGCCACTCCTCATGCGCGAAACCCGCGAAGGCGTCGTCGCTCTCCGGAAGAACCGGGAACAACTGATCATGAAATTCCCCATGGAAAAGGGGGCGTCCTGGACCATCGATTTTCCCGGCGAAGATGTCGCCCTCTGCACGGTGGAGGAACCGGAGGAACTCGAAATTCTCGGAACGAAGAGAATGTGTTCGAAACTCCGCGTGGAGAGAACCGGGCGCACGTCGAAAAAAAAGACCCGTGACTTCGAATGGTACGCCGAGGGGATCGGCCTGGTCCGGATGACCGTCACGTTGATGAAGGTGACACAGACGTTCACCCTCCGTTCCTGGTCCGCGCCGGAGGAGACGGAGTGAGCGATTTCCAACTCGAAGAAGTCCGCCACCTGTACGACCGGCGGGCGCCCTTCTACGACTCGATCGTGGCGACGCTCTCTCTCGGGAAGGACGGTCGCTACCGGAAAAAGGCGGTGGAGGCGCTCGAGATCGGCCCCGCCCACCGGGTCCTCGACGTGGGATGCGGAACGGGCCTGAATTTTTCGCGTCTTCCCTCCCACGTCGTCGGGATCGATCCGAGCGCGGGCCTGCTGCGCATAGCGCGCCGCCGGGCAAAACGACTCGCGATGGGAACGGGACAGTCCCTCCCCTTTCCCGACGCATCCTTCGACCGGGTGCTCTCCACCTACGTCCTCACCACCGTGCCCGACTGGCCGAGAGCGTTGAACGAAATGGCGCGCGTACTGCGCCCGGGGGGACGGCTCGTGCTCACCGACGACCGGCTCCCGCCGGGATGGTTCCTGGGCCCTGGCCCGATGTTCCGGAAAATCTTCGGAGAGGGATGGACCGACATTCACCGCGGGATCGTGGATGAATTCCGGACCGTCTGCACCGACGTGACCCTCCGGTTCTTCCACTTCGGATTGATCTACCTGGTCAGCGGCGTTCGGAAACCGGGCGATTCAGAAGCGCCACCAGGACCACCCCCAACACCATCACGATGACGAGGATGTACGTTCCCAGGCTGCGCTGAACCCAGATCGACGCGGCGGAACAGGGGGAATTCGCGACCGGCTTGACCGGACTCAAAAGGCGCACAACCGTCGACGCGTACTTCGGATCTTCCGGGGAACCGCTCCGGAAATCGACGAACCAGGCCACGTGCGGAAGAGCCGGGTCGATGGAAATCCCTCCCGTCCACTTCCCTCCGACCCGCCACAGGGGAATCGATTCCCACTCCGCGGAAGTGTAATCGGGATCGGGCGTGTCGGGAAAATTGGGGGACTGGAAGAAGAGGGGATCGCGCACCGGAAGATACCAGAGACGGACCTCCGTCTCTCCCGTCTCCCCCGCCACGACGGCGGAACAGGTGAATTTCTCCCCCGATCGATCGACCTGCACGTCGACGATTTCCGGTTGTTCGTTTCCCCCGAGAACGCGATCGATCGACATCCGGAACGCGTCCGCATGGCGGTTCGTACCGCATCCATGCCCAAACCCGGGAACCTGCACCACCCGGTGCTCCCCCTTCAGCGCGTTCAAGAGGCGGGGAACGACGAGCGGGGGAACGAACAGGTCCCGGACTCCCGTCACGAGAAGCACGTCGCAATCGAGTTCGCCTCCGAAGACGGCCGGATCCCGGTGATATTCGAAGATCTTTTTCATCGGTTCTCCCATCGCCGCAAGCGCGTCGACGGCGGGGCGGCCGGAAACGAGGGTGCCGTCCTGGGGGTAAAGATCCCGGAAACATCCGATGCTCCCGGTGGCGACGAGCGCCTTAACGCGGGAATCGCAACGGGCCCAGACAAAACCATGGCCGGCCGAGATCGAGGATCCCATGTGAACGACCGACGTGATCGGATTCCCGGTCAACTTCGAGAGCAGGGTGACGCCGCGGGCGCGGACGGCCGCGCAGGGATACGCCGCCAGCCAGGAGGGATCCCCGGTCAGGACGAACTGCATGTTCAGATGGTCCGAAAGCTGGTGGATCTCCGTCAAGCCGTAGTGTTCCCCCACGGAGGGAATCCCCATGACCGGGATCCCGTATTCCAGGGCGGTGAATTCGAAAAATTCCCGCTCCAGCTCGAATCCCGGCTCGATATTCGTGCTCCCGGTCGGACAGACCGCCATCACGCCTTCCATCCCGGGAGCGATCGTCTCGGGCGCGGCGATCGATACCCTGCCGTACCAGGGACCGTCCTTCCAGGTGTGGCTGAAAAAGGCAACACGGAGGATCCGGAGTTTCTTTCCCGGGTGGGTCATGCTTGGAATAAGCCTGTTCTCCAAGATGATTTCGCCGAGCGTCGACTCGTCGAACATCTCCTCCGGGGCCAGGGGAAAAGGTAGTCCCCCGTCCGATTCCTGCGCCCCGGCGACGGGAGAAAGGAACAGGGCAAGAACGATCCATGTGATTTTCAAAGGAAATTCCTCCAGGATGCGACTTTCTCCCTGTACGCACTTTCCGGGAAAATCCTCCGCCTCTTTTGCGATTTTTCCCGAAGGAAAGGTATACTCTTCCCTACAGGACATGTTCGACGCAGATACACAGGGAAACCTTTTTCGAAAGCGTTTCTCCGCGTCCGCCTGGAGCCGGGTGGTGCGAGAAGCGGACGGCCTGGACAAGGATACCCTGTCGGAATTCCTCTCCGCCTACTGGCGTCCGACCTACCTCTACATCCGCCGCGACCGGAGAAAATCGAACGAGGTCGCGAAAGACCTGACCCAGGACTTTTTCGCCCACCTGATCGAGAAGAACCTCCTCGACAAGTACCGGCCGGAACTGGGCCGCCTCCGCACCTTCCTGAAAGTCTCCCTGAAGAACTTCCTTGCGGACAAGGAACGGAGGACCGGCGCGGCCAGGAGGGGCGGCGGAAGGAAACTGGTCTCTTTCGACCAGGAAGAGGTTCAGCGCCTCGACGAGATGGCGCGCGGAGAGGAGTCCCCGGATCGCCTGTTCGACCAGGAGTGGGCCTACGACCTCCTCCGGGACTCGGTGGAGGGCGTGCGCGATCGCCTGAAAAAGTCCGACAAGGAAAACTACTGGAAGGCGTACGAGATGTACGACCTGGAATCCTCTTCCGAACAACGTCCGACCTACCGCGGGATCGCCGAAACACTGGGCGTCCGGGAGGAACAGGTCACCCGGTATATTTCCTTCGTCCGCAAGAGCGTCCGCCAGGAGATGATTCAACGACTCGGAGACCAGGTCACCTCCGAACAGGAACTGCATCGGGAGATGGAAGAACTTCTGGGAGAGTAGATGGATCTCCGAGGCATGAGACCGGACCGGTTTCTCAAGCGGGTTCGCCAGGGGCTCGAATCCCGCGACGATCGGGTCCTGGGAAACCTCGCCGTCGAACGGGGCCTCGTCTCCCGGGAAACACTCGACCGCATTCTCAGGCTCCCCGAGGTCAGGTCGGGAGAATTTCCGGTTGAAAAAGCGTTGGCCCGGGAAGCGAACATCTCCGCCTCGCAGATGGAGAGCCTCCTGGAGGAACAACGACGCCACGAACTCCTCGATTTCCTCCAGACACGCACAGAATCGCTTCCCCCGGAAGTCGAGGAGGCGGAATTCGACGAAGAGCGGAACCTCGGCCGTTACCTCCTGGTGGAATCGATCGGCCGCGGAAGTTCGGCGGAAGTCTGGAAATCCTGGGACCGGCAGATGGCCCGGTGGGTCGCCATAAAACTGCTCCGGACGGATAGCCTGCACCCGGAGACCGTTTCCCGGTTCCAGCGGGAAGCCGGGTTCGCCGGGAAGTTGCGCCATCCGAACATCGTCACGGTCCACGACACCGGCGCCTGGAACGAACGGATGTACCTCGTGATGGACCTGATCGAACACGGCGACCTGGAACAGGCCTCCCTCCAGGGAGGGATACAGATCGCGGAGGTGATGGAGAAGGTCGCCCGCGCGGTTCAGACGGCGCACGAACAGGGCGTCATCCATCGCGACCTGAAACCGGGAAACATCCTGATGGACGACCGGGGAGAACCGCTCGTCACCGACTTCGGGCTGGCCCGCTCCGAACGGGAGGTGGAAAAACTCACGAGGACGGGATCGGTCATCGGAACGCCGCTCTACATGGCGCCCGAACAGGTCCTGGGCTCCGGGATCGATCCCCGGACGGACGTCTATGCCATGGGAACCATCCTGTACGAACTTCTCACGGGACAGCGGGCCTTCGATGGAACCGCCCTGGGAGAGATTTTCAACAAGATAACTTCCGGCCCCCTGCCCCCTCCTCCCCGCATCGTGAAACCCGTCGTCTCTCCCGACCTCGAGAGGGTCTGCCTCCGGGCGATGGCGCGGGAACCCGCGGATCGATACGAATCGGCACGGGAATTCGCCGATGACCTCGCCCGGTTTCGCCAGGGCCTGGTCCCCCTGGCGCGGCCGCTCTCGTTTGGGGAGAAGGCCCTGCGCTGGGGAAAACGAAACCCTCTCCCCGCCGCCCTCTCCCTCGCGATCGTGCTGATCGGTTTCATCGGATCTGGCATCTTCCTCACGAGCCGGTCGGAACATGAAACCCGTCTTTCCGCGTTGCGCCGGGCGCAAAGGGCGGCCCAGGCATACTCCGCGGGAAACCACGCCGCCGCGGGATGGGAAGCCGCCGAAGCGATCCGCCTCGACCCGAACATCGCCGAAGGTCATTTCTGGGCCGGCCGCGTTTTCTTCCACGATTATTTCCTTCGCCGTCCCCTCCCCACCGTCGCCATCTTCATCGACGAAATCCGCTTCATCCCGCCCCGGCCCGAATCGACGGAAGAAAAAGCCCTGCTCGAAAAGGCGCGATCGGCCTTCCGTGAAATCTCCCCCGACCGTTTCAAGGGGGAGGACGAATGGCAATGGGAGGCCGCCCGGGGAATGCTCGCTCTCGTCGGGCAGAAATTCCCAACAGCGGAGGAACGACTTCGCCGGGCGCGGAAAGGAACCCCCGACAGGGAGATCGCCTACCTCCACGCCCTCGCCCTCTATTACCAGAACCGGTTCGGGGACGCGGAGAAGGTTCTGAACGGCATCGCCCCCCCCCGCGATGGAATCGTGGAGGTCGCCCGGATCAAGGTGGCCCACGCGCTCGCCATCGAGGCGGAGAAAGCCGCCCGACCGGCGGGAAAACTCCACGACCGGGCCCTCGACCTCTGCTTGAAATTCGCCCACGTGATCGATCCGGAAACACTCGCCGCGCTCGAAGCGCACGTCCGGACGACCCGCGCGTTTCATCTCCACACTACCGGCGAGGCGGGAGACCAGAAACCGGAGTTCGACCGTGTCATTTTCCGCCTGGAAGCCCTCCCGAAGAAGACCGTCGATTCCGAACTTGCTCTCGCCAAGGTGGCCATGATTCGCGGACAAATCGCTTTTTTGGAATGGAAATCCGGGGAGGCAAAACTCCTGTACCGGGCCGGCCTGGATGCGCTGGACCGGCTCGACGAGGTCGTCCCCCCCCCTCTCATGCTTCCCCTGGTTCGCGCGAACCTCCTGGCGTTGCGCGCCACTCTCTGGAGTTCAGAATCCGACGATGAAAAAGCGAAACGAGACGCCGAAGAGGCCGGCCGCATGCTGGACCGGCTCGACCCGTCCCTCGCGGATACCCCGAACGTGGTCCTGATCCGCGCGCGCCTCGCCACGCTGGTTCGCCCCCGGCCCGGATCTCTCGAAGACGGAATTCGAATTCTCGACGCGGAGATCATGCGGGCTTCCGGAAAACCGGCCCTGCTCATCGGGAGAGCCGGATGGCTCGGCGCCCTGGCCGAGGCAAAGCGGTTCTCGGGAGAAAATGTCCGCCTGCTTTTCCTGCGGGCGCATCGCGACATACAGGACGCGCTTGCATTGCCCCCCGTCACGCACGCCCTGTTCGATGCGGAGAACAGACTCGCCACGAACGTCTTCCTCGCGGGCACCCTGCCGCCGAAGGGAACAAGGGATCACGTAAGGACCCTCTCGAAGATGCAGGAGATCCTCAAGGGCCGGGAACCGGGTTCCCACCGCATTCCGTATTTCCAGGCCTTGATTCACCTGTTAAACTCCCTGCTCCTGCAGAAACGCAGAGACCCTGCCGACGCGGAATTCCGGGCAGGATTGAAGAAGCTCGAGAGCGTTCACGGGCGGAACGGGAAAAACGACTCCTACCTGTCGCTGCTCTGCGAAGCCTGGTTCCGGTTCGGATTGTACCGCCATTCCCAGGGAGAAAGCCCCCTCCCCCAGGTTGAAAAAGCCCTGGAGGCCGTGCGGGAACGGGGAAAACTCCGCCCGCTTGAGATTTCGGTCGCTGTCCGCCTGCGGGAAATTCTCCTCATGCGGGCGAACCTCATTCCCCCCGGAACCCCCATCGATTGGAAGGAACTGGAGGAAGCGCTGGCCGACATGAGCCGCTTCGTGGAAAAGTCTCCGGACAACCCCCTTCCCCGGATGACAAGGGCGAATTTCGCGTACCAGTTCGCCATTCTCAAAAACAACAGGGGACGGGAGATTGGTGAACTGGTCGACCTGGTCGTCCGGGATACCACGAAGGGCATGAAACATCGCCGTCACGCGCGCCAGGCGCTTATGCTCCGGGCCCTCATCCGCGGCATGGAGGCCATCCGTGCGGCGACCCGGTCCGTCGTGGAGAACACGGAAAAGAACATCGCATTCGCGCTGGACCGGCTCAATGAATGCGGGAAGGATTTCGAGACCGTCGTTCGATCCCATCCCGGCTACGCCGCAGCCCATCTTTACCGGGCCGAAATGTTCTTCACCACCCTCTCCCGAAATCCGGACGGATTCATCCAGGAAGGGGAGGGGATGGACAGGGTTACCCGCCTGCTCATGATCATCTATCGGGATCTCACGGTCGTCCTGGCCCCCTCCGACAATTCCCAGGCCTCGCTCCTGCGGGCCCAAGTCCGGTTACTCGAGCTCTTCCTCACCCGGGGAAAGGCCTCGGACGAGGACAGAAGAATCCTCGCCCGGAACTGCCGGGTCGACGCGAAAAAAGGGGAATCGTTCCAGCCCGCGACCGGGCGGTATGTCGGGCTTGCGGCACGCTTCTTTGAATTCCAGGTCACCCCTCCCGTCTCTTCACCCGATTTACGCGCCCTGCAGAGGAAACTTGGAACCCTCCTGCGGAAACATCCGGAATTGAAAAGCGACCAGTCCGATTACATCGAACGGGAGATCATGTCGGCCCTGGAACGGGAAGATTGACGGGCTTTATCTCTTCCCGATAAAGCTCTCCGGTTCCGTTTCCATGAATGAAATCCGAAGCCACCGGAGAAAGCTCGTCCAGCATCCCCCGCAAAGGTCCAGCGTACGGTACATCACCACGAGATGCCGGTCGGATGAAGCGGAGGTGGTTCGATGACAGCGGACGCAATTCCGGGATGTTTTACTCTCCACATCCTCTTTGTACGGAATCGGCCCCAACCTCTTCCCGGAATTCTTTCGTATGACCCCTTTTAGGACAAAGACTTCGGGGGTCATTTCGATGGCAAATGACCATCCGATGTATCCAACCGATACTGCCCATGCGTAGGATTCCACCGATTACCTGCGACTGCCCCCAAAAGCCTGAAAGGGGTCAGTTGGGAGCGAAAGTCTTTCCGCGTTCAGGGTGATCGCATCGTACCGCTCCTCCACCCGTCCCTCGACCACGTACGGGCCCAGGGTGCCGACCAGCGACCGGTAACGTTGAAAAACCTTCGGAAAACAGGTCACCTCGAAAAGACCGTGCTCATCCTCCAGCGTCAGGAACTGCATCGCCTCCCGCCGCGCCGTCATCGCCACCCGCGCGGTCGCCATCAACCCGACCAGCCGAACCCGCTTCCCCACCCGTTTCGGAAGAAGACGACTGTCGGAAGACCGTTCTCCATACAAGTAGAAGAGGGGATGACGCCGGGCGGAGAGCCCCAGGATCTCCATTTCGTAGCGAAATTTTTCCGCTTCCGTATGATCCGGCACCGGCGGAACCGCGCCCCCCTTCGCCCTCGCCTTCATCCAGATCCCCGGCCGGGGAAGCCCCGTCCAGTCGAACGCGCCGCAAAGGGCCAGGTTTCGCAGGGAGGGACGCGAAATCCGGGTGCGCAACAGGAAATCCCCCAGAGAATCGAAAGGCCGCCCTTCCCGGATCTGTGCAATCTCTTTTTCGGCCAGCGAAAAGATCCGCCCAAGACCGACACGAATCGCTCCCGCCTCTTCGGTGAATTCGATCCCGGAACGCTGAATACAGGGGAGACGAACGTCGATCCCTTCCCGCTTCGCCTGCTCCACGTAAACCCGCGCGTCATAGAGCCCCTGGTTGTTGTTGAGCGCCGCGACCCAGTGCGCCACCGGGTGGTGCGCCGCCAGCCACGCCGACGCCCAGGCGAGCACGCCGTAGGAGGCCGCGTGCGCCCGGCAGAAAGAGAACTCGTTGAACTTCACCATCTGCACCCAGAAGTCGGCGGCAAGGACGGGGGACGTACCGTTCGCCCCGCAAAGCGCCAGGAACTCCCGGGAAAGAGAGACCCGTTCCTCCTCCGTCCGGAGTTTCTGTACCTTCCGTCGAAAAAGATCCCCCTCCGAAAGGGAAAGCCCCGCCAGGTCGGATGCGACCATCATCGCGTCATCCTCGTAGAGCATGACGCCGTGCGTCTCGGCCAGCATCGGGCCGTGGGGAGAAGGCTCCAGCCCGCGCACCCGGCGAATGAACCTCTCCTTCATCCCGAGCGACGAGGCTCCCGGACGAATCAACGCCAGCGCCTTCATCAACCCCTTCGGATTGGAAGGTCGCATCATGCGCAACAACGCGCGCATGCCGGGAGATTCCAGCTGGTTGCACCCGATCGTCTTTCCCTCCTGCAACAGTCGAACGGTCCGATCGTCGATCGGAAGACGCTCCACGTCGGGGTGGGTCCCGGTCGTCCGCTCCACGATCTCGACCGTCTCCCGGATCGTCGAGAGGGCGCGGTTTCCCAGGAGGTCGATCTTCACCAGCCCCACCTCCTCCACCGACCGCTTGTCGTACTGGGTGACGATCACCCCCTTCTCCGCAGGTTGCATCGGCGCGACCCCGTCGGGACGCAGAACCACGCCGCCGCAATGCACCGAGAGATGGCGCGGAATTCCCAGGAGCGCCTTCGCCGCCGCCTCGATCCGTGGAACCCGCACCCGTCTCCGCCGCATCTGCGTTACCTGCGAATCGGAACAACCGAACGCCTTCGCCGCCTCGCGAAAGGCAGATCTCTGCTGGAAGGTGATGTGCGTGGAGACCATCGCGACGTCGCCGAAACGGTGAAAGACGTAGTCGAGAATGTCGTCCCGGATGCGCCAGCAGAAATCGATGTCCAGGTCGGGATAGTCGGTCCGCCCCTCGTGCAGGAACCGCTCGAAGGGAAGATCGAACTCGACCGGGCAGACGTTGGTGATTCCGAGCACGTAGGCGACGACACTGCTCGCGCCCGACCCCCGCCCCGCCACCGGCACACCCCGGTCCCGGGAATGGCGGACGATGTCGCGCACGACGAGAAAATAGTCCGCGTACCCGAGTTTCCCGATCAGGTCGAGTTCCCGGCAGAGTCGCTCGAAGGGAGGCCTCTCCGGGTAACGCCAGGCGAGTCCCTGGAAACTGACCTGCCGCAGTTCCTCCATCCCCCCGCCGAACTTCGGAAAGATCTTCGGCGCGGGAAGAAACTCCCAGTCGCACGTTTCGGCGATCCGGTCCGTCGCGGTGGGATCTTCATCCGGACGAAGAACCGATTCCGGTGAACCGACCTTTCCCACGTGAGCCAAAAGCGTGTTCTGCCGAATGGCCGAAAGAAGCTGGTGCAGACGGAACTCCCGCGGCACGGAAAAGATCGCCTCCCGCGTTCCCGGGGGAGAGACGAGCAGGCCCTCCCGATCCGGGTGATCCGGCGCGGTAATGATCCGGCAAAGGTTCCCGTACCCGGTCCGATTCCGCACCAGGAAAAGAACGCCCCCCACCCGCGCTCCCAGCACGGGGTGAATCCCGACCGCCCGGCACCGCTTCCAGAATTCGACCGCGCCGTACAAACCTTCGTCGTCGACCAGCGCCAGCGCACGGACGCCCAGTTCCTTCGCCCGGTCGACGAGCGCGGACGGCGACGAGGTTCCCCGAAGAAAGCTGTACCAGCTTCGTACGCAGATCATTTCGTCAGCGACGGCGTCCGGAGAATGTAGCCGTACGAATCGGCCGGGACCTTCCCGAGCAGTTCGATCGCCCGTCCCGCCACGATCGCCCCGTGGCCGAACTTTTCCCGGATCCGGTCGACCGCCTCGTGCAGGGCCCGCAGACGGTGATCGGAAAAGAGATCCATCTGCGCCGCCTGCGGACAGAAGTTGGCAAGAACCACGCCGACATGGCGCAACGTTACCCGCCGGGTGTAGAGCTTCCACAAAAGCCGTCGCGCCACCGGCTGAACGTCCTCGTCGATGGACGTGGCGGGAAACGTCGTCGACGTTTCGTCCCGCACCCAATCGGAATAGCGCACCGACACCTTCATCGTCCGGACCCGCAATCCCAGTTGACGCACCGTTCTCATGGCGCGGTCGACGAGGTAGAAAAGCATTCCGTCGATCTCCCCCCGTTCCGCGGTCGCCCCGTGAAAAGTCGTTTCGCGTGAAATTGTCCGGGGGATCTCCTTCTGCCGGACCGCGCGGGTATCCTCCCCCCGGGCCCGGTCGTACAGGTCATGCCCCACCTTTCCCAGCATCGCCTCGAGCGTCTCCCGGGGAATCGCCCGGAATTCCCGCACCGTGCGGATCTTCATCTCCCGAAAAAGTTCCGCCGTCTTCGGCCCGACCCCGGGAAGGTGTTCGATGCCGAGGGGAAGAAGAACCGCCTCCTCGGTTCCTTCGGGAATCAACCGCAACCCGTCCGGTTTCACCGACTTCGAAGCGAGCCGCGCCATCATCCGGTTCTTCGCGATCCCCACCGTCACCGGAAGGCCGATCTCCCCCCGAACCTCCCGTCTCAGCCGGTGCCCCACCTCCCGGAAGTCCGGGTAGATCCGGTGCGTTCCGGAAAAATCGCAGAGCGCCTCGTCGAGGAAGGTCTCGATCGCGGGAGCGTACCGGAGACAGATCTCCCAGAGCGCGTCGGTCATGCAACGGTAGACCTCGTGGCGTCCCTCCACCACCACGAGTTCCGGGCAGATCCGCCGCGCCTGGTGAAGCGCCATTCCGTTGGAAAGACCCCGCGCCCGCGCCTCGTAACTGCAGGAAGCGATCACACCGCTCCCTACCGCAACCGGCCGTCCCCGCAGAAATGGATTCCGCAGTTGCTCGACCGACGCGAAGAAGGCGTCCAGGTCTACATGAAAGATGACGGAATTCATACCACGATCACGCTCTCCACGTACCAGACCGGGTCTCCCTCGCGATGGGAGAGAAGAAAAACATCGCCGGAATCGGCGGTGACGGAAAAGAAGAAGCGGATGGGACGGGTCGCGCGGTCGGTCCAGTGGGCGTTCAGGAACTGCACCCGGAAATCGCGGGTGCCCCACCGGAACTGCAGGGGTTCCACCCTTCCGCCTTCGTAGCGGACCACGACCTTCCCCAGTTTCTCGCCGATCTTCTCTTCGTGCACCGGGGAAAGCGTAGCACATTCCCCGGCTAAATGTTAGGGGAATGTTCGTGTCACCGTTTTTTGCCTCCCAGGGCGATCAGGAACCCGATTCCGATCGCCAGGCAGAAGACTCCCCCGACCGCGGGAAGGAAAAACCCGGAGTCGTCGGTGACCGGGGGCGGTTTCCCGTCCGGGCGGGCGTGATGACGGGAGGGATCGTCCGGGTCGAAGAAAACGCGCAGGTCCGACCCCGTTTCCGCCGATTCCTCCAGTTCTCCCCCGTACACGCGCGTGGCGTGAAAAAACTCGTACCGCTTTCCCTCCACCACGTGCCCCGTTGTCACGGACGTTTCCCGGCGGAAGTTTCCCGAAAGAAGAGACCCCCACAGGAAAACGCCCAGGCCGACAAAAAGAAGCGCTCCTCCCGATTTCCAGATCATATCCTCTATTTTTGATTGACGGCCCTTCTCCCTCAAGAGAAAGTGTCGGCATGGCAGAAGACGGACAACAACTGGCGATCTTCATCGACTTCGAAAACATCGTTCTGGGCCTTCGGGGATCGAGGAAAAAGTTCGATGTCGTGAAGGTTCTCGAACGAATGCTCGAGAAGGGAAAAATCACGGTAAAGAAAGCGTACGCGGACTGGGGGAGGTTCCGGGACTACAAGACCGCGTTCCACGAGAGCGCCATCGAGTTGATCGAGATCCCGAAACGCTCCCGGACCGGGAAGAATTCGGCCGACATCCGCATGGTCGTCGACGCGATGGACCTTTCCTACTCCAAGACGCACATAGAGACCTTCGTCATCGTCTCCGGGGACAGCGATTTCTCCCCGCTCGTCTCCAAGTTGAAGGAGAACGGGAGGACCGTCATCGGGGTCGGCATGAAGGACTCGACGTCCGAACTGCTCCGGGACAACTGCGACGAATTCATCTACATCGAGGACATCGAGCGCGCGCCGCTCGCCCCGCCCGCCATCCCGGACGCGGTTCCCGAGAAACGCCGTCCGGCGATGCAGCAGTTGATCGATTCGATCCTCGCCCTGAAAAGAAACAACAAGGAGACCCTCTACTCGTCGATGATCAAGGACACGATCAAGCGGAAGCGCCCCCAGTTCGACGAGAGTTTCTACGGCTACCATTCGTTCAGCGATCTTCTTGAAGACGCGGAACGGGCGGGCATATTGAAGTTGACGACCGACGCCCGGAGCGGCACGTACGTCGTGACGGGATTCCAGAAAAAGCGGTCCTGACGGGAAAGTAGACTGCACGGACCAGTCTTCGCCGGACTCCGCGCGTTCGTGGAAGAATCCGGGGGAAAGCCCGCCTGGGAAAAACTGCCCGAAGAAGCGGGGATACCGGGCAAGGTCTTCGTCATGACCAGGACCTGCCCGGACGAAACGTTCCTGAAACTGGTCACCACGTCGTCCACCCTCCTGAACAAACCCACCAACGCTCTCGTCGAGTAGTTCGGAACATTCATCGCACCCGATCTCATAAAAAATCGGCTGGACTCCCACAGGGGATCCCGGCATAATCGTCACGTTCAGGGTTGTTTTTGAGAGAGAGGGGAAATCATGTCAGACAAAATCGGTCCGCACACACCCACCGTCATCGGCAGTGACTGCACCTTCAAGGGGGAACTCTCCTTCGAGGGAGAGATGAAATTCCAAGGCCGCCTCGAGGGAAAAATCACGTCAAAGGGGACCATCTCCGTCGGCACCACGGCCAGGATCAACGGGGATCTTTCGGTCGGGAAAGCCACGATCGACGGAACGCTCCAGGGGAATATCGTCGCCACGGACCTCGTGGAACTCACCTCCACGTCCCAGGTCAACGCGGATCTGCGAGCTCCGAAGCTCATCGTGGAAGAAGGGGCGACCTTTATCGGGAACCTTCACGTGAGTCCCGATGCGCTGAAGAAACCTGAAAAAGGCGCGAAGAAGCCCGAGTTCGTCAGCGAGGAGGCGGCCACGCCCGTTCCCGAGAAGAAGTAGGAGCTCATGGCGCGCAGACGACTGGTTGCGTGCTCCCGGTGTGAAACCGAAATCGAGGTAAGCGCCAACGCCCGTTCGATCCTTTGCCCCGGGTGTCACCAGAGTCTTCCCACCGCGGACGAAAAGGTGAAGACCTACTGCGCCCGCCGTGAGTTCTTCACGGAGGGGAAGGTCACCGTCACGAAAAAGGGAACGCTCATCGCCGATGTACGCGTCCGTTCGCTCATCGTGCAGGGCGAGGTGAAGGGGCCCGTCCGATCCCGTGAATCGATCCACGTCGGGAAAACGGGCAGCCTCTTCGGGGATTTTACCGCCCCCCTCCTCCGCGTGGATGCCGGGGCGCAGGTGATCGGGCATTGCGCCTTCGGGCGAAAATTGGACAAGGTTGACCCCGTCGGGGTGACGGCCTAGAATATGCCCTCCCGGGCCGTTAGCTCAGTTGGCCAGAGCACCTCGTTTACACCGAGGGGGTCGGGGGTTCAAGCCCCTCACGGCCCACCATCTTCCGACAAGGAGAAAGTTCGAGCCCCGATGATCGCCATCCTCGCCGCTTCCGACGCCACCTTCCTGGAAATGCTCCTCGACAACATCCTCGCCCTCACAATCCTCTTCATCTTCGCGGCGGCCATTCTCGGGGCCTTTCTCCGATCCAGAACCCGCGATAACTGCCTCCGCGATTTTCATGGCTACCAGGTCTCCCTCGAAACCGGCGCCGCCTCCGCCCGGGAAGGAACCCTCCGCCTCTTCAGTTCCGGGTTCGAACTGGTCCATCCGGACGACCCGGACACCCCCGAAACCTCCACCCTCGTCTACGAGAGTGAATACAAGGGGTTGGGGGCTCTGCACCGCTACCACGACCGGTTGACCCCCGCGAACCAGGAGAAACGTCTTCGGCAGATCGAACGGAGCCATAACCCCTCACTGGCACGAAGAACGGCCCGGAAATTTCGGAACTTCTTCAATATCATTCGCGACGCCGTCGTCCAATCCCTCGAAGCCTTCTTCGGGAGCGCAAAAAAAGCCTCCCCCCTGATGAATTCCCATGGCGGACAGATCTCCGGGATGGGCCGCGGACTGATCGGCCATTTCGGAAACGCGTACGATCCGATCCTGGAACGGTTCATCGGGAAACGGGTCATCGTGGAAGTCAGTCTCGGGGAAACCGCCCCGAAATATCCGGGGATCCTGAAAGAGTACACGGACCAGTTCCTCGAAATTCTTTCCGTCCCGGCGGATCGCGACTCCGACATGATCTTCCCCCGGGTGAGCGCCGTCGTTCGTCATGCGGGAAAAGACTCATGAAACGTATTCTCCTTCT
>PVBE011844265.1_pt1 | contig 18833 bp, 17 predicted proteins | sample 1631181 | NCBI WGS metagenome assembly PVBE01 (sample SAMN08397723, study PRJNA350692) | Marine metagenome, whole genome shotgun sequencing project. | isolation source: water | place: Pacific Ocean | collected 2012-04 | reverse complement strand
TAACCGGCGACGTCTCCCACCACTCCGGGCTGACGCCTGCGGAGATGCGGGTACCGCTGGTTATCGCCTAAACAGGCCAGCTGGGCTCCGCAACCTCAATCGCGATAAGTTGTTGCCCTGAACAGGGCCCTTCGTGGTGACGAAGGGTGCGTGATTGAACGCTTTCGGGTGACTCTAACCCGTGACCTCAAGGTCCGCAAGCGGGACAACCGCTGGGTATTGGCACATTGGTGGGCGGTTGCGAACGGTCATGCGGCTGGGCAACGGGTCGATGTCACGGCCGCTCCCCAGCGGCGATTCCCCTGGTCAATTACAGCCACGGCAAGAAATTGAGTGGCCCAGCCAGCATACGCCAAAAGAATTCTAATTTGCCAAACGGCTCAACCGTGTCTGATGTATGGATATACATCAAGCCAAAGATGAGCCAAAACCCAAACCCACCACTGCTGCCTTTAGAGGCAGCGACGTTCTTACCCATGAAGCGCCTCCCTAAGCTAATCCATGCGGCATATTCTTGCGTTACGTTGACTGAGTGCTAACACCGCTGGTTCCACACGCCGGACATGCCCTGGTACCGGGAAACCTGCGCTTGGGCCGCCTCACGCCGGGAGCGCTCCCGGGCGGTGGTTGGCGGCCCGGCGAGCGAGTTGAAAGCCGCCAGCACTCTTTTCCCTGCTCTGGCCAATAGTCTCCTCTGCCGCGCCGGGAGCCGGGTACGGCCCGCCGGGGCCGCCGCGGCGACGTGGGTTTGGCCAGGCGATTCGATTCGGGCCTCGGCTGGCGCCCGGCGGCTACCGTGCGCCGGGGAGGTCCCTGGGTGAACGGGCTGCGGTGTGCTTGTCAGTGTTGCCATGCTATCCCTCCGTGGAGTCCCGTTCGAGTGATTCCGGCCGGCCAGGCCCACCCTGGTGCTTGCTGAATAACGGCTTGGCTTGCGGCTCTATTCAGAGTAACCCGCATTGGCAGCGGCGTAATCAGGAGAAGCGGCGGTCTTTACATAAGGAAAAAGGCTGACCGTACAGTCAGCCTTTTTGTTGAAGGAGCCCTAGCACATTTGGGGGATTAGAGCGTGATTATGCCCTTGCTCATCGCCTTGGTGACCGCCTCCGTGCGGTGGTTCACCTCCAGCTTTTGGAAGATGTTGGTCACGTGGGTCTTGACAGTGCTCTCGCTGATGAAAAGGCCGGCGGCGATTTCCTTGTTGGCCGCCCCCTTGGCCATCAACCGCAGCACCTCCACCTCCCGTTCGGAGAGCGCCTGAGGTCCGCCGGTCTGGGATGCCTGGCGGGAAAGCTGGGCGAACCGGTCCAGCACCCGGGACACCATTCCCGGCTGAATCAAGGACTCGCCCCGGTTCACCACCCGTATCGCCTCGAATAGTTCGTTTCGGGAAGCGTCCTTCAACAGATAGCCTTTGGCGCCGGCCTCGATGGCGTCGAAGATGTATTCGTCGGTGTCATAGGTGGTGAGGACGAGGAACCGAACGTCGGGCTGGCTGGCCTGGATGCGGCGCATGGACTCGACGCCGTCCAGTTCAGGCATGCGCAGGTCCATCAGCACCACGTCGGGCTGCAGGGTGGCGGCTTTCTCCACCGCCTCCAGCCCATTCTCGGCCTCGCCCACCACCGAGAAATCCCCCTGCCTGGCCAGCATGGCGGCCAGTCCGTCGCGCACCACCGCGTGGTCGTCAACGATCAATATCCCAATCTTCTCCATTTTTCAACCGTTCCCTCGGGAAAAATCATGGTCGGTCTGACGAGTCATTCCACGTGCGGCGGGTGAGCCTCCCCCGCCCACCCCATTCAGTGCCCAGTCTACCAGCAAACGCACCCTATTCCCACCCATCCCGGTGGCCGCAAATGGGAGCGTAGCAGGGGGCATGCTTCGCGTGTTCAGGTGTCGCACGACCATTTGGCGGATGTATGGCTAGCCGGTAGGTATCTCCACCTGGACGAGGGTGCCTTTCCCTTCCTGGCTCTCTACGTGGAAACTGCCGTCCAGCAGGCGAGCCCGCTGCTCCATGCCCGTCAGCCCGAACCCCCCGCCCTCGCCGGCCCCCTTCGCGCGGCTGGGATCGAACCCCTCGCCGTTATCCTGGACGTATAGCCGGACGGTCCCCGGATGGAATTCCTGCTTTTCATAGCCGAAGAGGTCCAGAGCCGCCTGGTTGACGTCGAAACACCTACCGGCCATGGAGTAAACCAGGATTGGGTCTTTGGACTCGTCGAAAATGCTCTGATACCTTTCCTCGGCCTCGCGCATTTCCCGCTCGGATTCCCGGGTCTGGGCGAAGAGTTCCGCGTTGGCCATGGCTGGGGCGATCTGATCGGCAACACGTTCCAGGATAGCCTGCTCTTTATCTCCGTAGGCGCCCAACTTCTTGCTGCGCAGGGATAGGGTGGCTATGACCCGGCCCTGGTATTTGAGGGGCACCATGATACTTGAGACCATCCCCGTGGCAAGAAGGGTCTCGTCCACCTGGAACTGAACGTCCGCGGCAACATCCGGACGCATCAAAGGCCGTCCGGTCTGGAGCACCCGCTCAGTTTGGCTTCCCTTCAGTTCCTGGATGTCGCCGGCCCGCCGGCCCGCTTGGAGCACGCCCGAGACGTACCGGAAGATGAAGGTACCCGCATCGTGGTCGATGACGTTGACGTTGATGCGGTCGAAGTCCACCAGTTTCTTTACCTTCGAGGCAAACCTCCCGTAGACCTCGCCGATATCCAGGGTCGAGGTGATGGTCTTTCCGATCTCCGCCAGCAGCGCGCTCTCCTCGGCCAGCCGGCGTTCCGCCTCGTGACTTTCCTTCAACTCTTGCTCCGCCCGTATGCGGTCGGAAATGTCCCGAATGATTCCCTGTACCTCGAGCCAGTCTCCGTGCTGGTTTCGCCGCAGAATCGCCGTCACCAGGCAGTCAATTTCCGTCCCATCTCTCTTCCGCAACCTCTGTTCAAAATTCTTGACCGACCCGGCTTCGGCCAGTTCCCGGTTGAACCGGACTTGTTCCTCATCGTTGATAACCAATTCGCTCACTTCTGAGCCGATGGCTTCCTCTCTGGTGAAGCCAAAGAGGTCGAGGGTGGCCTGGTTGACGTCGACTACTTTTCCAGCCATGGAACGGATGAATATGGCGTCTCTGGACTCCTCGAATAGGGTGCGGTACTTCTCCTCGCTTTGTCTCAGTTCCTCAGTCCGGGCCTCGACCCGCCGTTCCAGGCCAGCGTAGGATTCGTTGAGGGTCCAGGCCATGGTGTTGAACTGCTCGGCCAGGGTTTGAACTTCATCGCCGGACTTGGTGATGATGGTGTGGTCGAAGTCGCCGCCGGCGATACGCTGGGCCCCGCGGGTGAGTTCCCTAATGGGCTTCAGTGTGCCGCTGACGGCCAGGAATACGAAGACGGCGGAGAAGACTCCTCCGGAAACTAATAGGGCCAACAGCCACTTGCTCCGGTTCTGAATAGGTCCGACAACGTGTCCCCACTCCTCTTGGGTTATCACCGACCAGGGCCTGCAATCCCGCGAAGTCGGACACGGCAGCGGAGCAAACCCGGAAACCACGCTTTCCCCTTTAGGGTCATCGGCAATGATGGCGCCGGCCTGCCCCGCGGTGGCCAACTGCACCGGTTCGGAAGCGGACAGGTCCCGGCCCAGTTGAGAGAGGTCCCGGTGGTAGATGACCCGCCCGTTGCCGTCCACCAGGAAGGCGAACCCGCTGGCCCCCGCCTGGATTTCCAGGACCCGGGCGAAAGTGGCCCCAATCAGTGAGGTCCGGATATTGGAGAATCCGGCCAGGACCCCCTCGGGCCGGTTGCCTATTCCCGGAATCGGCGCCGCGATCATCACCACGTCGTGGCCGGAGGCCGGGTCCGGGAACACGCCGGAGAAGACCGGCCGAAGGGACCGGCGCGCCAGTTCCAATGCCTGGGGCACCTCTTCCGGTTGCTGTGGCCCGGCGCTGCCGGTGTCCCCGGAATCCGGGACGGGCCAAATGACGCCGTCTTGGTCGTCGTACACGAAGATGCCGGCGTCGAAAACGTTCAGCAAGCCCTGGGCTTCTTTCAGCGTCGAGGCCATCCGGTCTGGGTTTAGCGATTGAACGGCATCTGTGGCGGCCAGGGTTTGGAGGGCGCCGCTGTGGGTCCCCAGGCGCTCGGAGAGCCGGGCGGAGGTTATCCTGGCGAGTTCGGTGTCCCGCTGCCGCACGACGTCCCGAGCCACCTGCTCGTAGGAATAGAGGGCGATTATGGCGACGGCCACCAGCACCAGCACGGTGGGGAGCAGGGCCCAGAACAGGGTTTTGGCTCTCAGGCTTCTGGTAAAGAACACCGCGCCGGCTCCAACCCCAACGACGAATCTCGCCATGTGACAGCCACGAGGCTGCTGACGAGCGATTCCAGTCTATTCCCGGGGGGATTGAAGGGTCAAGCGCGGAGCGAAGGGCTTCCAAATTGGGGGCCGGCCCCGGCGGGCTAACCGGCCTTTTCCAGGGCCTCTTTGATCTCCTCGAATGCCTTGGGTGTGACCCAGGCCCTCCAGCGGTCTTCGTAGTTCCGCAGATAGTAGGCAGCCTTCTTCTCCGCCTCCTGCACTCCGCTCCGCGAAGCCCAGGCAAGGGTCTCGTTCAGGGGGTCCAGGCCCACGTTCATGTTCCGCAACATATCTACTACGTCGGGCGTTTTGCCTTCCAGGCCCCGGTGGGCCAGCTTGTCGACGGGCAAGTTTTCGTAGGCACAGGCGTGGTCCAGGGGCCGCAGATTGAGGTCGTCGCTGGCCGCGGCAACCGTGTCCCGGCAGGCGTCGGAATGAGGAGGCTCCTCCAGGACATGCCAGTCGTAGGCCCCCATGAGAGCCGTGGGGGCCCAGTAAAAGCCGACGACCGGCTGACGGCTCTCCTGGTGTCTCTCCAGGACCGCTTCCAGGGCGTCGTTGGAGGCAGGAGAGAGGAGATTGAAGTACCTGGTCAGGCCGTAGGCCTCCAGCTTCACTTCATTCAACTTGTGGCACCGGAACCCGATGGGGCAGTTGTAGAAGATACCCTTGGACGGGTCCTGGGGGTCCAGGAACAGCGCCCATTGGTCCGTCATGTCCTGCACCGTCTCGATCTGGTGCTGCTCCGAGACCCATTTGGGGATGATGAAGAATTGGGGGCCGCCTTCATAGGTCATGCCCAGGTTGACGATGTCGCCCTGCTCCAATTCCTGTTTGTACCAGTCGGCGATGTTCTGCTGCCAGCCATCCAGGTTCAGGTCCACCTTGCCCTTGGGAAGGGCTTCCTGCATCCCGATGGTATTGGATACCACCGTCTCCACTGGATAGCCGTACCCGTTCTCCACGATGAACTCGAATACGGCGTTGTTCAAGGACAAGGATTCCCACTGGCCGTCATAGAGCTTGATGACCGGCTTTTCGCCGCCGCAGCCGGTGGCCAGCCACGCGAGCATCAAGGCCAATGTCAAGATCAGGGCCTTGCCGCGCATTGCGTTCAACAGGCTCTCCAGGGCTTCGATTCCACGGACCCGCCGCCGCCAAAAGCGGCCTGCCATTCGTTGCAGACACAGCTTAGGCCGCAATCATACTAAAGGAGGATGATGATATCAGTCAAATGACCGGTCAACGCATCCCCCAAATGGGGGAGAGGCGCCTTGGCGGCCGCGGAACCGACGCGCCCGGGAAGGCCCGCGGACGTATCGGCGGTGGAGGGCCGCATCCCCATTAAGGCTGGTTGATGATGGGCCTTTCTTCGACGGGGGAATCGTGAAGTCGGCCGATGTGACAACGCCGGGTGTCGGGTAGAGTGAAGAGGAAGGAAGCCCGAGTCCACGAGACCAAGGGGGGAACAATGAAACGAGACGATGCGCGCCGGCCCAAGGTCATGTGGGGGGAATGGCGGACTGGGACAAGCCGCCCCGGCGCCAGCCGGCCAGGCCCTTGCTTCACCGGACTGATCACCGGGTGGATTGCCCGCCGCCACCGGCGGTTTGCCGCCCACGTCCCACACTGAAAACAGCGCGGGACCAAGGCTCGGCCAATCCCGGCGAACGTGGCATTCAAGCCGCGTTGTCCCCCCTCCACTGGGGCAGCGCGGCTTTTCACATTTGTTTCTCGCCGGAGCCCCCGGGTGACGGGCCGGACTCAATCGCGATGCCCGCGGAACAATCAGTTCTTGATGAGCATCCCTGGCTGGCAGCGGCGACAATAGCTGGTGATGCGCTGGTTGGCGGTGATCTGGCTGATGTTGCCGCCACAGGCCGGGCAGGGCCGGCCTCCCTTGTTGTGCACCTTCAGGAAGTCCCGGACCTTCACGTGAATGTTCTCCGCCATTCGTTCCCGCAGGATGGCAATGGCCTTCCGCACCACCGCCGGGCATTCTTCGAATAGACGCCGCAACTCCTCCGGGTTCAGGGACCGGGACTTGCGGAAGGGGGAGAGGCCGGCGGCGAACAGTATCTCGTCGGAGTAGGCGTTGCCGATGCCGGAGATGAAAGCGCCCCTGGTGAGGACACCTTTTATCTCGCCGTGGAAACGTCTGAGGCGCGCGGTAAACTCCTCGAAGGTGATGCCCTCCAGCACGTCGGGTCCCTGTTCGTTCAGGAGGGGCACCTCGGCCAGTTGCGCCTGGTTGACATAATATACCTTACCCATTTGCCGGTCATCCAGGTAACGTAGCTCCCAGCCTTCGGCCAGGGACAAAACGAAGCAGGTCTTCTTGTACACCCGCGCCTTGGACTCGCAATACTGGAGGGCCCCGGTGAGCATGGGATTGATGGCCAGCCAGCGGTCCCCAGACAACTCGACCAGCAAGAACTTTCCCCGGCGATGGACCAGGTTGAGGGTCCGGCCTTGAATGTCGTTGGAGAAGTCCCCGGCCGGGGAGCGCAGGACGGTGGGCTTCAGCACCCTGGCGGAGCTGATTTGTTGCCGTTGCACCCGGCCGTTGAGGAAAGTTTTGATCACTTCCAGGTCCGGCGCCTCGGGCATGCCCGCCTCCTCGACGATGCTGACGCTAATATGGACGGGCCCCGCTCCGCTGTCAACGGCCGGAGTTCGTTACCTGGCCGCGGTCCGGCGCCGCTGGTAACCCGCATCGATGATTGGTATTATTGACGCAACCTAGCGCATGGAGGTCTCGTAATGGCAATTCGGACCCGCATCGGCGTCATGGTACCTTCGACAAACACAACCTGTGAAGCGGATTTCAATATGGTCGCTCCCCCAAACACGACCATCCATTGCCACCGCATGTGGTTGACCAACATCGCCCGGGGCACCGATGGCATGGACCTGATGAACCAGGATATCGAAACGGCTGCCAAGTATCTGGCCACGGCGAAGGTCGACGTCATCGCCTACGGCTGCACCACCGGCAGCTTCTACAAAGGGCCGGGCTGGGACGACGAGATGATCGACCTCATTCAAAAGACAGCCGGAGTGCCGGCGGCGGCCACCAGCCCGTCGGTGGTGGAAGCGCTGCGGTTCTTTGGGGCCAAGCGCATCTCCGTCGCTTCGCCTTACAAGGAGTGGGCCAATGTCAGGCTACGGGGTTACCTGGAGGCGCAGGGATTCGAAGTGCTCAACGTCGACGGCGAACCTGTTGCCGCCGAATCGGGCTCCCAGGGCATCAACGACCAGGACCCGGAGTCGGTGTTGGAGTTCGCCTCCAGCGTGTGCCATCCCGAGGCCGACGCTCTGCTCTGCTCGTGCACCGCGTGGCGGTCCGTGGAGGTTGTGGCCGAGTTGGAGAAGCGGACGGGCAAACCCGTGGTCACCTCCAATCAGGCCAACATCTGGGCCACCTTCCGGAAGGTGGGCATCAACCAGCCGATATACGGGTTCGGCAGTCTGCTGGAGAGCCTCGGCAAGGTCCCGGCGTAGGCGAAGTAGCTTGGCCGGTCACCAGCCTCCGAGGCCGGGTGCACCGGTCACAGCCATTTACAGTTATGGCTCAGGAACGCCTGGCCCCGGTTGCATGGGGGTAGGCCGCCTGGTACGGCTGGCTGGATACTCTCCGGACCCTGCCACCCGTAGAAGAGAAGGAAATCGGTCAGTTCCCCGCCGTCGGCCAGTTCGACGGGCCGCGGGTTGTTGTACATCAGGCCGGGTACCGGGACCAGCCGGCGTTTCGGGCTCCAGGAGCTGCCTCCATCGGTGGTGACCCACTCTTCGACCTCTCCGCCGCCGTAGGAAAGTGTCTCGCCGTCGATATCCCCAACGACCAGGTGTGCGGTCATCGTGCTGCCGTTGCGGCGAGTCAGGTTGCTGCCGGCCCAGGTATGGTTCGTTCGGGTGACGGGCTGCCACGTCCATTCTCCGCCATCGCGCCTGACGAAGTAGAAATCACACTCCCACGGCGTCTCCCCTGAAACGGGCACCATGAAACACGGCTCGCCTCTCTCGTCCACGGCAATCGACGGCATGTTGGTAAGCCGGTGGCCGGTGTCCCAGACCTTGCATTTCTCTGCCTGCCGCCGGGTGACGGGCGCCTCCAGCTTTTCCCCGTCGATCGTGTAGAGGGCCCCGGAGGGGATATCCAGCCGAAGGTAATACAGGTGATACCGGTCGGTGGTGCGAAAACTGCGATTGTAGACGGGGTGGAGCTTCTTCCGCTCGTCCCAGTAGATGAACGCAATATGGAGTGACCGGCCGTCTTCATCGGCATGGACGCTGTGGTACGATCCCGCCCAGGTGTCGGAGTCGTCCTGCGGGTCCCGGTCGAAGTCAACAACGGGCGATTCGGGAGGTGTCCAGGAGTTACCCCCGTCATGGGAGATCAGGTAGGACCAGTAGCCCATGTGTCCGAATACGCGGTAGTAAAGCAGCAGCGTGGCGTCGTCGATTCGGAGCACCCGAGGGTAGCTTATCGATGGAGCGATCTCGGAGCCCTTTCTCCAGTCCTCCGGGGACTCGGGCAAGGTCTCGGGACCGGCCGAGACCAGGTGTATCCCGCCGTCACGGACGTGGCAGTTGTACAGGACATGGATACGCCGCTCGAGGTCGAACCAGATAATGGGAGCGAAGTGGTGGTCATAATGCTCGACCGCTCCGGCGCGGACAGGATCCGACCACTTCTCGTTCCTGAGATCGTAGGTGATGAGGTGGGGGTGTGCCTCGGGGCCGTTTGGGTTGGCCTGATAGGCGAAGTAGATGACGTCGTTGAGACATAGGGCCTGGGGGCCCATTCGGATGTCGTAGATCATTTTCTCGCAGCCGTGAAGCGCGAACGGCTTGCCCAAGCTCTCCGACAACGGTGCCTCCTCGGTTTCAATATGGCTCGCCGGAAAGCCGCCCGGCGAGGGCGGCACCGGCCCGGCCAAGTTACAGGCCCATGAATAGACAGCTAGACTTGATCAAGAGCCCGGTTGCGGGGTCAAATCCCCCTGTTTCCCCCTTTATAAAGGGGGATTCTTTCGTCGCCAGGTTTAGCAGCTTGTTTAGGGCTCTGCGGGTGCTGAATCGGATAGGCTAGAAGCGGGAGAGGCGCTTTGGCCGGCCGGCCCGCCGCCGCAACCCACCCGGGCCACGGGTGGGGAGAGTGGGGACCGGCGCGTGGGTCATCGGCACACCCTCATTTCCGGCGGAACAGGCCCAGGAAGCGGTCCTGGTAGTGCTCGAAGAGGCCCCACCTGGTAAGCTCCCGGTGTAATTTCTGGGGGTCCGATCCTCTTTCCACCTGCCGGAAGAGCGATTCAATTCGTTGGACCGCGCCCCGGGGAACTTCCACGTCAGGATGTGGGTCCAGTAGCCCCATGGCCTGTATCTCGTCCACGTTGGAGGACAGGGATGCAGTGGTGTAGTCGTAGATGAACTTCATGAGTGACAGGTCCCACAATTCATCGGCCCCCATGATCACGGCGGCCGAGTCGACGCCTCGCTGGTCCAGGTCGTCAGCTATCCGCTGGGCTACCGCATGGGCCTCGCCGCCGACTATTTCGAGGCCGCCCGGCTCGTTGCGATACTGGTACAGGAGGCCGGGGCTGTTGGGGCCGTATTGCATCACCATGGACTCCATGTACTGTCTGGCGTCGTCGCCGAACCCTTCCAGGTTCAGCATGTAGGTGGGGGTCACGATGGCGGGCCGCTGCGACACCACCTTCCCATCGCGGACTACGCTCTCCTCCGTCCCCGGCACGAGGTCACTGTAGATAGGCGTCGTAACCAGGTAGTACCGTAGATCGGTGGCGCCAAAGGTGGCCAAGTGTCGCTTGGGCGGGCGCAGCACCTGGGTTTGCTGGAGGGCGCTTGCTATGCGGTGGTCAAATTCGTCCATGCCAGGGTTCTCTCGCGGCGGGGCCGGATGCGGCGCCTCGACGCTGCTCCAAATGCTTAGCTATGTATCTTACCACGGGCCAGGCGACGGCACTCTTGTTTCCAACCGGCTCCCGGTGGGTCTATCGGGCCCCGCGGCGACGGGCCGCCCGTCTGGGTGAGGCTCTTTCGGAAGGGCCGGGGATACGGCCCACCGTCTTCAGGCATCGTGCCGGATTTATTTCGCCGGTCGGATGCCGAAATTTGGCCGGGAACTTGGTGGAGCGAAATCCCCTTAAATCCCCCTTTAGCAAAGTGGGACTTTGAGGCGTTTCCTCGTGGCGCGGTCTGCCAGTGCGAGGTTTGAGAGGCCGTTACTGAGCAGGGCCGGCGTCGCCGCCTGGCGGGCCGGACCGCCACATATTACAATGGGCCGGAATGGGGCCGGAAAAGCCTGGTAAAAAGAGGGATCAAGCGGCTCGAGAGCCTTGGCCGGGAGGTGTGACCAGATGGCTGAGCACAAGGAACTGCGCTTCGGTATTTCTATTCCGCAGATCTTCCCTGACGGGGTAATCGACCCGGCTGCCATCGCCCGGTGGCTGGTCAAGGCGGAGTCTCTGGGCTACTACGGAGCATGGACCCAGGAGCAGGTCCTGGGCGCCGTGGCCGCTCTCGACCCGGTTCCGTTGCTGTCCTACGCCGCGGCGCTGACCAGCTGCATCAAGCTTGGCACCTCGGTGTTGCTGACCGCGCTGCGAAACCCGGTCCCCCTGGCCAAGAGCCTGGCGACCCTGGACCAGCTCTCCCAGGGGAGGCTCATGGTGGGCATGGGTCTGGGGGGATATGCCGACATCTACCCCGCCTTCGGCATGACCCGTGAGGGCCGGGCCCGCCGGTTCGAAGAGGGGGTCCAGTTGATGAAAAAGCTTTGGACTCAGGACAAGGTGACCTTCCGCGGGCGCTTCACGCAGCTGGACAACCAATCCATTGACCCGAGGCCATTGCAAAATCCCCATCCTCCCATCTGGATCGGGGCCGTCTCTCCTGGGGCCTTGAAACGGGCCGTCCGGCTGGGGGATGGCTGGATGGGCGCCGGGGCTTCTTCGACCTCGAATTTCACCGAAGAGATAAAGCTTATCCGGCAGTACCTGGAGGAGGAAGGCCGGGACCCGGACACCTTTACCCTCTCCAAGAGGGTCTATGTCGCGGTAGACCGGGACAAAAAGCGGGCGGACCAGAAGCTCCGGGAGTGGTTTGGACGCTACAGCGGAGATCCCGAGAAGATCAGAGTTGCGGTCTTTGGCTCCGAGGACGAGTGCATCGACGAGTTGGCCAAGGTTGTGGCCGAGGGCATCGAAATGCTCATGGTAAACCCGCTGTACGATTTCGAGGAGCAGGCGGAGCGCCTGGCCAAAGACGTGCTGCCCAAGCTTGGCTGATGCCCTCGGCGGTCTGGCAAACTGATCCAATCAAATGGATCGACAAGCTCACCACGAATGGTGAGGAGGAGTGTTCCCACCTGACCAGGTGGATCGACAAGCTTGCCACGAACGGTGGAGGAGTGTTCCCACCTGACCAGGTGGTTCGACAAGCTCACCACGAACAGTGAGGAGGAGCGTTTCCACCTGACCAGGTGGTTCGACAAGCTCACCACGAACGGTAGAGGAGGATTCTCGTCCGTTCGCTCGGGTCTCCCCTCCCGTTCGCCTTGATCTCCCCCCCGTTCGTCCTGAGCTTGTCGAAGGATGGTCCATTAGAGGCCGTCGGGTAATGAGCCAGTTTCACCGCCGGCCGCGGGCCGCGTCAGGTGAACCGGTCCGGGCGGTACGCGCTCAGCATTTCCACCGTGGCGCCCTCGACGATCTCCAGGGCGGCCAGTTCACCAATCAGCGGGGCCAGGGTGACGCCGCTGTGGGTCAAAGCAACGTAGACGTTGGGGGCTGCTTGGGAGAACCCCAGCACCGGGAAGCCGTCCCGGGGCATCGGGCGATAGGCCACCGCGGCCGGGAATGCCTTGGCTCCGGCCAGGGCCGGCAGATAGTGGACCGCCCGGGCCAGCACGTCGTCGGCGTGGCGCTGGGAGTCATCGAGGCTCAGGCTGGCTTCGGCGCTCTCGCCCACGGTCACCACGCCGTCGGTGGACTGGCGGATGTGTATCACCCCGCGGCCGTCCTGGAGCGTGGGCGGGTACAGGACCGGAACCGTGGGCAACAACGGCGGGCGCGGGTCGGTCTTGATGGTCACGCCGGGGCTTACCGGCTGGGGAAGGTCGATCGCCGCCATGGCGGCCAGCCTCGTTATCCCTACTCCCGCCGCCAGCACCACCACGTCGCAGGGCAGATTGCCCCTTTCGGTTTCCACCCCCACCACCCGCACGTCCCCGGTCGCGCTTTCGGCCAGGGTTAAGCCGGTAGCAGGGGTCTCCTGGTGCAACTTCAAGCCCCACTGGGCGGCACGCTGCAAGCAGGCATCGATGACCTTTACAGGGTCGACCTGCCCGTCAGCTTCAGTATAGATGGCGGCGGTAACCGGCCCGGGAGACAGCCCCGGCTCTAGCTCCAGCATCTCGGCTTTGTCGACTATCCGGCAGGGGTAGCCCCACCCTTGAAGCTGCTTGACCAGCTGGTACATCTCTTCAGCGGCCTCGGGGGTTGCGACCCACTGGAGCCGCCCGCCCCAACGCAGGCCCACGTCGCCTCCCAGATGGCCGGCGAACCGGCCCCACATCTCCTGGGAGCGCCGGCTGAGGTCGTGGTATAAGGCCGGCGCCTTGGCGGTGGCGTTGATCCAGGCAAAGGAGCGGCTGGAGGCTCCGGACCCCGGACTATGCTCGTCGATTACGGTGACCGACGCGCCTCGGCGGCATAAATGATAGGCTATGGACGCGCCGACTATGCCCGCGCCGATTACCACCACGCTGGGCCCGCCGCGCTTGTTCTGTTGCGCCATCGGAACTCCTCCCGTATTCGCCACGATCTAGGTCCATTTTAGCAAGGCCGCTCCTGCATTAGCCCCCTAACAGTACGTATTGCCACCCGGCCGGGCCGCCCCTAGTATGGCTGTATCCATTTTCAGGACGAACCGAGAATCAGGTAATCAACAGTAGAAGGAGAGTAGAATGCCAGGCGACGCCGTAGCAGTAGCACCCCATGCCTATAAAGTCTTGCTGGAAAACGACCAAGTACGAGTGCTTGAATTCAAAGGCAGCTCTGGAATGAAGACCGAGATGCACACGCATCCAAACCTGGTGGCTATTGCCATCACAGGCGGCAAGTTCAAGTTCACGTTGGGCGACGGCGCATCCTTCGAAGCCGAGCTACAAGCGGGCCAGGCGATGTACTATGACGCTCACTCCCACTCCACCGAGGTCTTGGGGACCAGCTAAACCCACGTCCTCCTGGTCGAGCTGAAGTAGCTCCCGGCGCGACTATCGCAGCAGCTCCTCTCGAAGCCGGCGCACCACGATCGGGACCTCATCATCCAGCAGGTTCAGCGGCGACACCGCCAGTTCGTCGGGCCGGCCCAGTAGATTGAGGTGAATGGCGGGGTCGCCCTGCTCCAGGGCCGCCGCCACCTGGCTTCGAGAAGGGCCACGCCACTCCCCGTTGAACCGAATCACGGCGCTGGGGGTCAGGTAGTCAAAATCGTCGTGCATCAGCGTCACATCCAAGCCGGGGAACTCGGACATGGCATCCACCACCTGCTGGGCTAGCTGGCGGTAGTGGCGAGTCTCCTCTTCTTCATCCTCATCCACGAAGATTTCCAACGCCGTGATCAGCCCCACGATTTCCTCCTTGGACACCTTCGCGGGACGCCCGAGGAACTGGTTGGGGCTGGCGTTGGTTGAAGCCGCCGCTATGAGGTCCTTCCGCCCACAGAGAATGCCCGCTCCCTGGGGCCCTCGGACCCCCTTTCCCCCGCTGTAGACCACCATGTCGGCCCCTTCCGCCACGTACCGGCGCAGGTTGCTCCGGGGCGGCAGCATCGAGGCGGCGTCCACAATTACGGGAACCCCGTGCCGATGGGCGATGTCGCAGACTTCGTCAAGGGGCAACGTGCGCCGGTCGGTCAATGGAGCGCAGAGGTAGGCCACCGCCGCGGTATTCTCGCCGATCGCTCCTTCCAGCTCCCAGCCGTGGCAACGCTTTCCGCCGCCTACTCCGACAAGCTTGCCGCCGGCGGCCCGGTACGCCTGGTCGTAGGGGAAGCGATGCATGTTCTGGATGACGATTTCGTCTTTCATTCCCTCGGTATTGGGCAAACGATGCATCTTCACCGGGTCACTGCCGGCGATACACGCCAGGGCCTGCAGCAGCAGCCCCCCCGCGGCGCCGCTGCAGACGAACCCCGCTTCGGCGCCCGTGAGCCGGGCGATGACCTCCCCGGCTTTATCGTTCAGCTCGCCCACGTCCACTAGTACCGTGGCGGCTTCGGCCATCACCTCCAACACTTCCGGGCGAGTCCTGGTCCCGCCGAGCCGGGTGGTCGCGCCGGTGGCGACGATGATGGGCTTGAGCCCAAGCCTCCCATACGCCTCCGCCGGGTCTCTCTTGCCGGTAGCCATAAGGTCCTCCTGAGGGTTGAAGTATCAGATACAAGATCGGTCGCCTGGGCGGCATCGAGCCCGATCGACTTACGGGCTTTCCGGCGGATGGAGCAATGTGCCGGAAAAAGCGTCTGGTCTGCGCTGCCGCCAAGGGTGGGGCAATTGTATTCTCTACCTCGGCCGGGGTCAATCGGGGGTCAATCGAAGGTAAACGGCCGTCCAAGGTTGTCGTTTCGGGTATCGTGTCCCGTGGCGGCCGGCGGTTATACCTGGGGCCACACCTGGGTGGCGAAGTCCTCCATGTCCTGCAATGCCTGCCCCAGATCGCTCCGGCGGGAGCTGCCGGGACCGGCGAAGTCCACCACCAGTTGGCTGACCCCTAGCTCCTCATACCGGCGGATGTCCGAGGCGATCTGGTCCGCGCTGCCGGAGAAGGGGTGGCGGTCTCCGTTGCTTGATGCCGCCGCGCCCGCGCCGTTCTCCAGTCCGTAACCGTGGACCCGGTAGATGACGGCGATCTCGTCCGGGTTTCGGCCCACCGCTTCGGCCTGAAGGCGCAAACTTCTGATCCTCGCCACCAGCCGCTCCGGGCCGCCGGACTGAGGGTTGATTCTCGAGCTTACCGGGTGCCAGCCGTCCGCCAGCCGGGCCGCCCGGCGAATGGCCGCGCGGCTTTCCCCGCCCACCCAGATTGGCGGATGGGGCTTCTGCACCGGTTGGGGCAGGAAACCGATGTCGGAGAACCGGCAGTACCGGCCGTCGAAAGAAGGATTATCGCTGGTCCACAGCTCTTTGAACGCCCGGATAAACTCGTTGGTGACCTCGCCCCTCTCCTCGAAATACGAGAGCCCCAGGGTTTCGAACTCCTTTCGCATCCAACCCACGCCGACGCCCACGGTCAGGCGCCCTTGAGACAAGACATCCAGGGTGGCCAGCGCTTTGGCGGCTATTATGGGATTGCGGTGGGGCAGTATCATGACGCTGGTAACCAGCCGCAGACGGTCGGTCTGACCGGCCAAGAACGACAACACCGTAAGCTGTTCCAGGCAGGAGCCGCTCACGGTGCTGGGATGGACGCGGCGCTGGTTGTACGGATACAAAGAGCCGACGTTACGGGGCAGAACAATGTGGTCGGAGGCCGTGAGGCAGTCGTACCCCAACTCCTCGCCCCGCTTGGCGGCGGCCACCATGGCCTCCGGCGCGGCCAGAGGACCGCTTCCCGGGATGGTGAACCCATATTTCATACCAGGTCTCCTTCCAGCCCGATGGGTCCGGATCCGGGCCTCAGCCTTCCCGGGCCAGGACCAGCCCCCAGACCGAGGCGGCGCCGGCAGCCTTGAGGGCGGCGGCGCCGGCCGACAGAGTGCTCCCGGTGGTGGCCACGTCGTCGACCAGCACCACTTTCATTCCTCGAACTTCGCCGGTGCACCGGAACCCTCCCTCAACGTTGGCCCTCCGCTGCTGCCGGGAGGCCGCGCCGGCCTGCGGCGGTGCGTTGGTGATCCGGGCCAGCAGCCCCTCCTCAAACGCCAGGCCCGAGACCTTGGCCAGCTCCCGGGCCAGCAGCGCCGATTGGTTGTAGCCGCGGCTCCGGTATCGCCGGGGGTGCAACGGTACCGGCACAAGCACCTCTCCCGCCGCCGGATGGCCGGCCAGAAATTTGGCCAGCAGGCGGCCCAACTCCGGGGCGGCAGCGCGAACGCCCCGGTATTTCAAGCTGTGCCGCTTTCTACAGCATGAAATATGGGCTCAAAAGCGTAAGTAACCTCGACTGTGGCCTTCTTCTTGCGGCCCTCCCCGGTCGTGTGTACGGAGATACCCCACACCAGCGCCTCTACGACCTGGCGCTTTGTTTTCCAATCGAGGGTGCCCTGGATTGTGTCCCGGAGCGTTTTGAGCAGACTCTCGGCATTGGCCAACTTGCCGATGTTCACACCACGTTCGGCGTCCGCGGCTGCCATGCTGGCTAGCTCTTTTTGCAGTGGCTCCAACTCTAGCCGGGACCGCTGAACGTGGGCGTCCAGGGCGTCGATGTCGATGAGCCCTCTTCGGTATGCGTCCAGGAGCCGGTCCTTCTCTGTCTCCTTGGAAGCTATGGCCTGCTGTAGCTCACGCTTCCTGCCCTCGGAAGGTGCGGCCTGGAGTTCCGTTTCAATCCGCTCCTGAAGCTTGTCTATTACCCCACCTGGGTTCATCACGAAGGACTCTATATCCTCCCACACCAAATTCTCAAGCCAATCGGTGCCTATCACCTTGGCGTCGCAGCGTTCTCGGCCAGCCTTGTCCCCAAGCTGCGACCCGCATCGGTAATAGTAGCGCCTCCAATCACCCCCCTTGGCGGTATTGAGCGAACCCACGTACATTCTGCCGCAGTTTGAGCACTGGACGAGGCCCCGGAGAAGATACAGGTGGTCCTCTTCGCGTTTCGACAGGCGCTTGTTAGAGTCGAGCTGCCGCTGTGCCCGCTCCCAGATCTCACCGTCAACCAAGGTCGGGACTTCACGCTCAATCTTCCGGCCCTTGGCGTCCCAGACATGGGTGCCTTTGTAGGTCTCGGAGCGGATTATCCGAGTTACGTTGGTCGGCCACCACGATGCCCCAGGCTTCGCTTTGTACTGTGCCTCTGTCTGACCACGGCGATGGTATTTCCGCCACATCGGGATGCCCTCGTCGTTGAGCTGTTTGGCGGTGGCCATAGCGGAGTTACGTTCATCAGCTATCATCCGAAAGATACGCTGGACGATCTCTGCCTCGGAGAACGCACACCCGTTCCTCGGGGTCCAGTCGGGGGTCAAGTAACCGTCGACATCGACCAGGTAGCCGTAGGGGACCACACCTCCCGTCCATTTGCCCATGGTCGCCACCCTCGCTCGTCCCATGCTGGTGCGCTCAATGATTGTCCCCCGCTCTAGCTCAGCAACAGCAGCTATCATCTGTATGGCGAACCGGCCCATGGGGTTAGTAGTGTCAAAGGTCTCGGTCATGGACCGGAGCCCTATTCCGACCTCCTCGAAGAAGTCGACGATGTCCAGGAAGGTCCGCAGGCTCCGGGCCAGCCGGTCCAGGCGGTAGAAAATCACTACGTCGAATTTGTGGGCCTTCGCGTCTTCGGTCAGGCGTGAGCCTGCTGGCCGCTTGTCTAATGGCACGGTTCCGGAGATGCCATCGTCCAGGTACTTTTCAACGATGTTCATGTTCCAGTGAGGCGCGAAACCCCGTAGAGCCTCAATCTGGCCGCCAATGGTGTGGCGGTCCCGCTGGTCATCGGTACTCACCCTGGCGTATAGGGCGGCCGACATGGGCCGGTCATCATGTCCATTCGCGTTTGCCACGGCGTCCCCTTCCCGGTTTTATACCTGGCTTCGGTCTGTTAGCCATGTAGTACTCGAGTGATGTGATCAACACCAACCAGTCCCGTCCCACCTTTAGACCCGCCAGTGTTCCGTACTCCATCAACCGCCTGATATGGGCCTGGGAAATGCCAGACCTTTCGCTCGCCTGCCTCGTGGTAGCATACCCCTGTAGCATCCCATTACTATACACCCTAGAGAGGATATATCAGAACAAGGGAGCAATCATCTTCTGTGACTAGAGCCTATAGCCAGGCCGTGCGGTTGGTTCGTACAGTTGAAAGACCAAGTGGGACCGGCCCCTTGGTGAAATTCCGCGGGCCAAGCGACGAACAGGTGTTGTCGGCGGCCTATACTCTTAATCAGACTTGAGGTCAGAGGCGGCGGCGTTTCCATTGCTGGCTCAGATGCGGACGCCCTGCAACTAACACGGCCTCATTGTCCATCGCTGGCCTCTTAGATCCAGTCCTCTTTTGGGTTACTAATACCGGTTCAAGCAGGGTCGCCCGATGGCCATCGTCTCCGGGAGCTGGGAGGGGCACCAGGGCGTCGTTTATAGCGGTGCGTTCAACCGGACCGGCCCGTGATAATGGTCACGCGTTCCACGCTCCGGAATCGATGGTAGTGCCCCATGCGAGAACGCACTCGAAGGCTCCCGCTACCCGGCGAGCGGCTGCTCAGAGGTATTGTCGCCG
>PVBE011340690.1_pt1 | contig 18834 bp, 14 predicted proteins | sample 1631181 | NCBI WGS metagenome assembly PVBE01 (sample SAMN08397723, study PRJNA350692) | Marine metagenome, whole genome shotgun sequencing project. | isolation source: water | place: Pacific Ocean | collected 2012-04 | reverse complement strand
CCCTCTTTTAAAAGGGTCCAGTAATCGGAAACGTTTTCGGCTCCCGGGAATCGGCAGGCCATTCCGATAACGGCGATCTCTTTCCCGGACCATTCCGGTTCCGGTGCGGGTTGGGTGGTGATGGCAGAGGGTTCTTTCTCAACCTTTCTTTTCAGGAATCCAGCCATTTCCCGGACGGTACGGCATTCAAAGAGCATTTGAGGATCGAATCGGGTATCGAGCTGTTTCTCGAGTCGACTATGAACCTGAACTGCCTTTATGGAATCTCCTCCGAGCGCAGTGAAGGGATCGTCGAGACCGACCTGTTCGAGGGGGAGTTGGAGAATGTCGGACCAAATGAGTTGAATTCGGTCGAGCTGTTTTCGGAAGGCGACAAAGTCTCCCCCTTTTCGTCGGTCCCGTCTTCGCCGGTTCGATCCTTTTTCGATCGGCAATTGTTTCTTTCTGCGGTCTCCGCGCCGCTGATCCGCGGCACGCCACTCTCGTGCGGAAATGGCTTTATCCCGGATGAGTTTCTCCACGCGACGGATCACCTCGTCAAACTCACCCTGCTCAAATCGGTCTCTTAATTTGTACCGTTGTAGTTTTCCACTTGTGGTTCGGGGAAAATCTTTTCCTTCGACCGGAATGACATGATCGACCGGGAAGCCCATCGCCTGCCCCATCTCATGTTTCAAGCGAAGAAGAATTTCCGCTTCATCGAGAAGGGGGCTCGACTTGATTCGGGCGAAAACGATGACCCTTTCGGCACCCCCCTGAGGATCACGCGACCCGACGACCGCGATCCGACCGGGTGTGATGCCATCCACTTTTTCGGCAATCGCCTCCATATCGTGGGCGTAGAAATTCCGACCGTTCACCATGAGGATATCTTTCAGCCGTCCGGTTACACAGAGACGGTCCTCCATGATGAAGCCGAGGTCTCCTGTTGTGAACCACTCGTCTTTTCCGATATCAGGATGGCCGACATAGCCCTTCATCACATGAGGCCCCCGGATCTGAATCTGTCCGACCACCCCTTGTCGTACGAGTTCTTCCTGTTCCGTAACAATGCGAACTTCACTTCCCTGGATGGGCCTGCCTTCGTCTGTCAATGCGATGGCATCCGGGTGATCTTTTGATACGGAGATCACCCCTTCCGGAGAGTCGAGGGAGGATCGGTCCAACCAATGAATCCGGCTCTTCTCCTCGGAGGTGAGCATGGTCACCGCAAGGGTGGCTTCTGCAAGGCCGTATCCGGGAGACATGGCGGTCTCGGGAAGTCCGGCAGGTTGCAAGGCCTGGGTAAAACTTTCCATGATATCGACATTGATCGGTTCGGATCCGTTGAGAATGCAGCGAACGGAGGAGAGATCGAGGCCCTCGAGCGAACCGGGACGGATCGATTGGATGACCCGGGAGAGTCCAAAGTTGGGGGCCGCCGTGATCGATCCCCCATGTTTCGATAGTTTTTGTAACCAGGTAAGAGGTTTCCGGATGAAAAGGAAGGGGTTCATGAGAACCTGCTTCGCTCCGAGAAGAATGGGAAGCATGTGGTACCCGAATAACCCCATGTCATGGTAAAGCGGCATCCAACTCACAAAAACATCTCCCGAGGTGGCGCCGCCATGTTCGGCCATACCGAACACCTGAGAAAGAATATTGCGATGGGTAATCTGGACACCCTTCGGATTCCCGGTGCTTCCGGAACTGAATTGGATAAAGGCGGGCTCATCTCCTGACGTAGGTGTCCAGTCGGGATCCGGTTCCATATCGGTGCCGATCTCTTCCGGGGTTGCTGTTTGTACCGTTTTGGGCAACTCAAACTCTTTCAAGAATTCCCGAAGGCTTTCATCGACAATGACCAGAGGGTGGTCCATGAGTTCATGTATGCGCAGAAGTTTTCGTCGATCTTCCTCGAGGGTATGACGTGCTGTCGGGAGCGCAAGGGGGACGGCTTTCATTCCTCCGAGAAAGCATCCCCAGAGACAGGCGAGAAAATCTTCGTTTCGACGAAGTTGAATGATGACGGAGTCTCCCTTCCGGCAACCCAGTTTTCGAAGGCCGGCGAGGGTGATTTCGGCACGAGTCCACAAGTCTTTGTATCGTTCGAAGGTTTCGGTTCCATCATCTTGTACAAAGACCACTCCCGCATTCGGATTGGCTGCGATCGCCTTGCGGACGCGGTCCGGGACGCTTTCTTCCGGTTGGGGTGCTTCCTGCGGGGGCGGGGAGGAGATGATCGATTGCGTGATGGCAAATCTTCCCGTTGGGGTCGAACTCTTTGTCTTCCCCTGGTCTGTTTTCTGTTGCAGGAGATCGGGAATGCAGGGAGACGCTTTTCGGGTCTGACGGAACCCAGGTCCCCGGCAGATATCCTGGAAGAAGGGTGTTTCGACAAAGGAAGGCTCTCCAAGTTGTTCGGCCAACTCGGGGTATTTCTCCTGGATCATCTGGATCGGAACATGAAATCCTGCGAACTGTTCGTAATTTTCTTCGAGCCAGGTGAAGAAAACACGAGACCAGGTGTACCGTTCTTCTTCCGATAGATTGAGTGCGGCAATATGGTACGCGTCGGTCATCACATGCTGAACTTCTTCCCGCCAGTGGGTGTAGTGTGCCGAGAGCCATGCGGGTTGGATGAGCGAGGACTCTTCGGAGAGCTTTTCATAAAGGTAGACCGTGTATTCTTCAAAGAAAACGGTGCCGAGCCAGAAAAGAAAATGGTGGGTGGCCGTGTTGGGATATTTCTCCCGACAATCGAGGATCTCCAATAGTTTGGCCGGTTCTTTTGTCAGGTTGTCAAACCGTTCGCATTCTTCCGGCTTCAGTGTGCGGAGATATTCTTCGTATCGTCGGAAGAGAGCGATATGTTTCTTCTCTTCTTCTTCGAGCAGGCGAACACTCCGTGTCGGGCCCAGGTGGGTCTCTTCCCGGCCCGTAAAGCGGAGGACAACCTCTTCGAGTGCGGCGAACTCCTTGCAGGTGGCCATCGCAAAACTCCACTGCATGAGATTATGTGCTTCGGGAAAGCGATGGTAGGCCTGGGCTTTGAGTCCAAAAGCTTCCAGGAGGCTACGACCGAAGTATTCCCCTGTTTCCCGGATGGAACTCCACGCGACATCCTTCTCAAGGTCAAATTGGTACCGGGTATTGCGCCGGTCGATCTTTTCACAACTCTCTTTTAGCGCAATGTAGGTCGGTTCATGTTCTACAGGGGTCATTCAGAGATCCTTTTCTGGTCGTCCAGTTTTATCCGAGCGCTGGTGATGTAATATCCGTTCTGATTCAGCCAGTGGGCTTCCGTTGTAAAGGGTCCTTCCTTCTTTTTCAGATGCCATTGGACGGTGGCGGTTCCATTTTCATTTGGGGTAACGGTCACTTCTTTAAATCCGACAAAACGTTTTACATACGGATCGATCGCTTTGTAGATCGCCTCTTTGAGAGAAAATCGTAGAAGAAGTTCTCTCCATGGAACGCCGGAAGGGGCGTTATTTATTTCCGAAATCTCCTCTTCGGTAAGAATCATCGATTCGATCCGTTCCCGTGGGGGTTTTTGCTCCTCTAGATCTACCCCGATGGTCCATCCCGAATCCGGCGCAACAAGACCAACCGCTTTTGCTTTCTTATGACTGACCGATCCGACGAATCCAGAAGGAAGTCGGGGGGCCCCGCGGGGGGTCGCCAGTATTGGGACGATCGGGGCTTCAAAATGTTTCAGCGAGTTTTTTAAGGCTATTCGTCCTCCAATCCAGGGAATCCTACGTCGTTCCGGAAGGTCGAGGGCGACCGATCTTTCCGGAGATTCCAGGGAGCCCAGTGTGGATTCCCCCCTATGCCCGGACGGTTCCGGTAAGGAAACCGCGGTCAGGTGGCCCAGGGGCAATGTCTCTTCAAAAAGGATTTGATAGTTCATCCAGTTGCCTTTTTCCCCCGGGTTTTCGAGAGTATAGTTCAAAAAAGAGGGGAATGGTAGGGCGGTTTTCGACTTTTTTATTACGCTACAATAAGTGGCGAGTTCTCTCGTTTTTCCTGCGAACGAGAAAGGAGAAAAATATGATGTCCCTGGTAATGGCGATGGCTCTATTTATGCAAACGACTGAGGAGGATCCTCTGCGCGAAGTAGAGAAACTTCGAAGGGAAGTCGAGATGCTTCGAAGTCTGAATGATCTCCAGTTGACCCGGGAACAGATGGCTCAGATTGTTCGCGTTTCTGAAAAGTCGGTTTTGGCCCGTAGACAAGCGGTCGAAGAGGCGGGGGAGAGCCTGAAGGTTGTCCAAGAGGCTCTCCGTGCATTACGGGAGGCCCTTCAGGTTGGTGGCGATGGGGTTCGCGAGGCGGAAAAGGCGTTCCGAGAGGTCGAGAAGGAGAGTGGGGAATCCATCCGGGCCATCATGAAGGTGGGGCCGTCCTCGTTTACAGAAATAACGAAGATTCTGACCGAAAAACAGCGGGAAAAAATCGCCCGTATGGGGAGACCGGATCCAAACCGGGGGCTCCGAAATATGGTTGCGGGACTCATCGAACGGGTCCGGAACGAGAATGATCGTGAAATGGATGAACGGCTGGTTGAAATGGTATTTCGCCAGATGGAGAGAATGGCCGAGCGGATGAAACTATCGGAAGAAGAGGTGGAGGCCGAAGTAGACCGGGTTGTTTCCATTATTGATGAAGCGATTGATGCCGGGGACGAGGAGTATGCGAAGAACCGGGAGCCTTATCTCGATCGAATTTTTGAAGAGGGAAAGTTAGGTGCCTCTGCACCAAAAACCCCGGTTCGTCCTGCAGCGCGCCCGGAGCGTGGAGGGGGAGAAGGTCGCCCCAATCCATTGGATCGAAGATTGATGGAATATTTCTCGAGCCCCGGAGTGCTCAAAGCGCTGAAAGCCCGGTTGGCTCAGGAGGAGTAACGCCGGTGGAGATTCTCTTCGATTTCGGCAAAGAGCGTCTCGTCAAAATCGCCCATCTGAGTTCCGAGGAGGAATCCATTCTGGTACCGCTTCTTTTCGGAGGTTGTGATGCAGGCTCCGGGGAATTCGACGGGGAGCTTTTCTCCCTCCGTCATGGGAACTCCTCCCTGTGATACGAAGCGGGCCCCCTCCTGGTATCCGTAACTGAAGAGGAGTCCTTCCCGTTCCCGTTGACGTCTCCATCGGAGGATCTCTTCGCCACTCCAGTGGGGCGGTTTGGCCGGGCCGAATGCTGCGGTGCCGGTGGGAAGAAACGTTCGGAATGCGTTCATGATCTCTTCGGTGCCATCCCGTAATGCTTTCCACGCTTTCACGTAGTCTGCATCGGATCGGTCTCCCCCCACCCCCGCCTCATCCTCAATATTGAGAAGGTCTTGTACGCTTCTTCCCCAGGGGATTAATTTTTCTACCAGGGACCTGGGAACCCCCGCCTCCAGGAGGGATTCGGGAGGAATCTCCGAACCACAATTTCCACACCAACTGTTGCAGTACGATTCCGCATGGAGTCGAAGGAGTAATCTTTTCTCACAAGAGGGGCAGAGAATATCCATACGGTTATCTTAGCGGGATTTGCCCGGAAGGGGGAAGGGCGGATTGATTCCGCCGTCTTGCTTTGCTATCATCCGCCCCCTTATGGCAGAAAGAAGCACAGCCGGAAAGCTTGGTCTCCTTGGATCTACGGGCGCGGGAAAGACAACGCTCTTTTCCAAGTTGACCGAAATTGAATATTCCCGGGCGATTGCCGCTTCGGGTCGGACCATTACCGGTACCGTTCGAATTGAGGACCCACGGCTTCACCGAATGCACGAGGTGGAAGGCTCCCACAAGAAATTGGTGGCGCCTCTGCTTGAAATTATGGATGGCCCTGCCATTCCCCTTTCTCCCGAGGAGAAACGGGATCTTCCGAATGCGCTCCCTCATTTTCGAGAGTGTGATGGGTACCTCGTTATTCTCAAGGCGTACGCAGGAGGGGATCCGAAGGCGGAACTCGAATCGATTCGAAATGAACTTTTCCTCGCCGATGTCGAAAGTATGGAGCGTCGGATTGAAAAGCTCCGGGGGGATGTGAAGCGGGCTCTTCCGCACCGGGAAGAGTTAAAGAAGGAACTCGCCACGTTCGAACAGATGTCCGAAGCGATCATGGGCGGAGATACTACCGTTCTGGTGAATCTTTCTCCCGAGGATGAGGGTCGTCTTCGTGGATACCAGTTTTACTCCCGCAAGCCGATAATTCCTCTCCTCAACCTTTCCGAGATGGATCTTGGGAAGAAGGTGGACGAGCTTTCCGCCTGCATTAAACTGGAAACGGAACTTCTGGAGATGGATCAGGAAGAACGGGATAGTTTCATGGGCGATTATGGACTCAAAAAGCTGATCCTGCCCGATCTGCCCGTCCTTCTCTACGACCTGCTTGGGTTCCAGACGTTCGTGACGGTGGGGGACAAGGATGTCACGGCGTGGCACCTTCGTAAAGGGGCGACCGCGTTCGAAGCGGCGGGGCGGATTCATACGGACCTCCAAAAAGGGTTCATCAATTGTGAGGCGGTTCCATTCGGCGAATGGGAAGGGCACAAGGATTATCACCAGGCGCGTGCTCGTGGGAAGTTCCGTGTGGAAGGTCGCGAGGGCCTGATGCAGGACTTCGATGTCGTTCACGTGAAGTTTAACGTTTGAGTTCTCCTTCCCCCTGTTGACACATTTCGTTTCGGGGCGTACATTCCGGGTATGCCCAAAGTGGCTCTTGCCTATTCCGGAAGCCTGGATACGACCATCTGCGTTCACTACCTCCGTCATGTGAAGGGGATGAAGGTCTACACCTTCTCTGCCAACGTGGGGCAACCGGAATACCTCGAACCGCTCGCCGAACAGGCCGTTGAACTCGGTGCCACTGCGGCGAACCTTGCCGATCTTCGGGACCGGTTTATCAAAGACTTTGTTTTTCCGTCTCTTCGTGCGGATGCCATCTACGAACAGCGTTATTTTCTCTTTAGTTCACTGGCTCGCCCTTTGATCGTAGAAGAACTCGTTCAGGTCGCGGAGGAGGAGGGGTGTGATTTTATCGCACACGGTTCGCGCGGTATTGGGAATGATTCGCTTCGACTTGACCGATATATCCGAACTCTGACTGCCGATTTTGAGATTATTGCCCCTCTCCAGGAACTGGGACTGAAATCTCCTTCAGAGGATTTGGTGTACGCGAAAAAGCATCGCATTCCGATCGAAAGTGAGCGCGCGGCTCTTTACAACGTGGAGCAAAATCTTTGGGGAAGTAATATCCAGGTTCCGGGACTCAACGATACGTGGGACGATATCCCCAGAGATACGTACTTTTTAACCGTTCCTCCCACCGAGGCTCCCGACCGTCCGACCGAAATCGAGATTGGATTTGAACAGGGAATTCCGGTCTCTCTTGATGGAACCAAAATGCGTTCCTCCAAGCTCATTTCGGAATTAAACCGGATCGGGGGGCGAAATGCGGTGGGGCGTTTTGATGTGATCGAAAATCGACTCAGTGGCCGGAAGTCACGGGAACTCTATGAAGCGCCGGCCGCAGGGATCCTGCACCTGGCTCATCGGGTTCTCGAGGGGCTTACTCTCGAAAAAGAGGCTTTGCACTTCAAAGGGCTGCTTTCTCAGAAGTATGCCGAAATGGTGTACGAGGGAGATTGGTTTCTCGAGACACGCAAATCGCTCGACGCCTTCTTCTTGAAACTGAATGAACGTGTGACGGGCGATGTCCGGCTTCTTCTATATAAGGGGTCGACAAGCGTTCGTGGCGTGCGCTCTCCGTACTCTCTGCTTGATGTCCCGGAGAAAGTGTCTGAAGACGATCTCGACGGCGCCGGGTGGTAATGTGCGGATTCAGGTACTGACTACAGGGAATGAGCTGCTTTCTGGACGTCGAACCGATGAACATCTTTCCTGGATCGCTCGCGCGGTTGAATCCCATGGGATGGAAGTCGCCTACCATGCAACCGTGGGAGACAATTACGAACGGATTGTCGAAGAGTTGAAGCTCTCCGCGGCACGCGCGGATGTCTGTATCATGACGGGGGGACTCGGACCGACGGAAGATGACCAGACTCGACCGGCGGTCGAAGAGGCCTTCCATCGGCCCCTGCAGTTTGATGCGAAACTCTGGAAGACGATTCAGGATCGGTTTCGTAAATATAAGATCAAGATGGCCCCGACCAATCGGCGGCAAGCCTTCCGTCCGAAGGGCTCGGCAGCCCTCTCCAATCCGGTCGGATCAGCGCCTGGTTTTCGGCTCAAATCGGACGGACTGCAACTCTTTTGCCTGCCGGGACCCTCTCGCGAAATGCGGGGAATGTTCCAGAAATCGGTCCTTCCCATGTTGTTACGGCAGCAGAATCAAAAATGGGATTCTTGGGAAGGATTTGCGGTTGGGCTTCCCGAAGCGGATCTCGATTCGATACTGACGAAGGTGGTCGGCGGGGGTGTCCGGTACGGGTTGACCGTCCACAGGGGGATCGTTACGATCTCGCTCAAATCCAGTGGGTTGGGACGACAGAAGAAGCTTAAAGCTCTATCCCAAAAGGTGAAGAAAGCTCTTGGGCATCATTTTCTGGAAAGATCTCTTGCCGAAGAAGTCACCCATCTCCTCCTCGATCGTAGAAGAACGATTGCCATTGCAGAAAGCTGTACGGGTGGATTGATCGGCCACAAATTGACGGATCTTCCCGGGATCTCTGCGGCGTTGTTGGAAGCGATGGTGGTCTACTCGAACCGGTCGAAGGAAAAACGGCTCGGTGTTCCTGCTTCTCTCGTAAAAAAACATGGCGCAGTCAGTTCGGAAGTGGCGGAAGCGATGGCCGAAGGGATTGTGCAGGAGACAGGAGCTTCGATCGGTCTGGCGACGACGGGAATTGCGGGCCCTTCCGGGGGAACCGCAAAAAAACCGGTCGGTTTGGTGTACAGTGCGGTCTCCTGTAACGGAATCACCCGGGTCAGTCACCGGGTCTTTCCTGGGGATCGATCGGAAGTGAAGGAACGCGCGTCGAACTTTGCGCTGAACATGGTTCGACGTGCTCTTGTATAAAAAGAAGGGCGTTGTGGAAGGAAAAAAATGGGTCGTTGCCGAAACGGATCCTGATGCGGCGAATCAACTTTCGCAGATGTTGCAGATCTCTCCGCTTACCGCATCGGTTTTAATCAACCGGGGCGTCTCCGATCCGGAGGAAGCGAAAGTATTTCTTCGGCCCGATCTCAACTCGATTCTGAGCCCTCATCTCTTTTCGGACATGGGCAAAGCGGTCAACCGTCTGATCGAAGCGGTTCGGGAGGATCAGAAGATCGGAATTTTGGGGGATTATGATGTCGATGGCACCGCAGGAACGGCGATCCTCGTAAAGTTCTTCCGCTTTCTCGGGAATGATGCCCTCTATCGAATTCCTCATCGAGTGAAAGATGGATATGGATTGAACGAAAAAGTCGTCCGCGAGTTCGGGGAAGAGGGCGTGCGCGTTCTGATCACCGTCGATTGCGGAACGAGTAATATCAAAGAGATCGCTCTGGCGAAAGAGCTTGGGATGGATACGATCGTGGTCGATCACCACGAATCGCCCAGGATTCTTCCCGAAGCGGTGGCGATTCTCAATCCGAAACTCGAACAGTCTGGCTATCCTTTTCAGGGAATCTGTTCCACCGGCATCGCTTTCAAGGTTGCCTGGGCGATTTCGGACAAGCTCGCTCCCGACCGGAAAAAATCTCCCGCCTATCAGGCTTTTCTTCTCGATGCGATGGGGTATGTCGCGATGGGAACGATTGCGGATGTTTGCCCTTTGATCGGAGAGAACCGGATCTTTGTTACCTATGGACTGGATGCCCTGCGGAACGCGCCGGGAATCGGAATTCGTGCCCTCCTGGAGAAAGCGCGCGTCGGCGACAAGCCGATCGATGGATTTGATGTTGGGTTCAAGCTCGCCCCCCGGCTCAATGCGCTCGGAAGAATCGGATCGGCCCAGGATACGGTGGACCTTCTTGTGAGTGAATCGGAAGAGCGTGTCGCCTCCATTATCAAGGGACTGGAAGCGATCAACCGGAAGCGCCGCGCGATCCAATTGGAAATCGAGGAGCAGGCGGTCGAACAGGTCGAGGCGAGTGGATACCAGCATGATCCGGTGATTGTGATTGCCGATGAGCGGTGGCATCTTGGCGTCGTCGGGATTGTGGCGGCCCGTATGGTCGATAAATACTCCCGGCCCGCACTTGTCCTCGCGATCGATGAGGAGGGGAAAGCGAAAGGATCGGGTCGCTCCCTTCCTGGATTCGAATTGCACGAAGTCCTTATGGCGTGTACCGATCTTTTGATCAAGCACGGGGGACATGCGATGGCGGCCGGCTTGACGATGGAAGCGAAGAATCTGCGTGCCTTCCGCAAGAAGATGAATATTGAAGCGGGTAAGTGTCTTGAGGAAGGGGATCTGAAGCCGACCCTTGCGATCGATAACGAAGTGACTCTTGAAGACCTGACCCGGCCGGTTGTGAAGGAAGTGGAACGGTTGGCCCCTTATGGGGAAGGTAATCCGAAGCCGATTCTTTCGGCGAAGAATGTTCGGATTCTCGGAGAACCCCGGCTGATGGGAAAGAAGAACGACCACGTCTCTTTCTTTGTCTCTCAAGGAGGGAGCGGGATTCGGGCGGTCGGGTTTGGAATGGGGGAACTCTACGATGATCTCCTGAAACACCGAACCTGTACTCTCGCATTTACGCCGCAGATCAATCATTGGCGGGGGAACGAATCGGTCGAACTGAAGCTGGAAGATATCCGCTTCTAAGTTTCTTTCTGGTTGAGCTCTATTCCCCTTGCGAATCCTGTTTTAACGGGGAAGAATTGAGTCATGAGAATGGCGCTCTTTCTTTCGCTCTGCTTTCTTGTCTCCTGTGCACAGGTTTCCAAATCCCGCACCGGGTTTGTTTTACAGGCAGGAGAGAGCCGGACCTTTTCCTACGAAGGTCAACCGGTTCAGTATGTTCAAGTAAAGATGGAAAGCGGGAATGTGGTCCTTCTCCTTCAGTCACCGGAGGAGGGGGAAGAGCGAGTCCGGCTGGGGCGGGGAGGGCGTTTTCGGTTGCCGCCTGAAAGAGAAGTTACTTCGATTGTCGTGACCGCTGAGAATGCGGCTTCTGGATATATCGAAATCCGGCAATAAGTCGAAGGAAGGAAAATCGATGAAGATTGGAGTCTTGACGGGGGGGGGAGACTGCCCGGGGCTCAACGCGGTGCTTCGCGCCATCGTGAAGAAGGCGGAAAAAGGAAACGACCCGGTATATGGCATTAAGAACGGATGGGCGGGTCTTATCGAGGGTCTGGTCGAGCCTCTTACGGAGGTCTCCGTTTCCGGAACGCTTCCGAAAGGGGGGACTCTGTTGGGAACCTCCCGGACGAACCCCTACAAAGATGAAGAATCTCTCCAGAAGGTGCATGCGAATTTTAAGAAATTTGGCCTTGAGGCTCTCGTCGCCATCGGGGGGGAAGATACGCTTGGGGTGGCTCGAAGGCTCTTTGAGGAAGGTCTTCCTGTCGTGGGAGTTCCGAAGACGATCGATAATGATCTGGCAGGGACCGATCAGACGTTCGGTTTTGATACCGCTGTAAATGTTGTCACCGAAGCGATCGACCGGCTTCATTCCACGGCCGAATCTCATCACCGAATTATGGTTGTCGAAGTGATGGGGCGAAATAGTGGCTGGATTGCGACTACCGCTGCAATCACGGGAGGTGCGGATTACGTTCTCATTCCGGAGAAGCCGTTTGATGTTGAAGAAATGTGTACTTCGCTTGAGAACCGTAAAAAGCGGGGGAAGGATTTCTCCATCGTGGTCGTAGCGGAAGGGGCGGTTGAAAAAAACAAGGCAGAGGTGACCCAGCAGACCGGTGTGGATGAATTTGGTCATGCCCGACTCGGGGGGATCGGGGCGTACGTGGCCGCCGAGATTGAGAAAAGGACCGGGATAGAGACGCGTGTAACGATATTGGGGCATATCCAGAGGGGAGGAACTCCCTCGGCCTTCGACCGGTTGATTGCCACCCGCTACGGTCTCCGATCGATCGATCTTGTGCGGGAAAAGAAATTCGGGCGTATGGTGAGTCTCCAAGGATTCCAGATTACCGATGTTGATCTCCCCCTTCTCTCTCAGAACCGCCAAACTCTCGATATGAGCCTCTACGAGGACGCTTCTGTCTTTTTCAGTTGACCGTCCATTTCCGTTGCATCCAGAACTTCCCGTGTTAGAATTCGGCCTCTCAATCATTTCCACAGGAGATTATCAGTGGCCAAATACGACTATCGCGGTGCCGTTCATTGCCATTCCACCTATTCGGATGGAACCGGTTCGGTAGAGGAGATCATGGCGGCGGCGAACGACGCCGGCCTTGATTTCGTGATCATGACCGATCATGACACGATGAAGCCGAAGCAGGAAGGCGAAGACAAGTGGCATGGAAGTGCCATGATGATCTGCGGAACCGAAATATCACCCGAAAAGAACCACCTGATCGCCGTCGGGGAAGAAGAACTCAAAGATGTGGAGTCGATGAAGGATCTTTCTCCTCAAGAGGCGATTAACGCGGTCAATAAACAGAATTGGATCAGTTTCCTCGCTCATCCCGATCATGAAGGGGTGGAGAAATTCGATGTTCCCTCCTGCAAGTGGGAAGACTGGAGCGTTACGGACTATGCCGGAATGGGAATCTGGGACCTGCAGACCGATTGGCAGGAACAACTCAACCGGGACGAACTGACCACTGATCTTTACACCGATTTTGCCCGTCATCTGACCGGCCCGAAGGACGAGACTCTGAACCGATGGGATGAGCTCTGTCAGAAGGGGAAAGTGATTGGATTGGGAGAGATCACCAATCATAACTTCAAACGGGAGTACGATGGGCAGGAATACCAGGTATTCCCGTACGAAACCGCTTTTCAGACGATTCAAAATCATGTTCTGCTCGACGAACCGCTCGCGAAGGATTACGCCGTCGCGCGTAAGCAGATTCTCGATGCGATTCGCCAGGGACAGTACTACATCTCGTTCGATTTCTGGGACGATCCGACCGAGTTTGTTTTCGAGGTCGACAATGGGGTCGATGTTGCGTCGATGGGCGGAACGGTCGAACTCGGGGAAGACCCGACCGAACTCGTTGCGATGCTGCCTGAAGATGCCCTCATCAACGTCTTCCACAACGGCAAGTCGATTCACGAAGAGGAAGCGAACGAAGTCCTCATCGAGATCAACGAACCGGGGGTCTACCGCCTCGAAGCGATGCGGAATGATCTGACCTGGATTCTTTCGAATCCGATCTGGGTCACCGGCGAACCTCGCCAGCCCGAGGTGGAAGAAGAAGAGGAAGAGGTTGTAGAAGAGGTCTCTGAAGAAGCGACAGAAGAATCCGAAGCTCCGGCCGACGGGGAAGAAGAAGTTTCTGACGCCCCCGCCGACGAAGCGGCCGGAGAATAAGACTTACCTTCTGTACCGAAGGCTCTTCACCCACGAGGTCCATTTCGCCTCAAATTTCTTGAGGGGAAGGTCTGTCACCTTTTCGAGAGCCTCGATTCCGGTTCGATCCTCTTTGAACCCACCTTTGAAGGCTTTGTAAAAGTCCTGGAGGAGTCCCTTCTCCTGAAGGTAGAGGCAGAGGTAGCGTGCGGCGGCATAGTGGACGCCCCGTTCATCGCCATAGAACTCTCCGGTCGAGGTCTTCATCAATTCCGCGAGAGTGACGGATCGATTCTCGCGGATCGCATTCTGTAATCCCGGAAGGCGCCAGTTGAGAAGACCCTCCATGCTTCCTCCCGAAATGGTTCGGGATTGTTCGTAGAGGGAGGCAAATCCCTCGTTGAACCAGGAGGGAACACGGGGGAAATCTTCGGCGAGGAGCGGATGGACCATTTCGTGCGCAAGCGTTCCCGTTCCGGTCGCGATATTCATCACCATCTTCCGTTCGTGCGACATATAGAATCCGAACGGGGTCGAGGGAGGGGAGTCGTAGGCTCGTTCGCAATAGGCGTCATAGCTCTTACGGTCTTTGAAAAGGTAGACCCTCAATGGACTCGTGGGCTTCTTCTTGAGGTAGTCCTTATAGAGGAAGTTGTACATTCCCCGGACGGTTCCCTTGCACCGCTCGGTCAATCGGGGAGAAGCATTGGAGGCGATAAAGAAGATCTTGTCTTGTTGCGTGACCGTAAACTCTTCGCCCAGTTCCTCTTCAATCGCCTCGATAATCCGATTCGCTTCCAAAGAGGTTCGGGGGGCGTCTTGCATGTATTGGGGGATCGCCTCTCTTGTGCAGGCAGAGAGGAGCAGGGGTGCGAGAAATAGAACTCTCATCTTTGGCATCTCCTAATAGTGTACCGGATGTAACGCAAAAGATGTGCCGGAGATATAGGGGCTCTTTTCGAAGGGGGGTGTATCGGGGGGGATACGCTTACAGAATCGAAAGGATCGAATCACGCCATTTCGGATAGAGAGCGTTTACCGAATAATGTTCTTCCGCGCGGGTTCGTCCGGCAGTTCCCAGGCTTTTTCGCAGTTTGGGGTCGGCCAGTTTTTCGATCGCTTCGTTCCATTCGTCCGGTGTGCCTGCGAGGAGGCCGGACTCTCCCACGATCTCTGGATTGACTCCGACCGGGGAGGCGATCGTGGGAAGGGCGCACGACATATATTGAAGAAGCTTGTAGCCGCACTTGCCACGGGACCATTCGGTGTCCGGCAGGGGCATGAGGCCGATTCCGTGGAGATCGGTTTCGACCTCTTCATTCCAGGGGACATAGGTACAGGGGAAGTCGGGCTTTTCGTTACAGATCACCCGGAGTTCTCGTCCAGTGAGGGGGATTTCATTGAGCCCGGGAAGGTTGCTCGAGGTGCCCATCCAGAGGAGGGTCTCCCGGTTTTTCTTCAACGGGCGGAATCGGTCTGTATCGATCGCGGTCGGAATCGTCACCACACGGTCGGCCGAGCGATTTGCGAAATCGGCAAGGTAGTCGTTGCCGGCGATGACCAGCTTTGCGAGAGAACAGACCGTCGAGATTGGGTTTGTTTCCCGATTTTCATAACGAAGGAAGATGGCATCGTCGAAATCGAAGATGATCTTTCGGTTGAGACTGAAGAGCATCTCTTCGAGCCCCGGGGTCAGGTGGACGATCAGTTCCCGCTCGAGGTAGACCGCATCGTACCGGGGTGCCTTGAGGATCGATCGAATCCGACTGAGAACTTTTGCCGGGGTGAGTGCGGGGTGTGCGTATTTCTCAGGCACACACGGTGCGAGGTCGGCTTTGACCCCCTCGTCTCTCAGGCGGGGCAGATATTGTTCGACCCGGAAGCGGCTGGAAGGAACGTTCTTCCCGGAGGTCAAAAAGAGAATCGATCCGTTCATTCGTTCCCCTTCCGGGCGAGTCCGGTGACCCTTCCCCCTTGTCGAAAGGCGGCGAGCACGCAGGCGAAAGGGTAGAGGAGGGCTTGTCCGATCCGCGAAGGGCGGTCGGGATAGGCAATGATCGATCGGTTTTTCCAGAGAAGCCCGAGGCTTCCGATAATGGAAAGAATATTTCGTTGGTGGTCGAGCCGGATTCGTTTGAGGCCTGCGGTTCCGAGTGCGTGATCGAGTTCCCTCTTTCCGAAGTGGCTGACATGGATCGGGACCTGAAGGTCGTACCATTTATCCTGGAAGAAAGAGAACTCCCATGAGTCGGCATTGGGGACGCTGAAGCCGAGCCAGCCTCCCGGTTTGAGAAGTCGGCCGATCTCCAGAAGATCGTCGCCGAGCCTGGGAAGGTGTTCGATCGCCATCCATGCAAAGATCGCATCGAAATGGCCGTCGGGCCAGTCATTCTTTTGGAGCGTCCCTTCGAAGATCGCTGCGCCGCTCTTTCGTGCGAGGTCGGCAGCGGCAGGGACCGGCTCAAGGCCGTGGCGCTCCCATCCCCTATCTTTTATCGAAGAGAGAAATCCTCCCGCGCCGCATCCGATCTCCAAAACCCGTGCCCCCTTAGGAAGGTCGGGTACGAGAGTCGAGCGCATCTCAAAGATCTTTTTCAGAAGCCGGCCGATCGGTCGGATCTCGACATCCGCATGCGGGCCATACTCTTCAGGGTAGACCGATTCGAGATCTTCCGGGAGGGGCGTGGTGTATCGCAACTGGCAGTCGAGGCAGCGGGCGATTTTATAGTCGCCGGGGGTTCCGAAGAGGAGATCTTTGGCCCGGAAGAGGGTTCGGTTCCGGGTCGACTGGCAGAGGGGGTACATCAGCCCGCCAAGTGTACGAGCAGAATCTGGATGTCCGCCGGAGTGACGCCCGCGATCCGGGAGGCCTGGCGGATCGAACGGGGTTGGAAACGGTTGAGTTTGTCTTTGGCCTCGTTACTTAATTGTTTGATCGCGGTGAAGTCGACCGTTTCAGGAATCTTCTTCTCTTCCATCCGGCGCATCCGTGCGATCTCCATTTCCTGGCGTTGGATGTACCCTTCGTATTTGACCTGCGTATCGATCTGCTCTTTGACGTCGGTCGGGTAATCGATGAGCTCGGCGAAGTCGTCGGGGCCCTTTTCGGGGCGACGGAGGAGTTTTACCTTGCCCCCCAGTTTCGAGAGCCCTTCGGCGATGTCGAACTCTTTCTTCTGGATCGCGTTCCACCGTTCTTCGGAATGGAGGCCGAACTGATAGCCGTATTTCATGAGCCGCCGGTCGGCGTTGTCCGAGCGGAGCATCAGGCGGTATTCAGCTCGAGAGGTGAACATCCGGTACGGCTCGCGATGTTCCATCGAGATCAGGTCGTCGATCATGACGCCGATATACGCTTCGTCCCGTCCGAGGACGAAAGGCTCTTTACCCTGAATTTTGAGTGCCGCATTGATCCCGGCGACGAGTCCCTGTCCGCCCGCCTCTTCGTAGCCGCTCGTGCCATTGATCTGGCCGGCAAAGTATAGTCCCTCGATTTTGCGGGTTTCCATTGTTGCGTGTAGCTGGTGGGGCGGGGCGTAGTCGTATTCGACGGCGTAGCCGTATTTCAAAAATTCTGCATTCTCAAGCCCTGGGATCGTCCGGACGAACTGGTCCTGCACATCGGGTGGGGTAGAGGTCGAGATCCCGTTTACATAGATCGAATCGGTCGAGAGGCTTTCGGGCTCGAGGAAGAGCATATGGCGCTCTCGATCGGCGAAGCGGACGATCTTGTCCTCGATGCTCGGGCAGTAGCGCGGGCCGGCTGAGGAGATCTGCCCGGTATGCATCGGTGAGCGGTGCAGGTTTGCCCGGAGGATATCGTGCGTTTTCGGATTGGTATAGCTGATCCAGCAGGTGTGCTGCTCGCGATCGATCTTGTCGGTGAAGAACGAGAACGGTTTGGCGACGTCGTCTCCGTGTTGGACTTCGAGCTTCGAGAAGTCGATCGAGCCTTTTTTGAGTCGTGGCGGAGTGCCTGTCTTGAGGCGACCGATTTCGAAGCCGAGTTTTCGCAGGGTATCGGAGAGCGTTTCGGCGGAAGGTTCGTCTACCCGGCCGCCGACCGTTTTGACCTCGCCGCAATGTTGGATCGCTTTGAGGAAGGTTCCGGTCGTGATGATGATCGCTTTGGCGGAATAGATTTCACCGCTTCGGCCAACGGCACCCGTAATGCGTCCTTCTTCTTGCTGGACCTCTTCGATTGTGTCCTCGATGACGGTGAGGTTGGGGGTGTTCTGAAGAACCCCCTGCATATATTTTTCGTACGCGATTTTGTCGCACTGGGCGCGGGGGGAGCGGACGGCGGGCCCTTTACTGGTGTTGAGCCATCGGAACTGGATGCCGGTCTCGTCTGTGGCGCGCGCCATTTCGCCGCCGAGCGCGTCGATCTCCCGGACGATCTGCCCCTTGGCGAGGCCGCCGATCGCGGGGTTGCACGACATCCGTCCCATCGAGTTCTTGTCGAGGGAGAGGAGGGAGGTCTTCACCCCCATGCGTGCAGAGGCGAGCGCCGCTTCGATGCCGGCGTGGCCGCCCCCGATGACAAGAACGTCGTTCATGGCGGAAGATTCTAGGGGGGCACGAGTCGGGGGTCAAGAGCGTCTATTTGGTTGTCAGCCCGTACTTTTCCACGTTCTTCGCCCATCCGCCTTTGAAGCACGATTGGAAGACGCCGACCAAGTCGTCGATCGGGACGCGGATCTGCTCCATCGTGTCGCGGTCGCGGATCGTCACCTGGTTGTCGGGGGCTGATTCCTCATCGCCGATCGTCTGGACGTCGACCGTCACGCACCACGGGGTGCCGATCTCGTCCTGGCGGCGATAGAGCTTTCCGATCGCGGCGGTGTCGTCGTAGACGGCGTTCCAACGGTTCTCCTGGAAGGTGCGGAAGAGTTCCTTCGCCGTGGCGACGATCTTCTCGTTCTTCTTCAGGAGAGGCAGGACCGCGATCTTGATCGGCGCGATCTCGGGATGAAAACGGAGTACGACTCGCTTGTCGCCGCGGACCTCCTCTTCGTGGTAGGCGTCAACAAGGAAGGCGAGCGCGGAACGGTCTGCGCCGGCAGAAGGCTCGATCACGTAGGGGACGATCTTCTCCTTCGCTTCCTGGTCGAAATAGTCGAGCGCCTTGCCGCTGAACTCGGTGTGCTGCTTGAGGTCATAGTCGGTCCGGTTCGCGACCCCTTCGAGTTCGCTCCACCCCATCGGGAAGAGATATTCGATATCGACGCACCGCTTCGCGTAGTGGGCGAGCTCGTCCTGTGCGTGTTCCCGAAGTTGGAGGTTTTCCTTCCGGATGCCAAATTTCTGGTACCAGTTGAAACGTTCGTCGACCCATTTCTGGTGCCACTCCTCGTCCGTGCCCGGCTTGACGAAGAACTCGATCTCCATCTGTTCGAACTCGCGGGTTCGGAAGGTGAAGTT
>PVBE011226588.1_pt1 | contig 18834 bp, 17 predicted proteins | sample 1631181 | NCBI WGS metagenome assembly PVBE01 (sample SAMN08397723, study PRJNA350692) | Marine metagenome, whole genome shotgun sequencing project. | isolation source: water | place: Pacific Ocean | collected 2012-04 | reverse complement strand
GGGCCCCAAGCGGCGAGCATGGCCAGAATGTCATCGGTACTGACAACACCATCATTGTTGGTACAACCAAGCACTCACCTTGGCATGGCCCCCATGCGGCGACCACTATCAGCAGATCATCGACACCCACGTCATTGGAGTCATCAAGATGGTCGCTGATCCAATCATTCGGGCAATTCTCCCCCCCTAGACCCCAAAATAGATTCCAAGACCGTGTGGAATGCAATCTGCTTTCAAAGGATCGCTGCCCTTTGGCCATGTGTTCGAGGATCTGGGAGAACCGTGCTACCATCAACCGCATGGAATTCAACCCTTCAGACGGATCACAACGTGCTTCTTTCGAACTCTTGCCCGAGGGGCTCTACGACGCCGAAGTCATTGAAGCCGAGGAGCGAACCAGCCAGAAGGGCAATCAGATGATCGCCCTGACCCTGCAGGTCCCCCACCCTGGCGGCTACGAAGCGCGGGTCTGGGACTTCTTAGTCTCGGTCCCTGCGGCCGTCTTCAAGATTCGCATGTTCTGCGACGCGGCCGACCTTGACGATGCATTCAAGTCGGGTCGACTGACGGCGGAGAACTGCATTGGTAAAAAGGTCAAAGCCCGCATCGGCGTCGAAGAAGGTCGTGATGGCTTTGGTGATCGCAACACGGTCCATGAGTACATCGTCGCCGGCGGTGCGCAGCCAGCGGGAATCGCCACGATGGCCTCAGCGGACACCACCGCTACATCGGCGCCCGCAGCAGTCAACGACGAAGAAATTCCATTCTGACCACACCCCCCGGTCCCCCTGGAACCACCCCCAACGCCGCTGTGGACTCACTCCGCCTCGGGAATATCGATGGATTCAAGTTCCTGACGGTACGACGCGGTATCTGCGTAGAACAGAACGCAGACGAGAAGCAGGAAGAACATCCAAAGCACGTTGGTCAGTAGCGTCATAAACATGCTGGAAATTCTAACAGATCCGCCACCGGAACACCCCACCGGATGCAGGCGGACCGCATTACCCTTTTGCCGTGCCTGACCAACCACCAAGCCTGATGCCGCACATGAAAATCCCCCCGCCGAACCTCACCGGCTGGAGGAAACTGCTGTTCAACATCACCTGGCCACTGATCAAACGCTTCGCTGCGCTGATGTGGGCCGACCATAGTTATGCGGGGGGCATGGCCTTCGACGCTCAGAACAAATCCGTCGAAAAGGGCTGCCTTCACAAGGCCCAGATCGCCCACGATGTCAGCCCCGAGGAACTCGCCCGAATCCCAGCCCAGGGCGCGGTGATGGTGGTGTCCAATCACCCCTATGGAATGGGTGAGGGCCTGATTCAATCCGAGTTGGCGCAGGAAGTGCGTGCCGACTCCAAACAGATCGTCAACGAAATGCTACTTGCCTTTCCGCTCCTTGCTAGACGCTACATCACGGTCAATGTGTTCGAGACGCCGGAGGGAATCGAGGCTAATCAAGCCTCGATTCGCCAAGCCATGCAGTGGCTTCGAGATGGTCACCTGATCGCTACATTCCCCGCTGGAGCGGTCTCGCACAGCACTTGGAAAAACAGCGCCGTGCTGGATCCCCCGTGGAACCCGAGCATTCTTATGCTCGCACGCCGCACCAAAGCGACCATCGTTCCGATGTACTTCGACGGACACAATGGCCGCCTCTTTCAATGGGCCGGTCTGCTCTCGGCAAGGCTGCGCAGTTACATGATTCCACGGGCCTACAAAGCCATGCGAGGAAGCACCGTTCGGGTTCGCATCGGGCGACCAATCCCACCCGAAACAGTGTCGCGATTCCACTCGCGAGAGACCGCGATCGGATACCTTCGCAGCCGTGTCTACATGATGGGCGCTCCCGCAACGTCTCCCGTAACATCTCCCCACACATCGACTCCCACCGTGACCGCTCCAAGCTCCGCAACTGATTCAAATCGCTTCCTGAAGGAAGTCCAAGCACTCTCCGAAGACACCCTACTGGGCGGCAGCGGAGACCTTGAGATCCACATCGCCAAAGCCCAGGATATTCCGGGCATCCTCGAAGAGATCGGCCGCCTCCGCGAGGTGACGTATCGCGCCGTAGGTGAAGGCAGCGGAAACGATCTGGACTTGGATGAGTACGACCGGCACTATCGCCACCTCTTCATTTGGAATCGAAAGACGCACGAAGTCGTCGGGGCCTACCGCATCGGCTTGACCGACGAAATCTTACCTGCCTGCGGTCTCGACGGGCTCTATACCCGAACACTCTTTGACTACGACCAAGAATTGCTCGATCGACTCGGTCCAACGCTTGAACTCGGACGGTCCTTCATCCGTCTGGAATACCAACGTGGTTTCAAGCCACTTATGCTGCTGTGGCGAGGAATCTCAACCTTCGCGGCACGTCAACGTCGCTACCGGCATGCCTTTGGCGGCGTGAGCGTCAGTGACGAGTACGCCGAACAGTCCAAGCAACTCATCGCCGGCTTCTTGGCACGCTCGACGATGCAAGAGGAATTTGCATCTCTGGTGTCACCACGCACGCCGTATCAACCCGCGGGCGTTGCTGGCGTCGACATCGACGCGCTTCTGGCAGGTTGCGAGACGATCGAGGACGTTGACGAACTCGTCCGCGACATTGAACACGACAACCGCCCTGTTCCAGTGTTGGTTCGCCAGTACTTGAAACTCGAGGCGAGACTCCTGACGCCATTCAACCTCGACACGACCTTTTCAAATGTGATCGATGGACTGATGCTGGTCGACTTCATGCAGGTCGAACGCAGAATTGCCCACTTCTACTTGGGCAAAGCCTTGGCCGGCGCCTTCCGAGAAGCCCATGGATTCGATCCGACGTTTGGCGTCGAGGATTGACCACGCGTCAGCGTGAGCTGACGGCCATATCGACTGCTGGGCCGATCTGCCAGCACTGCTTGCTCTGCTGTAAAGATGGCTCGTAGTTGCGACGGATCACTCCGACGAATCGCTTCGTGCACAGGGTCATGATCGTCCCAATCGGTCGTCAGTTGGTACATGGTGGGATGGCCTGGTGTCACTGATGCGTACAAGTGACATGGGAGATACAAACGCAGGTCTGGGTCGCCCTGTGGCCACACTTGGAGCCACCCGGTGGCCAATTCAATTCCCACGCGATTGCCTGGGCAGGTCCATTCCAAATCAAACATCAAGTCCCAGTGACCCGAGGGAAGTTTCTGGACACCCACCGACCGGACCCGTGGTTGAATACCCGCCGCAAGCGGGCCAGTCGATCGAATCGACAGTTCTGCCGCGTAAGACGCCTGTGGGCCAGCATCAAGCCACCAACGAGCCACCAGAACGGCCACCAGCGCTATCCCAGCGCCAATGACAATACGCCGTCGAGGGCCCCAAGGGCGAATGTAAGTCTCATAGAACTCGTTCACGGATGTGCCTCCAACACACCCCCGCTTTCAGCAGGGGCCTAAGAAACATGTCGACCTGCTGAAAGGTTTGCTTGGGCAAGATTCACAAGGCCAATGGTCCAACCGACCCCTCTGCCCCGCACAACCCACACATCGCACGTATTCCCACTAAAGAGCGGGGCTGTTGCGATACACTGGGGGGCTTGATGCAGGAGACGCATGTGAATACAAGCTGCCAGTGTGAGTCCTCCCGCGAGGCCTGCGAGGCGTCGATCCCCGACGTACAAGGTCGCGGGGACCATCGCCAAATCGCCATCGACCAAGTTGGCGTCAAGGACGTCCGATATCCGATTTCGGTGCGGACACGCGATGGTGGACATGAGACGGTCGATACCACCATCGATATGTTCGTATCGCTGCCAGGCGATCGCAAAGGCACGCACATGAGCCGGTTTCTTGAGATGCTCAACGATTACCGATCGGGCATGACTCCCAATCGCATCGTCGATCTTGGACGTGCGTTGTGTGACGAACTCGATGCAGCCACATCACGAATTTCGGTTCGCTTCACCTACTTCATCGAGAAGAATGCACCAGCCTCGGGCAAAGCGGGGCTCATGAATTATGCCGTCGAGATGACCTGTGACTCGACTACGAAAGATCACACGTTTACGCTGCAAGTAGCCGCGCCCGCCACAAGTTTGTGTCCGTGCTCTAAGGAAATTTCCGAGTACGGCGCCCACAACCAACGCTGCCTCATCACCGCGGCGATTCGTATGCAGAACATGGTTTGGATCGAGGACCTTGTCGAACACATCGAGTCCGCTGCGAGCGCTCCGGTGTACAGCGTGCTCAAGCGAGTCGACGAAAAGGTCGTCACCGAGCAGGCCTATGACAACCCCAAGTTTGTCGAAGACATCGTCCGCGACCTCGCCATGACGTTTGAGGCCGATGATCGCATCAACTGGTATCACGTCCAGAGTGAGAACTACGAGTCCATTCACTCACATAATGCCTACGCTGAAATCCAGCGAAGCAAGTAGTCTCGTCAATCACACTGCCAAATAACAAGCCGCCGCGAATACACGCGGCGGCCTGCAGATGTGTCCTCATTCATCGTGAGTTCAGTACCCATAGCCGCCGCCGTACCCCTGCGGACGGTCGCCGCCATAGGAGTTGTAATAACTCCCCTGCCCATACTTCGTGCGGTACTTGCTAGCCTTCAAGGCCTGATTCGATTCAAATTTGTGCTGCGTCCACATGGTGTTGAGAAACTGCTGATGCCGTTTCTTTTGGGCCGCGGCAAATGCGGCATCTTCCTTACGGAACCGCTCCTTCTGTGCAGCTGTTTTCTCTTGATTCTCTTTTGAAACCTTAGCGTTGAGCGCGTCCATTTCCTGCTGGCGGGTCTTGGCTTGATCGTTGGACCAACCCTTGTAAGCCTGGAACCTCCCGTTGGCCTTGAGACAATCGCTCATGTATTGAATCGATGCCATCGACGCTTGCAACTTGCCCCACGTTGACTTAGTCAAATTGGTGTACGCGGCGGTTTCCCGAGCGACGACCTCATCGGACACATCAGTCTGACTAGGTGCCATCTGCTCATGCTTGATGGCGATCTCCAAACCTTTGTCAAAGGACATGGCCATGTCATGGTTGTCGCTGGTTGGAGCGTCGCTCGAAGTGGATCTATCACAGGCAGAAGCCAGACTGTTGGCCTGAATGAACGACTTGAGTTCCTTCTCGTGAGCGAGGGAGCTACTGAGGTTGGTTGAGGCCGTTTCATTCATGGTCTCCAAAGCACGAAGTTTGACTGTTGGATCAGTCACATCGCCATCTGAAGATTGAGCCGCCGCTGGCAGGGCTACGGCAAGAACGGACACTGCGAGAAGGGAACGAATCATGATCTGGAGTCTCCAAACGTGTACACAAATGCGTTGAGGCCCCTGAAAGTTACGGGGCGTCGAAGAGGCGGAGTATAGGTCGACAGCGAATCGAGCGATGCGAGCAATGCTATCATCGCGATCCGACCAAGCCGGCCAGCCGCCGCCCAGATCGACCAAGGAGCCAGCCCATGTCAACTTGCACACTTTCACGACGTGGTGCCGAGGCGCCCGCATCGCCGATTCGGGCCCTAGGAGGCCTTGCTGCGGCCGCCCAAGATCGTGGTTTGACAGTGCACCACCTCAACATTGGCCAGCCCGACATCCCCACACCCGACGAGATAACCAAGGCCTATCAGGCCTACCACGACACCGTGCTGGCCTACTCGCCCAGTGACGGGTACCGCGATTTCCGTGAGGCCCTAGCCGCGTGGTATGGCGAGCGACCGGGCATCAGCCGCCCGATCGAAGCCGAAGACATCGTCATCACGACGGGCGGATCTGAAGCGCTCCTATTTGCAATGGCCGCCGTCACCGACCCGGGTGATGAGATCCTCGTCTGCGAGCCCTACTACACCAACTATGCCGGCTACGCGCACTTGCTGGGCGTTGAGGTATCGCCCGTCACGACCCATGCCCAAGACGGCTATCAAGTAGATCCCACCCGCATCGAAGCAGCCATCACTGGACGCACTCGCGCCATTGTGCTTCCCACGCCTGGTAATCCCACTGGCACGGTGCTTTCCAAAGAACAGCTCGCCGCCATCGCTGACATTTGCGCCGCCAAAGATGTCTTCTTTATCTGCGACGAGGTCTATCGCGAATTTGTGTACGACGATTCATACGGACCACGCGCGCCATCACTGCTGGATCAACCCGCCGCCGATGAGTTCGGAATCATCATCGACTCGATCTCCAAGCGATACAGCGCGTGCGGCGCACGAATCGGCTGGATCGTGACCCGAAATGTCGAGATTCGAGAAGCCGCCCTTCGGTTCGGCCAAGCACGATTATCGCCAGCAAGCGTCGACCAATATGCAGCCAAGGCCGCACTGACCGTTCCGGAGTCCTGGTTCGAAAAGGTCAAAGCCGAATACAAGGCGCGTCGAGATGTGCTTGTTGCTGGGCTGCGACGGATCGGACTCGATGCCCCCGATCCAGAGGGTGCCTTCTATCTGGCCATCACACTTCCAGTTGACGACGCCGACGCCTTCTGCCGCTGGATGCTCACAGACTTCAATCTTGATGGCGAGACTATCTGCATGGCACCGCTTGCTGGGTTCTATCGAACCCAGGAACTCGGCCACAACGAGGTTCGACTGGCTTATGTACTCGAGCAGCACATCCTTGAACGGTGCGTCACCATTCTTGAAGCGGCCCTCAAGGCTTGGAAAAACTAAATTCATCGCTTCGTGACAGCGTTTTGGGCCTACGGCCGTATCATGGGCCCTGTGGCGGGTAATTCTCATCGCTTCGGAGGCCTGTGTGTTTGAACTTCCATCAAATGGACCCATCACCGTGCAGTGGATGCATCGCGTCCTGCAATGTCGTGATGTTTTTGGAACCAGTGGAGAGGCCCTCGCTGCACTCCTGGTCACGGATGACGGGCCAACACGAATCCTCGCCGTACTCGATGAAGGACTCGCCAAGGCGCAGCCCAACCTCAGCACGACCATTAGCCAGTGGGCTGCGACGCACCGTGAGCAGATCGAGCCCGTCGCAGAACCAATGATCGTCTCTGGGGGAGAGCGTGCCAAGAACGACCGCGGCGTGGTCGACTCGGTGGTTCGCGCCATTCATGAGCGAGGCATCTGCCGGCGTTCGGTCGTGTTGGCAATTGGCGGAGGCGCGATGCTGGACGCCGTCGGACTGGCTGCGGCAACGGCGCATCGGGGCGTGAGCCTACTACGACTTCCGTCTACGACGCTTTCGCAGGCCGATGCCGGAGTGGGTGTTAAGAATGGCATCAATGCACTCGGCGCCAAGAACCTCATAGGCACCTTTGCTCCACCCCTTGCGGTCGTTAACGACACGATGCTGCTCACAACGCTGGCTGAGCGTGACTGGCGAGCGGGCCTGAGCGAAGCCGTCAAAGTAGGGCTACTCAAGCAACCGACGCTTCTGGGGGACATCGAACAATCTTGCCAAGCACTGTGCGACCGCGATCTCGACGCGATGGAACGCATCGTGACCGCCACGGCTAATCTGCATGTCGCCCACATCGTGCAGGGCGGCGATCCATTTGAAACCTGCCGCGCCCGCCCACTGGACTTCGGCCACTGGTCGGCCCACCAACTAGAACTCATGACCGGTTTCCGGCTCTCGCACGGCGATGCTGTGGCCATCGGACTGATGATCGACCTGCAATACGCGCAACTTGTACGCGGAGACGTTTCTGGACCAGTGACCCGCGTGGCCAATTGCCTCGAGTCACTGGGCTTCCCGCTCCACTGTGATGCGCTGGGCGACGAAGACCGGCTGCTTCAAGGGATAGAACGATTCCGAGAACATCTCGGCGGACGCCTTGCCATCACACTGGTCGTTGAGCCAGGCAATCCGTATGAAGTCGATGCCATCGACGATGCTGCCATGCGACAGGCCATCCGAATCATCGCGCAGCGTGGCATCGATCGAGTCTCACGCGGGCGGGTAGGATGAGCCCCCCATGCCCGATCGAAATTCACACGGCCTAAGTCCGGACGAAGTTGTCGACCAATACTTTCTTGAGCACCGCGCCAAGTTGCTCGATCTCGCCGCGTTCCTTGATCGCGTCGATCGATCCGGTGGTGGCCATGATGAGGACTTTCGCATCGCCTTTCTTCGACGTGCCATGGCACTACTCGACGACGGACAAGGCGACCGCGTACGACGCATTCAATTGCTGTTGAGCGACCAGACGTCTGAGCCGATTCAACAGGCGCCCATGCAGGGGGCGTATGGCGCACCACCGGCGACGGACGCATGAGATACATCGACCCGCACATCCACATGGTCTCGCGGACCACGGATGATTACCGCCGCATGGCCCAAGCAGGATGCGTCGCAATCACCGAGCCCGCCTTCTGGGCTGGATTTGACCGGTGCAGTGTCGATGGCTTCCGTGACTACTACCGGCAACTCACCGTGACGGAACCACAACGCGCCGCCCAGTACGGCATCAGCCACCACTGCTGGCTGTGCATCAACCCCAAGGAAGCCGAAGACATTGGCTTTGCGCGTGAAGTGCTCTCGGTTATCCCCGAGTTCCTTGACGCGGACAATGTGCTTGGCATCGGCGAAATCGGCCTCAACAAGAACAGCAAGAATGAACTGGCCGTGCTTGGGGAGCACTTAGATCTGGCCAAGCGTCGTGGCGATCTCGTACTCGTGCACACGCCGCACCTTGAAGACAAACTCAAGGGCACGCTGCTCATCATGGATGCTGCTGCCAATGCAGGTCTCGATCCAGATCGCGTGCTGATCGATCATGTCGAAGAACACACCGTGGGCGAAGTACTCGACCGAGGCTTCTGGGCGGGCATGACCTTGTACCCCGACACCAAGTGCACACCCCAGCGAGCGGTCGACATCCTTGAACGCTGGGGCACCGAGCGGATCTGGATGAACTCCGCAGGCGACTGGGGCGACTCCGATCCACTGGCGGTTCCCAAGGCGCGTATGGAAATGCGTCGCAGACGCCATCCGGCCGCGATGATCGAACACGTCACCTTCACTAATCCGGTGACCTTTCTCGGACGATCACCGAAGTTTCGCGTCGAGGTCTGATGTGCGGCCCGGATGGTGCACCAATGTATTGCCCACCCGCTGCGCAGAGGAACTCGCTGCAGCGGTCGAAACAATGGGCACTTGCATTCCAGAGAACGCACCCGTAGGTCTGTGGCTGCCTGACCATGTACTCGGCGACGATCCGGCCGCTGCGGTCGCTCCCATTGCCGCGACACTGAGACGAATTGGCGCGCCACTGCTCGGACTCAACACATTTCCGCAGGGCGACTTTCACCAGAACCGGGTCAAGGACGCCGTCTATCAACCGGCGTGGGGCGACCAGTGCAGGCTTGACTACACGCTCCGCGCCGCCGAGGCAGTCATCGCGCTAACGCAACCGGGCGACGAGATTGGCCTAACGACCGTTCCAATTGGGTGGCCTTCGCATGCCATTGATCTCGATGCTGCCAGATCCATGCTCTGCACAGCGTGCGAAGAACTGGACCTGCTTAGTGAACGAAGCGACCGCACGATCTTTCTGGCCGTTGAGCCCGAGCCACGATGCGTACTGTCCACTGCCGCGTCACTGGCGGCTTTCGTGAAAGACACGACGCTTCAAGACGCCGCTGCACGTGGCACCCTGCGAGCGTGTCTGGACGCCTGCCATCTCGCGGTGGAACATGAATCGCCCGATGAGGCCGTCGCCACCCTTCACGATGCGCAGATCCGCATCGGCCGTGTGCAGATCTCATCGGCTCCCGAGGCAAGCACGCCGCTTGCCATTGCAGCCATGCAGTCGCTTGATGAAGAACGGTGGATGCATCAGACGTCTGTGTTGGTCGGCGATGCATTGACCATCTACAATGACTTGTCTGAGACGCACGGAATCGATCCGAAAGGCGTCTGGCGAACACACCTGCATGTCCCAGTGCATCGCGCGACTTTTGGTGCGTTGCACTCCACGCAGTCATGGATACCACTGCTGATCAGGGCCGTCGCTGCAACTGGCCAACGACCACCGGTAGAAGTTGAAACCTATGCATGGGATGTGCTACCGCCGTCCTTCCGGCAAGCCACGGTGCAAGACGAAATCGCCCGTGAACTCGAGTGGACCATGCGGATCATGCAGGAGGTGGGCTGGTGAGCCGCGTTCACAACTGGTGGATCACGCTGCGAGCGGCGAATCTTCCGACCGTCTGGTCCAACGTATTGCTTGGCGTCGGGTTGTCGGTGCAGGGCTTCGAGTCAAACCTCATTCCCGTACTGAGCGGAACACTCATCGGCGTGTCGCTGCTGTATCTCGCAGGCATGGCCATCAACGACGCTGGTGACGTGGCCTTCGATCGCGCCAACAACTCCACGCGTCCAGTCGCAGCTGGACGCATCTCAGTCACGTTGGTCGCCGCCGTTGGCTGGCTACTACTGGTGATCGGCTTCTCGGTTCTGGCGGCTACTGCAATGGCTGGGAATCCGCGCTACATCAGCGCTGTAGTTGCCGCTGGCGTGTTGACGCTACTGATCATTCTGTACCACTTTCTCCATCGCCGCTCTGCCTTAGCCGCCCTTCTGTTGATGGCCGGATGTCGCGCCTGCGTACCGGTGCTCGCCGCGCTGCTTTTGGTCGGTCGTGTCGACGCTGTGGTGTGGATCGCCGCTGCCGCCGTGTCGCTTTGGACAATTGGCATCACCACGATCGGCCGAGGCGAACGCGGGGGCGAAAGTCGCCTCAACGGCGGCATCGTTTGGATGATTCTGGCGTGTATCGGAATTGCTGGCGTAGGCGTAACGAGTCCGCTGGGCACACCGCTGGCAACAGGCGCGGGCTTGCTAGTTGTGCTGGTGGTGTGGTTGCCGTGCCTGTATCTTCGAATCAAGGCGGGACGCCACAGTCAGGCCGTCTGCTGGGCGATCGCAGGTCTTGCGATACTGGATGCCGCCCTGCTGGTTTCGGGTGGTCGTACCCAATGGGCATGGGCCGCTCTGGCAATGGCCGTAGTCACCCGAATTACGCAGCGACTGGGTAGAGGATCCTGAGCACATGTTGCACCGCACCGCCGTCATCGACCTCGTAGCCTTGACCGACAGGCAACTGTCGCAGATGCCGCGTCTGTCAGCCTTGATGCAAATTGGGTCGCGCAGTTGCCTCAAGCCCACGCTTCCGGCGGTGACATGCACGAGCCAGTCCGCCATGCTCACTGGCGCGTCGCCAAGCACACATGGCATTGTGGGGAACGGTTGGCACGATCGCGATCGCGCTGAGACACGATTCTGGCAACAGTCCAATGGCCTCGTTGGTGGGAAAAAGATTTGGGATCGCTTGGCTCGGCACGACGAAACATTCACATGTGCCAACTGTTTTTGGTGGTACGCCATGTACGCCGATGTTGACGTCACAGTCACACCCCGGCCGATGTACCCCGCCAATGGTCGCAAGATCCCGGACATCTGGACACGGCCCGCGGCGCTGCGGGACTCGCTCCAACGCGACCTTGGGCAGTTCCCACTGTTCAAGTTCTGGGGACCTGGCGCCGACATCTCCAGCACCGCTTGGATTGCAGCAGCGGCCCGCCGTGTCGATGCGGAGTATGACCCGACCCTGCTGCTGACCTATCTCCCCCATCTGGACTACGGCCTGCAGAAATTCGGCCCGGACAGTCCACACATGGCCCAGCAGTGCGCCCTGCTTGACGACGTTGCCTCCGACCTCATCGAGCACCTCATGTCGCGGGGCCGTCGCATTCTGGTGGTCAACGAGTATGGCATCATGCCTGTGACCCGTTCCTGCGCGCCCAACATCGCACTCCGCGCCGCGGGCTTACTCGCGATGCGTGATGAACGCGGTCGCCTGCATCTAGATGCCGGTGAGAGCAGAGCGTTTGCCGTGACCGACCACCAGGTTGCACATGTGTATGTTGCTGACCACCAAGACATCGATGCAGTCGTGTCGTGTCTACAACCACTTGATGGGGTTGACCAAGTGCTACGGGGCGATGATCTTGTCGTCCATGGTCTCTCGCACGAACGCTGCGGCGATTGTGTGCTGGTCGCCAAAGCGGACTGCTGGTTCCGACACGACTGGTGGACGTGTCCGCAGGAAGCACCCGACTATCAGAGAACCGTCGATATTCATCGCAAGCCCGGCTATGACCCGCGTGAGTTATTCATTGACCCGGCCATTGGCGTTCCCAAATTGGCCATCGCATTGCGACTGCTGCGAAAGACGCTGGGATTCCGCACGCTGATGGATGTCATTCCGCTGGACCCAACACTGGTCCGTGGCAGCCACGGACGATGTGATGCCGCCGACGAGCCCATCGTGTGGTCTAGTGAGCCAATGGATTTCCCAGACCACATCCCCATGCCCGACGTGTCGGACATCATCGCCGCATTGAGCGGCGTCTGAAGCAAGGATGGCCAACGGTGATGTGGGAGATCTTCTATCGCCAGAGCAATAGCAAGATGGCCATGTCCGTCTTATCGACTTGACCGTCGCTGTTGAAGTCGCCTTGGCGAATGGCGATCTGGCGATCAGACACGGGGAGACACTCCGTGCCATCACCGCCGTAACGACCACCAGCCAGTTCGCAGTCGTCCTTCTCTGCGGTGACACAAACGCCCGCGTCGAGATCACACCGTCCTTGTCGGGTGTCTATGCGGGCAACATGTCCACTGCCCGAGACATTGTCACTAGGTCCGCCAAATATGCACGCATCGGCGGTCATGGCGGTGCGATATCCGAAGTAAATCGCGCCACCTTGGAAGCCCGCACGATTTCGGTCGAATGATGTATCAAGCACGGCCCCACCTGATCGCATAGAGCAAACCGCGCCGCCGTTAAACGCGGCCTGGTTGGCGATCATCTGGCACGTACGAAGTATGGGTTCGCTGTCCACCGAAGCGTGCAACGCACCTCCGGCGTAGCGTGCGTAGTTGGCTTCGAAGCGACAGCCAATGAACACTGGCTTGCTTGCCGAGCACAAAGCGCCCCCGCCCTTCTCTGCATCGTTCTTCGAGAACGTGCAGTTTTCAAATCGCACGCGGCTGGCAGTGCCGATGTAGGCACCACCGCCATTGAGCGTTGCGGAATTCTTGGTGATGACACAGTCTCGAAAGGTTGGCGATGCGCCCAGAATCAGCAGACCGCCGCCCAGCGTTGCCTCTGAGGTGTGTAGTCCAGTGTGCCCGCTACCCCCGGTCAGAGTCAGGCCTTCGATCACAGTGCCAGGTCCCTCGGCGGTCATGCAGCGAATGACGCTGTCCGCAAGACCAGTTGCGTCGACCGTTGTGGAGGGGGCGCCATCGCGGCTCTTGAGCAAAATGGAGCGGCCGCGGAGATCCAGTGTCTCGCGCCACGTACCGGGCGCGACGACGACAGTGTCGCCAGCAGCCGAGGCGTCGATGGCATGCTGAATCGTCAGCGCATCCTCGGGCACACGGATTGTCTTGGCAGACGCCACCGTGGTCACCAGGATCGCCAGTACAGCGATGCAGAATCGTCGATCAATAGCCATTCAGTACTCGCTCCGTAGGAGGCGTGTCCTTCGACACACACCTACCCCATAAGAATGCGACCGCAAGGGCCATGAGGCTCCGCCCAATCCAGATGATTGGCCATTGCTGCCCAGCGAGCATCCGATCATGCGGATTGTGCCGGCTACCCGGAAAGCCATACATTGCCAGTTTAACATGGGTTTCAACTCGCCATAACACGCTATCTCACACTCCATTACGATCATCCGCAGAGCGGCCACCAAGGGGTATATACGGCCCTGAGCCACTCTGGATCGACCATTTTTCCTAATCTCCGCAGTTGATGGACCCCTGCGAGATAGCCCCACGATTCCCGGACCCGCGGCGGTGGCCTCTCTACAGCCCAAGGGCGAAGCCCCGCTGGGAATTTTGTGCGTGGTGGAGGTGCGTGGTGGACACCCACCCACTGCGTAATGCGTGTGAGTTGTGAACACCCCAAACCAACCGCCACAACGGCCTATTGGCATTCAATTGGGCATTTCCCAGAGGTGGTCGATATCCTAGCGATCGGTTCTGCGACTCCTTGGATCCCATTGGACTGCATGAACCGCTTGAACCACCGGAGTCCCTCCCACACGTGACCACTTCACGAGATCAAGCCGATCAGATCTTTGCCGATGCACTGGACCGGCCACCGGCCAGTCGCGGTGGATTCGTGGACTCAGTCTGTGGTGAAAACGAAGAACTGCGAGACGAAGTGCGGCAACTCCTCAAGCACTACGCATCGGCTGAAGACGCGTTGACGCGAACGCAAGCAACCCACACCTTCAGCGGCTCCTCGGAACAAGGACGCGTGGATCTTCATACCGGTACCGGTGGGTGCGTGGGAACGTGCCGACTCGAAGGTCGACTGCCAGATGATGGTCTGTTCGAGCGTTGGTCGACCGTGCGAGAAGAAGGTACGCAGCCCACCACGCTGCTGCTTGCTCGACAACGCCTGACCCTTGAAGATGCCAGACGGGTTTCTATTCACGCCGAGGCCCTCCTGCGAATCGAGCATCCGGGACTCCCCCGCGTCGTCGAGGCAGGTACGGTCGACCTTGGCCGTGGCCCCGAAGCCTTCTTTCTGATCCGACGGATCGAAGGGACGCCGATTCCATCGGCCCCCGCCACAACGGTCGCGCAGCTTCGGCAACGCATCGAGTGGATAGTGCAAGCGTGCGCCGCGATTCAAGAACTCCACTTGCACGGACTCGTGCATGGGCGGCTTGATACATCACGAATCTTGGTGGTAGACGACGCACACGTCATGCTCACAGGCCCAGGCCTGCTCCATACGATTGCGGCAGCCGTTCCAACTAGCGCAGCGGCCGAAACTATTCGAGAAGCTTCGGGGCGCGCGCCAGAACGTCTTGCCATGGCGCCGCAATACTTAGACGGACGCTCCGACGTCTTCGATCTGGGTCGTATCCTGCAGATCTGGTGCGAAGGACTCGACACACCATTGGCCAGCGCCGTCAACGCGACCGCGAACCGTGCCACGAGCCATGACCGAAACCAACGTCACCGATCCGCTGGCGAACTGGGTGACGAACTCGCCGCGGTACTCAAACCCCCGCCGGTTGCTACAGCAGTCGATCTTCCTGACTCTCGACTGACGCCCGTGTCGATGGCCATCATCGCCTTGGTTGCGGCCGTAGCTGGCTTCTCATTGGGTGCCGTGCTGCTGTAGTGCAGGAACGAAGCCGCCTTGAGATGCACACGCATCGCCAATATCCACACACAACATCGCCGCCGTTCCAGAAGAAACGGCGGCGACGATCACACAGGGTCAATATGTGAATGGACGGTCAGCGGCGGCGGCGGCGACCAAAGCCGGCCAGCCCCAACAGGGCCAAACCGCCTGCAGAGGGCACACTGCCAACATGGAAGTCAAGCGTCACCGCATCTAGGCTGGAGTGCGGCCCAGCGGTCGCAAAGATCAGCCCGAGTTCCACAACATCGCCATCAATACCCGAGAGGTCGAAGGAATAACTGACGTTGGCAATGGCACCAATGCCACCCCCAAAGTCCACTTCCTCCCAGTAGTTGAGCGTGGCAACGCCCATGATCGAACCCAGACTGGCGCCATCGATATCGTTCATGGCAAGCATCACGTTGTCGTACAACAATTCGGTGCCGTGCATAGAGATGTTGGCGACTACCGCCTGTACATCCTGCGTGGCGTAGGCATAGGTGTGAATGTTCAGCGCCCCCCCGTAGCCGTAGATGTTGTTGTCACCACTGATCATGGCGCCCTCACCAAAATTGAACAGCAAGGCGTTCCCAGTTGGCGGGGATTCGTTGGAAGGAAAGTTGGGGCCAGTGGAGGCGTCCGCAGATGTGAATGATTCCCAGTTGTAATAACTGGCATTCTCGTGGCCCCTCCAAGCAGGAATGTCTTCGGCGATGTAACCGGCCGTCGCCGATCCGGCCATTGATACCGAAGCAAGTAGGACCAATATTCGTGTTTGTAAAGTCATTTCTCGTTCCTCAGGGTGATCGCCGATTACGCGACACAGATTGTTCAACCAACTCAGTTGGACCAGCCAGCGATTGTCGCCAGCAGGTCGTTCACATCTACGGTTCCGGAACCGTCAAGGTCAGCCATGCAGCATGGGCATGGACCAAAGGACTCAAGAATGGACAGCAAGTCCTCGACGTTGACCAAGCCATCCCCATTGGCATCTCCAGCCACGCCACTGGGTGGCACGACCTGCAGCGTCAGCGACAGCGAGGCCGCCTGGGCCACACCAAAATCGACCAGCACGTTCTCCTTGAGAATCCAGTCGGGATAGGCATTCTCTCCACCTGATCCTGGCTCACTTGCGGGGTGCAAACTCGTCACCATAAACTCAAGTAGACCATCGGCCAGCGCCTGTTGCACAGCGCATCGAATCGATGGATCACTCAGGTCAAGGTCAAAGGACAGTGGCGTGTATGCCGGAAGTACGTCGCCCGGAGCGACGACGTCGGTCGTACCGACCGCCCACACGTTGGGATTGAATGCTTCGGCCAGGTTGTTCGAAATGTCCCGAAGGTCGCCATTGTCATCAAAGTCCACTGGGTAGCAGTTGCGAACGCCATGGCCCATCGCCTCGCCAAATGAACCTGTCTCCCCAAAGTCCCACCCATTCCATCCGTTTCGAAACGCGACGCCAGACAACACCGTGGGCCGTCCTGCGTCGGCATCGGCTGGACCATCCGTGTGGTGAGTAGACCAATCATCAACCGTCGCGTCGTACACGAGATCATCAGAAGAGACTGCCAATTGCACTTGGCACGACATCAGTTGATAGGACGAGGCCGGCAGGCCCGGTGTCACCTGATCATCCGTCACGTACCCGAGCAAGAGTTGCCCGTCGCGGTTGTCAAAGTCGTATGGGCTTTCCCACGCGGAAAATGTCGAAGCGACCCCACGCGTACCTGGCGACGTATTGAAGGCGTAATTCCACCGATCAAACACGGGCATCGGCCAGATCGGCTCTTCGTATCCACCTATGACAGAACACGTTGCAATGAGTAGCATCATGATCGCGAATCCCTGGCAGTCTCCTCCAAAGAGGACACAGTCGTCCCAATGAGTTGAGACATGTTACGCTATTGCGACTGTGTGTCAATTGGATGTCTTTCAATATGATAATTTTTCTTCGCCCAAGCACTTCTCAGACTACTACTACTTGTTCAGCAACGTCCTGCTTTTTCAAGGAAGCCCCCGTGCACAAGCAGCCAGGTCGCGGATTCACATTGATCGAACTGATGGTGGTCATTGCCATCATTGGGCTGCTCACCGCCATCATCCTGCCAGGAGCCCGGTCCCTGTCTCGCTCGGCGGGCACAACAGTCGAGCGAAGCGCCGCGCGTTCAATGATCGGAGCATGGCGATCGTGGAGTTTCGACCACGCGGGTCGTGTGCTCCCTGGACAACTCGAGGCGGGGGTTCCACTTCCTGGAAGTGAATCGCCAATGACGTGGAACGGAACGCCCATTCCCGACATCGCACGACGCCGGTGGTTGTGGCGACTCGTCTCCTACTTGGACGATCCAGTGGCATCACTTTGGGTCAATGACCAACGCACGTTCTGGGAAAATGCGTTGGCCAATAGCACCAATCAAAGCGAGGCGGTGTATCTGGCAACCCTGCATCCCTCTCTTGGAATGAACACCGATTGGCTTGGTGGACGCCAGTCAGATGCGTGCGATGTCTGGACACTCGAACAATTCATTGCCTCACAGGATCCCGGCGCTTCGCCGCTTCGCGCCGACACCATCGCATCCATTCGCCGGCCTGCTGATCTCGTGGCATTCGCCTCGGCCCGTGGGCGACGCGGCGGCGATGCCAGTGCTGATGTGCTCGAGGGGTATTGGCGACTGAACACACCCTTCGCCCCATCAGAACAAGGGCCAACTCCACAGTGGGAGACCACCGACACGGGCAACTTCGTAGTGCCCAAAGCAGGCACTGATCCAGAATCCGTTGGCGGGTTCCTCTCACCACGGCACAACGGTCGCGTGCTGGTCGCGGCGCCCGACGGACACGTTGGCCTCGAGTCATTTGAGGCTTTGGGAAGCATGCGACGCTGGGCAGACCCTGCCACCGAGCCTCACTGGGCCCCAGCACTGCCCTGATAGGGTCGTGAAACGCGAACGGTTCAAATTCCAAGTATTGTGAGCGACCCCACACTTGTGCCAACACGATGTTGGTACAGCGGGGGTGGTACGAGGAGACACCACCATGACGATTATTTTGCTACTGATAGGCCTTGTGCTCGCCGTAGGGTTGTGCAGCTGGGCATTTTCTTCGACCAACACCACCATCCGCGTTGGCGGTGCCATCGCAGCACTGATCGTACTCTTCCTCTTTGTGCTTGGAAGCTCCATTCGGCACGTCGGTGAGAACGAAATTGGCATCGTCGTCAAGCACTTTGGCGAAGAACTTCCCGCCGGACAGATTATCGCCACCAATAATGAAAAAGGGCCGCAGGCACATATCCTCGGTCCGGGCTGGCACTTCTGGCTTTGGCCCGGGCTCTATGACATCGAAATCGAATCGATCGTCACTGTCTCCAGTGAACAAGTCGGGCTCATCACAGCCGTTGATGGAGTGCCGCTCCCGCAGGGACAAGCCTTCGCGGCCGAATGGGATCAGCCAGCCGACATGCTTCACGCCGAGCACTTCCTTGCCGCAGGCAAGGGCTATCGCGGTCCACAAGCATCGGTGCTGAAACCGGGCAACTATCGACTCAATACGCGGCTGTTCAAAGTCGATCTGTCCGACGCAACCAATATCCCCAAGGCCATGGTCGGTGTAATCAAGTCCAATGTCGGCGAGTCGTCAACTACCGCCGATGGTCAGGTTG
>PVBE012230569.1_pt1 | contig 18835 bp, 17 predicted proteins | sample 1631181 | NCBI WGS metagenome assembly PVBE01 (sample SAMN08397723, study PRJNA350692) | Marine metagenome, whole genome shotgun sequencing project. | isolation source: water | place: Pacific Ocean | collected 2012-04 | reverse complement strand
ATATGGGCGACAACGTATTCTACGGCGGCTGAAACCTCTGACCATTCCTGGTTTGTCGCGCCTGCCCGAATAGCCGGTCTGAAGTCATGAAATGGGTACCTATCGCCCCAGGGCGATATGGCAGCATCCGGCGCAGCAATGCGGAGGGCCCAGCCGGGAATCTTTGCTTATTCATCGCCTATTCAAACAGGCCCTGCCGAAATCGCGGACTCTTTCACCGGCGGGTCCGCGGCGGCTTGGCTACCGCCCAACTCCCTGCGCAGGAATTCGAAGCTTCGCGTATAGGATAGGTTCGCCGCCGACTGCTGGGCGGTCGGCACGTCGTCATCCGGGGTGATCTGGGCGAAGCTGTGACCCATGCCTTCGTACCAGTGTATCTCGTAGGGTTTGCCGAGGCGGTCCAGCACACCGGTAAACGCATCCACCTCGGTGCGTGGCGTGGAATGATCCAGGGTGCCGTAATGGCACTGAAGCAGGCAATTGATGCCGTCAAGCTCGCGCATGTCGGGGAACAGGCTCTGGTGATAGATGACGCCGGCCTGGAAGGCGTTGGTGTGGGCGGCCGCCAGCAGGGCCAGCCCGCCGCCAACGCAAAATCCCAGCACCCCGATCCTGTCGCTGGGCGCCACCCAGGGAAGGCTGCCCAGGAACGCCGCGCCGCCGGCAATATTTTCCACCACTGATTTTACATCCAGCGAATTCTTGGCATGCAGCCTTGCGGTGTGATCAAGCGATTCCAGGTTGCCCATATATTCGGGCGACAACGCGACGAACCCTGCCCGCGCGTACAGGCGGGTGATTTCACGCTGCATCCAGGTCATGCCGCCCATGCCCGAAAGCAGCACCACCCCTGGTCGCGGTACGCCGTCGGCCGGTCGGGCCAGGAAGGCGTCAGTGTAAACGCCGTTTGTCTCGTACCCGGCGTGCAGCGAAACAATATGCTCGCCGTCTGCTAATTCCGTAAAACCCTCATCCTGCGCGGCGCCTTCGCCGCTACTGCGTAGTTTAGTCACGGCCATGCCTCCATCTATTGTTGGCTTTGTTTTGAAGCAAGTGTCTTATACCACGCCTACGGCGACAGGCGCTCGTTTCACCAGCATTATTTGCGGGCGGTGAAGTTGATAACCGCCGACATACCGCCATGGGAGGTGCCTTCATGCATCTCCAACTCATCCTCGGCGATATTGATGTCGGTAAAGCCTGAAAACGCCGCTTCCAGCATCTGCTTGGTATAGAGGTTTTCTAACTGCTTGGGGCCGCCTGTTCCGTATTCAAGCTGTTTGGGTGTATAGCCCTGGATGATCAACAGACCGCCGGACTTCAGCGCCTTCTTCATGCCCGTCCATTTCAGCGTACGCATGTTGGGCGAGCTGAACTGGGTGAAAATTTCAACCACCACATCGAACGACTCAAGCGGATAGTCCCATGCATGAACATCCGCTTCGACGATACTGATGGAAACGCCTTGTTCCCTTGCCAGCGCCGCGGCCTTGGTCTGCGCGGTGGGCGCGAAATCCACCGAGACAACGTCGAGCCCCTGTCCGGCCAGCCAGACACCGTTGCGGGCTTCCCCGTCGGCGACCGCCAGTGCCCTGCCGTTGCCAGGCAGCATGTCCCTGCACGATGCTAAAAAATAATTAGGTTCGCGGCCAAAAATATATTCTGGCGAAAAAAACCGCCCTTCCCAACGTTCGAACTCGTTCATGCCCGCATCCTGGTACAGTGGGTACTGGCTGGGGGACCTGGATTCGAACCAGGACTAAGCGGGTCAGAGCCGCTCGTTCTACCGTTAAACTATCCCCCAACGGCAGGCCGCCCGGCGGGAGGCGGCGGGCGGCAGTCATAGCCCAATCGAGACGCCGAGACAACCGCTCGCACCGGCTGCACAGCTCGTTCAGTTTGCATGTTTGGCAGGCGGCGTGTTCTGGTTTAGCATCAACGGCATTACGGCTGCCAACAATGCCAGGGAGAGATGCCGCCCTAAGCGGCACGGACCGATGAACGAGGTGACCGACAGCAATCGAGGGGCAAGGACCGGACGCGGCCGCCGGCGCGCGGCGACGCGCGGCCCGGCGCGGCGCGACGTCGTCGCGGCGCTCGACCTCGGCACCAACAATTGCCGGCTGCTGATCGCGCGCCCGACGACGGGCGGATTTCGCGTCATCGACGGGTTCTCCCGCGTGGTCCGGCTGGGCCAGGGGATCGGCGAGACCGGCATGCTGTCCGAGGAAGCGATCGAACGCACCGTCGAGGCGCTCGCGGTGTGCGCCGCCAAGATGGAGCGCAGCGAGGTCGGACTGAGACGCTGCGTCGCCACCGAGGCCGCCCGCCGGGCGCGCAACTGCGAGGATTTGCTGACGCGGGTCAAGAAACGCGTCGGCATCGATATCGAGATCATCTCGTCGCGCGAGGAGGCCGAGCTCACGCTGACCGGCTGCCTGCCGCTGCTCGACGAGAAGACGCCCTACGCGCTGGTGTTCGACGTCGGCGGCGGCTCGGCCGAGATCGTCTGGCTCCAACTCGCGCCCGACCGGCGCTACAGCATATTGGGCTGGGTATCGCTGCCGGTCGGCGTCGTCACCCTGACCGAGCGCAACGGCGGGCACGACTTCTCGCGCGATGCCTACCAGGCCACCGTGGCCGAGATCGAGGACATGCTGGCGCCGTTCGAGCGCGACCACGGCATCCGCGCGCGCATCGAATCGGGCGCCGCCCAGATGCTCGGCACCGCCGGCACCGTGACCACCATCGCCGGCGTCACCATGGGGCTCAAGCGCTACAACCGGACGCTGGTCGACGGCTCCTACCTCAGGCTCGACGCGGTGCACACCGTCAGCGGCAACCTCGCCGCCTCGACCTACGAGCAGCGCGCGGCGCACCCGTCGATCGGCCACGGCCGGGCCGATCTCGTGGTCGCCGGCTGCGCCATACTGGAAGCGGTCTGCCGCACCTGGCCGGCGGCGCGCATGCGGGTCGCCGACCGCGGCGTGCGCGAGGGAATCCTGCTGCATCTGACGGGCGGCTACCAGAGGGACCGCCGGGATGCCGCGGAATGAGCGTCGCGGGCGGTCGCGCGGCAAATCCCCGTCGCGCCCGGCCGGGCGCCAGCTGACCGTCAAGGTCAAGAGCGCCAAGGGACGCAAGGCGTCCTCGACCCGCTGGCTCCAGCGTCAGCTCAACGATCCCTACGTGGCGACGGCCGGCGGCCACGGCTACCGCTCGCGCGCCGCCTGGAAGCTGATCCAGCTCGACGACAAGTTCGACCTCCTCGCGCGCGGCAGCCGCGTCGTCGATCTCGGCGCCGCGCCCGGCGGCTGGACCCAGGTCGCCGTCGAACGCGTCGGGCGGGCGGCGGGCGGGCGCGTCATCGCCGTCGACACCACCGAGATGGAGCCGATCGAAGGCGCCGAGATCCTCTGCCTCGACTTTCTCGACGGCGACGGACAGGCGCGTCTGTCGGACGCGCTCGGCGGCAAAGTCGACGTGGTGCTGAGCGACATGGCGGCGCCGGCGACCGGCCACCGCGGGACCGATCAGCTGCGCGCCATGACGCTCTCGGAAGCGGCTCATGAATTCGCCCGCGGCGTGCTCGCGCCCGGCGGCGTGCTGGTGCTCAAGGCTTTTCACGGTGGCGGCGAGGCCGACTTGATGGCCGCGCTCAAGCGCGACTTCGCCCGCGTCCGCACCGCCAAGCCGCCGGCGAGCCGGCCCGAGAGCGGCGAGACCTACATCGTCGCCACCGGATACCGCGGCGACGCATCCGCCGAAGAGCGCTCTACAACTCGCGTACCTGAGTAACGCCGGGCGTTGCTTCGATCGCGGACATCATGTCGCCCGACAGCGCATAGCGCCCGGGCAGTGCGATCTCGACCTCGCGCTGGTCGGCGACGCCAATTACCAGGCTGATCCGGCCCGAGCCCTTTTCGCCGTCAAAGATGGTCCGCTTCAGCACATCCAGGCCGTCGGGCCCGGCGACGAATACCCTGAGGCTCTTGGTCGCCTTGGCCAGGGCGTCGTCGAGCGGCTCGATCGACTGGGCGCTGAGCCTGAGCCCGTCGCCGTCGGCGCGCGACTCGGCGGTCACCAGGACGCGCGCGTTGGGCTCCAGCAGGTCGCGGCACTGGGCCAGAAGCTCGCTGAACACCGTGACCTCGTATCTTCCGGATGAATCGGTCAACTGGACGAAGGCGAAGCGGTTGCCCTTGGCCGAGGTGCGGTCCTGCCGGCCCTCGACCAGCCCGGCCAGCCTCACTGTCGATCCCTGCAATCCGGCGCCAAGCGCCGCCGAGGGCGTCACCCGCAGGCGTTCCATGCGACCGGCATATTCGTCGAACGGATGTTTCAGGTGCAATCCGAGCGCCTCGAAGCAGTTGGCGGCGCGCTCGGTCTCCGGCCAGTCGGGAACCGGGGCGCGGCCATTCGACGGCAGCGCCGGCGCTTCCGCCTCGCCGCCGAACAGGTTCTGCTGATTGCTGGCACGATCCTCGGCCGCCCTGGTCCCGATCCGGGCCAGCGGCTCGATGCTTTCGAACATCTGCCGCCGGTTGGGATTGAGCCCGTCGAAAGCGCCGGCCCGCACCAGGTTCTCGAGCTGGCGCTTGTTGGCCGCCTTGCTGCCCAAGCGGCAGACGAAATCGAACTCGTCGGCGAACGGGCCGTTGGCCTCGCGCTCGGCAACCACGTCGGACATGGCCTGGGCGCCGACGTTCTTGATCGCGGCGAGCGCGTAGCGCACCGCGCGGCGATCGGTGCCGTTGCGCACGGTCTCGACGGTGAACTCGACGCCGGAGTGGTTGATGTCGGGCGGCAGCAGCGCAATGTCGAGCCGTTTGAGCTCGTCGCGGAGAATGTTGAGCTTGTCGGTGTTGCCGAGGTCGAGGGTCATGGTGGCGGCGAGGAACTCGACCGGATGGTTGGCCTTGAGATAGGCGGTCTGGTAGGCGACCAGCGCGTAGGCCGCGGCGTGCGACTTGTTGAAGCCGTAGCCGGCGAACTTGTCGACCTGCTCGAAGATCCGCGCCGCCTTGGCCTTTTCGACGCCGCGCTCCACCGCGCCGTCGATGAAGGCGTCGCGCTGGGCGTCCATCTCCGACTTGATCTTCTTGCCCATGGCGCGGCGCAACAGATCCGCCGCCGCCAGGCTGAAGCCCGAGAGCTTCTGGGCGATCTGCATCACCTGCTCCTGATAGATCGTCACCCCGAAGGTCTCCTTCAGGGTTTCCTCCAGGTCGGGATGCATGTAGTCGGGCAGCTCGCGGCCGTGCTTGCAGGCGATGTAGCGCGGAATGTTGTCCATCGGCCCGGGCCGGTAGAGCGCGACCAGCGCGATCAAATCGCCAAACGAATCGGGCTTCATCTGGCGCAACACGTCGCGCATGCCGGAGCTTTCCATCTGGAACACCCCGGTCGCCTCGCCGCGGCCCAGCATCTCGTACGTCGCCTCGTCGCCGGGTGGCAAGTTCAAGAGATCGATGTCGACGCCGCGCGCGGCCAGGAGCTTGACCGCGCGGTCGAGCACGGTCAGCGTCTTGAGGCCGAGAAAGTCGAACTTCACCAGCCCGGCCAGCTCGGTGTATTTCATCGAGAACTGGGTCGCGACCATGTCCGAGCGCGGATCGCGGTAGAGCGGCAGCAGCTCTTGCAGCGGCCGGTCGCCGATCACCACGCCGGCGGCATGGGTCGAGGCGTGGCGGTAGAGCCCCTCGAGCTTCATGGCGATGTCGATCAGCCGGCCGACCGTCTCGTCGCCGTCGCGCAGTTCCTGGAGCTGCGGCTCCTTCTCGAGCGCCTCGGCCAGCGTCGGCGGATGGGCCGGATTGAACGGCACCAGCTTGGCGATGCGGTCGACCTGTCCATAGGGCATGCCGAGCACGCGCCCGACGTCGCGCAGCGCGGCCCGCGCCTGCAGCTTGCCGAAGGTGATGATCTGGGCGACCCGGTCGGCGCCGTACTTTTCCTGGACGTAGCGGATCACCTCGTCGCGCCGGTCCTGGCAGAAGTCGATGTCGAAGTCCGGCATCGACACCCGGTCCGGGTTGAGGAAGCGCTCGAACAGGAGACCGAGGGCGAGCGGATCGAGATCGGTGATCGAGAGCGCCCAGGCAACGACCGATCCGGCGCCCGAGCCGCGCCCGGGTCCGACCGGAATGCCCTCCCCCTTGGCCCACTGGATGAAGTCGGCGACGATCAGGAAATAGCCCGAAAACCCCATCTTGATGATGACGTCGAGCTCGAAATCGAGCCGTTTCCAATAGGCCTCCGAAGCCGCTTCTCGCGCCGCCCCGTCCATGTCGGCATCGAACACGAACGCCTCGAGCCGTTCCTCCAGCCCCGCCTTGGCCGCGGTGCCGAGCTGGTCCGCCTCGCTGTACCCATCCGCGGTCGGAAACGGCGGCAGGATGGGATCGTGGACCAACGGCATGAACGCGCAGCGTTGGGCGATGACCAGGGTGTTGTCGACCGCCTCCGGCAGGTCGGCGAACAGCGCCCGCATTTCGGCCGCCGAGCGAAACCGATGGTCGGGCGTCAGGCGGCGTCGCTCGGTCGCGGCAACATGGGTGCCCTGGGCGATGCACAGCAGCGCATCGTGGGCCTCATACATGTCGGCGTCGGCGAAATGAACGTCGTTGCTCGCCACCAGCGGCAAATCATAGTCGTAGGCGAGGTCGACGAGATCGTCCTCGATGCGGCGCTCGATCTCGAGCCCATGGCGCGTGATCTCGACATAGAGACGGCCGGGAAACGCCGCCGCCAGGCGTTCCAGCATGCCGCGGGCGCGCTGGATCTGGCCTTCCGACAGGAGGCGACCGACCGTTCCCTCGGCGCCGCCCGTCAAGGCGATCAAGCCGTCGGCCCGCGTCTCGATCAAGGCGAGGTCGAGCTTCGGCTCGCCGCCCTCCGAGTCGAGATAGGATCGCGACACCAGCTCGAGCAGGTTGCGGTAGCCGGCCTCGGATTGCGCCAGCAGCACCAGCGCGTCGGTTTGCCGAAGCGAGGCGTTGTTGCGTCCGGCGCCGATGCCGTTGAACGCGTCGTCGGGATCCTCGCGGGTGACCGCGATCTGGCAGCCGATGATCGGTTGCACGCCCGCCTTGCCGGCGGCGAGCGCGAACTCGAGCGCGCCGAACAGATTGCCGGTATCGGTGATCGCCACCGCCGGCATCGCTTCGCCGCCGCACAGCCCGACCAGCGCGCCGACCTTGATCGCCCCCTCGGACAGCGAATAGGCGGAATGGACCCTGAGATGGACGAAATCGGCGTGCGTCATGGTGCTCGGTTCAATGTGCGGTGCAACGACATTGATTCCACAGCCGCGCGCCGCCGTCACCCACGATTATGGCGAGTCCGCGAATCGGTCGGCCGTCAGGCCTCCGCCGCCGGCAATTCGAGCTCGACCTTGAGGCCGCCAAGCTCCGAGACACCGAGATCCGCCGCACCGCCGTAGAGCCCGACGATCTCGCGAACGATGGAAAGCCCGAGACCGCTGCCCGGCACCGCTTCGTCGAACCGATCACCGCGCGCGAACGCCCGGCCGCGATCTTCCGCCGCGAGGCCCGGCCCGTCGTCTTCGATGACGATTCGAAGTGTCTCGCCGTCGCGCCGCGCCGCCGCCCGGATCGTCCGGGCGGCCCATTTGCAGGCGTTGTCGAGAAGATTGCCGACTATTTCCTCCAAGTCCTGGCGGTCGCCGCGAAACACCAGATCTTCCGCGTGTTCGACTTCTATGGCGATGCCGCGCTCCACATGGATGCGCTCGAGCGTGCGCGCGAGATCGTCGAGCACCGGGGCGACCGGGGTTCGGGCGCCTATCCTGCCGGCCGAAGCCGCGGTGCGGGCGCGGACCAGATAGTGATCGATGCGGCGCGCCATGGCCTCGGTCTGTCGCCTGACAGTCTCGGCGAGTTGCCCATCGGCGCGCTCGGCCTCGTTGCCGAGCACCGACAGCGGTGTCTTGAGGGCGTGCGCCAGGTTGCCGACATGGGTACGGGCACGCGCCACGATCTCGTCGATCTGTCCGAGATGAGCGTTGAGCTCGACGACCAACGGCCGCATCTCGGCCGGGAATTCCCCCTTCAGCCGGTTCTCGCGGCCGGCACGAACCTCCGACAGCGCGGCCCGGATACGCCGCATCGGGCGCAGGCCAAACTGGACCTGGATGACCGCCGCCGCGATCAGCCCGGCCCACAGCGCGCCGAGCGACCAGGCGAGGGTGACGGTGAACGGCCTGATCTCGGCCGCGAGCTCCGCCGCGTCGGCGGCGACGGCGAAACGGAACATCCGGTCGGCGCCCGGCAGGGTGATCCCGCGCGCGAGAACGCGGAGCCGGCGCCCCCTCGGCCCGTCGATCTCGAAGCGGCGTGGCCGGCCGTCGGCGGCGGCCGGCAGAACCAGCGTATCGTCCCACAGCGACGGCGAGCGCCGCGCCGCGCCGCCGGTCGAGGAGACCTGCCAGTACCAGCCCGAATAGGGCTGGCGGAACCGGGGCTCGCCGGGCGGGTCGGCGATCGCCAGCTCGCCCGAGGGCGCGACCTCGGCGACGGCGACCAAGGATTCCAATAGGATCGAGGTGCGCCGGTCGAAGCCGCGCTCGACGTGGTCCTCGAACAGAGCGGCGAGGACGAAGCCGCTGACGGCGAGCGCGACGCCGAGCCACAGCGCCGCGCCGACGATCAGGCGAAACGCAATCGAGTCAGTCTTCATCGCCAGGATCATCGGGCGCCAGGCAGTAGCCGAGCCCGCGCACCGTGCGAATGAGGTCGACGCCGATCTTGCGCCGCACCCGCCCGACGAACACCTCGATGGTGTTGGAATCGAGATCGAAATCCTGGTCGTAGATATGCTCGGTCAGCTCGGTGCGCGAGACCACCTTGCCCTGGTGGTGGGCGAGATAGGCGAGCAGGCGGTATTCCTGCCCGGTGAGCTTGACCGAGCCTCCGTCGACCTCGACCCGGGCTGCCCGGGTGTCGATGGTGAGCGGGCCGCAGGCCAGAATGTCCGAGGAATGGCCGGTCGAGCGCCGGATCAGCGCGCGGACCCGGGCCAGCACCTCCTCAAGGCGAAACGGCTTGGTGACGTAGTCGTCGGCGCCGGCATCGAATCCGGCGACCTTCTCGCGCCATTCGTCGCGCGCCGTCAGGATCAGCACCGGCATCGAGCGTTCCGCCCGGCGCCAGCGTTCCAGCACCGTCACGCCATCGATCACCGGCAGGCCAAGGTCGAGGATCACCGCGTCGTAGGGCTCGGTATCGCCCAGGTGATGGCCGTCCTCGCCGTTGTCAGCGGCGTCGACGGCATAACCCACCTCCTCCAGCGCCTCGGCGAGCTGGCGGCGCAGGTCTGGGTCGTCCTCGACGACCAGGACCCTCACCGGTCGCGTCCCAGAATCGACAGGACCTCGCCCGTCGCCGCGTCGGTCTCGACCGACAGCACGTCGCCGCGCTCGGTCAGGACCTTGAGCCGATAGACCGCGCGGCCGTTGCTGCGGCCTCTGTCGGCGCCCAGCACCTTGCCGGAAAACCGCCGCGCGACGGAATCCATGATGTCGCCTGGGGGACGCGCGTTGCGCCGCCGGCTACCGCCGCGAACCCGACCCCGGCGTGGGCGCCGATCGGGAGCCTGGCGCGGGGAAAATCCGCAAAGGACGGTCGCCAGCGCGCCGAGAAGGAATTGCCGACGCATGGCCGGAATATGCCCCCGCGAACCTGAACCTCGGATGAACCGGCCGTTCAGGTTGGGCTCAGCCGAGATCCGGCACACTGCGTCCCGGTTACATCGGAAACCCAATCGAAAGGCTGAAGCCATGCGATACGTCCTGACCCTGACCATCGGCCTGCTGGCGGCGCTCGCCGCGACGGCCACCACCGCATCGGCGAACGACTACCACCGTTCCCATCGCGCCGTCGAGGGCAACTACTCGCACGGTCATCACAAGGGTAAACGGCACGTTTACCATCGGGCGCATCGCCGGGCGCATCGGCGGTCCCACTATCGGGGGCATCAGCGGCAGTCCCCGCGGTACCGTGCCCGGCGTCACGTGTCATACGCCCCCTACCCTTCGCGCTTCGTGATCGTCATCTCGCCGGACGGCCTCTTCCGCATCGCGCGCCGCTAAAACCGAACCGATCAAGGACAAGGAGATAATTCGATGTATCGACCGATCGCCAAGACACTCGTCATTCTGGTCACCGCCGCATCGCTCGTGGCGTGCGCCGACGCCGACGGCTCGAAGAAGACCGGTGGAGCCCTGGTCGGCGCCGCCATCGGCGGGCTCATGGGGTCCAAGATCGGCGGTGGCAGCGGCAAGCTCGCCGGCGTCGCCGTCGGCACCCTGATGGGCGCTTTTCTCGGCCGCGAGGTCGGCCTATCGCTCGACCGGGCCGATCGACAGCACGCCAAACGGGCCGCCTCGCACGGGCTCGAACACAAGTCCTCGGGCCAGTCGACGACCTGGTCCAACCCGGACAGCGGCCATTCCGGCACCTTCACCCCGGTGCGCACCTACCGGGAGCCATCGGGCAAGTATTGCCGCGAGTACCAGCAGACCGTCACCGTCGGCGGTCAAACCGAACAGGCCTATGGCACCGCCTGCCGCCAGCCCGACGGTAGCTGGAAGATCGTCAACGATTCGAGTGTGTAGGGCGATGCCGTGGCTTGGGACGCGCGCCGACCGCCGGGTCATCCCTCGACGACGGCGCCGTCCCGGAGAGCCAGCACCCGGTCCATGCGGGCGGCGAGATCGCTGTTGTGGGTGGCGATCAGGGCCGCGAGGCCGCTTTGCCGGACCATCTCCAGCAGCATCGCGAAGACGTCGGCGGCGGTGTGCTGGTCGAGGTTGCCGGTCGGCTCGTCGGCGATCAGCAACCGAGGCGCGTTGGCCAGGGCGCGGGCGATGGCGACACGCTGCTGCTCGCCGCCCGATAACCGCCCCGGGCGATGGGTCTCGCGCTCGCCGAGCCCGACCGCGCCCAGGAGCTCATGCGCGCGTACGCGCGCCTGGCGACGGGCGACGCCCGCCACCATCTGCGGCAAAACGACGTTCTCCAGCGCCGAGAACTCGGGCAGCAGGTGATGGAACTGGTAGACGAAACCGACGATGCCGCGCCTCAGTTCGGTGCGCCGATCATCCGACAGGCCGCCGCAGGATTCGCCGTTCAAGAGAACCTCGCCATCGCTGGGCTGCTCCAACAGGCCGGCAATGTGCAGAAGCGTCGACTTGCCGGCGCCCGACGGCCCGACCAGGGCGACGATCTCACCCGGCTCGACCGACAACGAGGCACCGCGCAGCACCTCGAGACTGGCACCGCCCTGCTCGAACGTCTTGACGATGCCGTCGAGCTCGAGCGCCGGATCACTCATAACGTAGCGCCTCGACCGGATCGAGCCGGGCGGCGCGCCAGGCGGGGTAGAGCGTCGCCAATAGCGACAGCACCAGCGACATGGCGACCACGGCGACGACGTCGCCGGTCTCGACCTTGGACGGCAGGCGCGACAGGTAATAGATCTCGGCCTGGAATAGCTGGGTGCCGGAGATGCTCTGCAGCCACTGGCGGATCGATTCCAGATTGGCCGAGATGAACAGCCCGAGGCCGAAGCCCGCGGCGGTTCCGATCACGCCGACAGAGGCGCCGGCGAGCAGGAAGATCCGCATCACCATGCCGCGCGTCGCGCCCATGGTGCGGAGAATTGCAATATCGCGGCCCTTGTCCTTCACCAGCATGATCATGCCCGAGATGATGTTGAACGCGGCGACCAGGATGATCAGGGTGAGAATCAAGAACATCACGTTGCGCTCGACCTCGAGCGCGTTGACGAAGGACGCGTTCTTGCGCTGCCAGTCGACTAGGCGTATCTGCCGGCCGGCGGTGGCGAAGACTTGGCGCGCGGTGCGCCGGACGTCGTCCGGATCGTCGATGAACAGCTCCAGGTTGGTGACCCCGTCGCCCGTGCGGAAATGAACCTGCGCCGCCTCGAGCGGCATGAAGATGAAGCCGTTGTCGTACTCGTACATGCCGACCTCGAAGATGGCGGCGATGCGATAGGTTTTTATGCGGGGTAGCGAACCGAATGCGGTGGGCTTGCTCTGCGGCGAGATCAGGCGGAGCTTGTCGCCCGGCTCGAGCCCGTAGCGTCGGGCGAACCGGGTGCCGACGGCGACGTGGCCGCGGCCCTTGAAGTCGTCGAGCGATCCGGAGCGGATATTGTCCGAGATGATAGTGCGGGCGCGGATGTCGGCCGGCCGAAGCCCGCGCACCAGCGCCCCGCCGGCGACGTTGTTGGCGGTCGCCATCACCTGGCCCTCGACGATCGGCGTGATGCTGAGAACGCCCTCGATCGTCCGCAGACGCCCGGCCAAAGCGTCGAAATCGCGCAGCGGGCCGCGCTCGCCCGAATAGACCCCGATATGTCCGTTGAGACCCAGGATGCGGGCCATCAATTCGGCCCGAAAGCCGTTCATCACCGACATCACGATGATCAGCGTCGCCACGCCGAGCGCGATGCCGAGCAGCGAGAACCCGGCGATGACCGAGATGAAGCCCTCCTCGCGCCGCGCCCGCAAATAGCGCGCCGCCACCATGCGCTCGAAGGCCGTGAAGATCACTGGATGCCGCCGGTCAGGAGGTCAGCCGCGCGAGCGCCGACTCGATCGAGACCTCCTCGCGCTCGCCGGTGGCGCGGCACTTGAGCTCGACGGTGCCGGCGGCAACTCCACGCGGGCCGACCACGACCTGCCACGGTAGGCCGATCAGGTCCATATCGGCGAACTTGGCGCCGGCGCGCTCCGAACGGTCGTCGTAGAGCGCCTCGATCCCGGCCGCGCCGAGGCCGCGATAGAGGTTCTCCGCCGCGGTGTCGCACGCCTCATCGCCGACTTTGAGATTGATCACCCCGGCGGCGAACGGCGCCACAGATTCGGGCCAAATGATGCCGGCGTCGTCGTGGCTCGCCTCGATCAGCGCGCCGACCAGACGGGAGACGCCGATGCCGTAGGATCCCATCTCGAGCGCGATCGGCTCGTCGTCGGGCCCGGTGACGGTGGCGTTCATGGCGGTCGAGTACTTGGTGCCGAAATAGAAGATGTGGCCGACCTCGATACCGCGCGAGGTGACCAGCCGATCGCCGAGCTCCGCCGCCGCGGCTTCGTCGTGCTTCTCGTCGGTCGCGGCATAGAGCGAGGTCCAGCGCTCGACCTCGGGCGCGAGATCGGCCTCGTAGTCGACATCGTCGGCCAGCACGTCGCGCTCGATCAGGTCGCGGTGACAGTAGACCTCCGATTCGCCGGTGTCGGCAAGGATGATGAACTCGTGGGAGAGATCGCCGCCGATGGGGCCTGTGTCGGCCTGCATCGGGATGGCGCGCAAGCCCATCCGGGCGAAGGTGCGGAGATAGGCGACGAACATCTTGTTGTAGGACCGCCGCGCGCCGTCGTAGTCGAGATCGAACGAGTAGCTGTCCTTCATCAGGAACTCGCGGCCCCGCATGACGCCGAAACGCGGGCGCACCTCGTCGCGGAACTTCCACTGGATGTGATAGAGCAGCTTGGGCAGGTCGCGGTAGCTCTTGACGTGGTGGCGGAAGATGTCGGTGATCAGCTCCTCGTTGGTCGGCCCGTACAGCATGTCACGATCGTGGCGGTCGGTGATGCGCAGCATCTCCTTGCCATAGTCTTCGTAGCGTCCGCTCTCGCGCCACAGATCGGCCGACTGGATGGTCGGCATCAGCATCTCCTGGCAGCCGGCGCGGTCCTGCTCCTCGCGCACGATGCGCTCGATGTTCTTGAGCACGCGGAAGCCGAGCGGCAGCCAGGAGTAAATGCCGGCGGACGCCTGGCGGACCATGCCGGCGCGCAGCATCAGCCGGTGCGAGACGATCTGCGCCTCGGCGGGATCTTCCTTCAGGGTCGGCAGGAAATAGGTCGACAGGCGCATGGTTCACTCGCGCTCGGTTCGGGCCGGCGCGACCTTAAGCAAACCGCGTCCGCGAAGCAATGCCCGCGCCACGCCAAACGGTCGTTATGGGCCGAGCTTGGCTTGGCGGGATGCGAAATTGACGTCGCGCAGGCGATCGAGATCGGCGGCGATGGGGGACTTGCGAACGAAGACGTGGGTGACGCCCTCGCGATTGCGGTGGGCAAGCGTGGCGGCGCGGCGGAACGGTGATCCCTCGGCCTCGAGAGCCTGGAGCAGAATCACGCCGTGGGGATAGGGCGCCATGCCAGGGCGACGCTCCAATACCACCGCGCCAACGCCGAGTTCCTGAAGGACGGCGGTGGTCGCGACCGGCGTCTCGGCGATCAGCTCATAGTCGCCGCCGAGATAGTTCGACCGGCTGAGCAGCTTCGAGGCGCGAACCACGTAGTTGGATCGGCCGGCGTCGCGGACGGCGACCTCGGCGATGAACGCGCCCTCGGCGCCGCTGGAACCGTCGATGACGGTGATGCGCGGCTGGCGCTTCGATATTGCCGCAGCGGCGGCCTGGTCCATCCGAAGATCGGCCTTGGGCGTGTCGTTCCACAGAAACATCGCGCCCGGAAGAGCAAGGGCGGCAACGGCGGTGACGGCGATCAAGGAACGCGGGACGATACCGCCGGGGAACATCCCCGACCGCTGCGCCATGACTAGGCCCATGACCACGAGGATCACTTCCGCGGCGATGGCGGGCGCCATGTAACGGTCGACCAGCGCGACCGGGATGATCGATTGAAGTGCCAGGGCGGCGAGGACGAGCGCGCCGCAAATCTCTCCGGCATGGCGAAACTCGGTGTCGCGATAGGACCGGCGGAACGAGACCACGAGCGCCCCGGCCGCGATCACGAACCCGGCAGCGCCGAGATTGTTCCACATGGCCACGAGATTGAACCGAAGCGCGGTCAGCGCGAAGTCCAGACCGGGATCGAAGCCGAACCCGTCGGCCGAGATCTTGAGCGTCACCAATTGCCACGGGACGGCGATGGCGAGCGCTACCGCGGCGCCGGAAAAGGTGTGGCGGTCGGCAAGCAGCCCCCAGCGACCGCTCAGCGCAATGTGAAAGGCCGGCACCAGGCCCAAGATCCAGCCGTTGCCCTTGATCAGGATCGCCGCCCCGGCGAGCACACCGTAAAACATCGCCCAGCGGTAGGACGGCGCGCGGGCGAAGCGTGCCCAGACGATCGCGCCGCCGAGGCCGACGGCCGCGACCGCCTGATCGAGATGGAAGAAGCGCTCGGACTTGAGGACCAGCGGGACCAGGGCATAGAGCAAGCCGGCGAATAACGCCCATCGCCAGGTGGCGAAGCGCAGCACGACGAGGGCGATCAGGGCGGCCGGCGCCATGGCGGTCAGCACGTTGACCGTCATCGCCGTCGCCGGCTCGAACGGCAGGACGAAATAGAACGGCGCGACCAGCGCGTAGTAGAGCGGCGGCCAATGGCCGATCGAGATCTTGGGGTAGGACAGGTAGAGATCCTGCGCGAACGCCAGCGGATTACCCGGAATACCCTCGGACAGATAGCGCCAGATCAGGAACGTATTCAGGAAATGCGACGACTCGTCGGCCTCGGAGAACCCGGCGCCGAGCCCGCCCTGGTAGTAGGCGGTCAGAAAAGCGCACCCGACGCAGGCCAGATAGATCAGCAACGAGACGCGGGCGTCGCCGAATGCCGATTTCGAGTGGTCGGCCGCGGTGGCGGCGGATCGGGCGGCGTCGGCAGGCGGCGCGTCGGGAGAGTTAAAGGCGTTCATCCGCGCCAGCCACCGCGCCGCCCGGCCACGGAAAGCCGCCGCATCCGATCACGTCTTCGAGTGCTTCAGGTCCAGGATGCCGGAGAGGAAACCCGCGAAGACGAACTGAATTCCGATGGCGAGGAGCGAGACCGACGGAATCATCACCCGCATGATCGTGCCGTAATCCAGATTACCGAACGCCGAGGATGCCCACACGATGAACGCCGCCACGACGCCGAGCGCGCCGAGGCCAAACATGGTGGCGCCGACGGAAACCGCCCGCTCCAGGGATACCATTTCGCGGAACTTCCGGAAGTTGGGACCCTCGGGTAGCAATCGCTCGTTGATGGCGAACTGCTTGGCGATCAGGAAGAACACCAGGGCCTGGCTGCCGACCAGCAGCGCAGCCATCGCGACCAGCATGGTGTGGACGTCGAACACCACAGAGCCGATCGACACCGGGCCGGGTAGCACGGCGCCCATGACGAAGAGGCCCGACAGCACGAGAAACAGGCTGGGAAACAGGAACAGCCAGCGCGGCGCATACATCAGCAGCAGCTTCAGGTGCCGCCAGCCGTCGTGCCAGCTGCGCAGATGCGGCGGCCGGGTCCGTCCGTCGGGCGACAGCGTCGTCGGGACCTCGGCCAGGCGCAGCTCGGCGAGCGTCGCCTTGACCACCATCTCGGAGGCGAACTCCATGCCCGTCGACTGCAGGTCGAGCCCGAGGATCGATTCCCGGTTGAAGCCGCGAAGGCCGCAATGGAAGTCCCGGATGCGGCTCCAGAAGAACAGCCGGCCGATGGTCGATAGGACCGGATTGCCGAGGTATTTGTGAAGCGGAGGCATGGCGCCGGGCGCGATGCCGCCGGCGAACCGGTTGCCCATGACCAGGTCGTGGCCGTCGCGGAGCTTGGCGATGAAGTTTTCCAGCTGGGAGAAATCGTAGCTGTCGTCGCTGTCGCCCATGATCACGTAGCGGCCGCGCGCGGCCTTGATGCCGCCGCCCAGCGCTGCGCCGTATCCGCGCCCCGGGATGTCGACCACGCGGGCGCCGTGGCGGACCGCGATTTCCTGGCTGCCGTCGTCGCTGCCGTTGTCGGCGATTATGACCTCGCCGGATACGCCGCTGCGCTTGAGATAGTCGACCGCCTTGTCGATACAGATCGCGAGGGTCTCGGCCTCGTTGAGGCACGGCATGACGATCGAGAGCTCGCAATCCTGGGACGAGGGCTCGGTACGGTCTTGCGCGTGTTCGAGGGTGTCGATGGTGTCTGTGGTCATCTGCGAATCCGAATTGGAATTGGAATCTCTGATGCGGGAGAAATCGCCGGGTCCTTGCGTCGTCGCCGTCGCACTCCCGGCTTCATTGCCCCGCAGTATCTAGGATCGTTTTTGTTTAAATTTGCTGAATCCGCGGCGGCGTTGATTATTCCGACGATACGGACGGCGCGACCGACTCCGAAACGCTGGACGACTTGTTAGCCTCGGAGAATACGTACCGCTTGGACAGGTATAGATTGAAGATCATCCCGGCCAGGCTGCCGACGACGACGCCGAGCACCGGCCATGCCGCGAACAACTGGACGTTGGCGACGAGCACCGCATAGGTCGCGTAATTGACCGCGCCGCCAAGGGAGTTGACCGACGCGAACTTGATCCACTGTCCCAACAGGCGCGGGTCCCGATCGCGAAAGGTGAACGACCGATTAAGCAGCCAGGTCGTGGTCACGGCGACCATGAACGAGACCGCGCGCCCCGAATAGGGGTCGAGCCCGAACTCGATCATCACCATCAGTACGGAGGAATCGACGACGAATCCGACCACGCCGACGAGGCCGAACCTAATCGCTAGCCGTATCATCGCGCAGCGAAAGGACAGTGGGGTCGAGACCACGCATTGGAACGGTTTCCTGGTTTCCGAACATCACTCAAAGGCAAACCGGTTGCGTGGGCCGTGACCTGATTGTCTAGCATCTTCGGGCTAAGAAACCGTGTATCGACGGCGTGGTGGAATGATGGCACCCTGGCTGACAACGACATCTTTGCTCCAGCTCGTGGGACAATGCCCAACATCGAATTCGGAATCTTCGACCACCTCGACCGCCGGCCCGATACCGGGCTCGGCCAGACTTACGAGGACCGTCTCAAGCTGGTCGAGGCCTACGACCGGGCCGGGTTCCATGCCTATCAGATCGCCGAGCACCACGCGACGCCTTTGACCGTCGCTCCGGCGCCCAGCGTGTTCCTCGCCGCCGTCGCCCAGCGCACCAAGCGGATCCGGTTCGGGCCCATGGTCTACGTGTTGCCGCTCCATCACCCGCTCAGGCTGATCGAGGAGATCTGCATGCTCGACCAGATGTCGGGCGGGCGGTTCGAGCTCGGTGTCGGGCGCGGCATCACGCCCTACGAGCTCGACTATTTCGGCGTCGATCCGGTGCATGCACGGGATCTCTACGACGAGACCCTGGACATCGTCCTCGCCGGCCTCCAGACCGACCGGCTGACCCATCACGGCACCTTTTTCGACTACGACGACGTGCCGCTGCCGATCGGCCCGGTACAGAAACCGCATCCGCCGCTGTGGATCGGGATCGGAACGCCGGAAGGAGCGACACGCGCCGGCACGCAAGGGGTGAACGTGCTGACCAACTCGCCGCTCGGCGCCGCTTCCGAGTTGATGGATCGCTACCGCGAAGCCTTTGCGGCCGCGCATGGCGGCGCCAAGGCGGCCGACCTGCCCAAGATGGCGGTCTGCCGCCACACCTATATCGCCGAGACCGACGCCGAGGCGGAGCGCATAATGCGCGAGGCCTATCCGAGCTGGTACCGGCATTTCGTCGCGCTGTGGCAAGCCCATGGCGCACATCCGGTGGTCGCGCAGTACACCGAGGACTTTGACGAGACACGCGATAAGGATCTTCTGGTATTCGGATCGCCGGCCACGGTGCGCGCCGAGATCGAGCGCTACCTCGAGACCTCGGGCACCAACTACTTCGTCTGCCGGTTCGCCTACGGCTCGCTCACCTATCCCGAGTCCCAGGCGGCGCTCGACCTGTTCGTCGAGGAAGTTATGCCGCATTTCCGGACAGGCTCCTAGTGTACCGATTCTAACGCTTGTCGTCCTCTGGCGACCTTCT
>PVBE010639662.1_pt1 | contig 18836 bp, 21 predicted proteins | sample 1631181 | NCBI WGS metagenome assembly PVBE01 (sample SAMN08397723, study PRJNA350692) | Marine metagenome, whole genome shotgun sequencing project. | isolation source: water | place: Pacific Ocean | collected 2012-04 | reverse complement strand
CATGGATTTGCGTTCACCCGGCACTCTGATAATCGGAAGTAGCGGTACAGACTAGGCTCCCCATTCTTGCGATGCTGGCCATCCAAACCCGTTCCCAGGTTATGTATACTCAACGCGTCGATCACTGTGTTGCCGTGCGACGTTCGACATATTTCCAGTCTTTGAGAGCCCTTGCTGATATGAATTCAGGGCTATTGCGATCTCCCTCCGCGTTATGTCGATTTTGATTCTCGGTGTTGCGTTCGTCGATTTCTCAGCTGCCATTGCCATTGCGTCTCACCTGTCGTTGCCCAAAGGCCTCGCCGCGAAGGCATCGCATTTGACAATGAGCGATTTCAGCAACTCCGACACACCGAACGAACTGCTCGCGGAAGCCAACAACCAGGTCGTTTTCATGACGGCCTGGGCTGAGTTCATAAGCGGTCTCAACGCATCGGTTGGATTTGGCGACATATTGCAGTCGGTCTCGGTTTTGTTCCGACAGGTATTCGGTTTCGATCAAACGGTCCTGGTCGTAATGGGACCGGCCGGCGAGCTTAGCGCTACCCGTACTTTGCCGGGCACGTCGGAATCCTACGAGGGATTCCGAGTAAGTGGCGACGAATGGCTCATCAAACACACATTCGAAGATGGCAAGCGGTTCATTGGAGACCCTTCGGACACGGACGGATTTCATGATCTTGTCGGCCATGACGACTGCCGTTGGATTATTTCGATGCCCCTCACTTCGTCGTCGGGACCAATTGGGAGCCTCATCGGCGTCTCCAGGCAGCCGGATTTTGACGGTGGCGACTTCGAAACTTCGGTTGCCAACGCGGCCGCGGAAGTCACGACCGCGAGCGAGCGTGTTGTCGTTTTTGAGAAAAGCCGACTCGAGGCCATAACTGACCCGCTTACCGAACTGTACAATCGCCGCTACTTCATGGAAGCGCTTAGACGCTTAGAAATGAGATCCGAAAGGCGCTGCGCCTCGGTTATCCATTGGGACTCTTCATGATTGACGTCGATGACTTCAAACTCGTTAACGATACTTGCGGGCACATGGTCGGCGTCCATGTGCTCCGGGACGTTGCCGGGGGAATCGAGGAATCGGTGCGCGCGTCGGACCTGGTCGCCCGATACGGCGGCGAGGAGTTCTCGGTGATACTCGTCGGCTGTCCGGAAGATGCTTTGCTCGTGCTGGCGGAAAAAGTTCGATCGACCGTTGAAAAGCTGACTGTCGAGGCCGCGCGACCGAAGCGCCATGGAATCTCCGTCAGCGTCGGCGCCGCCTACTTTGGTGACGTCAATATGAATGCCGAGGACTTAATCGCTGAGGCCGACGTCGCGCTATATAAAGCAAAGGCCGAGGACAAGAACCGGGTGGTCATCAGCAGTACTGCGCTGGCCTGACCCGCGCCCGGCATGCGACTTCAACGATAACCACCGCTGGGCTCGACGGGGTATGAGTTCCGGTGAAGGTTCTCTCCTTAACGTCTCTCCAAATGTTTGAGTTCTTTGCCGGTCTTCGGGAGACTCTTCAGGCTTTTCTAGAAGCGCACCAGTACAAAGCACTGGCGGCGCTGATTGGCGTCGAGGAAGCCGGCTTGCCACTTCCACTGCCGGGCGATCTTGCCATCGTATTCATGGGGTATCAGGTGTCTCTGGGCAAGGCGAATCCCGCCATGGTCGTCGCATCAACGATTGCTTCCGCGACGGCCGGCGCGAGCGTCCTCTTCTGGTTATCCCGATTCCTTGGCGGGCGAATCGTAAACAGATTCGGACGTCTTCTTCACCTGAATCCTGAGCGTCTCGACCGAGTCGAACAGTGGTTTGAGCGTTACGGGGCGCCGGTGATTATTGTCGGTCGGCTTATTCCGGGGCTGCGAATCGCAGTAGCCGTAGCGGCGGGCATCGTCAACGTCAGGTTCTGGAAATTCGCCGTCTACACGAGTATTTCGGCCGCTATCTGGGCGGCGATCTACATGGGGATCGGCTGGGCCCTGGGAAGTCGGTATCAAACAGTATCGGAAGCCGTTCATCGCATAACAGGCGACCCTCTACTGGTGTTCGGAATCGTGGCCGCCGTTGCGCTCCTTTTGACGCTGGCGGTCTATCTGCGGGTGAGGCGCCGCCGGCGGGCGGAACCAAGTCGTTCCGAGGCTCAGAGCCCTTCCTCGCGTGATTCCAGTTCCATCATGTAATGGATCTGACTCGCGACTTCCTTGAATCCGAAACGCGGATAGAGGTTTCGCCCGGCTTCGTTTTCCTCCAGCGTTTCGATCTTGGCAATGGCCATTCCCTTGGCCCGAAAGTTGCTTAGACTCCGGTCGATTAGAAGTGAGGCAATCCCTCGACGTCGGTGATCCGGAGCGACGGCCAGATCGACGATCCGGCCGATGCGGGTGACTGGCGAAACCGTGCAGCTAGCAAATCCGATCACGCTGCCATCTACTTCAGCAACGAATGAATCCTCCGGCGATGCTCTAAGCACCTCGACGCTGGCGGCCCATTTCCGCTGTTCCCAGGTAGGTGAACGTTGCCAGCCGGTAGCGTCGTCGAAGTTCTGATCGATGCTTATACCGTCGAACGAGCCGATGGTGAGTTCACCGACCTGGGCCTCGTCGGACGCCCTGTATCCGCGGATTGTCACTGCGCTGTCGCTTTTCATAAACCCTGTCCCACTTCGTAGAGACCGCTCGGTCCCATATTTCGCGACGAGACCAGCCGAATTCCATTCAGCACAGGCTACGACTCGGGCGTCGGTATCTTTTTCTCCGGAATCGTAAGCTTGCTTCCGACGAAAAGTTGCGACTGATCGTTAATGCCGTTTGCCTCGGCCAGCGCTTCGAGCGAAACACCGAAGTCCTGGGCAATGGCGAACAGGGTGTCGCCCTCTTTGACGATGTAGCCCCGGTCTGCCTGCTTCCCTCGCTCTGGAGCCGGGAAGGTTTCGTAGGGATTCGGGAGGCTCAGTCGCTGCCCCGCAAAAATCGCGTTTGGGTCGTCCAGTCCGTTCTTAACGGCGATGTCGTCCATCGTTAGTCCGTACCGCGCCGCGATGAGCGTCAGCGTCTCTCCGGCTTGCACGATGTGGAATTCCGGCGGTGGGGTTGCGGTTGGGATCGCTTCTTCTTCGGTCGTATCGCCGTCGCGGGCGTTCGAAGCGGGAGTCTCAGGCCCGACTTCGGTCGGAACCTCGGACAGTGCTGCATCCGGCCCTGCCGGTGCAACCTCCTCGCCCGTCTGCCGATTGCCGGCTGATTGCCCCTGACTTATCAGTATCCAGACCACGATGCTCAATATCGCGATCCCGATTAGTCCAAAAAGGGCTTCACGGGTATTGGATTGCATCTGAGCGTTCCACTCCCTTGGCCGGCGCCGCGATTCTGGGAACCACGACCTCTGAATTATAGGTATAGCGAAGCGTCACGTGTCGGAACCCCCGCATCTTGATCGTCCGCTTGGCCTAAATCTCCAGATGATACGATTCACGAATGCTGCACACCTCGTCTCGGTGACCCTGACTTTCCCTATGCGTAGCCTCATCCTTGCTGGCGGATATGGCACGCGGTTGGAATCTCTCGGCAAGAATCGATCCAAGGTCTTGTTGCCGATCGGCGGTCGGCCGGTAATCGAATATGTGCTGGATCGCATTCAGGAACTCAGTGAGGTCCGCGACCTGCTGATCGTCACGAACGATCGGTTTTACAAGCAGTTCGTCGAATGGTCCGAGCAACTTCCCCGTTCTTCGTTGGCAATATCGGTCCTCAACGATGGGACTACCAACCCTGAGAATCGACTGGGCGCGGTCGGCGACGTCGTTTTCGGAATCGACCAGGCACAGATCGATGACGATTTGCTTGTGATGGCTGGCGATAATCTGTGCGACTTTTCGCTTGCGCGGATGGCGGACACGTTGCGTGAAAAAGGATCGTGTCTGGCGACCTACGACATTGGCCGCCTTGAAGATGCGTCAAAATTCGGCAATCCTGCGATCGACTCGGACGGACGCGTCGTCGACTTTGAGGAGAAACCGGCTGATCCCGAGAGCAGCGTCATTGCTGTCGCCATCTATATGTTTCGGAGAGCGGACCTCGGTTTGTTCAGGGAGTTTCAGCGTCAAGGCCACGACCTCGACCTGATTGGTGGATTCGTCCAGTGGGCTCGGGAGCAGGTACCAATCTACGCATGTACCTACGGGTCTGACAATAACTGGTGGGATATTGGCGATCCGCAGATCTACCGCGAGGCGGACAGTTACTACGGTGGACCGGGGGGGTAGAGACCCGTTCAAATCGAATATGTCTGCCCCCGACGCGGGCTGCGGTCGGAACCGTCCCTGCGGTCAAGGCTTGGTCCAATGTGATAACGCTTTTGACTCTTGCCGTCGCCGTCGGCCTTAGCCCCTATATTCCGCTTCTCGTTTTCTTCGCTGCCGCGCGGACCGATTCCGGTCCGGAGATCCGCTCCGCGTTCGATTTCATGATGCGGTGGGAGTTTCTCGGGGTACTCCTCGTCGTGATTGGATTCGATATCGTTCTCGGCAAGCTCCCTAAGGCGGCCAAATACATGACCTGGCTGGGCTGGTTTGCGAAGCCCGTGGCCGCAACGCTGATTGTCGCATCATCATCGGACGTGTCTGCCCAGTATTTGGCTCCCGCGATTGCAGCCGCCATCGCCCTCGCTGCTCTGACTCACCGGGTTCAAATCTGGCTTATGCGAAGCCTTACGGAACGTCTATTGGGCTTTGAGCGGGTCGTCGTAGGCGCGTACAGCGAGCTGGGGACGGTACTGATATCGCTCTTCGCGTTTGTCGTACCGCTGTTGGGGGCCGTCATTGCGGGCCTTATGATCGCCGTCGGTCTCTTCTTTGGCATGCGGCGCCCGCATTCCGAATCCTGAGTCGGTTTCTGCCGCTCGCAATCGATCGATCTAATGCAACAAGGCGATAAAGCCCCTCACAGCGCTGGCCCCAACCGTCTTAAAGCGGGGAAGTTGCCCGTTGGCCTGCTCGAACGGCTCCTCGCTGGGATCAGAACGTCACCTCGGGTTTTGATCGGGGGCGGCATTGGCAGGGACGCCGCCGTAATGGAGTTCTCGGAAGAGACCGAACGGCTGCTCGTGGCCAAGACCGACCCCATCACCTTCGCGACCGATCGAATCGGTTGGTACGCGGTCAACATCAACGCGAACGACATCGCCTGCATGGGTGCCGATCCTGTATGGTTCCTGGCTACCGTGTTGCTCCCTGAAAACTGCGAGGAAGCTCTGGCGGCCGCCATATTCAGTCAAATCCAGCAAGCCTGCGACGAACTGGAGGTCGCTCTCGTTGGAGGCCACACCGAAGTGACCGTGGGAATCGACCGGCCCCTGATTGCCGGCTGCATGCTTGGTGAGGTTCCGCGTTCCAGATTGATACGGCCCGAATACGCCGTGATCGGCGACCTGCTGGTACTTACCCAAGGTATCGCCATCGAAGGAACAGCGGTTCTGGCTAGGGAAGCACCGCTTGAACTAAGAGCCGCCGGGGTAGACCCAGGGACCGTCGAGAGCGCCAGACGAATGCTCGACGATCTCGGCGTAAGTGTGGTTCAGGCCGCAAGAGTCCTTCGGGACATCGATGCCGTCCACGCGCTGCACGATCCCACCGAGGGCGGACTTGCGACCGCGATTTGCGAACTCGCCACCGCGGCTGGGCTGGGGCTAAGGCTGAGTTCCGAGAATATTCCTGTCTTTCCCGAAACTGCTGGCATCTGTCAGGCGTTGGGTCTCGACCCCCTTGGCCTGCTCGCCTCCGGCTCATTACTGGCTGCCGTCGACCCGTCCGGGATCGAAGCCGTAACGGAAGAACTTGACGCTTTCGGAATCCCCAACAGCGTTATCGGCGAGCTGATATCTCCCGACGAGGGCTTCATTTCCACGTCTTTAGCGGGCGACGAGCCTTTGAAAATGTTTGAACGGGACGAATTGGCACGATATCTTGAAAACTAGTCTGCCGTCCCGCAATCGCGTGGGCAGTTGTCTACCGCACCTGAGTTCCTGATGCGCGAACAGAACGGGAGGACTTGAATGGTCGACAAGATCATCGATATGCGGAGTGATACCGTCACGCTGCCTACGGACTCCATGCGCCGTGCGATGGCCGAGGCTGAAGTCGGTGATGACGTCCACCGGGAAGACCCAACAATCAACCGCCTGCAAGAGATGGCCGCCGAGATGTTTGGCAAGGAAGCTGCCGTACTCGTAGCCAGCGGAACGCAGGGAAACGCCTGCTCGATGCTTGCCCAAACAAATCCCGGCGACCTTGCGTTTTGCGACTCAAACGCTCATGTGAGCCGCCACGAGGGAGGCGGTTACGCAGCATTAGCGGGAGTGTCGCTCGAAAAGCTCAATGGCGACCGCGGGGTCATCGACGGCGAAATGGTCGAGCAGGCGATCATGCCCTACAACGAACATCTGGCCGATCCGGCTCTCATATGGGTTGAAAACACAAGCAACGCGGGTGGCGGGACCGCCACATCCGTTGAAATCATGCGCGGGCTCCGCGAAGTTGCCGATCGGCACGGACTCGGTATCCATGTCGACGGAGCCCGCATATTCAATGCGGCCACCAAGCTGGGCGTCCCTGTGGCCGATATCGCCGAACACGCCGACACCGTACAATTCTGCCTTTCCAAGGGGCTTGGAGCTCCTGTCGGTTCACTCGTAGTCGGCGACCGCGATCTTTGCGAGGTCGTGCGCAAGAAGAGAAAAATGCTTGGTGGCGGCTGGAGTCAGGCGGGAGTTTTTGCAGCCGCGGGGATCATTGGCCTCACCGAGATCGCGCCCCGGCTTGGCGAGGACCATGAGAACGCCCGGCGATTGGCGGATGGAATAGCGGAAATACTGGGACTGATCATCAATCCGCCTGACGTCGAAACAAACCTCGTTTTCTTCGGATACGACAGAGCTTCGGTCGATCCGGCCAGGTTTGTGAGCGAGCTCGCGGAACGGGGCGTGCTGATCGGTGGTGCCTCGAAGGCCGATGTATCCCGAGCTTGCCTCCACCATCAGATAACGACACGGGACGTGGACGCGGTTCTGATGGCCATGCGCGAGGTTGCAGCGGCGCCGGTTCCGGTTTAAGTCCCGGACTTGGTTGATCGAATGCCGACGCTGGTAACCGGAGCAACGGGCGTCGCCGGCCCTGCGCTGGTCAGCGCGCTTCTGGAACGCGGCGACTCAGTCCGCGTGTTTGCCCGCGAAGCTAGCGACGTTAGCCGGCTCGATGACGCCGTAGAGATCGTTCGCGGTGACGTCATGGACTCTGCCAGCGTCAACGATGCGGTAGCTGGCTGCTCGCGCGTCTTCCATCTGGCCGCTCATTTCGATTCATGGGCGCCAAATCCGAAAATCTACTTCGATGTCAACGTCGGTGGCGCCGTCAACGTGCTTGAGGCGGCTCTGGAGCATGGAGTCGAAATGCTGGTGCATGCCAGCAGCGCATCGACCATCGGCGAGCACAAGGAAGAGACGGGCTCGGAGGCAACCGAGCATCGAGGATATTTTCTCACCAATTACGAGCGCTCAAAATGGGAAGCGGAGCAGTTTGTATTCGAATACGTGGCGAAGGGCGTCCCGGCCGTGATCGTGAATCCAAGCAGCGTTTACGGTCCGGGCGATGTTACCGGCAACGGATTGACCATCATGCGCATGGTTGGCGGACAAATGACCGCCAGCACCCAGAGCATGGCCGCCTATCTTTACCTGGACGATTTCGTCAAAGGCCTAATTGCGGCCGGTGAAAAGGGCAAAGTCGGCGAGCGCTACATCCTCAGCGGCGCCAACGTGACTCGATTCGAATTCCTGCGGACCGCCGCCGAGCTTGCCGGAATCGCTCCGGTTATCACGATCACGCCTGCATGGGTCATACGGACGCTGGCTGCGTTCAATGCGATCCGCCAAAAGATCACGGGAAAGCGCCCCGCGATATCCGCGGACGCCGCGGCAATCGCGCTGCACGGTTTTCGATACGATTCCTCGAAGGCAACACGTGAGCTCGGAATTGAATTCACCAATCTCGAAGACGGCCTGGATGCCACCATCGATTGGCTTTACCGCGAAGGTCATGTCGATCTGCCTGAGGACGTTCTGGAAGATGCGCCTGACAACGAAGATGTCGATGAATAACTTGATGGCCTTTGTAATGCTCGTACGAGGGATTAGGCATTTCGCGGTGCTAGTCTCAGGGAATCGTTCGTCCCGATAGAGTTTGAAAAGTGCGTAGAGCTCAAATCAGTGAGGTCGAACCGGGTCAGATACTGGCCAGGTCCGTACTCAACATCAATGGCGAGGTTCTGCTAAAGCCCGGATCCGAGCTCAGCCCCGCCCACATTGAGGCGCTCAAGCGCAAGGGATACACGTCGGTGCCCATCGAAGATTCCCAAACGCGAGGGGTCGAAGTGCCCGACGCTGTCCCGCAGAGCGTCCGGCTCCAGACCCTAAAGAAGGTCGCCGAAACCTTCGACGCCCTCGGCACCGTAACGAAGGCAGTCCAGGGCGCCACGCCGGAGACCGTCTGGTAGCAGATGCAGCAACGGTCGTTCGTTTCCAGCGCTCGCAAGAAAAACGTCGAGGACACCCTGATGCCCCTCGTTTCCTCGCTGGTGGAGAAGGTCATGTCCATGCAGGTATTGGACGGCCTTCACAATCTCCTCATCCACGACAAGCAGTCTTTTTATCACTCGGTCAGCGTATGCGTGGTGGCGCTCAAAATCGGACAGGCCATCGGCCTGCCACTCGACCGGCTCCGGCAGGTGACGCTCGGATGTTTGCTCGTGGACATCGGCAAAGTCTTCGTTCCCCGCGAGATCCTTTACAAAAAGGGCAAACTCTCGCCTGCCGAAAGAAACCGTGTTTCGGCCCACACGACGCTGGGATACCGGCTCTTACGATCGACCGCCTCATCAGAAGTTCTGGCTCATCACATCACCTGGCAGCATCATGAGCGGCAGGATGGAAACGGATACCCGCGCAAACTCGCCGGCACCAACCGGATTCTGCAATCCGCGGAAGATAGATTTCGTCCCGATCGAATGCTTCAGATCGCCGAAGTTGCTGCGGTTGCGGACTTTTGCGTGGCGATCACAAGCGACCGGCCGCAGTGGCCCGCCATGTCCCCCGATCGCGTCCCACTTACGCTGAGCGAAGCCGCTGGAACCGCCCTAAACCGTGAGATCGTCGGTAAGTTCTTGGCTGTGCTGCCGCGGTACCCCCACCGGTACCGAGGTCATCGTCACCAGCGGCGAGCATCAGGGCTGCCGGGCGGTTGTGATGCTGGCGGATCAGTCACACTTGAAAAGACCCAAGATTCGAGCTATCGCCGACCCCGAAGGCCAGCAGATTGAACCGATTGACATCGATCTCTTGGAAGATGAGGGGACCGATATCGTCACCGTTCGGCAGGCCATGTTGGCCAGGTCGGTCGCCTGATCGCTTTTTCTGGCCCTTTTGCTCAGCGGTCCTTGACTAAGATTTAGGAAGGTAGAAGTTTCGCTCGTTTCAAACAGGTTCGCCTGGCGTCGGCGAGTGCCACGTAGCGTATTGGAATTGACCTCTTGACATCCATCGCCCGCCAGAGCCGTTTGAAGACGATTCTCCGAGTGTGGGAATGGTCGTTCCGAAACAGGCCTATGGACGACGCCCATGCCGGTGGCATCGTCATAACGAGCGTGTGGTCGCGCCACACTAAGCTGATCGTCGCCATCGCCACCGTTCTTGTCGGACTCTCCATTCTGTTCGCGGCTCGCGGCGTACTGGCGTCGTTTATCTGGGCGATCGTAATCGCGTACCTTTTCTCACCGCTGGTTTCGCTCGCAAAGCGCCGCGTGGGAATCCCTCGACCAATTCTCGTGCTGGTTCTCTATGCAGCCGGTATCAATGCTATTTTCTGGACCGTCTGGCTCGTAAGCCCTCCGTTGGCAGGCGAACTGGGAGATCTGGCTCAAAGCATTCCGCGTCTTGAGGGTTGGGTTGAAGAACAGATAACGGGTACCGATACGATTGACGTTGCTGGCCAAACGATAAATGTTAATGACGCCATTCAGACGCTCGCAGACCCGATCAGCGCACTTGCGCGCGATGTGTCTGCTCGACTGGTGGAACTTGCATTCGGGATTATCGAGGCTTTCGTCAAGGTCCTGCTGGCCCTCGTCGCGGCGTTTTACCTGCTGCTCGCCGGACCCCGGCTTATTCGCAGACTCCTCGGACTCGTTCCCGACCAATATCGTGCCGAGGTCGAGTCGGTCGTCGGACGCGTGGACGATGTGCTGAGCGCCTTCGTCCGCGGTGAGCTGCTGCTGGTCCTAATAATGGGCACCGCCACCTATATCGGTTTGTCGATTCTGGGAATTCCATTTGCGCTCGTCATCGCGGTAGTAACGGGCTTTCTAGAGTTGATCCCGATTTTTGGACCCATAGTGGCGTCAATTCCGCCGATCCTGCTCGCGCTTTTCGGCTCCAATACGTACGGGTGGCCGGGCTGGGTCGCCGCCTTGGTCGTCGCCGGTATGTACACGGTGCTCCGCCACATTGAGGACTACGTAGTCATTCCCAACGTCGTCGGCCGGATTATCAACATTCACCCGTTCGTGGCTCTGTTCGCTCTATTCGCGGGAGCCACGATCTGGGGCATTGGCGGGATGATTCTTGCGCTCCCGGTATCGGCCATGGGAAGGGTCATTCTCAGCTACGTTTACCGCAAACTCGTCGCCTGATCGCCGCCAAGCGTTTACATCTCGAACGCACATTCGCATACCTTGCTATTGGAAACCCCCTAAATGACCTAAACTGCGGCGCGACAGTTTTATTCGTTTCTGGGGTGCGGCGACTGCAGCCTTTCGATTCGGCGGAAATGGCTTCCTTCGCATTTGGTCCGGCTCGTGACCGGTCGAATAATCGCCCCGGACTGAAGGCCAGGAACCGCTGATCAAATTGGACCAAAACGGAGCGCCTATTCGCGTAGGCCTGCTGGGCCTTGGCACCGTCGGTGCCGGCGTTGCCAGGGTGTTGCAGGGAAAGAACAAATCTCTCGATCGTCGCCTAGGCAGATCGATCGAGCTCACCAGGGTGCTGGTCAGGGACCCAAATAAAGGCCGCGCCGTATCGGTTCCCTCCGCGCTGCTGACCACCGACGCCTCGGACGTCATCGATTCGCCCGATATCGATCTGGTTGTTGAGGTCTTGGGCGGAGTCGATCCCGCATTCGACTACGTATGCCAGTCCCTTAGAAACGGGAAACACGTGATCACCGCGAATAAGGAGCTTATGGCTCATCACGGCCTCGAGCTCCTCAAGGTAGCTCAGGGGTACGGTCGCGATCTCTTTTTTGAAGCGAGCGTGGGCGGCGGAATCCCGCTCATTGGACCGTTTCGTCAGGATTTGGCCGCCAATGAAATCACCGAAATACACGCGATCATCAACGGAACAACAAACTACATCCTGACTCGCATGGCGGAAGATGGAGTCGACTTCAACGAAGCTCTCGAAGAGGCCAAGCAGAAGGGCTACGCGGAACCGGACCCGACAAACGACATCGACGGCAATGACTCCGCCTACAAGCTGTCCATCCTTGCGAGTCTTGCGTTCGGCGGGCCCGTGCCGCCGGAATCGGTGTACAAAGAGGGAATCCGCGAGCTATCGACGATCGACTTTGATTACGCTCGGGAGCTCGGATACACCGTAAAGCTGCTGGCAACGTCCAAGCGGGACGCAGACGGCGTTGAGGTAAGGGTGCATCCCGCGCTTGTGACGCGTGATTATTTGCTGAGTCAAGTGAGTGGTGTTGAGAACGCCGTTCGGATTAAGGGCGACCTTCTTGGCCACGCGGTTTTCGCCGGTCGGGGCGCGGGTCCGGGGCCGACGTCAAGCGCAATCGTCGCCGACCTCATCGACCTCGTCCACAACATCAACTCGGGGACGCACGCGCGGATCCCGGCTCGATTTGACGAGAATCTCGTGATAAAACCGATGAGCCAGGTTTTCAGCCGGTACTACTTCCGCATCTGGGTAGTCGACCGAGCCGGTGTGCTGGCCCAGATCGGACAGGTGTGTGCGACTACGGGCATCAGCATCGCGGCCATCGTTCAAAAGGAATCCGACCCTGCTGCCGGAACTGCTGAAATGGTCATTCTTACTCACGCCGCGAAGGAAGCCGACATGCAGCAGGCGATGGCAGCTATCGCGAATCTCGAAGTCGTCGATCGCGTTGCCACGTTCCTGCGAGTCGAAGACCTGACCGAAGAGGACTGAAGTTGCAGCTCCCGCCCGGATTTGTAGCCCGCGAAGGCGTCATCGAGCGATATAGGTCGCTTCTGCCCGTCACCGACCACACGCCCCTCATCTCCCTCGGCGAGGGCAACACGCCGCTGATTCGCGTACCGGCGCTTGAAGAGCGTGTGGGTGCTGCGGAGGTCTGGCTCAAACTCGAGGGTTGCAATCCAACCGGCTCGTTCAAGGACCGTGGCATGGTCCTGGCCGTAGCCAAGGCGCTCGAGGATGGTTCGCACACCATAATCTGTGCCTCCACCGGCAACACGTCCGCCTCAGCGGCAGCGTACGCTGCGCGTACGGGAGTGGCCTGCGTGGTTATCGTTTCAGCCGCGAATGTGGCTCTGGGCAAGCTCGCACAGACGCGCGCCTACAGCGCCAAGGTCATAAACATCGACTCGGATTTCGACACGGGTCTAATGCTGGCCCGAGAGTTGTCAGAGCGAGCGGGTGCCACCCTGGTCAACTCGGTCAATCAAAACCGGCTGGAGGGGCAGAAGACGGCTGCTTTCGAGGTGATTGACAGTCTGGGTTCGGCGCCTGACGAGGTTTTCATACCGGTCGGCAACGCGGGCAATATTTCGGCTTACTGGGCGGGATTCTGTCAGTACAAAGAAGCGGGTCACGCTGACCACACGCCCCGCATGAGGGGATTCCAGGCTGCCGGCGCGGCGCCCATCGTTCTGGGCCGGCCCGTAGCGAATCCTCAAACAATCGCCTCGGCGCTTCGCATCGGCAATCCCGCAAGTTGGGATAAAGCCGTGCGTGCTGGCGAGGAATCGGGTGGGAGTATCGAGAAGGTGACCGACTCGCAGATTTCGGGCGCCTATCGGCTTCTCGGGAGCCTGGGCATATTCTGCGAACCTGCGTCGGCCGCTTCCGTTGCGGGGCTGATCGATCGTGCCGAACGGAAGTTGGTGGATGATCGCTCTCGTGTCGTCTGCGTCATTACCGGACATGGACTCAAGGACCCGGAGTTCGCCGACCGGGAATCCCCACAGGCCTCGCAAACTTTGGCGGATGCCTCGGCGGTGGCTGAACTACTCGGCTGGTAGGGCTCAGTCCGTCAGTTCTCGGAAGGCCGCCTCGATATCCTGCTGCAACTTGCGGTTGTTCTGCTCGATAGTGTGAGCGACCGCCTCCGATATTGCATCGACCTGCATGCGATTTAGGCCTGACTTGGTCCGCAGCACCCTATTTGTATGCTCTTGTAGTTCGTCGAACGAAAGCCCGATATCGGCGGGTTGCGTCAACTCCAGGTTCTCGCCGGAATCGGCCAGCTCAAATTCGATGTTCATGCAAGTTGGACAGGGCTTTACGATCGATCCCGCGCGAACGATGGTCATGTGACCGCAGCGGCTGCACACGAGCCGTGTGTCCTCGTCAACTTTTCGGCCGATACTCACCATAGGGACCTCGTTTCAAGAATGTAACACTTGTTTCGTAGGAGCGTGATCGCCGCATTCAAAGCTGATTCGCCGCAGAGCGGAAATCCGCGGCAACTTGCACTGGCGAACGCGCGACGGCACACTAAGTCGCGGGCGAACGACATGCTCCTAACGCCCATGCGCGAAGGGAATTTCAAGAGCTGATATCAAAGAGCAACGGCGAAACTTTGAGCGACACTGGCCGCGTCGAACAGGAAATTGACCAGCTGACGGAAAAAGGGTTCAGCCAGAAGGAGATATTCACTCTTTTCTACCAGCGCGCCCGGTGGCGTACCAAGCTGACCGACGAGTGCGCCGGGGAGCCGACTCAGCCTCGCGCTGATACCGCTAACTAGTCTGAAATCCCCGCCCGCGCGGGTCGACCTACGGTTCGTTTTCGCCGATTACTGTTGGTGCTACGCGTCTTAACTGTTCCGCGGAAATTGCGCCGGACCGCAGGATCGTCGGGGGGTCCGCGTCGATGTCGAGCACCGTCGAGGCGACCCCGCTGACCGGACCGCCGTCGAAAACGTAGTCCACTAAATCGCCGAGCGTGTCGTAGGCTTCCGCTGCCGTCACGGCAGGCGGTTGACCGCTTCGATTGGCACTCGTACCTATCAAAAACGATCCCGCCAACTCCACTAGTCGCCTCGTTGTGGTCGACCCTGGCACTCGAAGCCCGAGTGTCCCACCCGGCCCCGCTAAACGGGCGTCAACTGGCTCTCTCGCCTTCATCACAATCGTCAGCGCCCCGGGCCAAAATGCGGAAGCGAGATCGTCCAGGAGCGAATTCCGCGTAACTAACTGACCCGCATCCTCCGGGCGCGCCAGCAAAATAGGAAGCCCTTTGCCGTCTGCTCGGCCTTTGATCGCCACGAGCTTCCGCACCGGTTCAGCCTGCTGCGGGTCTGCCCCCAACCCGTATAGCGTGTCGGTCGGAAAGACTATTACGCCGCCGTCGCGAACAACTCCGGCGGCCTTTTCGATGTCGGTGCCGAGATTGTCTGGCAAAGAACCGGACCGGCTCAACCGCCCGGATTGAGGATGAATCTCTCCACCGCCGTCGCCACGCCGTCTTCGTCGACCGTCCCGGTCACGAACTGCGCGTTGCGCAAAAGGTCTGGCGGCGAGCTTCGCATGGCCACACCAAGGCCCGCCGTTGCGACCATGTCGATGTCATTTAGGTCGTCGCCTATTGCCATTACGTTTTCAAGGGGAATTCCCAACCACTTCGCCAGGTCTGCGAGAGCTTGTCCCTTGGAAACATCTGGGTTGATCGTCTCCGCGAAGATGGGGTAAGAGCGAGTTACGTACAAAAGCTCCCCGAATCGCTCCGAAAGTTCATCGATAATCTTCACCGTCGTCGGTTCATCGGTTACGATCACCAGCTTTAATACGTCGCCCTCCAGCCATTCGGTGAGATCGCCAACGATGTTTGGCTTGACATTGGCGCGTTCGCTGTAGAACTTGCCCTCGGGTGTTAGCTCGGCCATAAACAACTCGTCGCCCACGAAGGCGTTGACGTGGTAGTCGTTTTCTCGGCAGTATCGCAACACCTTGAGCGCCAATTCTCGGTCGACGCCGGTTTCGGAAACGATTTTTCCGCCTATCGGTTCTCGAATCTGCGCGCCCTGATAGCAGATGAGTGGGGTAACGATTCCGAGCTGTTCGGCATACGGTTTGGCGGCGAGATACATTCGGCCCGTGGCCAGCGTCACCTTCACACCGCGCAGCGCCGCCTCTTGCAAGGCCCGCGCCGACCTTTCGGAGATTTCCGGCGATTCACCTACGAGCGTCCCGTCGAGGTCCAACGCAAGGAGCTTGTACTCGACCCCCTCAGGGACTACTTGCTTCATTTCGCTGCCTTTGCCGGGACGCGCTTCGCGACAGGTACCTTGGCCTTTTTTCTGGCGGCGCGTTGCTTGGCGCGTTTGGCGATGACCTCAGGATTCTCGTCCAATCTGCCTGCCAGCGAACGCATTATGTCCAGGTTTCCCTTGTCCGGGCCCGCGCCGTCGAATCCGGGAGTCTCCAGAATCGCTGGGATTCCGACGAGCCGAGGCTCCAGCAGCACACGCGAGATCCCCTCATAGCCGATGTGCCCCTGTCCGAGGTTTTCATGCCTGTCCAGATTTCGGCCGTATTCTACCTTTGAGTCGTTTAAGTGCAAGGCCATAACGCGCTGCAGACCTATCGCCGAGTCGATTTCGCTCAGCATCAAATCCAGGCCCGCCTCCTCCGTCAAGTCATAGCCGAAGGCGAAAGCGTGTGCGGTGTCAATGCACACTCCCAGCATCCGGTCGTCGTCTACCGCGTCGAAAACCGTCGCGAAATCAGTGAATCTTCCGCCTATCAGGCGGCTGCTGCCCGCGGTATTTTCCAGAAGAAGCGGGACGCTGCTGCCGGAGTCTTCTCGAGCCCGCGATAAGCCTTCCTCAACCGAATCGATCACTCCTTCCAGCCCCAGACCGTAATTGCTGCCGAGATGGACCACCAGACCGTCCAACCCCAACAGATCGCATATCTGGAGTCCGCTGCTTAGCGAGGAAATCGATCGCTCGTAGATTTCGGGCTTCGTCCGCTTTGCTCCCAGGTTGATCAAGTAGATCGCGTGCGAAAAAATCGGACCCAGCCCGGCCTCTTCCCTCGCCTCCCGAAACGATTGGACGTCGCTGTCTGTGTAGCTCTTCGGTTTCCACTGAAGTTTGTTGCTGCCGAAGATCTGCGCGGTCTCGCAGCCAAGCTCGACTGCCCGGTCGATGCCAAAGTTATTGTCGCGAGTCGCGCTGCAATGCGCGCCTAGCATCATCGGTTTGATGCGGTGCTTCGTTGGCAATCGACTCCCCCGTGATGATTGCGGCGCCGCGACTTCGGGTCGCGACGCACTGGCAACCACCAGACTATCTAACTTCGCATCATTAATTGTCCTCTCTCCCAGCGGGAAAGGGCTAGGGTGAGAGCACCCGTCGGCTACCCCGCCATCGTCCCGAGCTTTGCGAGGGATCTCGGCATCGGCAACACCCGTTGCGTCCCGCTCAGAGACTTTCATCCACTCTCCCGCCAGACGGGGGTTAGGGCGCGCCAGCGGACCGTTCCGCTCCGTTGGTACACCCGAGCTAAAATCTCCTCGGTTCTAAAGAGGATTCGCCGCGGCAAGAGCGACGTTGCACCATCGGGGGCTTTGGCCATTGTCTGCATCAGATGCTTTTCGAGTCGGGATTGTCGGAGTAGGCAATCGGGCGAAGTCCCATCTACGTGCGATCTCAACCGTCGAGGGTGCCGAGATCGTTGCCGTTGCCGACGTAGACGGCGATCTCGCCCGCACTGTCGCCGATCAATATGACGCCGCCGCCTACGAAAGCACGGCGGAAATGCTGGATGCCCAAGCCCTGGATGCCGTGTGGATAGTCACACCTCCGGCGTTTCACAGGGAGCCTGTCGTTGAGGCGGCCAGGCGCGGTGTGAATCTGTATGTTGAAAAGCCTGTCGCATTGAACATGGCCGACGCGATGGCAATGGAAAACGCGGTGGGCGAAGCAGGGATCCTCGCTGCTGTCAGCTATCAGATCCGCTACTTGGACACGGTGGCTGAAGTTCATCGGACACTGAAATCCAAGGACGTCGCCCTCATGAACGCTCACTATTACTGGGAGCCGCCCGGCACTGGTCGGTTTGCTCGGGACACGTCGATGTCCGGCGGTCAGATCGTTGAGCAAGCCACCCACCTTGTGGACCTCATGCGGTACTGGGCTGGGGAAGTTGAGACCGTTCATTCGCTGTATACGCTGCGGACTCTCGCCGATGAGGAAGAGTTTCGAACATGGGATGCCAATGTCGTCAATCTAGGCTTCGGCTCCGGCGCCGTTGGTTCGCTGGTCAGCACTTACGCTCTATTTCCCGGCGTGCCAGGAAACGTGAGGATAGATCTCGTCGCTCGCGAGTTGCTGATTAGGTTCACCTACGGCGACCTGGAGATTCATACGCCGGGTGAGTCGAGAACGATGAAGGCGTCGGTTCAGCCGGATGAGGCGGCGGCCTCCGCATTTATTAACGCTGTTAGAACGGGTGATTCATCTGAGGTGCTGGCTCCCCTCGCCGATGCCAACCGCACCCTCGCCGCTACCCTGGCGGCAAATGAATCGGCCCGGACAGGCGAGCCCGTCAACCTAGACACCTTCAAGAACATGCATTCAGCCTCTGCTGGATCGGGAAACTAGGAGCCGTCGTTTTGGCGAAAAGGGTTACGTTGGTACACACGACGCCGGTTGCGGTTCGGCCCGTCAACGACGCTTTCCGGGAAATCTATCCTGAAGCGGATGTTCGCAATGTTCTTGACGATCGGTTGCTCGCCGATCTACAGGCGGCGGGCGGCGAGTTCAACCCGGGCTTAAGACGCCGTCTTGCCAAGCTCATCGAATACAGCGAATCCTCGGGGGCGGACGCGATCCTCCTCACGTGTAGCAGCTACAGCCAGGTGGCGTTGCCAATTGCTGCCTTGGTTGACGTGCCGTTCTTTCGCGCCGACGATGCTCTCCTCGACAGGGCCGTGGACTCCGGTCAGGCGATCGGCCTGATCGCGACGGTGCCAACGGCCCTTGATTATGCGTCCGGTGAATTGTCCGCCCGCGCCGAGGCCTTGGGCCGGTCCGTTACCGTTGTGAGCCGCCTGCGCGAAGACGCCTTTCAGGCTCTTGGGCGCGGGGATTTCGATGATCACGACCAGATGCTCATCGAAACAATTCGCGAATTGGAACCGCAGGTCGACGTGATTGCGCTCGCGCAATACTCGATGGCGCGCGTTATGCCTGGCATCCCCAAAGACCTCAAAGTACCGGTTCTCTCGAGTCCGCATGCGGGCGTGGAGCGAGTAAAGGTGGCCCTTGAGGACTGAGCAGATCGCCACATTCTTCCTCCATTCTCGTTATCCTCAGAGGGCGTAGAAACATTCCAACTTCGGAGGGTCGAAATCTTGCAGATGCGTAACAGGGGCTGGTTACTCGTTGTTTTGCTCGCTGGCGCGCTCGTCGGACTTACGGCGTGCGGAGAGGAGTCTCAGCCACCGGAGCTTGAAGCCCGCATAAGCAAGATCGAGGTGGCCTTGCAGAGAATTCAAGCCCAACT
>PVBE010226242.1_pt1 | contig 18837 bp, 16 predicted proteins | sample 1631181 | NCBI WGS metagenome assembly PVBE01 (sample SAMN08397723, study PRJNA350692) | Marine metagenome, whole genome shotgun sequencing project. | isolation source: water | place: Pacific Ocean | collected 2012-04 | reverse complement strand
CGTCATCGTCGTCGGTGACGTCGTCGTCGTCCGTCGCGTCATCGTCGTCCGTCGCGTCGTCGTCGTCGCCGCACTCCTCCTCGTCCAGCGGGCAGGCCCAGACGCGAAGGTCGTCGGTGCGCGAGGCCTGCGAGGCGGTCTGAAACGGCTCCGCGAACGCTGCTCCCTGCGGCTCGACGACGGCGCGGAAGCGCATCGTGTCGCTGCCCACGACTCCGTCGGTGTTCGCGTTCCAGGTCACCGAGTGGGTGGTGCCCGCGGGCGAGGTGGTGAGATCCGTCGTGCCGCCCGACAGCGTGGCTTCGTTCCAGGCGCCGCCGCCGAGCGTCGAGTACTCGACCCGAACCTCGGGCGCGGGATCGGACTCGGCGTCCGTCAGCACCAGCGTCAGCGCGAAGGTCGGGCCGATGAGCAGCTCGGCCTCCACCCGCCCGGGGCCCTGCGCGCTGGTCCCCGCGAGCTCCACCGAGGCGCGCGTCGGGGTCTGGGGGAGGCCCTCGCCGACCCGGTGGTTCAGGGCCACTTCGAAGGGGTCGTTGTGGGTTCCCACGACGAGGTCCTCGTCGCCGTCCCCGTCGAGGTCGCCGGCCGAGACCCCGCGCCCCTTGGAGCTGTACGGCGTCTCCCCGAGCAGGACCAGGCTTCCCCCCCCGTCGCCCGCGTAGAGCGGGTCGACCTCGTTCTCGCAGGCGAAGTAGAGCTCCAGGGCGCCGTCGTCGTCGAAGTCGACGAAGCCGACGGCCTTCGCCTTGCGCGCCGTGGAGTCGGTCCAGGCGAGGGTGAGCGCACCGCCCGCGTTGGCGTACAGATGCGCTTCCTGGTTGTCGTTGGCGACCGCGAGGTCCAGGTCGCCGTCGCCGTCGATGTCTCCCCACGCGAGTCCGTGGGACTTGCTCGTCTCGGACGACGTCCACGCCGAGGTCAGCACCCCGGCGTCGGTGATGTAGAGGCGGTTGGCCGCGTTCTCGTTGCCCACGGCGAGGTCGGCGTCCCCGTCGCCATCCACGTCGCCCCAGGCCATCGACCGGCCGGCGTCGGTCTCAGGGGCGGTCCACCCCACCGTGAGCCCGCCGCTGCCGTCGTTGGCGTAGACGACGTCCGCCTCGTTGTCCCGCGCGAACGCCAGATCCAGGTCGCCGTCGAGGTCGTAGTCGGCCCACCCCAGCGCCCGGCTGTCGCTCGTGGACGAGGTCCAGAGGCTGGTGAAACTTCCACCGACGTTCTCCCAGACCCGATCTGGACCGTCCTTGTTGGCCGCCGCCAGATCCAGGTCGCCGTCCCCATCGATGTCCCCGAACGCCACCGCTTGCGTCGATTCGCTCAGCGACGCGGTCCACGCCAGGGTCATCTGGCCGCTGCCGTCGTTGGCCCAGACCTCGTTGGCCTGGTTCTCCTTGCCCAGGGCCAGGTCCAGGTCGCCGTCCCCGTCGAAGTCACCCAGGGCGATGCCGTGCACGTGGTGGTTGTTCGAAGAGATCGTGCGGTCCGCCGGGAAGAGCGCTTCGGCCGCGTACACCGTGGAGGCTTCACCACTGCGAACCGCGAGGAAGTCGTAGTCGCCGTCCCCGTCGACGTCCGCGAGCGCGGCCGAGCGCGAGTCGGTGGAGCCGGTATCGAACCCCTCCGCGAAGTCGCCGCTGCCGTCGTTGAGGAGGATGACGTCGTCGGCGCCGTCGTGAGCGACCGCGAGGTCGAGGTCGCCGTCCAGGTCCCAGTCGCCCCAGGCGACGCCCACTCCATCGTCATCGATGTCCAGATCGTCCTCGGCCGAGAAGCCCTCCGTGTAGGTTCCAGTCTCCCGAATCCAGACTGTGGCGGAGCCTCCATTGCCCGCGAACGCGAGGTCGAAGTCGCCATCGCCGTCGGCATCACCGATCGCGACGGCGCGGGTGTCGTCGTCCCCCCCGAGCGACGCGTTGGTCGCGTAGGTGGAGCCGGTGGCATGGTAGACGCGGTTCGCCTGCCCCAGCGACGCGACCACGAGGTCGGCCATCCCATCGCCGTTGAGGTCCCCGAGCGCGAGATCGCGCGTCTCTTCGCTGGTGGGGCTGCTCCAGGCCAGGGACAGGGTGCCGCCGGAGTTGGCGTAGACGCGATCCTGCTGAGCCTTGTTGCCGACGACCAGGTCCAGGTCGCCGTCGCCGTCCCAGTCGCCCCAGGCGACGGCTCGGGAGTCCTCGATCTGGGGGGTGCTGAAGTACGAGCTGAAGCCGCCGCCCCCGTCCGCCTGGTAGACGCGGGTGGCTGCTCCCTCGATCGCGATCGCCAGTTCCGGGAGCCCGTCGCCGTCGACGTCGCCCCAGGCTGCGTCGTAGCTGTCGCCGGTGCTGCCGCTCCACTGGAGGCTGAAGTTTCCGTCGCCGTCGTTGGTGTAGACGCGGTCCCGCCCGCCCTTGGAAGCGAGGGCCAGATCCAGGTCTCCATCGCCGTCCCAATCGCCGTACGCGGCTCCCTCGAGGGGCTCCGACGGGCTGCTCCAGAGCACGTCCCCCACGGCCGCGAATGACACCGTCGAGGGGGCCGAGGACGGAGAGCAGGCGACAAGGACCGCGAGGGGTCCACCGATCAACAGGGCCCGGAACAAGTGCATCAGCCGGGCAAGGATAGCCGGCCGGGGGCCGCTACCGCCGGTCGCGTCGAAGGAGGAGCACCCAGCAGCCGAGCACGCAGAACAGCCCGAGGCCGCTCATCACCGTCAGATCCAGACGCAACTCGTCGTCGGGGAAGCCGCGACGCTCCCAGTACTTGGCGCCGAAGATGCGGTGCCGCGTCTTGTCCCCCCGATCGGTGGTCTCGGAGAGCTCCACCTGCAGGGCCGCGCTGTAGGCCCAGCGGAGCAGCACAGGCTTGGCGAGCAGGCTCGCCGTCGACGCTTCGGGGATGTCCTCGGGCTTCGTGTCCTCGGTCACCACGACGATGCGCGCGCCGCCGTTCTCCTCGTCGTTCTCCAGCGGCGGTCCCACCGGCATCAAGATCCCCGACAGCATGATCTGCGGGAGGATCACCAGCGGCACGAGCTGGATCGCCTGGAGCGGCGTGGACGCGACCGTCGAGACGAGGAAGCCCATCGACATCGCCGCCAGTCCCGCCAGGAAGGTCACCCCCGCCAGCTGGGCGACGCTCCCCTCCAGCGGCACCGTCGGAACCAGGATCGCCAACAGCAGCCCGATCTGGATCGCGACGAGGAAGCCCTGCACCAGCAGCTTGCTCATCAGGTAGGGCCCGGCGCGGAGGTTGCTGTAGCGCTCGCGTCGGAAGATCGCCGACTCCGACACGATCTCACGGGCGACGTTGCTGCAGCCGAACCAGACCGCCGACGCCATCAGCACGAACAGAGCGGGGGTGACGTCGTCCTTGAGGTTCAACGGCTCGAACCGCCCCTGGTGGAACAACAGCACCGCCAGAAGACCGATGACGGGCGCCTGCGCGAGCTGCACCAGCAGCGCCCCCTTGTCGCGGAACTTGAGCCGCGCGTACCGCCGAGTCAGCGTGATCAGCTGGCGGATCGGGTTCGCCCGGCGCGTGCGGGTCCGCCCCGCCGCCCGGCGCTCGATGGCGCGGTCCTCCTTGCGGAGTCGGCTGCGCACGAACCGCTCGAACAGCGGGCTGTTCTTGAACTGCTTGCGCCAGTGCTCCGGTGGGCGGACGTCGTGCGCGTCCAGCGGATCGAGCACGTCCAGCACGTAGTCGGCGGGGTTCTTGGCCGACTCGCTCGGCAGCGACGAACGCTCCGTGAAGTACCGCTTGGCCTCCCGCGCGGGGCCGAAGTAGGCGAGCTTGCCCCCCTTGGTCAGCAGGAGCAGCTTGTCGAACAGGTCGAACGCTTCCCGGCGCGGCTGGTGGATCGTCATCACGACGGTCCGGCCGGCGGAGGCGAGCCCGCGGCACTGCCGGATCAGCTGCATCGCGGAGCGCGCGTCCAGGCCCGAAGTGGGCTCGTCCAGCAGCAGCAGCGAGGGCTCGGACAGCAGCTCCATGGCCACGTTCAGCCGCTTGCGCTGCCCGCCCGAGAGGCCCCGACGGACCTCGTCGCCGACGATGGACTGCTCGACGTCTTCCAGATCCAACTGCCGCAGGACCGTGCTGATGCGGTCGTTGATCTCGGCGTCCTTCACCTCCGCGGGGAAGTTCAGCTTCGCCTGGTAGTAGAGGACCTCACGCACCGTCAGGGTGCGGTGCATGACGTCTTCCTGAGGCACGTAGCCGATGGCCGTGCGGAACACGTCGTAGTGCTGGTAGAGCGACAGGCCGTCCATGTAGACGTGCCCCTTGGACGGCGGCGTGTAGCCCGCCAGCGTGGTCAGCGCCGACGTCTTGCCTGCCCCCGACGGCCCCATGATCGCGACCATCTCGCCCGGAAGGATGCTGAAGGAGACGCCGTCGATGACGCGGCGCAGCTTCTTGGCTTTGCCCACCTCGCGCACGAGGCGGGACGCGTCCAGCCGCACGCCGGTGACGCCGCCGACGACCTGCCGGGTGCGGACCGTGAGATCCTCGGACAGCTCGAGGCGCTGGGGGCCGAAGCGGAGGTCATCGCCGGGCTTGACCAGCGTCGGCCCCTTGATGCGGCTTCCGTTGACCCAGGTCCCGTTGGTGGAGCCCAGATCCTCGACGAGGATGCCGTCCTCGGACCGCTCCAGCCGGGAGTGGAGGCGAGAGACGTTGGGGGTGTCCAGCACGATGTCGGCGGTGGGATCCCGGCCGACGATCAGGGAGGCGCCCTCCTCGAAGCGCACGTTCACCGCTTCGGCCGGCTTGCTCGACCGCACCCCCGAGACCGCCGCCGACGTGCCCGTCTCGGGGCCGAGGGACGACTTGCGGGACGGGACCTCCGCGCCCGGCACCGACAGCGCGGTCAGCACCGACGTGCTCTGCGCGGACCGGTTGCGGCGCACGATCCCGACGACCTGCAGCGGCGTCAGTACCGTGCCGCCGATCTCGAACTCGGTGCGCCAGTCAATCCGCACTCGCTTGACCCGGCGCTCCTCGACGTACGTGCCGTTGGCCGAGTCGAGGTCCTCCAGCAGCAGGTACCCCTCCTGCCGGCTGAGCCCCGCGTGGCGCGCGCTGACCGCGTCGTCCTTGAGCTGGTAGTCGCACTCGGGGGAGCGGCCGATGAGGATCGGGGCGAAGAAGTCGGGGAGGTCGCCGAAGTCCAGCGTGTCCACCGGGACCATGTCGTCCGTGATGCGGACGCCGTCGATCTCGACCACCTGGTCGCTCAGCGAGACCGTGGTGTGGACGCCGGAATCGACGCCATCGACCTTGAGCGAGCTCTCCGGGTTGAGCTTCTCGATCTCGACCTTCTCGCCCACCCGCCGCATGCGAACGCCGCGCGCCTTCACGCTGGAACTCATCCGGATGTCGGCGTCGAGGCCGGAGCCGACCGTGCGCCAGGCGCCGGTCCTCAGGTCGTCGGAGTCACCCGCGTCGCTGATGCTGGACGAAACCTCGTCCGAATCCACGTCGTCGACCAACGCGTCGGAGTCGACGGGACCTCGATGCTCGAAGGTGCTTTCGTCCCCGGGGTGCCCGGGAGAAATCTCAACGGGAGCCTCGTCGTCGTCGTCGGACGACAGGCTGGGGAAGGTGCCGGAACCGTCTTTCGGGTCGGTCACACCACCCGATCAGTCGACGTAGGCGATGGCGACGGCGAAGTCGGTCTTGGCGGCCTCGGTCTTGTAGACGAGGACCTGCAACTGGTACTCGCCGGTCTCCGGCGGGGAGACGTCGACGAACGGCTGGTGGTCGGGGCTCTTGTCGGCGCTGACGATGTTGCCGTCCTTGTCGTAGAGCTTCATGTCGAGGTCCAGCCCTTCGCCCCCGTCGGCGCAACCGAGCAGCACGTAGGACAGCCCCTTGTAGAGCGTCAACCGGTAGGTCACGGCCTCCTGGGGACCGGCCGAGGTGACGTCGGAGGCGCGCATGCGCATGCCCGAGGCGATGGCGCCGGCGACCATGCCATCGAGGCAGGACTCAGCGGCCGCGGGATCCGCGTGGCTGGTGCCCGTGGGGACCAGGACGGAGGAGGCGACGAGGGCGGCCGCGAGGCCGAGGGTCGTGATGGTGCGGGTCATGTCAGGTCCCCCTTAGAACTTCGCCAGGATGTTGCCGGTGTGCGTGGCCACCGCGGCCATGTCGGAGGCCTCGAGGGCGTCCTTGTCGGCGATGGCCTGGAGCAGCGTCATCTCCGCGAGCACCGCGTCGACGGCGGGGTCGCCGGCGCCGGACTTGTTCAGGAAGTCGGTGAAGTACGCCAGCACGCTGGGCTGGTGCACCAGCCCAGCAGCGTCCCCGCCGAGGTTCTTCTCGGCCAGCGCGGTGCTCAGCAGGTGCGCGCCCTGCAGCCAACCGCCCGCCTGAACGAGCGTGGCCTTGGTGGAGTCGCCCGAATCAGCGAGGTCGTCCTGGAGCTTCTCGTTCAGCAGGTCCAGCGCCGGGACCAGCTCGGCCGCGGCGATCGAGCCCTTGTCGAAGTCGCCGATGATCTTGTCAGCCTCGCTCAGCACGTCGCCAGGCACGTTGAGGGCGAGGAGCCCCTCCCGGGCGCTGCGCATGCGGGTCAGCGTCGCGGCCTTGTCGCCGTCCGCCGCCGTCATGAGCATCGTGCTCATCCGCACGCCGGCCTCCAACGCGATGATCGAGCCGCTCTTGCCCTCGAGCGGGCGGGGCTCGGCGACCAGGCCGGCGGTCAAGTTGATGTCGACCTTGGTCGCGTTCAGCGCGGCCTGGAACTCGCTCGGCGCGGGCACGAACATCGCCGTGCGGGCGGTGTCCCGGACGGCGGTGACGTCGAGCTTCTCCGCCGTGATTGGAGCGGTCGCCAGCTCCGGCTCGGGGGTCGACTCGGGGGCGACCTCACCGGTGGACGGGGCGGGGGTGTCCGAGTCTCCGCCGCACGCGACGAGGGGGAGACTCAGCATCAGTACGGCCGCAAGGGACCGCGGAGAGGGGAGCATGGTCATGGAGGTTCCTCAGCGAAGACCGGGGCAAAGAGGCGCACAGACTGCCGAAACGGGGGCCGGTTTTCAAGCTGACGCGGACTTGAGCCACAATGCGCGGCATGAGCAACACGCACGAGTGGATGAGTCCAGCCCAGGGTGTCCTGGCGTCTGTGGGGGACCGGGGCGCGATCCTGGTCCTCGAGGGACCGGCTTCGTCGGACGATCTGGCCGCGCTGGCCGAGGGAGCCGATCTGGAGTTGGTCGAGGTCCACGCCGCCTCCTGGGGCAGCATCACCGATGGAGTCGCCCGCGCGTGCGCGCCGGAGTTTCTCCCCGGACCGACCGGAGGAGGCGACCTCGGGTTCTGCGCCGACGCGGCCGGCAGCGGCGTGGGAGCGGCCCGCGCGTGGCAGGACCTGCAGGCGCGGTGGAGCGGCGCGGTGGATGGCGACGCGCTCGCCATGCCGCCGGACGATCAGGGGTTCCGCCGCTGCACGGAGATCCTCGCCCGCATCCTCGCGGAGATCGGGGAAGTCGGGGGCCGGTTCGTCGTCGTGCGCGACGCCGCCAAGTTCGACGAAGGCTCCGCCCGCGCCTTCACCTCCCTGCTCGCGGGGCGTGACGGCAGCGGTTGGGTGCTCGCCCTCGAAGGCGACATCGAGCATGCCCTCCAGGTGCAGGCGATGATCGGCACCGTGGAGCGCGCCTGCGCGGATGGGGACCGCGTGGCCCGCCTGCAGCCGCCTCCGCCGGAGGACGGCGACGGACCGAACCTGCCCAAGCGGGGCTCCGCCGTGGAGCTGCTGGACGTGCTCGCGGCCGCGCCCGGGTGCTTGCCCGCCGAGGTCGTCGGGAGCGCATCGCTGGCGGCCTACCGGGGCACCTCACCCCGCTCCGGCTGGCTCGATCTCCAAGGCCTGCTCGACGCCGGCCGAGCCGTGCTCGACGGCCCCGTCGTACGACTGACCGGAGGCTGGACCCCGTCCACCGACGACGACAGCGCGGTCGCTCGGGCCGACTGCCGCGCGCTGCGGGACGCGGTGGTGGAGGTCCTCCCTTCGGACAGCCCGATCGCGGCCGCCATCGGCGCCTCGCTGGCCATCGCGGGCGGGGCCCCGGATGCCGCCGACCGGGCCGCCGCCGCGGGCCGGGCCGCCCTCGCCGCGGGAGACGCGCGCGCCGCCGCTCGGTGGTTGAGCGCCGCCGGGGGCTCCACCGACGCCGAACTGCCCGCCCTCCGCACCCGCGCCGCCCGCCAGTCCGGCGACGCCGAGGAGGCGCGACGGCTCGCGTTGGAAGGACTCAAGGCCGGTCCCGCCCACGACGTCAGCGGCAAGCTGCACCTCGAGGCCGCCCTCGCGGCCGTCTCCACCGGTCGCGTCGCAGCCGCCCGACGCCACGCCGCCGAAGCCGCCGAGGCGTCCGACGCCATCGACGATGCCCCCCTCGCCAGCGCGACCAAGCTGCTGCTGGGCCAGATGCAGGAGGAGGACGGGGACTACGGGGCCGCTGCCAAGACCCTCGGCGAAGCGGCGCAGGCCGCCGAGCGATGGGGCATGGGACCCGAAGCCGCCCGGGCCCTCGCCTGGCGAGCCGTCTGCATGGGCAAGGCGGGCGCCGGTCCGCGGGCCATGAAGGAGCTCCAGCTCGCTCGAGAGCGCGCCGCCGACCCCGACGATCCACACCCCGCGGCGCTGGATGTGCGCGTGCTCATGGGGCTCGTGTTCCGCGACTCGGGCTCGCGGGAGAACGCCCGCAAGGCGCTGACGATGGCCGCCACCAAGGCCGGCGAGCACGCCGATCCCGTGCGCGAAGCGGAGGCTCGTCTCCTCCTCGCGAAGTTCTTCCTCGAGGCGATCCCGATCCGCGGCCCCGAGCGGGGCGAAGCGTTGCGGGACGGCCGCGAGGCCGCTGAGGCGGTCATCCGCATCGCCCGGGGCATGGGGCGCGCCGACCTCGAAGCGGAGGGCGAGGCGCTCCTGGGGGAGCTCTCCTACCGCGCCGAGGACTGGGCCGGAGCGCTCGGCTCCCTCGATCGTCAGGGTGTGCTGTGGGCGCTCGTGGGGCGGGCCAACCAGCAGGTCGACGTCGCGATCCGCCGCTACCGGCTGACGGGTCGGAAGGGCGACCACGAAGGGGCCTTCAAGGCCGCCAACGAGGCCCTGATGCTCGCCACCCGGCGCCGCCTGCCGGAGCAGTCTGCCCAGGCGCAGTTGGCCCGCGCCGACGCGCTCCAGATGCTCGACCGCAGCTCGGACGCGTTGGCCGCGTTGGCCGAGGCCCAGCGGATCTTCACCGGCCTGGGCGACGGCTTCGCGGCCCAGGCCTCGGCCGCCGAAGAGCGCGCCCGCAACCTCGTCGCCGAGGCCCGCGGCTGACCCGGTGGAGCCCACCCTCCGACCGATGCGTCCCACGGACCGAGCCGCCCTCGCGCGCCTCGGACACACCGTATTTGCGCGCTTCGGCCGGTACGAGGGGGCGCTGGCCGGCTGGCTCCGCCACACCCAGGTCCGCACCGTGGTCGCGCAGGCCGACGGGCGGGCGATCGGGTTCGCCATGGTCGGCCCGGTGCCGGACGCCGACGGAGGCACCGACGCCTACCTGCTCGCCCTCGGCGTCGATGAGTCCGCCCGCAGGCAGGGGATCGGTCGCGACCTGCTGAACGCGGCGGTGGAGGAGGCCCGCAAGGGCAGCCGCCGCTGGGGCACCGACCAGCTCCGGTTGGACGTCGCCGACGACAACGTCGCGGCCATCGCGCTGTTCCGCGCGGCGGGCTTCGAGGACGCCTCCTCGGGCGAGACGTACGCCGGCGGGCAGTCCGCCCTGTCGATGGTTCTGCCCCTGGTGTAGGGTCGCCGCCGTGCTGTTTTCGCCCATGGTTCACCTCGCGCTCGTCGCGGGCGGTCTGCTCGGCATCATCGTGATGGCGCTGGCCTTCCGCCGGGAACAGACGTGGCCCACGCTGCTGCTGTGGGTGGTCCCGGCGGCTCTGACGGCGTCCGCCGCGGACGGCACGCTCCACCTCCTGGCGGGCCTCTGGCCGACCTTCGCGATGGACGGCGGCAGCGGCGATACGCTGCGCTTCATCATCGCCTGCGGGGTGCTCCTGCCCCCGATCGAGATCTTCTACCAGGGCCTCACCACCGCCCTGGCGGGCCGCGGGGTCCAGTACTCCGAGGCCGTCCGGGATCAGTGAGCCGCCCCCGCGCGGCGCTGCGCATCCAGCTGGACAAGCCGACCGCCCGGGCTGTCGCCTCGGGCCACCCCTGGGTGTTTCGGGACGTGCTCGAAGGCCTCACCCGCAAGCCCCGCAGCGGCGAAGAGGTCGTGCTCTTGGACTCGGTGGGGGCGTTCCTCGCCCAGGGGATCGCCGGCGACGCCGAAGGGCGCGGCCCCGGCATCCGGGTGCTGTCGCGGGATGAGCGCACACCGCCCCTGAACAAGCTGTTGTTCCGGCGCATCGCCGCCGCTCACCGGCTGCGCGAGCGGGTGGTCCTGCCCGGGACCGACGTCTACCGCCTCCTTCACGGCGAAGGCGACGAGCTCCCCGGGCTCGTCGCGGATCGCTACGGCGAGGTCCTCGTCATTCGCCCCGACGACCTCGGCATGTGGACCCCGCACCTGAACCGCGTCGTCGAAGCGCTCCGCAGCGAAGGACCGCGGGGCATCCGCGCCATCGTGCTGCGGACCAAGGACGGCGAGCGTGAGGTGTTGTGGGGGGAGGACGGCCTCGACGAGGTCATCGTCACCGAGGAAGGTCGCCGCTACCTCGTGCGCCCCGGGCACGGCCAGAAGACCGGCTTCTTCTGCGATCAGCGGGTCAACCGAACCCACCTCCAGGGGCTGGTCCGGGACGACGACCGCACCCTGAACCTGTTCAGCTACACCGGCGGCTTCAGCGTCGCGATGGCCGTCGGCGGGGCCGCCCACGTGACGTCCGTCGACGTATCGAAGTCGATCCTGGACGACCTCGGCCGCAACCTCAGCCTCAACGGCGCCAAGCCGGCGGCCCACGCCCAGGTCACCGCGGACGCCTTCGAGTGGACCCGCCAGGCCAAGATCGATCCCGTGGGTATCGCCGTCTGCGATCCCCCCGCCCTGGCCCGGTCCAAGCGCGACCTCGAAGCGGCCGGCCGGGCCTACAAAGGGCTGCACGTCGGCCTCGCCAGCAAGATCAAGAAGGGCGGGCTGCTGATGACCTGCTCCTGCACCGCCCGGTTCACCGAGGACGACCTCCTCGCCGCCGCTTTCTACGGCCTGAAGCAGGGCGGACGACGGGTGACGCGGGTGCTGCGGCGCGCGGAGGCGGGACCGGACCATCCCGTGCCGCCCGGCTTCCCCGAAGGTCGGTACCTGTCTTGCCTGACGCTCGCGTTGGACTAGGTTTGCCCGCATGACCGTGCCCCTGCAGACCGTGCTCGACCGCCTGACGGAGCGGCCCGCCCGGATCGTCGCCAGCGACGACTGGAAGCACGCGGCGGTGGCGTCGGTGTTCCGCGACGGGGATCGGGGCGCGGAGCTCCTGTTCATCGAGCGGGCGCACCACCCCAAGGACCCATGGTCGGGGCAGATCGGCTTCCCCGGGGGCCGAGCCGAAGACGCCGATGCGTCCCTCGAAGCGACCGCCGCCCGGGAGACGCGCGAAGAGCTGGGGCTCGAGCTGCTGGCTCCCCCCGCCCGCCGGTTGGGGGCGCTGGATCAGCTCCAGGCCCGCGCCCGCCGACAGATCATCGCCATGGGCATCACCCCGTACGCGTTCGTCGTCGACGGACCACGGCCCGAGCTGACCCCCAACTACGAGGTCGAAGAGGCCTTCTGGGTGCCGCTGAGCCACCTCGCCGACCCGGGGCGCCGGACCTGGTTCGACGCCTCCCGCGCCGGCGTGCCCTACCGCTTCCAGGCGATCGACGTGGAGCGACCCACCCTGCTGTGGGGACTGACCCACTACATGGTCACGGAGATCCTCCACCGGCTCGCCCTCGTGGACGACGTAGATTCCTTGACCATCCCCCGGGCGAGCGTCTAGGAAGACGCCGCCATGCGCGTCTCCAAGATCGAAAAGAAGCTCCTCCGCAAGGTCGGCCGCGCGATCAAGGACTACGGGCTGATCGAGGACGGCGACCGCATCCTCGTCGCGATGTCCGGCGGCAAGGACAGCTACGGGCTGCTCTGCCTGCTGACGCTGCTGCAAGAGCGCGCCCCCGTGAGCTTCGAGCTGATCCCCTGGCACCTGGACCAGGCCCAGCCCGGCTACGACGGCGCCCCGCTGGTGAAGTGGCTGGAAGACCGCGGCGGCGAGTTCCACATCGCCCGGCAGGACACCTACTCGGTCGTGGTCGACAAGGTGCAAGAGGGGGCGACGTACTGCTCGCTGTGCAGCCGCCTGCGCCGCGGGATCCTCTACAACGCCGCCGTCGCCCTGAACTGCACGAAGATCGCGCTGGGCCACCACGGGGACGACGCGGTGGAGACGCTGCTGCTGAACCTGCTGTTCACGGGCCAGCTCAAGGCGATGCCCCCGTGGCTCGCCAGCGACGACGGCCGCAACACGGTCATCCGCCCGTTGATGCTCTGCTACGAGAAGGAGCTGGAGGCGTACTCGCAGGAGCGCGCCTTCCCGATCCTCCCCTGCAACCTGTGCGGCTCGCAGGAGAACCTCAAGCGCAAGGCGGTCAAGGCGCTCATCGACACGCTCGAGGAGCAGTACCCCAAGTGCCGCGAGTCGATGCTCGCGGGGCTGACGCGGGTCCGCACCACGCACCTGCTGGATGCCGACCTGTGGCGCGCCCTGGGCATCGGTCCGGGCGATCTTCCGGCCCCTTCGGGGAAGCGACGGCTCACGGTCGCCTCCTAGCGACCTATCCTTGAGGCGGTGCCGATCTACGCGCTGCCTGACGAACACATCTTCCCGGACCCCGAACTGGCCGATCCCACCGGCCTGATCGCGGTCGGCGGCGACCTGCATCCGTCGCGGGTGCTGCGGGGCTACGCCTCGGGGATCTTCCCCTGGTACAGCGAAGGCCAGCCCATCTTGTGGCACTCGCCGGACCCCCGGTTCGTGCTCGAGCTGGACCAGCTCCACGTCGGCCGCACGCTGCGCCAGACGATGAAGAAGCGGCCCTACCAGCTGACCCTGGACTCGGCGTTCGGCGACGTCATCGCCCACTGCGCCGAGACCCCGCGGCCGGGCCAGGACGGCACCTGGATCACCGACGAGATGGAGCAGACGTACAACCACCTGCACGACATCGGCTTCGCCCACTCGGTGGAGGCGTGGCAGGACGGCGACCTCGTCGGCGGTCTGTACGGGGTCTCGCTGGGCTCGATCTTCTTCGGCGAGTCGATGTTCGCCCACGCCTCGGACGCCTCGAAGATCGCGTTCGTCGCGTTCGTGCGGCAGCTGCGACGCTGGGACTTCGACCTGCTCGACAGCCAGGTCCACACCGACCACCTCGCGCGTTTCGGCACCCACGAAATCACCCGCACCGACTACCTGGGGAAGCTGCGCGAGTGCCTGACCAAACCCACCCGGCAGGGCCGCTGGGACTGGGACGACGACCCTTACGAGGCTGACCTTTGACGATCCTGCTGCTGGATGTGATGGACACGATCGTCCGGGACCCGTTCTGGACCATGCCGGAGTTCTTCGGCTGCTCCTTCGAGGAGATCTGGAAGGACAAGGACCCGACCTCCTGGATCGAGTTCGAGCATGGCGACATCGACGAGGCGACGTTCGTGTCGCGGTTCTGGGCCGACGGACGCCCCCTGGACCACGCCGCGTTCATCAGCCTGTTCCGCGACGGCTACGCCTGGATCGAAGGCATGGAGTCGCTGCTGTCGGACCTGAAGGAGGCCGGCGTCGCCATGCACGCGCTGTCGAACTACCCCCGTTGGTTCGAGATGATCGAGGCCAGGCTCGAGCTGTCGCGCTTCCTGGAGTGGACCTTCGTCAGCTGCCTCACCGGGGTACGCAAGCCGGATCCCGAGGCGTATCGGGGGCCCGCCCGCACGCTCGGCGTCGACCCCTCCCAGTGCCTCTTCGTCGACGACCGGGGGAGCAACTGCAAGGCCGCCGCGGCGGTCGGCATGGGGGCGATCAAGTTCGTGGGCGCCGAGGCCCTTCGCATCGAGCTGCGGAACCGGGGGATTGCCCCGGTCTAGCTGCGCGAACGGCGGCTGCCCGGAGGCGACGACGTCCCGTGTGCTAGACGTCGCCCATGCGCTCCGCATCGCTCTCGTTTCTGCTGCTGCTGCTGTTGACGTTCGTCCTCGTCGCCTGCGGCCCCACGCGCCGCAGCCCCACCGTCGACGACGATGATGACGACGACTCGGCCAGCGACGACGACGACGCCACCGACGACGACGACGACACCGACGACGATGACGCCTCCGACGACGACGACTCGACCCCGCCCCCGGGCGCCCCGTCGACCCCCGGCATCGCCATCGACCCCACCGACCCCGGCGTCGAGGACGACCTCGTGTTGTCGATCACCGAGGAGAGCGTCGATCCCGACGGCGACGACGTCGCCTACGTCATCCGCTGGACCCTGAACGGCGCCCCCCTGTCGAAGTGGGACGACCAGCTCGTCATCACCGCCAACTTCACGAACCCGGACGACGAGTGGGAAGCCTCCGTCGTCGCCACCGACGGCGAGAACGACAGCGATGCCGCCGTCGCCGCGGTCACCGTCCTCAACGCCGCCCCCCAGGTCGACACCCTGCTCGTGCTCGGCGCGCCCGCCTTCACCGACTCGGTCCTCGAGGTCGAGTGGAGCGTCAGCGACGCGGACGACGCCGTGCTCGAGACCACCAGCGAGTGGCACGTCAACGGCGCCCCCACGGGGGAGACCGGTGACGTGCTCGACGGCACCGTCTGGTTCGACAAGGACGACGAGGTCACCTTCGTCGTGACCGTGGCCGACCCCTGGCACAGCGAGGTCGTCGAAGAGTCGGCCCCGGTGGTGGTGCAGAACACGCCCCCGGAAGCGCCGTCCGTCTCGATCGCCCCCGACGATCCCGCCGAGGACGACGACGAGCTCCTCTGCGTCGTCGACACCCCCTCGTTCGACGCCGACGGCGACTCCGTCATCTACACGATGACCTGAGACGCAGACAGCTCCACGTACGCGAGCGGCACCACGGACTGGCCCGGCGACACCGTGCCGGGCGGCGACTTCTACGAAGACCAGGTGTGGACCTGCACCGCCGAGCCCAGCGACGGGAACGACTTCGGCGCCACCGCGTACTCGGCCCCGGTGACGATCGACGCCCCCCTGCCGGACCTCATCATCAGCACCCCGACGACCCTCACGGGCGGGACCTACACGTACGACGACGTGGTCATCCAGGCCGGCGTGCTCCTGACGATCGAGGGCGACGTCACCTTCTTCGCGGACACCTTCACGGTGGAGGCGGCGGGCACCATCTCGGGCAACGGCGAGGGCTACGCCGGCGGCGCCACGAGCAGCAGCGGCAGCGGCCCCGGGGGCGGCGGCAGCTCGTCGAACGCGGGCGCCGGCGGCGGCGGGCACGGCGGCAACGGTGGCAACAGCGGCTACGACAGCGGCGACAACGTCGGCGCGGGCGGCTCCCCCCACGGCAGCGAGACCACCGTCGACATCACGATCGGCAGCGGCGGCGGGGGCAGCACGAGCGCCGTCGGCGGCGCGGGCGGGGGAGCGCTCGAGGTCCACGCGGGCACGATCGTGGTCTCCGGGTTCATCTACATGGACGGCAACGACGCCGAGCAGCTGTCGACCTGCGGCGCCGACAACCGCTGCGCGGGCGGGGGCGCCGGCGGCGGCATCGTGCTCATCGGGGGGCTCTACAACGTCAACGGCGGCGCCGGCGGACCCAACGGCGGGGTATCTGCCGAGACGGGTGACGCAGGCACGATCCACACGGCCTTCGCTCCCTTCTAGACGTCGCTGCCCAGGGCGTCGGCACACCTCCTGCTAGGGTCGTCGCTCATGATCCTCGTGACCGGGACCATGCGGTCCGGGACGTCGATGTGGATGCAGATCCTCATCGCGGCCGGGTTCCCCCACATCGGCGAAGCCTTCCCCGAGCCGTGGGGCGGGAAGCTGCACGCCGCCAACCCCAAGGGCTTCTACGAGAGCCAGTTGGTGGGCGGCGTCTACCACGCGACCAACCCGCACCCCGAGACCGGCGCCTACCTCTTCCCCGAGCAGACGCGGCGCCACGTCACCAAGGTGTTCATCCCCGGGATCGTGCGCAGCGACCTAGCGTTCATCGACTGCGTGGTGGCGACGGTGCGCGACTGGCGGGCCTACGCCGCGTCGATGGAGCGCATGCGGGGGATGCTGGACGCCGATCGCGAGGCGGACCTGTTCGACGTCCCGCTGTCGCCCGCCATCCGCTGGTGGATGGAGAACTTCGGCCTCATCCGGGACATCGGAACCCGCCGCTACGGGGCCCACGTCACCACCTACGAGCGCCTCCTCGCCGATCCCAGCTCGGAGATCGGCACGGTGCTGAAGTGGCTGGGCGAAGGCGATGAGGACGCCGCCGCGGCGGTGGTCGAGCCGTCACTGCGCACGCAGGGGCCCGACGCCCCGACGCCCACCGACATCGAGCCGCGCCATGCGCGTGTGTTCGACGACCTGTACGAATCCATCCACGAAGGGCGAGACCTGTCGCCGTCGTTCGTGGAGATGTTGAACCGGACCGACGCCGAGCTGCGCCCCCGCATCATGCAGGTGCACGACGCGGTCCGAACCCAGGTCGCCGGCCGATTGGCCCAGGCGACCCTTGCCGAGGTGACCCAATGACGCTGCAACTCCGCTGCCGTGAGCCCGAATCCAGCTCCCTTCCGGCCGACATCGCCGCTTTCGCCAGCGGCGCGCGCACCGTCGACGCCGAATCCGGTGATCCCATCGCCTGGCTGCTCAGCTCGGCGCCGTCGCCCGAGGCGGTCGGCGGCCTGGCTGCCCGCGAGGTCCGCGCCGGCATCCCGACGCCGGAGGAGTACATCGCGAAGATCATCCTCAACGACCCCGACACCCGGTCGTGGAACTTCACGTTCAAGGGCCGCACGGCGCGCACCCTGACCGCGCTGGCGTTGGCCGCGGGGCTCGCCATCGCCCCCGCGGCGGCGCAGGCCGAACACCACGAGGAGGCGGAGACGTCCGAGACCAGCAGCGACGGAGAGGCTGAGGAAGCGCCCGCCGAGGAGGCGCCCGCGCCGGTGGAGGAGGCCCCCGCCGAGCCCGCCGCCGAGCCGCTGTCCTACGAGGGCGACGCGCTGTGGGCCGCGGTGCGCGGAGCCCAGGTGGAGATCACGCTGCGGGGCGGGACCCGCATCACCGGCATCGTGCTGACCCAGGCAGGCGAGGAGCTGGCCATCGCGCGGGACCCCGACGGCACGGTCGCGCGGGTGCCCAAGCACATGGTGAGCCGCCTCCGGGTCCTGAACATGGGCACCTCGGCGGGCACGGTCAGCGAGGCCGAGCAGAAGCGCCGCGACAAGGCCAACACTCCGCCCCCGGACGGTAAGGGGCTGACGATCGCGGGCACGGTGCTGACGGTCAGCGGCGGTTCGATGATGCTGGCGTTCGGGCTCGCCCACCTCGCCAACAGCAGCTTCTTCTATTACGGCGCTCCGCTGATGATCATCGGCGCGAACCTGATCGGCCCCGGCATCCCGATGCTCGCGCACGGCGTGGCGCAGCAGGAGGCGCGGCGCGAGTGGGACATGAAGCACGACGTCCAGATCGGATTCGCCCCCACCAAGGGCGGCTTCGCGGGCAGCCTTCAGTTCCAGTTCTAGCCGATGAAATCAGTCGTCATTACGGGCGCCTCCACGGGCATCGGGCGGGCTTGCACGCTCTACCTGGACGAGCTGGGCTGGCGGGTCTTCGCGGGGGTCCGCAAGGCCGTCGACGGGGACGCGCTCAGGGATCTGGCGTCCGACCGGCTCGTCCCCCTGATCCTGGACGTGGCCGATGAGGCGGGGGTCGCGCGAGCAGCCGACGAGGTCGCCGCCGTCGTGGGCGATGACGGCCTGCACGGGCTCGTCAACAACGCCGGCATCGCCGTCGGCGGGCCGCTGGAGTTCGTGCCCCTGGAGGACGTGCGGCGGCAGTTCGAGGTGAACGTGTTCGGGCTGCTCCGCACGACGCAGGCGATGCTCTCGATGATCCGCGCCGCCCGCGGCCGGGTCGTCAACGTCAGCTCGCAAGGCGGCAAGGTGGCGGCGCCGTACTTCGGCCCCTACTGCGCCAGCAAGTTCGCCGTGGAGGCGATGAGCGACTCCCTACGGCGCGAGTTGAAGCCGTGGGGGCTGCACGTCTCCGTGGTCGAGCCGGGCGCGATCGACACGGCGATCTGGGGCAAGGGCGACAAGGAGTTCGCGACGGTCGACGACAAGCTCGATCCGGAGGCCCAGGCGCTGTACGCCGAGGGGCTGCGGGCGCTGCGGAGGCGGCTGAGCCACTCGGCCTCGACCGGGATCCCCGCGGTGCACGTCGCCCGATCGGTGGGGCACGCGCTCACGTCGGAGCGGCCGCGGCTGCGGTACGTGGTCGGCAACGATGCGCGCGCCGGGGTGTTTGGGGCCAAGTGGCTGGGCGACCGGGCGATGGATGTGTTGATCGCCCGCGAGTTCGCGAAGCAGTAGGCGCTTGTATGTCTCGTGGCGTGCCGGTGTTGTACTGGCTCACCAACTCCGGGGAGACCCTTAGGGGCTGAGGCCTTGAGCCTGGACAGTAGATGGGTCCCCCGCCCTCTTCACCGAGACCGATGAGCATCCGAGGCCACAAGAGCCTGTATCTGCAAGCTGGGTCGGTGAGGGTCCAGGGTCGGGGAACCGGGGACGGTTTTACCACCTGATCCGGAGGTCCCATGATCCCTGTCGGCATCGATGTCGGCT